>Ga0182745_1003519_pt1 | contig 13477 bp, 9 predicted proteins | sample eDN3rd30CKraftBY_FD_128523 | JGI IMG/M metagenome (GOLD analysis project Ga0182745, IMG submission 128523) | Enriched backyard soil microbial communities from Emeryville, California, USA - eDNA 3rd pass 30_C Kraft BY (version 2) (version 2) | ecosystem: Environmental > Terrestrial > Soil >...
ACGCGGCCTTCCGGATCGTAGCGGTCGGAGGTCTGGGTCACGCGGTTGACGTCGAAATCGGCGGCGACCTGTACCCGCGCGCGGCCGGGCCCCACGATGGACGAGACGATGCCTTCCACCTGGTCGCGCATGCGGCGCTCGAAGGCGGTCTGCCGCTCGTCGGCCTGTCCTGCGGTGTCGCCGACATTGGCGCCGTCGGCCAGCAGTCGGCCCGCTTCGTCCACGATGGACACGCGCTCCGGCTTCAGGCCGTTCACCGCGGAGGCGGCAAGATGGCGGATGGCGCGGACCTGGCTGGCTTCGAGCTGGCCGCGCACCTTGAGCACGATGGAGGCGGAAGCCTCGGCGCGGTCGCGGGCGAACAGCGGCCGCTCCGGCAGCACGAGATGGACGCGCGCGGCGCTGACCCGGTCGATGCCGCGGATGGTGCGGGCCAGTTCGCCTTCCAGCGCGCGCAGCTTGTTCATGTTCTGGACGAAGGTGGTCGCGCCCAGGGCGTCGCTCTTGTCGAAAATCTCGTAGCCGACGCCGCCGCCCTTGGGCAGGCCGCTTTCGGCGAGTTTCATGCGCAGGCGCGGGACCTGCTCGCGGGGAACGAGGATGGTTGCGCCGTCATGGCGCAGTTCGAACGGCACGGTCTGCCGTTCGAGGTCCTTCACGACGGCGACCGAGTCCTCGAAAGTGAGGTCGGTGAACAGCGGCGACATCTGCGGCGCGCTCATCCGCAGGATGATGAAGGCGAAAAAGCCGATCAGCGCGAGGGCGACGCCAGCCATGGCCGCGATCCGCCCCGCGCCGATGGTCCGAACGAATTCTGTAAATGCCTGCAAGGGGTTCAGCCCGGTGACCGTTTCACCCGGCAATTATTGCCCGGTTCATGGTTACCGGCTGGTTAACGGCGCGGACCGAAACGTTAACCCGGCTTAAGATTTTCAGCCGAGCACGGCCGCGATGGTCCGGTCCTTGGGATCGACCAGCAGGACCTTGCCATCCTTGTAGATGAAGCGATGCGACCGAATCTGCGGAATCTTGTCCATGGCGACCTGCGGCAGCATGTGCAGCACGATGGGCTCGGGCACCGTGGCGCCGACCTCCTCGGGAACCGTGGCGAGTTCCGGCGGCAGCTGCATCTCTTTCACGACCTCCGTGATGATGTGCTGCTGTTCCATGGTCAGATTGACGCGCGCGGATTCCGTCGGCGGCGGCAGATTGCGCTCTACCGGCGCCTGACCATGCGCAAAGGCGCTGAGAAAAAGAATTCCGGAACCGGAAACGATGGCCATGAAAAAGCGGCGCATCGGGATGCTCCTGCCACTGCGTGCAGCAGGGTAACGGCGCGCCGGGTGGCGGGTTCCGCCGGTGCGGTGTCGCACCGGATGCCGGGCCTGTCCGAAAATGCGAAATGCCGACTCGGGGGGCGAGCCGGCATTTCGCTGGAGGGTCAGTGAACTTACTGACGATATTGCTGAATTCGTGTGGTGCGCAAGCCGGCGAGGCCGTGCTGCTCGATCGAATACTGCCACGACAGAAATTCTTCCACCGTCAGGGTGTAGCGGCTGCACGCCTCTTCGAGAGAAAGAAGCCCGCCACGCACGGCGGCGACAACCTCCGCCTTGCGGCGGATCACCCAGCGTTTGGTGCCGGGGGCTGGCAGGTCGGCAATCGTCAGCGGGCTGCCATCGGGCCCTATGACGTATTTGGCCCTTGGTCGCAAAGGCTCCGTCATGGATACAACTCACGCACTCGACAAAACTCTTGTGTGAAGGTTTTACCGGGCACGACTTAAAATTTGCCTAAGCGGGAGGTATCAATTGCTTGCAGCCCTCAAATCGCCACAGAGCTAGCCGTTGGCGCCGCGAATGACCTTGCGGATCTTGTCCAGGGCGAAGGTATTTCCGCCAATGGAGAGGATCGGCGGGTTCTGGGTGAGATCGACCGAATCCACCGTGCCTTCGATCTCGGTCGAGACCGCGACAGACTGGCCGGTGGTGTCCTTGGCGGTGATCTTCAGGGTATAGGGCCCGTCCGGCGCCTGGCTGCCGTTGCTGGTCAGGCCGTTCCACAGGAACTCGGCCGAGCCGGGATTCACCGTGCGGGTTTCCGTATAGATGACCTGGCCGCTCTTGTCCTCGATGTTGAAGGTCGCGGTGGCGTTGCGCGAGGAGGTGTAGGCCCAGCGCGCGGAATTGTCCGACAGGTTGGCGACATTGCCGTCGATCTCCACCTTGGCGCCGACGAAATTCAGCGCGCCGGTCGCGAGCGAGGCGTTCTGGAGCAGCGTCATCGTGGAGAGCAGGTCGTTGCCCTTCATCTGCTGCTCGACCTGCGCGAACTGCACGAGCTGCTGGGTGAACTGGTTGGTGTCCAGCGGATCGAGCGGGTTCTGGTTCTTCAACTGCGTTGTCAGCAGTTGGAGGAAGGTCGTGAAGTTGCTCGCGAGGGTCTGCGCGCTGGTCGCCGTTCCCGTGGAGGACGAAGTGGTGCCGACGCCATTGGTGATCGTTGTCATGGGCTCGCTCACACTCTGATGTCGATGCCGTCGCCGCCGCGCAGGGCACGCCCATAGGCGGCTCCGGCGAGGTCGGGCGGCACGATGTCGGGATCGGACAGAACCCTCGTCCGCAGGTCGTGGCCGGGTCCCTGATGATGGGGGCCGTTCTGGCCGGCCTGTCCGCCGCCCTGATCGCGCAGGCTGAATTGCAGGCTGCCGTCGCCGGTCTTGAGGCCGGAATCCTGCAAGGCGCGTTCGAGAGTCTGGGCGTCGCGACGCAGCAGGTCGAGGGTCTCGGGCCGCTCGACCATGAGGCGCGAGGTGACATGGCCGTGACGGTCCACTTCGAGCCGCACGTCGATCCGGCCAAGCTCCGGCGGATCGAGCCGGATCTCGAAGCGGTTGGTGCCGTCCTTCGCCCGCGCCGCGATCTCGAACGGGACACCGGCGACCGGGACGGCGGGGCCGGGAGCCGGCTGCGGCGCGGCTGTCGCGGTCGGGACGGGCGCCGCGCTGTCGCCCTGGGAGGCCGGGGTCGTCAGCGCCGTGAATTGCGTGGCCTGCCCGGTCTGGCCCGGCTGACCATGAGAGGTCCGGGCGACATCCGGCTGCGATGCCTGTTCGAAAATGTCCGCGAAGGATTTCGCTGGCGTGGCGGCGGAATCAGCGTCGGCGGTTGTCCCCTCGGCCCCGGATTCCGTTGTTGACGGCCCGGCTTCATGAGCCTCCGGCCCGGCGTGGGGCCGATGAGGCGCGGGCGCCAGCCCAGCGGTTTCGGGCAAGGACGCTTCGGGCAGGGAAGCCTCGGACAGAGTCCGCGCGGTGTCGGCCGTTGGCGCAGCCAGTGCGCCGGCCGTTGCCGGCAGAGGGGCTGCCGGCAGGGCCGTCGCGGGCGGGCCGTCCGGATCGGATGCGGCGCCGTCTGCTGCCTCGTCCGCGAGAGCGGCCTCGGCATGCGAGGGATCGGCGGCATCCCCGTCGGGCGCGATATCTGCCGTGGCGGCGGACAAGCCCTGCGGGAGCGGCACCGGAACCGGAGCGGACGGGCCGCCGGCCGGTGTCGCCGTGGCATCGGACGCCGTCCGGTCCTCTTTGGCGTTGTCCTCCGTCCGGGACGCGGAATCGTCCGTGGCTTCGCGCGGGGCGCGGCCGGTGTCGGCTCCGGAGCCAGCCGCACGCGAAGATTCGGATGCGCTTTGTCCCGGCGCGGAGGCAGGATTTCGCGTGTTCTCCTGCGGGATCATGTCCGCGAAGGGATCGGCCGGCGTTTCGACACGCTGGGGACGCCCGCGCTGGGTTGGCGCGGGTGGAGTGACGGTCGAAACGGAGCCGGCGTGGGACACGGAAGAAACCTTGCGCAATCAGTCCGGGATATGTCTGCAAGGCCGGGGCCAGTCGTTCAGAATGAAAAATAATAAGAAAATCAGTTATTTATCAGGTTGCTCGCGAAGGTCTTCGGAACCGTGCGCCGGCAAGGACTGCTGCGGCCCGGCATTTCTTGCCGTGCCGGAGCCACGCGGCGCGCATCCCGGCCGGGGCAGGGCGTTGCGATTGCCCATTGCGAGGCCGGAAGTGCACAGTTGCGGCGTCTTTTAATTTTGAACCGTTGCAGACTGGTTGGGGCAGATGCAGCAAAGCGTCGTGATGGCCATTATCCCGCCTTGCGCCCGTGCAACGCGCTCTATAGTGCCTATATTCAGCCTGGATTTCGGCAGCGATGTGCGGAACGCAGTGAGATGTTGAACAGCCTCGAACTGGAAGGGCGGCCGCAGGACACGCGCGTGGTCGTGGCGATGTCCGGCGGCGTGGACTCGTCGGTCACGGCTGCCCTGCTAAAGGCGGAGGGTTACGACGTCGTCGGCGTCACGCTCCAGCTTTACGACCATGGCGAGGCGACCCATCGCAAGGGCGCCTGCTGCGCGGGACAGGACATTCACGACGCCCGCGACGTCGCCGCCCGCATCGGCATTCCCCATTACGTGCTGGACTATGAGGCGCGCTTCAAGGAAGCGGTGATCGACAGCTTCGCGGACAGCTACGCCGCCGGCGAGACGCCGGTGCCCTGCGTTGCCTGCAATCAGTCCATCAAGTTTCTCGATCTGCTCGAAACCGCGCGCAGCCTCGGCGCGAAAGTGATGGCGACGGGTCATTATGTTGCATCGCGCCGGCTGGCGGACGGCACCCGCGGCCTGTTCCGGGCGCGGGAGGCCGAGCGCGACCAGAGTTATTTCCTGTTCGCGACCACCCGCGCGCAGCTCGACATGCTGCGCTTTCCGCTGGGCGATCTGACCAAAGCGGAGACGCGGGATATCGCCCGCCGTTTCGGCCTGACGGTGGCGGACAAGCACGACAGCCAAGACATCTGCTTCGTGCCGACCGGGCATTATTCGCAGGTGATCGAGCGCCTAAGGCCCGAGGCTGCGGAGCCCGGCGAGATCGTCGATCTGCAAGGCCAGGTGCTGGGCCGTCATGACGGCATCATCCATTTCACCGTGGGCCAGCGGCGCGGCCTCGGCATCGCGACCGGCAGCCCCCTGCATGTGGTGCGCGTGGATGCGGCGAGCCGCCGTGTCATCGTCGGGCCGCGCGAGGCGCTGCGGACCGGCCGGCTGTTGCTGCGCGACGTCAACTGGATCGGCGACGGCATGCTCGACGAAGCCACCGCAGCCGAGGGGCGCGAGCTGTTCGTGAAGGTCCGCTCGACCCGCGAGCCGCGTCCGGCGCTGCTGGCCGTGACGCCCGCGGGTGTCGAAGTCACTTTGCTGGACGGCGAGGACGGCGTGTCGCCAGGGCAGGCGTGCGCGTTCTACGATGCGCCGGACGGGCAGGCGCGGGTGCTGGGCGGCGGCTTCATCCGCAGCACGGTGCCGATGCATCTCGACGCGGGATCCGGCGAGCGGATCGTCCTGCCTGCCGCTGAATAACCGGGGCGGTCCGCCGCCGGACATCGTTGAGGGAGCTTCGGACCGCGCCATGAAGGATATCGACAAGCAGGGTGTGGCCCGCGCCTATGCGCGCTGGGCGCCGGTCTATGATCTGGTTTTCGGCAGGGTGTTCGAGGCCGGCCGGAAAGCCTCCATCGCGGCGGCGGAGCATGTCGGCGGCCGCATCCTCGATGTCGGCATCGGCACCGGTATCTCGCTGTCGGACTATGCCCCCCATAACCGCATCAGCGGCGTCGATCTCTCCGAGCCGATGCTGAAGAAAGCCCGCGAGCGCGTGGTGTCCCAGAAGCTGGACAATGTCGAGATCATCGCCGTGATGGATGTCAACCATCTCGGCTTCGCCGACGAATCCTTCGATGTCGTACTCGCGCAATATGTGGTGACGGCGGTGCCGGACCCGGAAGCGGCGCTCAACGAATTCGTGCGGGTCTGCAAGCCCGGCGGCGAGATCATCCTCGTGAACCACATCGGCGCGGAAAGCGGGCCGCGCAAGCTGTTCGAACAGGGCTTCGCGCCGCTGGCGCGGCGGCTCGGCTGGCGGCCCGAATTCAAGTGGGAACGGATGGAGGCGTGGGAGCGCAGCCACGGCGGCGTCCATCTGATCGAGCGCCGCCCGATGCCGCCGCTGGGGCATTTTTCCATGATGCGCTACGGCAAGCGCCGCCGCGCGCCCTCAGGGGTGTCCTGACGGAACCTTCCCGAGGGATGTCGTCTTGGGTCCGGGTGACACAGCCAGACCCGGACCGCTGCATGAGAACATCTGCGCCGTACAGGTTCCTGCCCGGCCACCGGCGCATCGGCCGGCGGGGAATGCCCTGCCGCTCGATGGCGTTCGCGGCGGTGGCGGTCATGGTCTCGGCATGGGGCGGCCTGCCGGCCGTGCCGTCCGCACTGGCGCAGGCGCCGGGCGCCGCCCCGAAGGTGGCGCCGCCGAACCCGACTCTGCCCGCGCCGCCGCCGGCCGGTTCTGCCGATTCCGGTTCTGCCGATCCGGACGCCTGCAACCCGCGCGACCGAACCGTGGCCAGCCCGGAGGGTGACGGACCCCGTCCGCCGGGTGGCCGGGCCAGCCAGGACAGCAGTAACCTGAGCGAACGGCTGGGCCGCACCGGCGGCGTCATCTGTCCGCCCGCCGGTGTCGATCCCGACATCCGCGCGCCGGCCCCCGGGGGCGGCGTGACTCCGGTGATTCCGCCGCCCGGCACGCCCGGCGGCGATCCTTCGGTGCGGCCGAAATGACGGCAGGCGTTGACAGCGGCCGCACCGAGCCGTTGCCGACGCCGGTTTGAACGAATGGCGCGGCCGCACGGCGGCCGGCATTCGTCTGCCCCGGCGTCAGGATTTTCGGTGCGCGGCCGTGGGCCGGCTCCGGGGGCGGCCATGCTCCGCGAGGGCTCTCATGGGGCTGGAAATCCCAACGTCTGCTTGACAGAGTTTCGCCCCGGTCCCTATATCCGACGCGCCCGGACCGTCGCGCGACGGGCTTCTTCGGGGCGGGGTAGCTCAGCTGGTTAGAGCAGCGGAATCATAATCCGCGTGTCGGGGGTTCAAGTCCCTCTCCCGCTACCACCTCACCCCCCGACAATTCGCCATGCGGTTCGGCGCTTTGCTCGCCGGTGGCTGTCACGGACAGTTCAGCGACATTTCGGTCATCGCGCGATCACGGTTGGGTCATTCGCCCTTTCTCGTCGCGAAAAGCCGCTGATGTCCGCGTGTTTGCTGGACATCTTGGCTCTTTGTTCATTTGACGACCTTAATTTTGCAGGAATGGTTTGCGATCATTCTTGCAGGGCGTCCGGCGGTCGGGCGGTTTGAGGGAGCGCGAGGGCCGGATGAACCTCATTCTCGTGAAACTGTTCGCCACCGCCCTTGCGCTCAGCCAGGTCACGACCCGGCCGGACGACGTCCGCACCCGCTTCGACCCCGAGGCCGACCGGGCCGTGGTGTCGCAGATCCTGTCCGACGGCTGCGGCCACATGAAGCGCATGTTCGACATCGAGAGCATCAATCTCGATGACCTGATCGACACCGCCATGGCCGACCCGGACGCGCTGACCGGCGAGATCGAGCATGTGAAGGGCCTCAGCATCCCGGATCTGCATGTCGCCTATCGCCAGTTCTGCAAGCGCGAGCAGGTGGCGAATTCGCCCATCGACCTCGGCCAGGTCATCACCTTCTACAACAACGCCGTCGCGGACCTGCCGGGCGACGACGCCATGCGCGCGATCCGCCTGCCCGGCGCGACGCTGATCCAGGACGGCAAGGGCAAGACCTTTGCGGAACTGTTCGAGCCGAACAACCGCCGCCAGTCGATATCGATCTCCGAGGTGCCGAAGCCTGTCCGCGATGCTTTCGTGGCCGCCGAGGACAAGCGCTTCTACGAGCACAAGGGCATCGACGAGCGCGGCGTGATCCGCGCCTTCATGGGCCTGCTCACCAGCCCCGGCCGTCCGCCGGGGGGCTCCACCATCACCCAGCAGGTGGTGAAGAATCTGCTGGTCGGCAACGACGTCACTTATGAGCGCAAGATCCGCGAACTGATCCTTGCGCCGCGCCTCGAACGGGTGCTGAGCAAGGAGAAGATTCTCGAGCTCTATCTGAACTCGATTTACTTCGGCCGTGGCGCCTGGGGCATCGAACTGGCCGCGCAGGGTTTCTTCGGCAAGCCGGCGAAGGACCTGTCCCTGAACGAGGGGGCCTTTCTCGCCGGGCTCGTGAAGGGGCCGGGCTATTACAATCCCGACCGCTTTCCGGACCGCGCCCGCCAGCGTTTCGCCTATGTGCTGGAGCGCATGGTCGAGGATAAATTCGCGCCGGTCGAGGCCGCCGGCGCCGGCAAGGCGCTGCCGGCCATCGTCGCCTATGAACGCAACCGGCGCGACACCGCGTTTCATTTCGTCGATTTCGCCGGCCGGCAAGCGCGCAGCCTTGCGAAGCTGGAGAGCCTGACGGACCAGTCCTATGTGGTTCGGACCACGCTGAACCAGAGCCTCCAGCGCGCCGCCGAACTGGCGTTGCAGGAGGGCCTGGCCCGCTATGAGGCCAATACCGGCCGGGCGGACTTCAAGGGGCCGGAGGCCAATCTCAGCGAAGCCATCGCCAAGATCGAGACGGCGGCGAAGAAGGCAGCCGACAGCAAATCCGCCGCCGCGGCGGCCGATGCGGGCGAAGCCGATGATGCGCCGGCTTCCGCCATGCTGCCGGCCTGGCAGCAGGCGCTCCAGCGCGCGCAGATGCCGCTCTATGATGTTCACTGGTCGCCGGCCATCGTGCTGGAGAAGGCCATCACCAAGAATGCGTCGCGCATCACGGTGGGGCTGCGCGACGGCCGCCGCATGCCGCTGACGGTGCGGCGGGCGGATCACGCCCGCAAGCTATCGCAGCATGATGTCGTGCTGGTCCATGTCGTCGATGGCGACGGCAAGAAGCGCGCGGCCCGCGCCGAGCTGCGCGTGCGGCCGGAGGTGCAGGGCGGCGCGCTGGTGCTGGAGAACAAAACCGGCCGCATCCTCGCGATGACCGGCGCATTCTCTTACCCGCTGAGCCAGCTCAACCGCGTCACCCAGAGCCAGCGTCAGCCGGGCTCCGCGCTCAAGCCGCTGGTCTATCTGGCGGCGCTGTCGAACGACATGCAGCCGACCACGCTGGTGGAGGACCTGCCGGTGACATTCCCGCCGCCGGGCGGCGCGGTGAATGCGCAGGCGAAGGACTACTGGTCGCCGAAGAATTACGACGGCTCGATGTCCGGCGTCATCACCTTGCGGCAGGCGCTGGAGCATTCCAAGAATCTCGCCACTGCGCGATTGCTGGATGGCGGCGTGTCGTTCAGCCCCGACGACAGCCTCAACAAGCTGTGCGCGATGGCGGTGGAGGCGCAGATCTACAAGACTTGCGAGAAGTATTATCCCTTCGTGCTCGGCGCGCAGCCGGTGCGCATGGTCGATCTCGCGGCCTTCTATGCCGCCATCGCGACCGAGGGCGAGCGGCCGACGCCTTATGTGATCGAGTCCATCGCGCAGGAGGGCCGCGAGACCTATCGCCATGCCGACACCACGCGGCCCGCGCTGCGGGATGTGGACAAGGCCAGCTACTTCCAGGTCAAGAGCATGATGCAGGGCGTGGTCGCGCGCGGCACCGCGGCGCGCATCGCCGCGCTCTCGCCTTTCGTCGCCGGCAAGACCGGAACCAGCGCCGACGAGAACGACGCCTGGTTCGTCGGCTTCACCAACGACGTCACCATCGCGGTCTGGGTCGGCTACGACAATGCGGACGGCAAGCGCCGCACGCTGGGCAGAGGTGCGACCGGCGGCACGGTGGCGATTCCGATCTTTCAGGACATCGTGCAGGCGGCCTGGGCGTATCACAAGCCGCGCGCGCGGCTGAATGGTCCCTCGCCGGAAGCGCAGAAAATGCTGGTGGCGATGCCGATCGATCCGCGCAGCGGCGCGCAGCTCCATGCCGGCACGCCGGGCGCTTTCATCGAATATCTCAAGACCGACAGCAGCGGCCGTGTGGCGCAGCACGACCGGCTCTATTCGCGCGAGGCCAGCTATCCAGCCTATGGCGCGCCGGACGATGACGGCTATTACGACGAGATCGCGCCGCAATATCAGCGGCCGCAGGCGCGCGAGCCGCAGCAGAGCTATCAGTGGGAATATGGCGTCGGCGTGCAGCCGAGCGGGCCGCCCCCGCAGCAACAGCAGCGGCAGGCCGAGCCCGAGTTGCTGGACCGCTATGGCCGGCCCATCATGCGCCGCGGCTATACGAGCCCGCCACCGGTCTATCAGCGGGTGCAGCCTTACAGCCAGAGCCGGGCCTATCCGCAGGCGCCGGCCTATGGCGAGCGCTATGACGCGCGCGGCCGGGTCTACCGGGCGGAGCCGGACACATTCTGGTCCAACCGCTCCTACCCGCCCTATTATCGCTGAGGCAGGCCGAGCATGATTCAGAAGGTTGTCGCTTCGTTTCTCCTTGCGTCCGGCAAGAGTCTCGTTGGCAAGAGTCTCGTTAGCTTGAGTCTCGTTGGCATCAGTCTTGTGAGCTTGGCTCTCGCTGGCGTGCCGCCGGCATTCGCAGCGGAGCCGTTCAGCGTGAAAGACGCGCCGTCCGCCGTCGCCGTCGCGCCATCCGCACTGACACCGCGCATGGTCGTGATCAGCGATCATCGCGAGGACCCGCTGGCCGACCAGACCGGCCTGATGCGTTTCGACGCCTGGGCGCGGGAGCGGCCCGAGGAAAAAAGCTGGCTGAACATCCACGAGGGCTATGGCGATCCTTCGCCGGATGCCGCCGCGAAGAAGGCGGCGCGCGACAATCCCTATATGTATGTGGTCGAGGCGCGCTTCATGATCCCGCGCCCGCCTTCGGCCATCGATCTCGGCCGCTTCGCCACGCTGGCCTTCATGGAAAAGATCGATCCGGCCATCACCCACAAAACCATCACGCGGGCGCAGACCGGCGCGTTCGGCCCGTCCGGAGGAACCTATATCCGCAATCCCGTGCGGCCCTGGTGCGAGGTGATGGAAGGCGGGCCGAAGATGCTCTGCATCCAGTCGCGCTATCAGCTCGAAGGCCGGCTGCCGATGGGCATCCGCCTGGCCAACAACCTGACCGACAGCGCGCGGAAGATTCCGGACCATCTGGACTTCCAGAGCGAATTGCGCGTGCTTGATCCCGACGATCTCAACGGACACGGCATCCAGAAGCTGTTGAAGCTCGACATGCCGGCTGTGTCCGGCGTCCAGCAGAGCATTTTCTACGTCAATCAGGTGTTGCAGTTCGGCAAGGTGCTGGCGGTGCTGCAACCGCATCCGGACAAGCCGGACGCCTCGGTCGTGACGGCCTTCATGACGCTGGCGATCAAGGCCAGCGTGCTGGAGCGGCAGCGGCAGTATCAGAAGGTGCCGATCCTGCGCAATCTCGTGCCGGCGCAGGTGCTGATGGGCAAGAGCACTTTCAACGAAGGCAAGTCCATCAGCGCCGGCCTGCCGAATTATACCCGCAACAGCATCGCCGCCATCGCGACCATGCTGGAGCAGGAGTGACGGTCCGCTCCAGCGCGGATATCCGCTCGCTGCGCGAACCGAAAACCCGCCATGAAAAGCCCGGCGCGGGATAACCAGCCGGGCTTTTCAGTTCCGTGCGGGTCAGGGCTGGCCCGCCGTCTTATACGTATAAGGCCCGCCCCTTATCCCGCCGCCTTGGCCTCACGCCGGCGGGCATGGAGAATCCATTCGGTATAGCCGTTCGGCTGTTCGCGGCCCTTGAACACGAGGTCGCACGCCGCCTTGAAGGCGACGCCGTCGAAGCTTGGGGCCATCGGCCGGTAGAGCGCATCGCCCGCGTTCTGACGGTCCACCACGGCGGCCATGCGCTTCATCGTCTCCATCACCTGATCCTCGGTGACGATGCCCTGCAACAGCCAGTTGGCGATGTGCTGGCTGGAGATGCGCAGCGTGGCGCGGTCCTCCATCAGGCCGACGTCGTGAATGTCCGGCACCTTGGAGCAGCCGACGCCCTGGTCGATCCAGCGCACGACATAGCCGAGGATGCCTTGCGCGTTGTTGTCCAGCTCCTGCTGCACGGCGTCCGGCGGCCAGTTCGACTGCGATACCGGGATCGACAGAATGTCGTCCAGCTTCGCGCGCGGCCGGCTTCTCAGTTCCTTCTGCCGCGCGGCGACATCGACCTGATGATAGTGCAGCGCATGGAGCGTCGCCGCCGTGGGCGAGGGTACCCATGCGGTGTTGGCCCCGGATTTCGGATGGCCGACCTTCTGGTCCAGCATATCCGCCATCCGGTCCGGCGCGGCCCACATGCCCTTGCCGATCTGCGCGCGGCCGGGCAGGCCGCAGGCAAGGCCGATATCGACGTTCCAGTCCTCATACGCCTTGATCCAGGGCAGGCCGCGCATGTCGTTCTTGCGCACCATCGGCCCGGCCTCGATGGAAGTGTGGATCTCGTCGCCGGTGCGGTCGAGAAAGCCGGTGTTGATGAAGACGACGCGCTCCTTCGCCGCCTCGATACACGCCTTGAGGTTGACGGTGGTGCGCCGCTCCTCGTCCATGATGCCCATCTTAATGGTGTTGCGCGGCAGGCCGAGCAGGTCCTCCACCTTCGCGAACAGCGCGCCCGTGAGCTTCACCTCGTCGGGCCCGTGCATCTTCGGCTTGACGATATAGACCGAGCCGGCGCGGCTGTTGCGGATGCTGCCCTTGCCACTGAGGTCGTGCATGGCGATCAGCACGCTGACGGCTGCATCCAGGATGCCTTCGGGAATCTCCTTGCCGGCGGCGTCCGTCACCGCGTCGGTATACATGTGATGGCCGACATTGCGGATCAGCATCAGGCTGCGGCCGGGCAGCGTCAGCCGCTTGCCGTCCGCGCCGGTGTAGTCGCGGTCCGCGTTCAGGCGGCGTTCGACCGTCGCGCCGCCCTTGGCGAAGCTGGCGGTGAGGGTGCCCTTCATGATGCCGAGCCAGTTGCGATAGATCGCGACCTTGTCCTCGGCATCCACCGCCGCGACGCTGTCCTCCATATCCATGATGGTGCTGATGGCGGATTCCATCAGGACATCGGCGATGCCGGCGGCGTCGGTTTTGCCGATCGCATGGGCGCGATCGATGACGATCTCCAGATGCAGGCCGTTGTTGCGCAGCAGGATGGCGGACGGCGCGGCGGCCTCGCCGCGATAGCCGGCGAATGTCTCCGCCGTTTCGAGCGAGGTGGTGCCGCCCCCGGAAAGGGTCACGAGCAGGCGGCCTTCGACAACCGCATAGGCGGTGGCGTCGGCATGGCTGCCGCCGGCGAGCGGGGCGGCTTGGTCCAGCACATTGCGGGCACGGGCGATGACGGCGGCGCCGCGCGCGGCGTTATAGCCCTTGCCGCGGGCAAGCTCGCCGGTCTCGGAAATGGCGTCCGTGCCGTAAAGCGCATCATAGAGGCTGCCCCAGCGGGCGTTGACGGCGTTCAGGGCGTAGCGCGCATTGGAGGTCGGCACCACGAGCTGGGGCCCGGCGATACGGGCGATCTCATCGTCCAC
>Ga0182745_1003525_pt1 | contig 13463 bp, 11 predicted proteins | sample eDN3rd30CKraftBY_FD_128523 | JGI IMG/M metagenome (GOLD analysis project Ga0182745, IMG submission 128523) | Enriched backyard soil microbial communities from Emeryville, California, USA - eDNA 3rd pass 30_C Kraft BY (version 2) (version 2) | ecosystem: Environmental > Terrestrial > Soil >...
CCTGACCTCGGGCCTGCCGTTTGTGCAATCGGGTCAACTGCGCGCGCTGGCCGTGTCCACGGCGCAGCGCAGCACCATCGTGCCTGACCTGCCATCGATGAGCGAAGCGGGCGTGAGCGACTTTGACTTGAATTCCTGGAATGGCTATTTCGGCCCGGCGGGACTGCCGCCCGAGATCGTGGCCAAACTCAATGCCGCCATCAATCAGATCGTCAACGACCCCGACGTGCGCGCACGCTTGGCTCAGCTCGGTTTCGATGCGTTCAGCGGCACCCCGGAAAGTTTCGCGGCGTTTGTCAGCGAACAGCGCGATCTCTGGGGGAAATTGATCAAGGACGCCGGCATCCAGGCGCAGTGAGGCTTGTTTTCCGGCGATACATCGATGGCGCCAAGCACGATCCAGACAGGTTTGGCGTCATCCATTCATAACGACCACACAGATTCAATCCAGGTTTGGCATCCCCCTCGTAACAACCAAAGAGATTCAATCATCATGGCGCATCGCGAAGCCCCTCCCCTGAGCAAGACGACCGCGGACATCGACACTTCGCCATCTACCGGCGGCCCGTTGGCGGGCGTACGTATTCTCGACCTGAGCTCGGTCGTCATGGGGCCCTATGCCACGCAGGTGCTGGGTGACCTGGGAGCCGACATCATCAAAGTCGAATCCCCGGCCGGCGATAACATGCGGGCTGTCGGCCCCATGCGCAATGCTGACATGGGGCATTTGTACTTGCATTTGAATCGCAATAAGCGATCCATCGTGCTGGACCTGAAGACCGAGGCGGGCCGCGAGGCCTGCCTGAAACTGGCGCAAAGCTGCGACGCCTTGCTCTACAACATTCGGCCGCAGGCCATGGCGCGGCTCGGACTCTCGTACGAAACGCTGTCCGCGCGCAACCCTCGTCTGGTCTACGTCGGCGCCTATGGCTTCAGCGAGGCCGGCCCTTATGCGGGCCGGCCTGCCTATGACGATCTGATCCAGGGACAAACGGGTATTGCGGATCTGTTTCGCCGACAGAGCGGCGACGTGCCGCGCTATGCGCCGCTGACCTTGGCCGATCGCGCGGTCGGGCTGCATGTGGCCATCGCGCTCGTGTCGGCCGTGCTGCATGCGCGCGCTCAAGGCCAGGGACAAGCGGTCGAGATTCCAATGTTCGAAGGCATGGCGCATATGGTGTTGGGCGATCACCTCGGCGGCGCCACGTTCGAGCCCGCATTGGGGACCACGGGCTATACGCGACTGCTGGCCGCGCATCGGCGCCCCTATGCGACGGCGGATGGCTATTTATCCCTGTTGATTTACAACGATAAGCATTGGCGTCATTTCTTTGCCTTGATCGGTCGCCCAGAGCTGGAGCACGATCCGCGTTTTTGCAGCCACACCGCCCGCGCGCGTCATATCGACGAAGCCTACGCGTTTGTGGCCGAGATCATGCGCACTCGAAGCAGCGCCGAGTGGCTGGCAGATCTGGCGCAGGCCGACATCCCGGCGGCGCGCTTGTATTCGGTGGACGATCTGATCAACGACCCACATCTGCAACACACTCGCTTTATCCGTGAAATCGACCATCCGACGGAGGGCCGATTGCGCACGCCAGCGCCGCTGGGACGCTATGAGCGCACACCGACCACGATTCGTCGTCCGGCGCCGCGCCTGGGCGAGCACAGCCGCGAGATTTTACGCGAAGCCGGTTGCACCGATGCCGAGATCGATGCGCTCATTGCGGCGCGCGCGACGCAGGAAGCCACGATTTGAACGGATGCATCGCGAGTGGCTATCGCGCCGACCAGCCTACGCCAGTCGCCGTTGCGCGATACATGAACATTACACAGATCGACTGCCGATCAACACATCCCGGCATGCCCCGCACTCGCTGCGTCGTGCCGACAAAGGAAACTCACCATGGATTTTGAATTCTCCTCCGACCAACTGACCCTGCGTGATGCGATCGAGCGTATCTGCGAACGCTACCCCAACGAGTACTGGCTCGAACGCGATCGCGACGGTGGTTTTCCGCATGATTTTCATGCGGACCTGGCGCGCGCCGGCTGGTTGGGCATCGCCATGCCGCAAGCATACGGCGGCGCCGGACTAGGCATGACCGAGGCGGCATTGATGATGCAGACCATCGCCGCTTCGGGCGCGGGATTCGCCGGAGCGTCGGCCGTGCACATGAATATTTTCGGCCTGAATCCCGTGGTCGTGTTCGGCACCGATGAGCAGCGCCGCCGTTGGCTTGAACCGCTGATCGCGGGACAGGAAAAAGCGTGCTTTGCGGTCACCGAACCCGATGCGGGGCTGGACACCACGAAGCTCTCTACACGTGCCGAGCGCCATGGTGACGAGTATGTCGTGCACGGTCGAAAGATCTGGATCTCGACCGCGCAGGTGGCGCACAAGATGTTGCTCTTGGCACGCACGACGCCATTGTCGGAGGTCAGCAAACCGACGCAGGGCCTGTCGCTGTTCTACACCGATCTGGATCGCAGCAAAATCGAGGTGCGCGAAATCGACAAGATGGGCCGTAAAGCGGTGGACTCCAACATGCTGTTCATCGATGGTCTGCGCATTCCCGTCGCCGATCGTGTAGGCGAAGAAGGCCGGGGCTTTGAATACATTCTGCATGGTCTGAACCCCGAACGCATTCTGATCGCGGCCGAAGCCGTCGGCATCGGCCGCGCGGCACTCGATCGCGCGGTGCAATACGCAGGTGAACGCACGGTGTTCGGACGCCCCATCGGGCAGAATCAAGGGATTCAACATCCCTTGGCGCAGGCCTGGATGCAATTGGAAGCCGCCAACTTGATGGTGTTCAAAGCGGCCAGCATGTATGACGCGGGCCTGCCCTGCGGGCCCTATGCGAACACCGCCAAATACCTGGCGGCCGAGGCCGGCCATAATGCCTGCCAGACGGCGATACTCACTTTGGGGGGAATGGGTTACGCCAAGGAGTACCACGTCGAGCGGCTACTGCGGGAAAGCTATATTCCGCGTATTGCGCCGGTCAGCCCGCAATTGATCATGTGCTTCATTGCGGAAAAAGTGCTGGGGCTGCCCAAGTCTTATTAAAACTCGATGAGGCTTGGCGTTTTGGAGCGTTGGTCAAGCGGCCTGGCTACCCTCACCAAGCCCCCTTCACGCCTCATGTGGCCGTGGCGGGCGTCGTTCGTATCGCGCGCATCTGATATGTCTTGCGGCCCGTCAGATGCGCCCGGATCAACGACTCCGCCTGCTCCCCATCGCGTCGCAGCAAGGCGCCGACGAACGCCTCGTGATCGTTCATCGCCTTGGTCCACTCGTCCAGATCGAAGTTTGAGCGATAGCGTAAAGCCTGTACCTGCAGATTGAAGCGATCGTAGGCATGCGTGAGCGCCGGGTTGTGCGCCGCGCGATTGATGGCGATGTGCGTACCCATGCTGGTGGCGTAATAGGCGCGGATATCCCGGTTGTTGTAATGATCCCAGGTCTGGGCATGCAGCTGTGCGATATGCGCGAGTTCTTCGTCCGACGCCCGCTCGGTGGCGCTGCGAGCCGCCAGGCCTTCCAGTACCGCCAATACATCGAAGATATTCTCGATATCGTCGGCCGACAACTCGATCACCATTGCGCCGCGTTTGGGCTGCAGCGTCAACAGTCCATCTGAGGCCAGCATCCGGTACGCCTCGCGCAACGGCGTGCGCGAAATTTTCAGGCGATCGCACAGGTCGCGCTCGTTGAGCCAGGTGCCGGGCTTGAGCGTGCCATCGATGATCAACTGACGCAGCCGCTCTGCCACGACCGCCGGCAGCGTGGGATGGTGAATGGTCAGATCCAAAGGAGATTGGTCGGAAACCGACGCTTCAGCGTGAGTCATGGGTTGTTTGCACATCCTAAATCGTCTATTGTTGTATCTGGTATACCAAACACCAAAGGAATACCAAACCTGTACCCAATCATAGAGCAAGCACTGCCGCAACAGGTTTACCTACTAAGGAGACACAACATTATGCATACCCCCGTTCGCGCCTGGGCCTGCGCCTTGGCGACCGTCACGCTGATCTCGGCCGGCGCGCCCGCCCTGGCCCAGGACGCGTCGACATGGCCGCAGCGGCCCCTGCGTCTGGTCGTCGGTTTCGTCCCCGGAGGCGGCACGGACGTCTCGGCACGCATCCTGTCGGCAAAACTGTCAGACGTGATCGGGCAACAAGTCGTCGTGGAAAACAAGCCCGGCGCCTCGGGTCTGATCGCATCCGATCACGTATCGAAGGCGGATCCCGACGGCTATACCCTGCTGTTGGCAAACATGCAGTCCACGGTGTCGGCTCCGTACGTCATCCAGTCGAACATCGATCCCATCAAGGATTTCACCGCCGTGCGGTACATCGGCACGGTGCCCAATGTACTGGTGATCAATCCCAGCAAGCACGATTACAAGACCGTGCAGAACCTGATCGACGATGCCCAGGCCCGCCCGAAAGAGCTGATGTATGCGTCGTCTGGCCAAGGCAGCCCGCAACACCTGAGCGCCGCCCGGTTTTCACAGATTGCCAAGGTCGACATGGAGCACGTCCCATATAAAGGCAGCGGCCAGGCCATGACCGATCTGCTGGGCGGCTCTGTGGACATGAATTTCGACACGCTGCCCGGCGCGATTGGCCAGATCAAGGCCGGCAAGCTGCGTCCGCTGGCCGTGACCAGCGCGCAGCGCAGCGATCGCCTGCCCGAGGTGCCCACCTTGGCCGAGGCCGGCGTGCAGGGTATGGATATCGTGCAATGGTACGCAGTGCTGGCGCCCGCGCAGATGCCCAAGCCGGTGCTGGCCAAACTCGATGAGGCCCTGGCGAAAACGCTGGCGGATCCCGATGTGCGCGCCAAGCTGTCCGAACAAGGCATGGACTTGAGCGACGGCCCGGCAACACCCGAGGCGTTCGCGAGCTATATCCAGGACGAATGGACCAAATACGGAAAAATCACCAGCAGTCTGGGACTGACAAAGCAATAGTCCTGACCACAGCGAGTCCGTTGACCCATTGTCCCGCATGCGATGCGGGACCTATTCTTGACTGAATCCGCAGCCCGCCGGCTGCGCCCTTTTTCGCCCGGCATCCATGTCGAGGCGTTTCGGAGATCGAATGAGCGCTACCCCCACCACCAACGCGGCCGGCGAATCGCTGGTACAGGTACAACGCGATGGCGGCATCGTGACCGTCGTCTTGAATCGTCCGGAAAAACTCAATGCGTTCACGATCGACGGCTGGCGATTGTTGGGCGACACGTTTCTGGCACTGAACGACGATGACAGCGTGCGCTGCATCATATTGCGCGGCGCGGGCGAAAAGTCCTTTTCACCCGGCAACGACATCAGCGAGTTCGAAACCGCACGCAGCAACAAGCAACAGGCGACCGTCTACGGCGCCGTCATGCGTCGCACGATCGAATCGCTGGCCAATTGCCGGCATCCCATCGTGGCGCAGATCCACGGCATCTGCGTGGGCGGCGGAATGGAAATCGCCAGTCTGGCCGATATCCGTATCTGCGGCACAAGCTCTCGTTTCGGTGTGCCGATCAAAAATCTCGGCCTGGTCATGTCGTATTCCGAACTGTCGCCGCTGGTGCGGCTGGTCGGCCCTTCGGTGGCGCTGCAAGTGCTGCTGGAAGGCACGATTTTCGATGCAAACGAGGCGATGAGGCTGGGCGTGATCACGCGTGTCGTGGCCGACGACCAGGTCGCAACCGAGGCGCAGGCGACGGCGCGCCGCATCGCCGATGGCGCACCGCTGGTCGCCCGTTGGCACAAGAAATTCGTGCGCAACCTGGTCGCGGGCACGGCGTTGACCGACGCTGATCGCGACGAGGCCTTTGATTGCTTTGATACGGAAGACTTCCGCACCGGCTATCAGGCGTTCTTGGCAAAAGAAAAACCGCAATTCAACGGACGTTGAGCGCCGTTTCAGGAGACGTTATGGAACACCAAGCTTCCCCCTCCCCGGCCGGCGCCGCGAAAGGCGCGCTGGCGGGCATGCGCGTGATCGAGCTGTCGCAAATCATGGCGGGGCCGACCTGCGGCATGATGCTGGCCGACATGGGCGCCGACGTGATCAAGGTTGAAAAGATCAACGGCGGCGATGATTCGCGGCAATATCGCGACCCGCAGATCAACGGAATTTCCGCGCCCTACCTAATGCTCAATCGCAACAAGCGCGCGATTGCCCTGGATTTAAAGCACCCAGAGGGCAAGAAGGTGCTGCTGCGCATGATCCGCGACGCCGATGTGGTGACGGAAAATTTTCGCAAAGGCACGATGGAGAAACTGGGTCTGGGGTACGAGACGCTGCGCAAAGAAAATCCGGGTCTGATTTATTGCGCTGTCTCGGGCTATGGCCTGTCCGGTCCCTTTGCGGACAAGGGCGGTTTTGATCTGGTCGCGCAAGGGTTCTCGGGACTGATGGCGATTACCGGTGAGCCAGGCGGCCCACCGCTGCGCACCGGCAACTCGGTGGCCGATATCAACGCGGGCCTGCTGGCCGCGTTTGGCGTGCTGGCGGCCTATCAACACAAACAACGCACGGGCGAAGGCCAGATCGTCGAGACTTCGTTGTTGGAAGCCAGCCTGCAGCAACTGTATTGGCACGCGGCCATCTATTTCGGCAGCGGCGTGTCGCCCGGACCCACCGGATCGGCGCACGTTCTGAGCGCACCGTACCAGGCGTTCCCGACCGGCACCGACTGGATCATCATTGGCGGAGCCAACGAGAAAAACTGGCAGCGCATCGCCGCCGCGTTGGGCAAACCGGAATGGGCCGACGATCCACGCTTTGCGCTCAATCGCGACCGGATGAACAATCGGAGCGAGCTGGTCGAATGCATGTCCGCGATCCTGAAAACCCGCAGCGCGCAGGAATGGCTGGATATTTTCGATGAGGCCGGCGTACCCGCTGGACCGGTGCACTCGATCGAACAAGCGCTATCGCACCCGCAGACGTTAGCGCGTGGCATGGTGGTCGAACAGGAACACTCGGTCGCGGGCACGGTGCGCACGGTGGGCATGCCGGTCAAACTGTCGGCGACACCCGCGCAATATCACCGGCCTGCCCCGCAATTGGGCGAAGACACCATCGCCATCCTGGGCGAGTTTGGTTATGACGCGTCGGAGATCGACGCCTTGATCGACGCGGGCGTCGTCTCGGCAATCGGTCGCCAGGCGGCTACGGCCTAGCGTTACGCGGGGCGGAGCAACAGCCGCCCCGCACGTACGCTCACGATTCACCCAGATACGCGGCACGGACTTTGGGGTCGGTCAATAATTCGCGAGCGGGCCCCGACAGCGTCAGCTCGCCGGACTCCATCACATAGCCGCGATGACTATGTTCCAACGCGAGTTTGGCATTCTGCTCGATCAGCAAAATGGTCACGCCCTCGTCGGCAATGGTGCGCACGACTTCAAAGACCTTTTCGACCATCAAGGGGGCAAGCCCCATCGACGGCTCGTCGAGCAGCAGCAGCTTGGGTCGTGCGATCATGGCCCGCCCCATCGCGACCATTTGCTGTTCGCCGCCCGACAGTGTCCCGGCGGCTTGTTTGCGACGCTCGGCCAAACGCGGAAACAGCGTGAACACGCGCTCGGTATCCTGGCGAATCTGCGCCGCATCGCGCCGCGTATAGCCGCCCATGGCGAGATTCTCCTCGATGGTGAGCTGCCCGAAAATACCGCGCCCCTCGGGCACCATCACCAGCCCGCGACGCACGAGTTCGAACGATTTTCGGCCACTGATGGATTGACCGTCGTAATGCACGTCACCGCCCGCCAACGGCACCAGGCCGCATATCGCGCGCAACGTGGTGCTTTTGCCCGCGCCGTTCGCTCCGATCAGACAAACGAGCTCGCCGGCCTCGACGTGCAGATCAATGCCACGCACCGCGCGGATGCCGCCATAGGCAACCTGCAGGCCGCGTAAATCCAGTAAATGCGATGCGCTCATGATGCGGGATGCTCCGATAGTGCAGCCTGAACGTCCTGGGCCGCGCCCGCGCCCAGATAGGCTTCGATGACTTTGGGATCGCGCTGGACCTGAGCGGGCTTGCCCATGGCCAGCACCTTGCCGTATTCCAGCACGAGCACGCGATCGCATAATCCCATCACGAGTTTCATATCGTGTTCGATCAACAGCACGGTGATCTGATCGCCGCGGATTTTTTCGATGAGCTGACGCAACACCAGCGTTTCCGAAGCGTTCATGCCGGCGGCAGGTTCGTCCAACGCCAGCAGTTTGGGTTCGGTGGCAAGTGCCCGGGCGATCTCCAGACGACGTTGGTCGCCATAGGACAACGAATGCGCCACATCGTTGGCGCGCGCACCGATGCCGACATAGTCGAGCAATTCATGCGCGCGCTGTTCGATGGCGGACTCTTCGTTGCGCGTCGCACGAGTACGAAACACCGCGCCCAACACGCCCGCGCGGGTACGCAGGTGTCTGCCGATCATCACGTTTTCAATGGCGCTCAAATTGGCGAACAAACGGATGTTCTGAAACGTGCGGGCCAGACCGGCTTGCGCGACCTCGTGCGGCTTGCGGCCGATGAGCGGTTCGCCGTTGAACGTGCAACGGCCTTCTTCGGGAATGTAGAGACCCGTCAACACGTTGAACAGCGTCGTTTTCCCCGCACCGTTGGGCCCGATCAAGCCGTAGATTTCACCGGCCTGGATATCGAAGCTGACCCCGGACAGCGCCTGCAAGCCGCCAAACCGTTTGCCTAATCCCTCTGCTTGCAAAAGCACGCTCATGCCTGGCCTCCATTGGTGGTAGCCAACTCGCGCTTGCGTACCGCAGACGGCCACAATCCCGCCGGACGGAACAGCATGACGCTGACCATCGCCAAGCCGAACAACAACATGCGGATGCCTTCGGGGTCCAGTACGACCTCGCCGAAAATAAGGCGTTGGAACGGCTCGACGACGGCGCGCAGAAACTCGGGCAGCGCCGCCAATAAGATCGCGCCCAGAATCACGCCCGGGATATTGCCCATACCGCCGAGCACAACCATGCACAACACGGAAATCGATTCGGTCAGGCTGAAACTCTCGGGACTGACAAAGCCCTGCATCGCGGCAAACATCGCGCCCGCAACGCCTCCGAACGACGCGCCCATGGCGAACGCCAGCAGTTTGATGTTGCGCGTGTTGATGCCCATCGCCTTGGCGGCGACCTCGTCCTCGCGAACGGCCTCCCAGGCGCGGCCGATACGCGAGTTCTGCAGACGCACGCATACCAGGATGATCAACAGCGTGATGCCCAACAACAGGTAGTAGTATTTTTCGGGGCTGGTAAAGCGCATGCCCAGGATGGTTTCCGAACGATTGAACATGAACTCGCCAACCGTGAAGCCATCGATGCGATTGATGCCTTGCGGGCCGTTGGTGATGTTGACCGGCGCATTCAGGTTATTGAGGAAGATGCGGATGATCTCGCCAAAGCCCAGCGTCACGATCGCCAGATAATCGCCGCGCAGCTTCAGCGTGGGCGCGCCCAACAACACGCCGAACACGCATGCCACGCCCAGGCTGATGGGCAGAATCGCCCAGAACGGCAGATGCAGGCCGAAGTGCGGCGATGCCAACAGTGCCCACGTATACGCGCCCACTGCATAAAACGCGATATAGCCGAGATCGAGCAGGCCCGCGAAGCCGACCACGATGTTCAAACCCAGCGACAGCATGACGTAGAGCAACGCAAAGTTGACGATACGCACCCAACTCTGTCCGGCCATACCCAACACGAACGGCAATACCGCCAGGGTGACGCCGATCAACACGATGCCCAGCAGTTGACGACTGGACACGCCGCGCGAAGAGGTCATATTGTTCATGCGCGGTCTCCGACGCGTTCGCCGAGCAGGCCCGACGGACGAAAGATCAAAACCATCACCAACACGACAAAAGCAAAGACGTCTTGATAATGACTGCCGAGAAATCCACCGGTGATGTCGCCGATGTAACCGGCCCCCAGGGACTCGATGATCCCCAACAGCAAACCGCCTGCCATCGCGCCGACCATATTGCCGATGCCGCCCAGCACTGCCGCGGTAAAGGCTTTCAAACCCAGCATGAAGCCCATGGTGTATTGCGCTACGCCATAGTAGGTGGTGACCATCATCCCCGCGATCGCGGCCAGCGCCGAGCCGATCAGAAAAGCCGCCGAGATTACGGTGTTGATGTTCACGCCCATCAGGCCCGCGACCTCGCGGTTTTGCGCGGTCGCGCGCATCGCGGTACCCAGCCGGGTTTTGTGCACGACGGCGAGCAAGGCGCCCATGATCAGCGCCGCGATCAGCACAATGGCCATCTGCAACGAACTCATGCGCGCGCCGGCCAGCTCGAACACGCGTGGTTCCAGGATCTGGGGAAAATTCAGATAGTTGCGGCCCCACACCATCATCGCGAGATTCTGCAAAATGATCGAGACGCCGATGGCGGTGATCAAGGCGGCCAGACGCGGGGCGCGCCGCAATGGCCGATAGGCCACGCGCTCGGCAGTCCAGCCGACCGCCATGCATAACGGCACCGACACCAGCAAGCCGACCGCCAACACGGTAAAGGCCGAAACGGTCGGATCGCCGCCGATCAGCGCCGTGGCGATCATGGTGGCCGCCATGGCCCCGATCATGACCACATCGCCATGCGCGAAATTGATCAGCCCGATGATGCCGTACACCATCGTATAGCCCAACGCGACGAGCGCGTACACGCTACCCAGCGTCAGGCCATTGATGAGCTGTTGAATGAAAATGTCCATAGGGGTGCTGAGCCTGTGAAATGCTCGTCAAGAAAAGCTGCCGTGCCGCGCGGACACGATGCCGCGCGGCGATTGGGCGCGAGACGCCCTCGGGCTCAGCTCAGTTGGCTTGGCTGACCATGGTCTCGACCATTTCCCATTTACCGTTTTTGACTTCGTAAATGGTGACCGAGATTTCTTTCAGATCGCCCTTGTCGTCGTAGGCGATGTGCTCGCTGGTGGCGCCCTTGCGCTCGATACCGGCCAGCTTGGGCAGGTATTTTTCGGGCTCGGCAGAGTCGGCCTGTTCGATCGCGGTGATCATCGTCCAGGCACCGTCGTAGGCGTAGGGAGCGTAAACGCCGGGGGCCTTTTTAAAGCGAGCTTCGTAGCGTTGCGCAAAATCCTTGCCCGCGGCCATCTTGTCCAGCGGCACGCCCGCCAACGAGGCATAGGTGCCATCGGCCGCGTCACCCGCGAGTTTCAAGAAGGTATCGCTGCGGGTCATTTCGCCCGACACCAGCGGGGCCTTGACGCCCAGGCGAACCAGCTGACGCTTCATGGGACCGGACTGTGCATCCAGGCCGCCGTAGAAAATCGCGTCGGGCTCGGCGGCTTTGATGTTGGTCAGAATCGCAGTGAAGTCGTTGGCCTTGTCCGTCGTGTATTCACGGCGAACGATTTCGCCGCCGGCCTTCTTGACGGCCTTTTCGACTTCGTCGGCCAGGCCCTGACCGTAGGCGGTGCGATCGTCGATGATGGCGACTTTCTTGGCCTTGAGGTTGTCGACGATGAATTTGCCGACCGCCGCGCCCTGCTGCGTGTCGCTGGTCATCATGCGAAACGTTGTGTCGTAACCCTGGGCGGTGTATTCGGGCGACGTCGCCATCGCGAGCTGCGGCAGGCCGGCGTCATGATAGACACGCGAAGCCGGAATGGTGGTGCCGGAGTTGAAGTGGCCGAGAATGCCGTCGACGTCTTCATCAACCAGTTGCTGGGCAACCTGCACGGCCGTGCGCGGGTCGGCCTGATCGTCACGCGACACGAGCACGAAGTTGGCTGTCTCTCCGTCGATCTTGATGCCTTTTTTATTGGCTTCTTCGAGTGCCAGCGTCAGGCCGTTTTGCATGTCCTCGCCATAATGCGATTGCGGACCGGTCAACGGCGCGGCAAAACCGAATTTGATGTCGTCGGCGTGCGCCGCGCCAGCAAAACTGGCCGCAGCCAAGGCGACGACGAGCGCCGGTCGGGAAAATGCGAATTTCATCTCTATACCCTCCTGTGTGAATAAGGTACTGCGTAGGCACGCTGTTGCTTGTGGCACAGCGCCCCGATTCGATTAGCCAGAACAGGCATTGCGCACCGATGACGGATTGTGTCCGTTGTTGGTCGGATGCCTGTACGGCTTTTCCACCGCGCCCGCTTTGCCGTTTTGAACCGAAAAAGTTGCACCGGATTTTTGATCGAGCACAACCTTTCGGCTATTAGCGATAACCCGCGCGTTGTTAGACAACTGAACTGCAATCAACCGATGGACATCAGACTGGCGTTGCCTCCTGCCGCAGCGGTGTTGACGCTGCTCGAACGCTCGGCCACGAGCTGTTCGAGTGTGTAAGCCGCGCCGCTGGCCAAGGCATCCGGGGTCAACCCCTGCACGATCAGGATCGGACCATTGCGTGCGGCGATGCGCTCGTTCCAGGCGCGTAGATCGTCGCCATCCCCCTCGAACAATACGCCTTGAAATACGGCTTCGTCGACCATATCGTCGGTCACCAGCGTCACGTTCGTGCCCGCGCCTGCGCCGGCACGCCATGCCTGGGCGGCCGGTGTATCGAGGAACATTGCGCGATTACCACATGCCTGCACCGCGGCGTACTGTGCGCCCGCGCCGATTTCGGTTGCGGCCACACACAGGACGCTGCCGCGCGGCTGCAGGCGATAGGTGTTCTGCTCGCCCGTCGGGCCGGGCAAGGTGATGGCCGTCAGCGGCGATGCGCCATCGATGCCGGGCGGCAAGCCCGCCGGGCGAACCGACAAGAGCCGATACAGATACAACGGACCGCCGGCTTTGGGGCCGGTGCCCGAGAGCCCTTCCCCGCCGAACGGCTGCACGCCCACGACGGCGCCGACGATGTTGCGGTTGACGTACATGTTGCCCGCGTGCACGCGTTCGGTGACGTGGCCGATGGTTTCGTCGATACGGCTGTGCACGCCGAAGGTCAAACCGTAGCCCGTGGCGTTGATCTGATCCAATACCTGGTCCAGGGCGTCGCGCCGGTAGCGCAGTACATGCAACACCGGGCCGAATACTTCGCGGGTAAGCGCTTCGACGCTGTCGATCTCGATCAGCGTGGGCGCGACGAACGTGCCGTAGCGGCAATAGGCGCCGAGTTCGACTTGGTCGACGCGATGGCCCGCCGTCCGCATGGCCTCGATATGACGCTGAATGTTGTCGCGCGCTTCGGCGTCGATAACGGGACCGACATTGGTGGCCAGGTGATCGGGATTGCCGACATGCAATTCACGCATGGCGCCACGCAACATGTGCAGGATGTGATCGGCGCTGTCTTCTTGCAGGCACAGCACGCGCAATGCCGAACAGCGTTGGCCTGCGGAATCGTAGGCGGAATTCAGGACATCGAACACCACTTGTTCGGCCAGGGCCGATGAGTCGACAATCATGGCGTTCTGGCCGCCCGTTTCCGCGATCA
>Ga0182745_1003527_pt1 | contig 13458 bp, 13 predicted proteins | sample eDN3rd30CKraftBY_FD_128523 | JGI IMG/M metagenome (GOLD analysis project Ga0182745, IMG submission 128523) | Enriched backyard soil microbial communities from Emeryville, California, USA - eDNA 3rd pass 30_C Kraft BY (version 2) (version 2) | ecosystem: Environmental > Terrestrial > Soil >...
ATGGATCATCGTCGGATGCACGCCGTATTCGGCGGCCAGCTCCGACACCGTCCGCTCGCCCTTCACGGCCTCAAGCGCAACCCGAGCCTTGAAGCTCGCGTCATGGTTCCTGCGTTTCCGCATTCCTGATCTCCTCGTCCTTGGAGACCAGCAAACGTCAGATCCTAGCTTCCGTCACTGTCCGATTTCCGGGGAGTAGCTCACTTGGGATTAGCTGACAAAGGACTGCCAGTCGTGACGGCTCTTCACGCCGATGAAGGATGGGGTCTACATGATCCTCTTGATATTCCGGGCCAGAACGAGCGTTAAAGTTGGTTCCCGCTTAGTTAGATCCATGGACGAGAGCCCGTGCCCCAGACCGTCAACCTTCGCCGTAACCTTGCCCTTCTCGTCATTGCGCAGTCTCTGGGCGCAGCCAGCGGCCCGATCGTCATATCTCTGGGTGGGCTGGTCGGGCAGCAGCTCTCGACCAACCAGACATTGGCGACGTTGCCTGTCAGTGTCTACAATCTCGGGCTGGCTCTCGGGACGCTGCCGGCTGCGGCGGTGATGCGCCGGTTTGGCCGGAGGTCGGGCTATCTCCTGGGCGCGACATTGGGGATCGTGTCTGGACTGATCGCGGCGTGGGCGATCTGGCTCAGCCTGTTCGCGCTGTTTTGCGTCGGCACCTTCGTTGCGGGCACCTATTCCTCTTATGTGCAGACCTACCGGTTCGCCGCCGCGGATGGCCGCAGCGGAGGGGATCGAGGCAAGGCGATATCCTGGGTCATGGTGGGGGGCCTGATCGCTGCGGTGATCGGCCCGCAACTCGTGATCCTGACACGCGAGTCGGTGCCAGACGTCGCCTATGCCGGTAGCTTCCTGAGCCAGGCGGCGCTTGCGCTGATCGCGCTGCCGGTGTTGGCCCTTCTCCATGCCCCGCGCCCGGTCAAGGCCACATCGGCGGTGGGGGGCGGGCGCAGTATCGGCCAGTTGCTTGCCTCGCCGCCGTTTGCGCTGGCCCTCGCCGCGGGTGTCGTCTCCTACGGGCTTATGGCCTTCGTGATGACGGCCGCACCCATGGCGATGGTAGGACATGGCCATTCGGTGGATCATGCAGCCCATGGCATTCAATGGCACGTGCTGGCAATGTTCGCGCCAAGCCTTTTCACCGGAAAGCTGATCGCTCGTTTCGGCAAGGAGCGCATTACGGCGATCGGCCTTGTCATCATAGGGCTGTCAGGGGCGGCGGCGCTGTTTGGCCTCGACATCACGCATTTCTACGTCTCGCTGATCCTGCTGGGGCTGGGTTGGAACTTCGGCTTCATCGGCGCGACCGCGATGGTGGCCGACGCGCATACGGAAGAGGAACGTGGCCGTGCCCAGGGACTGAACGACTTCGTGGTATTCGGAACGGTGGCGGCGGGTTCGTTCTTTTCGGGCGCGCTATTGCAGGCATCTGGATGGGCGGCGGTAAACCTGCTGATCTTCCCGGCCATCGCCCTGGTGCTGGCGCCGCTGATCTGGCGCATGGCGCGCAGATAGGCTGTCGTCTCGCTTCATCCGCGATCTCCACACTGACGGATCGTGGTTGTGTTGACCCCGAGAAACGGACGCTCGTGGAACCCGCCCCGGATGGGAGCGGCGGTTGCTCGATCTTCTGCAAGGCGTTTTTCTGGTGGAAACTGCCCGATACATGATGAGACAGGTTTTGAAAGACGCTCACGGATATTGCATTCGAACTTGATCCCACCCGCCTGCCGCGCAAGATCAAGGGGGAGGGGAGGAAAACATGAAGCCATCCGAACAGCTCTCGGAATATGTCCGCCTATCGCTTTCGAATGGCGATGAGCCAGAGGCCATCCGCGGCGCATTGGCGGGCGCAGGCTGGTCTCCACCCGAAATCGACGACGCGATCGCAGGCTGGATGCCGGGCAGGCCACCGGTGCCGCGACCGCGGCCATATGCGTCCGCACAGGAGGCGCTGGTCTATGGGTTGCTCTTTATCTCCCTCGGGGCGATTTCCTGGCATCTCTGCCAACTCGGGATGGCGTTGATCGACTACCTGATCCCGGATCCCGGAGACTATCCCGTTTCGCCCGGAAGCTCGGCCAGATGGTCCATCGCCGCACTCATCGCCTTCACGCCGGTATTCCTGCTGCTCAGCAGGCGGATCGCGCGGCTTGGTGGGGAAGACAGCGGACGCAGCCGCTCGCTGGTGCGAAAGTGGTTTGCATCATTGACGCTTCTCGTCGCCTCATTGGTGTTTCTGGGCGATGCCGTCTATGTCATCTATGCCCTGTTGAATGGGGATCTCACCTTGCGCTTCATCTGCAGGGCGGCGCTCGTCGCAAGCATAGCCGCGCTGGTTCTGGCCTATTACCGGGATGAGCTTCATGGCTAAGGGATGGACCACCATCGCCATCGGCGCGGTTTCCGCTGTTGCCATCGTCCTTGGCTTGCTGGTGGCGGGCGGTCCGGGCCATGCACGAAAGCAGAAGCGGGATGCACAACGCGAGCAGGATCTTGTCGCTATGGCGTCCTGGGTCGATTGCCTCGCGCGGCAGAGCGGCAGCCTTCCGGCGGTGCTGGCGCCGGCAGAGCAATGCCCGTGGACCGAGCGCCTCGCCGATCCCTACAGCCAGGAGCCCTATCGCTACAGCGTGACTGGCCCGCACAGTTACAGCCTCTGCGCGAATTTCGAACTGCCGCCGCAGCGGCCGGCCGATCGCTGGAGACGCAATGCGGAGGGCTGTATTTCCAGAGAGTTTGAGCTGCGGCAGGACCGCAATCCGTAATCCCGGCCCTGCGATCGGTCTGTGCCGAACCGCCGGCTTCAGTCAGCTTTGGGCAGATCGACCGCCCAAGGACCTCGTGACGCCTCGTTGATTTCTGGTGCCCCGCGGATCGCAACCCGCGGGGCTGGTTTCTGCCGTGATCAGATGGTGATGCCGGATTTGCCGGGGGCAAGGATGCCCTTGGGGTCCAGCGCCCGTTTCAGCGTGCGGTTGATCTCGCGCTGGGTCTCGCCATAGATGCCGGCGACCTTGTCCATGAAGGCATTGTTGACCCGATAGACCGCATAGCCACGATTGGCGAATTCGGTCAGCAGTTCGTCGAAACATTCATAGGCGCGCTGGGTCTCCTCTTCATCCGACTTGTCGAACAGCACATCGATGATGTGGTGCAGGTCGCGCATGCCGACGATATATTCACCGGCATAGTCGAATCCGTGCTTGTTGAGGATCTCGGTCGCGAGCCGGGTCTGGTCGAGGGTCTCCGAACCCTTGTTCACCGTCACCGGCGCGAACCACATCGAACCGCCCCCGGCACCCCGATCATCCCGCCAGCGATAGAGGCCGAATTCCTGCATGGTCATATAGCCGCGCATCAGATCGGCGCGATACTGGAAGGGCTGCTTGCCGCCGGCCTCTTCCTCGGTGATGATCCGGCCCTTGCCGTGACCCTCGACCGTCGCCTTGACGATGTTCCAGTTGACCTCGACCTGCTCTTTGGTGCCGTAAAGCGCCGCATAGACGTTCCAGGCGCCGAGGCCTTCCTTTTCGCGGATCTCTTCGATGACCTCATGCGGAGTGAAGCCTTCGCCGTCGAAATATTTGCGGCGCGAAATGATGCCTGCGGCCTCGTAGATGGTCGAGGCATAGACGACCGAGTTCGGGATGACGCCATTCAGCCGCAGCGGACGGAACAGATCGACGATCTCGGCGATGTCCTCCTCGTTGTCATAGATGACGCAGAACGGCTTGTAGACCGGCGGCTTGGGCATCAGCCAGAAGCCCATCTTGGTGCAGATGCCGAAATTCGACTGGGTGAAGATACCGTCGAGATAGGGGCCATAGCCCCATTTGAACACTTGCCATGCCGAGTTGCCTTCGACACCGCCCATGCCGGTGCGCAGCACCTCGCCATTGGCCAGCACCACCTCCATGCCGCATTGCATCATGAAATGCTCGCCATAGGGGGTGTAGCCCACGCCACGGTCCATGGTATTGCCGACCGGGCCGGCAATGGCCGAAGGCGCCGGGCAGGACAGATAGAAGGGCAGGTCGTTTTCCTGCAGATAGTCAAAGAGCTGCTGATAGGTGACGCCCGGCTCCACCAAGGCGGTGCCCAGATCGCGGTCGACCGCGATGATCTTGTTCATATGCTTCAGATCCAGCACCACCGTGCCACGCTTGGCGGGGGCCGCGGTGCCGTAACCAAAGTTCCGGCCGGTCGAAATGGTCCAGACCGGGATTTCGTAAGTGTTGCAGATCTTCACGACCGCCTGCACCTGCTCGACCGTGGTGGCCTGGATCACGCAGGAGGTTTTGTAGAGATCGTCGTCGACCGGCATCATGGTCTTGAAATAGGGGGTCAGCCGTTCCTCGTCCGAGATGACATTGCCTGCGCCCAGCACCGCCTCGAACTCGGCCACTGCCTTGGCGAAGGTTTCGGCGCTGATGCCTTCGGGAAGGACTTCGAATTCACGCTCGGACATGATTATTCCCCTTTATGGACGTTGGCGGCGAAATAGGCCGCCAGATCGTCGATCGTGGCATCATCAAGGGCCGAGCCGGGGAAGGCCGGCATCGCCAGATGGCCGTTGCGGATGAAAAAGCGCAGGGTGTCGGCGTCATATTCGTTCGGCGACAGGTCAGGACCGACGCTATGGGCATCGGCCTTGCCGTCCACGGTATGGCAGCGGGAACACACCTTGTTCCAGGCGTCCTCGCCGGTGGCAAAGCTGCGGCGCTGGTCCAGCGTTTCGGTCAGATCCGGCGGCGCGGCCTCGGCGGTCTTGGCGGTGGGGGCGGCTTCCTGCGCAATGGCGGGCATGGCCAGCAGCCAGATGGCGCCGAGACCTGCAACAACACGCCGGGCGGTTTTACCCTGGGTGGTCATATCAGACACTCCTGGTACTTGGGTCTAGGAAAGGATCAGACAACCGCCGCCTGGGCGGCAGTTCCGGCGCGGGCCCCGTGGGTGGCGACATTGGTGCGGGCGATGGCGAACAGCATCTCATCCGCCGCATCCAGTTCCAGCACCAGAGGCCGGGCCGGATCCTGACGGATCAGCTTCTCCAGGTTGAGCAGGTTGGCCGTCAGGTCATCGCCCAGCAGCAGATGCGACCGCGCCAGAGCGTTGGGGGCGGGGATGCGCGCCTTGCTATAGACCACCACGGCATCGCGCCCGGTCCGGGCGATGCCTGCATGGCCTGCGCCAACCAGTGAGAATGTGGCGATGGCGCCGCCACCTGCCACGATGAAGCCACGTCTTGTAAGCATTTTCACCTCCTCAAACCTTGCAGGCACCGGAACGGAGCAGGGGGACGCCGGTGAATATCCCTGTCCGATCCTTTATCCCGGCGTTTGCTGCCGGAACGGTCTCGCCTTGCAGCGCATGGCCCATGGCGGGATACGCTGCGAAATCCGGCATCAGAACGGGAATTTCGGTCCGTTCTGATGGATGGTCACCCAATGGGGGCGCGTAAATTCCTCAAGGATCCAATGCCCGTTGAAGCGGCCGAGGCCCGAGTTCTTTTCGCCCCCGAAGGGCGCATTGGCATGGTCGGCGACGGTGATCGCGTTCACATGCGTCATGCCGGCGACGATCTTGCGGGCAAAGGCGACCGCGCGCTCGATATTCTGGCCATAGACCGCGCTCGACAGGCCGTATTCGGTATCATTGGCCAGTTCGAGGGCATGGGCCTCGTCCCGGGCCTTGATGATCGGCAGGACCGGGCCGAAGGTCTCTTCGCGGGCAAGGGCGAAATGCGGTCCGACCTCGGTGAAGATATGCGGCGCGATCTGGTTGCCTTCGGTGTCCTGGCCCAGAACCTGAACCGCACCTTCGGCGCGGGCCTTGGCGATCTTGGCGCGCACGCCCTCGGCCTGGCCCTTGTTGATGGCCGGCCCGATATTGGTCGCGGGCGACAGCGGGTCGCCGAAGGTCAGCTTCCCGGCCCGTTCAACCACCGCGGCGACGAAGGCATCATGGATCTTTTCATCCACGATCACCCGGTTCGTCGACATGCAGATCTGACCCTGATGCAGGAAGCGGCCAAAGACGGCGGCCCCGGCGGCCGCTTCGATATCGGCGTCGTCCAGCACGACCAGCGGCGCATTGCCGCCAAGCTCCAGCGCGACGCGCTTGATGAATTTGCCGCCGGTGGCAAGCTGTCCGACCCGCTTGCCCACTTCGGTCGAGCCGGTGAACGAGATGAAGGCCGGCACTTCATGTTCGACGAAATAGTCGCCGATCTCGGCGCCCGAGCCGATCACCACGTTCATCACGCCCGGCGGAACCCCGGCCTCTTCGAAGATCTTGCCGATCAGCGTGCCGCCGGTGAAGGGCGTGTCCGAGGCCGGCTTCAGCACCACCGCATTCCCAAGCGCAAGCGCCGGCGCGACCGAGCGCACCGACAGATGCAGCGGGAAATTCCACGGGCTGATAATGCCGATCACGCCCAGAGGCTCGCGGTAGACGCGGCTTTCCATGCCGGGCTCACAGGCCAGCATCTCGCCTTTGACCGCGCCGGGGAAGCCTGCGGCATATTCGGTGATGGTCCGGGCCGCATCCAGTTCGATATGCGACTTGATCACGGTTGAGCCGGATTCGCGCCCCAGCCAGCCAAGGATTTCCTCAGCGCGGGTGTCGAAGATGGCGACGGCGCGGCGGATGATCGCCTCGCGCTCGGCGGGCGGGACAGCGGCCCAGGCCGGTTGCGCGGCCTTGGCGGCGGTATAGGCGGCGTCGACATCTTCACGGCTCGCCAGTTGGACCCGGCCAAGCTCGCTGCCATCGAAAGGGTTGAGATTGACGGCGTTGCGGTTGGACCGGCCAGGCCGCCAAAGGCCGCCGATAAACTGCAAATCGAGCCCGGAATAGGGCGAGTCGCCCGCTTTTGCGTTCTGTGCAGATGCTACCGACATCTCGATCCTCTCCTTGCAGACCCGGCGAACGGGCCATTTCCTCTCTCCGAAGCCGCAACCAGCCCAAGCGGTCGTTCCGGCCGGATCCCCAACTGTCCAGAGTTTCGGCACTTCCGGGGTTCAATGTCAAAGTAATGAGTATGGAATGAAGAGAAATGTCATAAAATGACATTTGGTTGTGATTTTCAGGCGATTTGAGCCGGGATGACCTCCGGGCCGGCCGGGAAGCATCCGCTTAGGGCCAATCGGCGAAACGGACCGCTGTAGTTTCCTCGGAGGCAGCCGAGGAGGAGCGCTGCTCTTCGCGGAACCGGCTGGGCGCGCGACCCGAGAGACGCTTGAAGAAATGGCTGAACTCGGCGGAATCGGCAAAGCCGAGTTCCAGTGCGATGCCCGCGACGTTCTGGTCGCTGTGTTCCAGCCAGATCACCGCCTCGCGCATCACGCGCTGGTGGATCAGTTGCAGCGGGCTGCGGTCAAGCCCACGCTGGCAGATCCGCCGCAGCCGGCTCTCGCTGAGGCCGAGGGCGCGGGCATAGTCCGCCACCGGCAGATGACCGCGAAAATGGATCTCCACCTCGCGGCGGAAATCCTCGAGGATATGCGCGTCGGAATGCGGCCGGTCGGCCGGGATCTCGGGATGGGATTGCCGCCAGATCGCCAGAATAATCAGCCGCAGATAGGAGAGAACGGCGGTGCGGTGGCCCGGCGCGGCCGCCTGCAGTTCCGCCATCATCGCCTCGGCCAAAAGCGGCGCGGCCAATGGTCCGGCAGTCTCCAGTTCCGTCGCCATGATGATCGAACGGCTGAGAGGTAGCATCAGCTCGAAATCCGGGCGGGCCCCGGCAATCTCGCCCAGAAGCGCGCTGGAAAGGCCGAAAAGCCAGCAGCTCGCCCCGGCCCCCAATGTCAGCAGATGCTCGGATGAGGGCGGCAGGATCAGCGCGGCCGGGCCATGCAGATCATGCGTCGGCTCGCCCGCTTCAAGGCGCAACTGCCCCTCGGCAAGCAGCAGGATATGCACATGGTCGCGATAGGGCCCGCGGTTCGGTCGCAGGAGGCGCGCCCGCAGCCCGACCTCGGGGGTTTCGACTCGCAGTTCGGCCTGCAGATCATTGCTAAGAGAGCGGCTTTGCGGCATGGTTTGATCTAAAATGACAAATAGATAAGCGAAAATGACATCATCGCCTCGGAACGCAATGGCAAGATCGACGACAGGCGATAATTCTCTGGCCCGACGGCGGGCGCTGCAGGGACAGACCTTGGCAGGGCAGGGGAACGTCGCGCTTGGCGAGGAATGTCTGCGCCTCAATCCGGTTAACGGCACCATTGCCTCGCGCGTGCCGGCAATGACGCCGGCCGAGGCGCGGGCGATGGTCAATCGCGCCGCGCTGGCTTTCCTGCCCTGGTCGCAGCAGCCGGGATCCGAGCGGGGGGCGATCCTGCGACGCGCCGCCACCCTGATGCAGCAGGAGGCGCCGCGCTTCGGCCGGCTGATGCAGGACGAGATCGGCGCGACCCCGGCCTGGCAGCGGTTCAATGTCAGGCAGGCGGTCTGGCAACTCCAGGTCGCGGCCGATCTGGCCGAAACCCTGGTGACGGAACCTGCCCCCGACCTGAGCGGCCGGCATTTCATTTGTCGCGAGCCGGTTGGCGTCTGCCTGGGCATCGCGCCCTGGAATGCGCCGCTGGCGCTCGGGGTGCGCGCAATTGCCACGGCGCTGGCCTGCGGCAATTCGGTGGTGCTCAAGGCTTCCGAGATCTGCGCCGGCACGCAGCTGCTGATAGCCGAGGTTCTGGCACAGGCCGGGCTGCCGCAGGGAGTTCTGAATGTGGTCACCCACAGCCCCGACCAGGCCGAGGAGGTGGCCCGCATCCTGATCGCGCATGAGGCGGTGCGCCGGGTGAATTTCACCGGATCGAGCCGGGTCGGACGCTTTGTCGCCGGGGTTGCGGCGCAGCATCTGAAACGCTGCCTGCTGGAGCTTTCGGGCAAGGCGCCGCTGGTGGTGCTGGCCGATGCCGATTTCGAAGCCGCGGCCGATGCAGCGATCTATGGCGCTTTCCTCAATCAGGGCCAGGTCTGCATGAGTACGGATCGGGTGATCCTGCCCGAGGACATCGCCGATCATTTTGCGGATCTGCTGGTCGATCGTGCCGCGAGGCTTCATGCCGGCCACGCCGGGGAGGGGGCGCCGACCCTCGGTCCGGTGGTCAGCGAGGCGATGGCCCAGCGGCAGCAGGATCTGGTCGAGGATGCCTGCGCCAAGGGGGCACGGCTGCTCTGCGGCGGCAACCGACGCGGCAGCTTCGTGGAGGCCACCGTGCTCGATCATGTCGATCCGGGGATGCGGGTCTATCACGAGGAATGCTTCGGCCCGTTGCTGGCGATCTGCCGCGCCGGATCGGAGGAGGAGGCGATCTCGCTGGCCAATGATTGCAGTTTTGGCCTGTCGGCGGCGGTCTGGAGCCGCGACGTGCCGCGCGCCATGCAGCTCGCTCGGCGGATCGAGGCGGGGATCTGCCATATCAACGCGCCCACGGTGATCGACCGCCCCGACATGCCGGTCGGCGGCATCAAGGACAGCGGCTATGGCCGCTTCGGCGGCACCGCCGCCCTTGATGAATTCACCGAGACCCGCTGGATCAGCATTGGCCACGAGGGCCTTGATCTGCGGCTCTGAGCAACCGGGCTATCGACCGAAGGGTGGCCTTCCCTCCGCCGTCCGATTGCGACGATGACAGCACTTTCGCAAACCCGCCGAATAGGCTTTGCTGGAGTCGTGCCAGCGAGGGATGCTCAATGACGATTGCAAACCAGCCTGCCGAGGGGGCATTGACCGCCAACGCCATCTTCCTGACCCTGACCCTTCACCAGGACGACGGGGCGGTCGATACCTTCCGCGAGTTCTGTGCCGACCTTCCTTCGCTGGTCCGGGCCGTCGGGTTTCGCAACGCCTCGGCTGAGTTGAGCTGCGTTCTTGGCATAGGGGGTGCGCTCTGGGACCGGCTGGATCCCGGCGCCCGGCCGCGAGACCTGCACCCGTTCCGCGAAATTGCGGGCGTCCATCACGCGCCCGCGACGCCGGGCGACATCCTGCTGCATATCCGCGCCGCCCGGCCGGATTACTGCTTCGAACTGGCCACCCAGATCATGCTGCGGCTGGGGGCCGTGGTCACGGTCGAGGACGAGACCCAGGGGTTCAAGTTCTTTGACAACCGCGACCTTCTCGGCTTTGTCGACGGGACCGAGAACCCGGATGGCGTCGCGCGTGCCGCGGCTGTGGTCATTGCCGGCGAAGACCCGCTCTTTGCTGGCGGCAGCTATGTCATCGTGCAGAAATATCTGCATGATCTTGCGAAATGGAAGGCGATGACGGTCGAGGCGCAAGAGCGGGTGATCGGCCGCCACAAGCTTTCGGATATCGAGTTTCCCGACGACCGGAAGGCCAGCTACGCCCATAACGTGCTGACCAACATCAACGACGCCGACGGCAACCAGTTGCAGATCCTGCGCGACAACATGCCCTTCGGCAGCCCGGCGCGCGGCGAGTTCGGCACCTATTTCATCGGCTATGCCCGCGAGCCGGGCCGGATCGAGACCATGCTGACCAATATGTTCGTGGGCCTGCCGCCGGGAAATTACGACCGCATCCTCGATGTCTCGACCGCCGTGACGGGCGGGCTGTTCTTCGTGCCCTCGTCCGATCTGCTCGGCCGGATCGGCTCTGGCGAGGCGCTGGCCATGCCGGAGCCGGAGCAGGGGAGAGCGGGCCTGGCCGGGCGGGCGCAAGGCTCGCTTGGTATCGGATCTTTGAAACAGGGGAACTGACATGGACAACCTTCACCGCGCCCTCGCCCCGATCAGTGACGCCGCCTGGGCGCAGATCGAGGACGAGGCCTCGCGCACGCTGAAACGCTATCTCGGCGCGCGCCGGGTGGTTGACCTACACGGGCCCGAGGGCTTCGAGCTTTCCGCCATCGGCACCGGCCATCTGCGACCGGCTGCCGCTCTGGCGGAGGGCGTCGATTGCCGCCAGCGCGAGGTCAATCCGCTGGTCGAGCTGCGCGTGCCCTTCAGGCTGACCCGCGCCGCCATCGACGACGTGGCGCGCGGCTCGAACGACAGCGACTGGCAGCCGCTGAAGGACGCCGCCCGCCAGATCGCCCTGGCCGAGGATCGGCTGGTGTTCCAGGGCTATGCCGATGCCGGCATCAAGGGCATCCTGCCCGAAAGCAGCAATGCCGCCGTCGCCTTGCCGAAAGACGTTGCGGACTATCCCGAGGCGGTCGCGCAGGCCGTCAGCGCCTTGCGGCTGGCGGGCGTCAACGGTCCCTATGCGCTGGTCCTGGGCACGGCGGCCTTCACCGAAGCGGCCGGGGGTGCCGAGGACGGCTATCCGGTGCTGAAGCATCTGGAAAAGCTGGTCGATGCGCCCGTGATCTGGAGCCAGGCGCTGGAGGGCGGCGCGGTCGTGACCACGCGCGGCGGCGATTTCGATCTCTGGCTGGGTCAGGATATCTCGATCGGCTATCTCGCCCATGACGCGGACAGCGTGACGCTGTATCTGCAGGAAAGCCTGACCTTCCAGATGCAGACCTCGGAAGCGGTCGTCCGGCTGGACGCCTGACCGCGATGCCGGCGCGCGCGCAGCCCAATCTGCGGGACATCCTTTTCACGCTCAAGGGCTCGATCATTCCGGTGATCCTCGGGCGTCTGGGGGCGATCGGGGTGGTCTGCATCGTGGCGATCCTTGCGGCGCGGATGCATCCCGGCATCTTCGCCCGGATCAGCGCCATCCCGTTTACGCTGATCGGCATCGCGCTCTCGGTTTTCATGAGCTTTCGCAACAGCACCTGCTATGCCCGCTGGTGGGAGGGGCGCGAGCTTTGGGGGCAGGTGATCATCGCCTGCCGGGGCCTCGCCCGGGCCAGCGCCGGGCTGGAGCCCGAGACCCGCAGGCTGTTGCTGCGCGCGCTTTGCGCCTTTGCCGCGGGCCTCGCCGCCCGGTTGCGCCATCAGGACGAGCGCGCGGCGATCGCACATTGGCTGCCCGCCGAGGATGTGGCCAGCCGACCCAATCCGACCGACCGCGTCCTGCAACTCGCCGGGCGGGAGCTGATCGCCGCAACCGGTGCCGGGCGCCTGGGCGAGATCCGCTGGACCGTGCTCGAGGGCTATCTTGCCCAGCTTTCCGCGGCGCAGGCGGCCTGCGAACGGATCGCCTCGACCCCCGTGCCCTTTGCCTATTCGCTGCTTCTGCATCGGACGGCGCTGGTCTTCTGCGTGCTGCTGCCATTTGCGCTGGCCGGATCGCTGGGTTGGTGGACGCTGCTGCCGGTGCTGCTGGTCGCCTATACCTTCTTCGGCCTCGACGCGCTGAGCCATCAGCTGGAAGATCCGTTCGGAGGATCGCCGAATGCCATTCCGCTGGACCTTCTGCGCGGAACCATTGAACGCGAAATGACTGCGGCGATGGACGACGACCGACGGACCTGAAGATCTGGCGCGGGTCACGATGCCGGTGGTCCTGCGATCAGCGGGCAGCATCTTCCGCCCGCTTCGCCTCTTTTGCGTATCACCCACCCCCGCCGTTGCAATGCCGAGGGTGGATGACGTTTTCCGTATCGGGTCCAGACTCCAGCAGCCTGTCAAGGCCGTGGAAGCTGCGGTCAGTTCGCCGCCTTCTCGACAAAGGCGTTGGTATAGGTACGATCCAGATCCACCTTGGCGTCCTTGATCTCGGGCGAGTTGAAGCTCATCACTTCCAGCACGACCTTGGCGCCGTCCGGGTCCACCTTGCCATCGGTCGAGATCATCTCGAGGCTGCTCTTCAGCGATTCCGCATAGATCGCCTTGTCCGCGCCGGTGATGTTCGCGGGCATCTGGCTGGCGATTTCCTCGGGGCTGGTCTCGTGGATATAATGCAGCGTATCAACGATCGCGGCAGCCATGGCCTCGACTTCCTTCGGATGGGCGTCGATCCATTCGCGCCGGGTGTAGAGCGCCGCGCCGATGTAATCCGCTCCGAAGAACTTGCGCGTGTCCTCTTCCTTGCGGGTATCCACCAGCATCTTCAGGTCGGGATGCAGCTTCTGCAATTGCGAGATTGCCGGGTCCAGCGTGACCACCGCGTCGATCTGGCCCTGCTCTACCGCCGCGACCGAGGTGGCGCCGACGCCCACGCCGACGACCGAGGCCGCTTTCGGGTCAAGCGACTGCTTGGACAGCATGTATTTCAGGAAGAAATCGGTCGAGGAACCGGGCGCGGTCACGCCCACGGTCTTGCCGTCCAGATCGGCAATGCTGTTGATCTCGCCGTTGTTCTTGGGGGCGACAACCAGCGCGATGCCGGGCAGCTTGCCCTGCACGACGAAGGCCTGCATGTCCTGATGCTTGGCCGCCATGCTGAGCGTATGCTCGTAATAGCCCGAGACCACATCGGCACTGCCACCCACGACGGCCTTCAGCGCGGCCGAGCCGCCCTTGAAATCGACCAGTTCGACATCGACGCCATGCTTGTCGAAATTGCCGAGTTGTTCG
>Ga0182745_1003528_pt1 | contig 13457 bp, 12 predicted proteins | sample eDN3rd30CKraftBY_FD_128523 | JGI IMG/M metagenome (GOLD analysis project Ga0182745, IMG submission 128523) | Enriched backyard soil microbial communities from Emeryville, California, USA - eDNA 3rd pass 30_C Kraft BY (version 2) (version 2) | ecosystem: Environmental > Terrestrial > Soil >...
TCAATGCCAGCCCAACGCTCAATGGCAATCCGAACAGCCTTGAGATGGCGTCCGAGTTGGAGCCTGTCATCGAGCCCAGCCCCTATGCCGTTAGCCTGAGCGCAGGTGATCCCTACGTGCTGACCGAAAAAGTAGGCGCCTTGTTCGAATACCTTCAGGAAAACTTCCCCGCCATGTCGCCCGTCGATATGCCCGTGGACGATGGCGAGGAGCCGGCGCGCTCCCCCCTGGAGGAAAGTGCCCCCGGCCGCTACGACGATCCGACCGTAGTCCTGACCTTGCCGCACACCACTACTGTGGCGGCAGAGCCCGTCGCTACCCCTATGGCCATCAAAATTCTGCAACTGCGCGACGATTCGCTGCTGCGCAACAGCGTCTACGAGCTGTTGGACAAGGACCCAGCCAAGGCGCTGCGAAGCACCTACATCCGCGATGACGACTACCTGCTGCGGCCCGGCCAGTTCAAGTTCATTCCCTTTGCACCCATCGAGCCCGAAACACGCTTCGTTGCGGTGATCGCCGACTACCGGAACCAGGAAAACGCCACCTGGAGCCAAGTGCTACGCATTCCGCCCCGCGGCCACCAGATCATCCTGTCGGTGTTGCTCAACGACACGCAGGTTCTGCTCAAGGAGGAAGACTAATGGCGCCTGCAACCCTGCCCTTCTCGCTTACTCACGCTGACACGGAGCGCTCATGAGTTCACGTAACCCCGTCCTGTGGCCTGAAGGCCTGTTCGTCAAACCGCAGCACTTCCAACAAGCTACCCGTGCCGCCGAAGCAGCCCTGCATCAACGCCTTGCTAGTCTAAACGCAGCCTTCTATGGCTTCAGCGAGCTGCAGTTGAACGACGAATACCTGAGCCTGGGCAAGATCGCTATCACTCGTGCACGGGGCATCATGCCAGACGGTACGGTGTTCGATATACCAGCAGACCTGCCGCCCCCTCCTCCGCTGGAAATCGAAGACGACGGCGCCAAGGACAGCGAGATCTACCTGTGCCTACCGCTGCGTACCGAGGGTGGCCGCGAGGTGAGCTGGCCCGACAATGCCGCCAACTTCCGTTACAGCGCCCAGACAGAGGAAATCAAGGACACCCACAGCGCCGACGGCGATCTGGTTCAGGTCGACCTGGCGGTGCCGAACCTGCAGCTCAAACGCAAGGCAGACGACAGCAGCGCCTACACGCGGCTGGCCTTGGCTCGCATTCTGGAACGGCGCCCCGATGGCAGCCTGCAACTCGATGAGACCTTCTACCCCACCAGCGTGTCGGTGAGGGCGATACCGGCGCTGCAACGTTTTCTGGAGGAAATCACCAACTCCCTGCGCGAACGCGCACGTAACCTCGCCGCTCGCATCGGCGCCTCAGGGCAGTCTGGTATCGCCGACATTCGCGACTTCAACCTGCTGCAGGCCATGAACCGCTGGTGGCCGTGCTTCCAGCATCTGGCCAGGCAAGGCCAGACCCATCCAGAACAGCTCTACCTGTGCATGAGCCAGGCCTGCGGTGAGTTCGTGACCTTTACCGACGAAAGCAGGTTGCCGCAGGAATACCCGGCGTATCACCACACCGCGCTGCGCACCTCCTTCAAGCCGCTGGAGGACACGCTGCGCCGCTCCCTCAGCACAGTCCTGCAGCCGCGCGCCGTGTCGCTCCCGCTCGAAACGCTGGATTACGGCGTAATGACGACCACCCTGGAAGATCGTCGGTTGATCGACGAAGCCGGCTTCGTTCTCGCCGTGCGTGCCGACCTGCCGCCCCAGGTCTTGCGTCAGATGTTCGTGCAGAAGGCCAAGGTCACGTCACTGGAATCACTCAATGACCTGGTGCCGCTGCAACTGCCGGGCATCTCAATGAATCCTTTGCCAGTGGCACCTCGCGACCTGCCCTTCCATGCAGGCTTCAGCTACTTCGAACTGGATCGGCGAGATCCGGCGTGGGCATGCATGAGGAATGCGAATGGGTTCGGTATCCACATTGCGGGTGAATTCCCGGGGCTTGAAGTGCAGTTCTGGGCGATCAGGGGGGAACAAAAATGACAAGGGATTTCAGCAATGAGGATGATGTCAGCCAGAACGTAGTGGCGTCGCTTCAGCGAGCCAAAAAGAAGGCACAAGAAACACAAACTCACGCTCAGGATGAGCCCGAACAGGATGAGTCCAGCTGCGAGGAAGCCAACAAAGAAAGGGACGAATCTCCAGGCTATGCGGCAGACCCAGACTTTCAACTACGGGGCGGCTACGACAACCTGATGCTGGATGCAGCCGCCCCTTTGTTCGGGTTGGTCATCCGCCTACGCACCCTGGACGCGCTACCCAACATCAAGGACGTGCACCAGCAGGTGCGCAACCAGATCGACAACATCCGGGAAGAGATCCGTCAACACGGCTATGAGCCCGCCCAGTTGCTGGCGTACTCGTATGCCCTCTGCCTTTTCATCGATGAAGCCGTCATGGAAAGGCCGTGGGGCAAGAACAGTTGCTGGAGCCACGAACCCCTGCTCAGCATCTTTCACGACGAAACCTGGGGTGGAGAAAAGTTCTTCACCGTGCTCTCACGGCTGATGCAAGAACCCCAGCGTTACCAGGACGTACTGGAGTTCATGTACTTCGCACTGTGCCTTGGCCTGAAGGGCAAATATGCCATCGCCCCGAAAGGTGAAGAAACGCTCAATGCGCTGATCCACCAGCTCCACGGGATCATCCGCGAACTCCGCGGCCCCACGCCGGAAGAGGTTTGCGATCCCTATACCAACGTGGCCCCGCGCAACTTTCGCATGAACCGGCAATGGCCGTGGTGGAGCCCTTTGGTGATTTCTGCCGTTGCCATGGCGGTGGCTTATGGGATCTACAGCTACCGCCTGCACCTGATCACTACCGAGGTGCTGGAATCGCTCAACGGCATCTTGCAGCAATAACCCAATTCACGAATTAGCGAGGTCACCGCCTCGCTGACAAGTCCATCGTTCCCGATGGCCACGCCGCCTTGGGGTGTGCGTGCTTTTATCCACATGGACGCAGGAGAGACTGCCATGCCAACACCCGCTTACATCAAAATCACTGGCCAAACTCAAGGCAACATCACTGCTGGTGCATTCACCGCTGACTCCGTCGGCAATATTTATCAGCAAGGCCATGAAGATGAAATCATGGTTCAGGAAATCAAGCATGAGGTGACCACGCCTACTGACCCACAGAGCGGCCAACCCAGCGGTCAACGCGTGCACAAGCCGCTCAAGTTCACCAGTTCGCTGAACAAGGCCACGCCGCTGATGTATCAAGCGCTGGCCACTGGCGAAATGCTGCCGACCGTCGAAATCAATTGGTACCGCACATCGACGGAAGGCAAACAAGAGCACTTTTTCACCACCAAGCTCGAAGACGCCACCATCGTCAGCATCAACACCGTCCTGCCCCACGCGCAAGACAAGGAAAACGAGAACTACACACAGCTGATCGAGGTAGCACTGGCCTATAGAAAGATCATCTGGGAGCACGGCGTAGCCGGTACCGCAGGCTCTGATGACTGGCGCGCACCATCCGCCTGATATCTACAAATGCACCGGGCGGGTACTCCTGCCCGGACTTTGTGTCACTTCAGACGGTGGACAAGGATTGCTTATGCCTAGCCAATCTGACTTGCGTTACAGCTTCCAGCCGCTGGTTGGCAATGCTGAATTCGAAGTAGTGTCATTCACGCTCAAGGAAGGGATCAGCCAGCCCTTTTCGCTGGACCTGAAACTGATCAGCTTCCAGCACGACATCGACTTCGGCCAACTGCTCGACAAGCCTGTGCTGTTCACCATCAAAGACGGTGAACGCCCAGTGCGTTACGTGCACGGCTTGGTCAGCAGTTTCAGCCAGGCCGAAAGCGGTTTCTATCGCACCTACTATCACGCGCGGGTCGAACCACAATTGGCCCGCGCCAACCTGCGCTCGAATTGGCGCATTTTCCAGCACAAAACTGTCCCGCAAATTCTTGAGTTGATGCTCAAGCGCCAGGGCATCACCCACTTCGAACTGCGCACTTACGCGGACCATCAGGTCCGCGAGTTCTGCGTTCAGGCCGGCGAGACCGACCTTGACTTCATGGCCCGACTGGCCGCAGAGGAAGGCTTCGTCTACCGCTTCGAGCACAGTGAAAAGCTCCACAAGCTGATCATCACCGACCGGCTTCAATCGCTGGGTCTGATTAGCCTTGGGATCATCAAGACCGAGGATGAAGACGAGGGTTTCTTCGAGGAGGACGATCCGCTTGATCCCAACACCGTGCTGTACCAAGCCAACAGTGGCGGCGACCAAGTAAAACCCTGCCTACGGCGTTTGCGCTACAGCGAGCGGGTGCGCAGCACACGTCAGGTGCAGCGCGATTACACCTTTCTGCGCCCGAACTACCGCCAGGAACATATCGGCATACCCAGCCTGGTACGAGCCCAAGCTAACCACTACGAACGCTTTGACTATCCAGGGCGGTACAACCGTGACGTCGTCGCCAAAGAGTTCGTGCATACCCGCGTCACGGCGCTGCAACACGACGCCCGGGTGGCCGAGGTCAACGGTGATGATGTACGTCTGCAGCCGGGGCTTAGTTTCACCCTGACCCAACACCCCCGTGAAAGCCTGAACGTGCATTGGCGTGTCATTGATGTAATCCACGAAGGCCACCAGTTCACCAGCTTGCAAGAAGAAGCCGCCGGCGCCGACCAGAGCACACGCTACGCGCAAACCGCACATCTCGTCCCCGGCAGGACCGAATGGCGCCCTGCTTCATTGGCAAAGCCTCGCGTCGACGGCCCGCACATGGCCACTGTCGTCGGTCCGCCTGGCGAGGAGATCTATTGCGATGAGTGGGGCCGGGTCAAAGTCAGTTTCCCCTGGGACCGCGAAAGCCTCGACAACGAGTTCAGCTCCTGCTGGGTACGCGTGTCACAGGGCTGGGCGGGAGGAAGCTGGGGGTCGATGGCCATTCCACGGATTGGCCAAGAAGTCATCGTCCAGTATGTCAACGCCGACCCTGATCAGCCTCTGATCACCGGACGAACTTACTGCGCAAACCAGCTACCGCCTTACGACCTCCCTGACCACAAGACCCGCATGACCATCAAGAGCCAGACCCACAAGGGCAACGGGTTCAACGAACTGCGCTTCGAGGATGAGCTGGGTCAACAGGAGGTATTCATTCACGCCGAAAAAGACCAGAACAACGTCGTCAAACACAACGAAACCACCTTCGTCGGCAATGACCGCAGTGAACGGGTTGACCACAACGAAACGATCTCTATCGGCGATCACCGCAGCGAAGACGTTGGCAAGAACGAAACCATCAGCATCGGCGCTAACCGCAGCGTGACCATCGGTGCTAACAAGACCGAAACCATCACGTTGGCCAAAGCGGAAACCATCGGCTTGGGCAAGGCCCTGACCATCGGTGCGGGATACCAAGTGAGCGTGGGTGCGGCCATGAACACGAGTGTTGGGCTCAGCCAGAGCGAACAGGTGGGCATTCATAAATCAGTGGTCGTCGGGAACAGATTCAACATCTGCGCAGGCGACGAACTCAGCATCACGGTGGGCAAATCCACGCTGGTCATGAAGTCCGATGGGACTGTGCTGATCAACGGTAGCAACTTCGACTTCAGCGCCACGGGGCCTGTGCAAATCAACGGCAAGGATGTCGATCTGAACTAGGGGGTAACCCATGGAGTTTCGTAATCTGACGCCGTTCGACGTCATGTGTTTTAGCGCACTCGATAAACAGGATATCGAGCACCCAGTCATCGTCATGAAGGTCGGCTATCGGCTGCAACCCATCGCCGACCAGCCTGGTCAATTCAGTGCCGAGGTCATGGATACCGAGCCGTTACCTCTGCGCCTCGCGGACCAATACTTTGGTGAAGAAGGCCAAAGCAGCGTGCGCGAAGAAAGCGACTTGGCACCGTTCAAGCCGCGATGCGACGTCATCGTCAATGGCCATGCTCATGCGCCCGACGGCATAGCGACGCAGTCGTGGGTGGCCGGCATACGCTTGAGCGTGCCAGCCGCACCGCTGAACATCGAGGTCGAGCGACCGAAGCCGTGGAAAGCCGGTGAGCCACTGTCCGAACAGCAGCTTTATGCCTGGCGCGATGCTCAAGCTGAAGGGGCACAACGCCGCGCTGCCGCGCCCACTCGTCATGTGCTGCTGGACAAACAATTGCGTTTCACCGGGCCACGCTCATTCAAGCGAGCGCCGCTTGGCGGTTGGCGCCTGAGTGAGGCTACGGCCACCACCACTGTTCCGCTTCGGTGGGAATACGCGTTTGGCGGGGCCAGCATTTTGAACAATCCACACTATCCCGAGGAGGCAGTTGATCCTTTCCTTCTCAATCAGGTCTGCTACAGCAATCCATTGGGCAGTGGGTGGATAGAAACTCGTTTTTTAAAGCTGGCCAGAGCGCTCGAACTGCCCACGCAAATGTTGCCTGCACCGCAGATCGAGCCAACCGGCAAACCGATTGCCGAGCTACAGGTTACCGCCCAGCCTGATGGTGACCTCTCTGCAGTACAGATGGCCGGGATTGCTGATTGCCAGGATTATCAACCTGCGGGCTTCGGCGTGGTGGGCCGTGCGTGGTCACCTCGCCTCAAACTCGCGGGCACCTACGACAACAACTGGCTCGACACCCGTTGGCCGGGCTTACCCACCGACTTCGATTTCGGCTACTGGAACAGTGCGCCTACTGATCAGCAGACAGCATTTTTGCAGCCGAATCTGCGCATCGAATTATTCAACCTCACCGCACCGAAACTCAGCCGCAGGGGCCAAGTTTGCATACAGATGCCAGGTCATCGTCCTTTTGTCCTGCGGCGCCTGCATAGCGGTGCGATGCTCCCTCTACCGTTATTGACCGACACGTTGCTAATCGACACCGATGCAATGACTTTGTCGCTGACCCATCGCATCAGCCTGGCAAATACGGAATCGATCCGCGTTCTGGAAGCGCGCTTCGAAGTTGACCCCGCCGCTCCTCTGATCAAGCGCCCCCCGTCGCAATCCCGTATGACTCGGGAGGCGTGCTGATATGGCCGAAAACGTACTTGCCCGTAAGCAAGACCAATGGAAGGTCATCAGTATCGTCCCGGATGTATGTAAGACACCCATGGGTGGCGCCATTCCTCCCGTGCCTTATCCGGTAACAGCTGGACTGAAAACAGCTAGCGGTGTTGCTAAATCCGTTCGGGTGAATGGCAAGCCTGTAGTGGTGTTCGACATGAGCCTGATACCGAAGACGGATGGCGATCAGGCGGGGTCAGCCAAGGGCATTAAAAGCAATACCGTCGGCGGCAAATGCTATCCGCTGGAGAAAAGCAGCACCGTGCGGGCCGAAGGCAAGTGGGTGGTACGGCATGACGATCTGTTCTGGATGAATGGGTCGTAAGCCATGGATGAACCACTCAACATCGAGATCAGCAAATTTCAACGCCCGATCAGTGAAAGCAAAAGCATCGCCACCTATCAACAAGGTGACCATGTCGTCGTTCAGATATGGGAAGGGCAAACTCTCCAACGTCACGAAATGCTGACCCATGAGGAGTACGTCTATTTTCGCAACGATGTCTCGCATTATGAGCTCCCCGACTATCCAGCACCGAAGGTAAGAACAAGAGCCGGAGGAACGAATGCGAATGGAAACACGCTGGGTCGCGTAGTGGGTCAGACGGCCAACTCCGAGGTGGCAGCCGAACTCGCCAATCCGTCTCCCGATATTGAGACTGAATCAGAAGAGGGCTGGTGGGCGGGCGCGGGTCCGTGGGTACATGGAGGACTGGACGCACTAGGATTTATACCGGGGCTCGGGGCCATTCCAGATGCAGCCAATGCAGTTGTCTACACCCTAGAAGGTGATGTGCCGAATGCTGGTGCCTCTCTGATCTCTGCAATACCTTTTGCTGGTGATGCTGTGAAGGGAGGGTTGCTAATAAACAAAGGGGTTTCGAAAGCATCTAAACAGGCCAAGCTGCCGACTAGCCCACCGGGCAAAGCTAGGAAAGACGGAGGGAAAAGCAAAGGAAAAGGTAAATGCACATTACGTCCTTACAGCCGTAAGAGAGAATGTGATGTACAGGGTCTGACTGGCCATCATGTTGTTCCTGACCGAGCATTCCGACTAGGAAAGAGAAGAACCGGTAGACGGCAAATTCCTGGAGGCCTGTCTGAATCAGAAGGCTTGGTAATCTGTGTAAAAGGCAAGCATAGAACTGGGCAACACGGAAAAATTCATGATTTCTATGACCCATTGGAGGCCGCTATCGGACTTAAAAACAACCCTAAGGGAACTGCAAAATTACACCAACTTGAATTGATTGGCGCACAGGCCGCCGCTCACGTAGTGGGCTGTAATCCTCTATACCTAATGGTACAACTCAGAAACTATCACGAGTCAAAAGGTTTACCATCCGACTTCATGGTCCGCGCCGATTTCTCAGGAAATCTAGCAAGACGAGCGCCAGCAGAGTCTTTCGGAAAGTATGGCGCCGGTGATTTTTAGAGTGAACTTATGACGAAGACAAAAAAGCAACAGCTGCAACTAGATGTTGGATCCGCGGTAGACAAAGACATGTACTACATGGCCTGTTCTTTTATCCACAGCGAAGAACCACACACAAGATTGTTTTTCTACCAACACAAGAACAAAGACAAATGGTTCTATCACGACCTGCCCGGCTGGACGGTGGTATCCACTGCATTCCCGCCCCATCAACATATTGAAAACAGGAAAATTTATGCATTGAGCTCAGAAGGCGATGTTGAGTGTTTCAGCAGAAACCTGATAACAAAAGAAAAAATATCAGACGCCGGAATAAAAACACCAGGAAAAAACTATGGATATCTCAGCACCATTAGATTCATCTCCGATACGCTTTACGCATGCGGGCATAGAGGGCAAGTTTACAAAAAAACAGAAAATGGCTGGGCACATTTTGACGATGACCTTCTTCAGCCACCCATTGAGCTCGACATTTATTCCAACATTCCTCTTGAAGAGCAGGTTAGTGCATCGCTAAAACAAACGATCAGCCTATCCGATATCAACGGACACAAAAACAATATCTACACAATTGGGCATCGAGGGTTCATCGCTCACCATGACGGCATAAGATGGAAAAAACTAAAAAAAATCACGGCAGCAGACCTGTACGGAATACATTCAACTCCGGACGGAACTTGGCTTGTTGGTGCAAACGGAACCCTGCTTTACGGAGACGCTATAAAAGGCTTCAAAGTCTTGAATAGAAAATCAACAAATGCTGACTTTTACTCAGCAACACGTTTTAACGATAGCATCTACATTTCCGCAAGTGATGGAATTTACGAATATCGTAATAATAACTTGACGAAATTAAAGATACACGCCCAAGAAGTGTCATGCATAGAGGAAAAGGATGGCGTAGTCTGGGCACTCAGCTCTGACAAATTACTAAGATACGACGGCAACAGCTGGGAAGAATTTCGCCACATTGACAACTTATAGCTTATTCCTTCAAAAACCATTCAATACGCAATCACACACAACTTCAATTAAGTTGAGCTCAAGATTGAATATTTAAATTAACCGACCTGGAGAGCGCCACCATTGTCAACATCAACACTGATCTTCCCCACGATCAAGACAAGGTGAACAAAAATCACACAGCTAGTCGAGGTAGCACTGGCCTATCGAAAGATTAGTTGGGCACATGACGTAGCCAAGATACTCCGGGCGGGATGAGCCTGCCCGGGCTTCAAGTTCATCCAGACGGCGGACAAGGATTTCTTATGCCTAGCCAATCTGACTTGCGTTACAGCTTTCAGCCCCTCGTGGGCAATGCTGAATTCGAAGTCGTGTCGTTCACGCTCAAGGAAGGGATCAGCCAGCCCTTTTCGCTGGACCTGAAACTGATCAGCTTCCAGCACGACATCGACTTCGGCCAATTGTATCCGCTCCATGAACCCCACATTACAAGCGAATAGATGAAGCCCGATGCTTCGCTCCCGATTTCTTTCTGGAGCCCGCTCGCCATGATGCGACCCGACAGCAAAGTCGAAAAAGTCTACCTCTACCCCAAGCCCGTGGATTTTCGAAAGTCCATCGACGGCCTCACTGCTCTGGTCGAGCTGGACATCAAAGTCGCCGTGTTCGACCCCGTACTGTTCGTGTTCCTCAATAAAGCCCGCAACCGTATCAAGGTCTTGTACTGGGAGCGCAACGGCTTCTGCCTTTGGCTCAAGCGCCTGGAAGCCGAGCGTTTCAAAACCTCCCCCGACGCCACCGACGAAGCCATCGTTCTGAGCGTTCAGGAGCTGAACTGGCTACTTGACGGTTTCGACCTCTGGCGCAACCGTCCGCATCAGGTTTTGACACCCCGCTTCGTCGCCTGACCCGGTATAATCCGGGGCATGATTTCCGTGCCCGATGACCTTCCTGACGACCCTACCGTGCTCAAACAATTGCTTGCGCAGTTGTTGGCTGAGCGCACGGTCGACAAGGATCACATCGTCGATCTGAAAGAACAGATCAAGTTGCTACGCGACCGCCTGTTCAATCGCAAATCCGAGCAGACCGTCGATCCCAATACCCGGCAATTGGCGATGTTCAACGAGCCGGAAAGCGAGCCGTTGCTGGCGGTGATCGACGAGGCGGACGAAGAAGTCGTGGCTCCGGTCAAGCGTCGCGGCAAGCGCAAACCACTGTCGGCCGACTTGCCGCGTATCGAGGTCATTCACGAACTGCCCGAGCACGAAATGACCTGTGTCTGCGGCTGTCGCAAGCATGTGGTCGGCGAGGAAACCAGCGAACAACTCGACATCGTGCCGATGCAGATCCGCGTGCTCCAGCACATCCGCAAGGTCTACGGCTGCCGGGGTTGTGAAACCGCACCAATCACTGCTGACAAGCCGGCGCAATTGATCGAAAAGAGCATGGCCAGCCCCAGTGTGCTGGCCATGTTGCTGACCACCAAGTACGTCGATGGCTTGCCACTGCACCGCTTCGAAACGGTGCTGAGCCGGCACGGTATAGAGATCCCTCGACAAACCCTGGCCCGCTGGGTGATCCAGTGCGATGAAACGCGGGTGCAGGTTCTGAAAGAACCGGGGCGTGATCCGACCAGCCAATCTTGGATGTGGGTGCAGACCAGTGGCCTGCCCGAGCGACAAGTCGTGCTGTTCGACTACACCACCAGCCGTGCGCAGGAGGTGCCGTTGAGCTTGCTCGGCAATTACCATGGCTGTGTCATGACGGACGACTACGCCGGTTACAACGCCTTGGCGTTGCTGCCCGGTGTCGAACGGCTGGCGTGCATGGCGCATGCTCGGCGCAAGTTCGTCGAAGCGCAGAAAGTGCAGCCCAAGGGTAAGACGGGCCGCGCCGATATAGCGCTGGCGATGATCAACAAGCTGTATGGTATCGAGCGCGACCTCAAGGACGACAGCGATGAACTGCGGTTCATCGGTCGCCAGGAAAGAAGCCTGCCGATTCTCGGCCAGTTAAAAAGTTGGCTCGACAAGACGCACTCCCAAGTCACACCGCAAAGTGTGTTGGGCAAGGCAGTGCATTACCTGGCGAACAACTGGAGTCGGCTGGAGCGCTATGTCGAGGCCGGCCATTTGCCGATCGACAATAACCTGGCGGAGCGCGCGATTAAGCCATTCGTCATGGGGCGCAAGGCGGGGTTGTTCAGTGACACACCCAACGGCGCCACGGCCAGTGCACAGATCTACAGCTTGGTCGAGACTGCCAAGCTCAACGGCCAAGAGCCCTATACGTGGCTGCGCCACGTACTGGAGCGGTTGCCGCATGCCTCGTCGGTAGAGGACTACGAAGCGCTGCTGCCGTGGAACTGCTCACCGGAGATGCCACGGTAAACCGAGACCCCATCTGGCGGTAGGTGGGGTTCATGGATCGCATACCAAAGGTCTAATCGATTGGCCCAGTCCTGCATCATCGTACGGCGTTGCTCGACGTACTCTGCGTGGTTGTACGCCGAACTCACCTTGTCCGGATCAGCATGTGACAGTTGCGCATCGATCCAGACCTTCGGATAACCGATCTCGTTGAGCGCCGTTGAGATCGTCGCCCTCACACCGTGGCCCGTGAGCCGGTCAGCAAAGCCCATACGTCGTAACGCGCTGTTCAGCGTGTTCTCGCTGATGCGCTTGCTTAAATCGCTTCGATGGGTGAGCAAATGCCGTTGAGCTGGAACCACCTGATCCAGCAACAACTGCACGACTTCGGTCGCTTGAATAGAGAGCGGAACGATATAGGGCGGCACCTTGGCGGTTTGACGGCGCGTTTTGCGCATCTTGAGCTGGAGCTGCTTGACCACTTCCGGCGGGATGATCCAAAGGCGGCGCTCCAGATCGAACTGATCGGGCGTCGCCAGGCGCAACTCACCGGTACGCACCCCGGTCAACAGCAACAAGCGGATACCGAGTTGCGTCTGTTGCGAGCCGCGAAACGCACGCAGCTTACCCAGGAAGTGCGGAAGCTCCTCCATGCGCAGGAAGGGATTGTGCTCCACCGGCGGCTTGGGCACCGCCACCACATCGAGATCTGCGGCGGGGTTGTGCTCTAGCCCAGCAATGCGTACGAGCGCATAGCGAAATAGCTGATTGAGCCAGGTACGGCATTTCTCAGCAGTGGTGAAGGCTTTTCTGCATTCGATTCGACTGAGCAGATCCATGAGTACATGACGGTTGATGTCATGGATCGACTGCTCGCCGATGTAGGGCTGAATGTCTTTGGCAAAAATGCGCAGGATCTGCGACAGCGTGCTTTGTCGCCCTTCCTTGAGACTAAGCCTGCGAAAGGCAATCCATTGCTCGAAAACAGCATCGAAGGTTTGATCATTGGCAAGGCGCACGGCTACACGCTGCTGCTTGCGCTGTTCACAGGGATTGTATCCCTGAGCGATGAGCGCTCGTGCCTCGTCTCGCCGCTCCCGCGCGTCACGCAGCCCCACCTGAGGGTAACTGCCGAAGGACATACGCTTCTGCCGGCCCTCCCAGTAGTAACGGAAATGCCAGATCTTACTGCCTTGGGCAGTGACATTGAGGAACAAGCCATCACTGTCTGCGAACGTGTACTCCTTGGCGGTGACTCGAGCATGCCGAATCGCCATTTCCGTGAGTGCCATGGTGACCTCCTGAATCTGTCAGAGGCCAAATGCTCGTCTCGTTACCTGCCCTGCTCCACCGGAAAACCGAATGAGTCAATTTCCAATTCTGGACTCATTTCTGGACTCATTTTGTCCGGCTACCCCCGGTTTTCGGTGGTTTTCGCTGGAACGAAAAAAGGGCCTTTCGGCCCTTTTTTCACGACTTACAGACTTCCATGGAACTCTGTAGATCTATAACTGGAGCGGGAAACGAGACTAGAACAGAGCCTCCAACCTTTTGATTTAAAAGGCTTTTCCGCAATCACTGCCTTAGCAGCGGA
>Ga0182745_1003529_pt1 | contig 13455 bp, 17 predicted proteins | sample eDN3rd30CKraftBY_FD_128523 | JGI IMG/M metagenome (GOLD analysis project Ga0182745, IMG submission 128523) | Enriched backyard soil microbial communities from Emeryville, California, USA - eDNA 3rd pass 30_C Kraft BY (version 2) (version 2) | ecosystem: Environmental > Terrestrial > Soil >...
CGCCCGACGCGCGGAACGGACATCGGCCGTCTGGAGGCGGTGGAGCGGTCGGCGGCGACGCTGTTCCGCACCCTGCCCGATCTGGCCTGGATCGCCGACGACCATGTCGCCGGCCCGGACACGCACCGCATAGCCGTCGCGCAGGGCCTGTCCTGGGTCGCGGTCGATGCGGCCGACCAGCCGATCGGCTTCCTGATCGCCGCCGAGACGGACGCGAACCTCCATATCCTTGAGCTGTCCGTCGCTGCTGAACATCAGGGGCGCGGCACTGGGCGGGCGCTGATGGCGGCCGCGCGACAGGAAGCCGAGGTCCGCGCCAAGCGAGCGCTGACGCTGACCACTTTCCACGCCGTTCCGTGGAACGCCCCCTTCTATGCGCGCCTGGGCTATGCGGCGCTGACGTTTGCAGAAACGCCCGCCTATCTGCGCGAGACCCTGGCCGCAGAGGCCGCCAACGGCCTGACCGACCGCGTCGCCATGCGGCTGACGCTTTAGCCCTGCCGTGCGAGCCAGCCTCGCACGAGCCTGAGGTGCAGAGTGTGAGCGCCGATCCAGGCCAATCCCATGACGATCAGGACGCCGAAGTAACGCCGCGCGTCCGCGCTCTCCAGCGGCCCCAACAGACTCGCCATCGCCGTGGGGAGCAGGGTCAAGGCCGCCAGCACAGGCGTGAAGCTCAAGGCGACGTCACGAGGCGCACGCCATATTGACCGCCCGTCAAAGCCCCACTGCATCGGCAACCGCATCTCGCGCGTCAGGCCTCTCGCAGCGCGCCAGGACATGGCCGCCAGCACGGCCACGAAAGCCAAAGCCAGGAACAGCGCGAACATCGTCATATCGACAGACGATCACGCCTACCCGAGCTAATCAAGCCAAGGGCCCGGGCTGGCTACTTGCTCATCCAGGGACGCGACGCCCCGCTCTTGATGCGAGCCGCCTGTTCGCGCTGGAAACGTCCGCCGCGCGGCGGCTTGGGCCGGGCGTCGATCGCCGCCTTCTTGAGCCGCAGCGCCCGCTGCACGGGCGTTTCGCCGGGAACGGCGTCTGCAGGTTCGGCGGCGGGGGCGTGATCGTCGTCGGTGCTCATGCCGGCCTCTCTAACACGCCGACGCCCTCGCCGCGCGGATTATGCGGCCTACCGCCCCGGTCGCCGGGTCATCGCCGAGGCGGGCGCCAGTTGCAGGCCGCGCGCCTCCAGACCCGCCGTCCAGCGAGCGGCGGCCTCGACGGTGACGGGGTAGGAGAAGCCGGTTCCCATGGCCGCGCCGTTGGTCTTGGCGGCTGCCTCCAGGGCGTTGAACTGGCGCAGGATGGAGGCGGGGGTCTGTTCCTCGTCGACGACGCGGTCGGCGCTGGCGCGGGCGAAGGCGCCGGGGCGGCGACGCATCGAGCCGTCGTCGAGGAAGGCTAGGCCGCGCTGGCGCAGGTTGGTCATGAGGGCGCTCACGCCCTCGTCCGAGGTCGCGAAGCGGTCGCCCAGATAGTTGGTCACGCCGAAATAGCCGGTGGCGCGCGCCAGCAGCCAGTCCAGCTTGACCGCCACATCGTCGGCGCCGCCGGACGACAGAAGCGTGTAGGGGCCGGGGTCGTTGTCGGGATAGCCGGTCGGCTCCATCGGCAGTTCGATCATCACCTCATGGCCGTGGGCGCGGGCCATGTCGATCCAGGTCTGCAAGCCCTCGGCGTAGGGCACGAAGGACAGCGTCACCTCGGCGGGCAGACGCTCGATCGCCGCGCGAGTCGTGGCGCTGTTCAGGCCCAGCCCGCCGACCACCAGGGCCACCATCGGCTTGCCGTTCGAGCGGAAGGGCCGGGCGTAGGCCTGGGCCGGGACGCGGCCGTCGGCGGCGATGCGCGGCAGGGGGCCGTTCGGGCCGGGCTGGAACAGGCCCGCGATCGGCGCCTTGGGCAGGGGATTGGACGGGGCGCGCACCGGGGCGCTGAAACCCTGACCCGAGGCCACGCTGGCGCCGTCCGGCAGGGTGATCAGGGCTTCGCCCGCCATGCCTGCGCCCTCTTCGCCCATCAGGGCCGGGTCGATGGGGCCGAGATCCTGATAGATGTCCAGACCGCTGAAGCCGAAGGCCTCGGCGCCGGTCGGGGCCGTGTCGGCGGCGGCGGGCCGCTCCAGCATGGCGCTGGCCGTCGGCGCGCCCGCGCGCGGGTCGCCCAGCACGGCGACGAACAGGGCGGCCGCGCCGATGACGAAGGCCCCGGCCGCGCCCGCCGCGACGGGCGGCTTCTTCAGGGCGTTCAGGACCGGCTCCATGGCGAGGCGCGACCGGGGCTCCGGCGGCGCGCCTGCGGCGGCGGCGAGGGCGGACTGGCGCTTGGCGAACATGGTCAGGGCGTCGGCTCGGGCTGGCAGGCGCCGCACAGACGCGGCGCCCCTCAGCCTCAGTTAAGCCCTGCGCCGGTTAAGAAAGCCTAACAGCGCGTTCACCACGTTTGCGGGACGCGGCGGTCAGTCCGTCTTCGGTTCGTCCGGCTTGACCGTGACCGTCGGCGTTTCGGGCGTGTCGGTCTCCGCCTCGGCCGTCTCGACCTTGTCTTCGCCGGGTTCGGTGATGACGATCCCCTCGGGGGCGGCGGCCAGCTTGGCCAGGTCGCCGCCGGCGCGCAGCACGTCCAGCGCCCGCTCCAGCTGATAGTCCTTGTCCTTGGCGTAGTCGGCGCCCGGCGCTTCGCGCGGGGTGTGCGGCCCCTTGCGCTCGGCCCCGATGGACGAGTCCAGCGCCGTCGAATAGGCCGCCTCGGAATAGATGAAGCTGGAGCGCGAGACGATGCGCGCCTCGGCCTCGGAACGGGCGACCTCCAGGTCCGGCTCGATGCCGATCTTCTGGATCGAACGGCCCGACGGGGTGTAGTAGCGCGCCGTGGTGATCGACAGGGCGCCGTCCTGGCCGCCGCGCAGCGGGATCACCGTCTGCACCGACCCCTTGCCGAAGCTGGTCAGGCCGACGACCGTCGCCCGCTCCTGATCCTTCAGGGCGCCCGCCACGATCTCGGACGCCGAGGCCGAGCCGTAGTTGATCAGCACCACCACCGGCAGGCCGCCGGTCAGGTCGCCCGGCTTGGCGGCGTAGCGTTCGATGTCCTCGGGCTTGCGGCCGCGCTGGCTGACGATCTCGCCCCGCTCCAGGAAGGCGTCCGACACGTCGATGGCCGCCGTCAGCAGGCCGCCGCCGTTGTTGCGCAGGTCCAGCACATAGCCCTTGAGGCCCGGCTTCTCGGTCTTCAGCCGCTCGATGGTCTCGGTCAGCTCGCGGCCGGTGTTCTCGTTGAAGGTCGAGATGCGCAAATAGCCGAAGTCGCCTTCCAGGCGGCCGGTGACGGATTCGACCTTGATGACCTCGCGCGTCAGCACGACCTCGCGCGGCTCCTCGCCGTCGCGCAGGAAGGTGACGGTGACGCTGGTCCCGGTGGCGCCGCGCAGCTTGTCCGAGACCTCGGACACGCTGAGGCCCGCCGCGTTCTGGCCGTTGACGGCGCTGATGACGTCGCCCGCCTGGACGCCGGCGCGACCGGCCGGGCTGTCGTCCATCGGCGAGATGACCTTCACCAGACCGCCCTCGGAGGTGATGGTCAGGCCGACGCCGGAATATTCGCCCGAGGTCCGCTCGCGCAGGTCGCCGAAGGCCTTGGCCGGCAGATAGTTGGAGTGGGGGTCGAGCGCCGTCATCATGCCCTGCAGGGCGGCCTCGATCAGCTTCTTGTTGTCGACCGGGACGACGTAGGCCTGCTCGACGATGCCCAGCACGTCGCCGAACATCTCGAGCATGCGGAAGGTCTCGTTGCGCGGGGTCTGGCTGGCCACGGCCGCCGCCGATCCGCCCAGCGCCAGGGCGGCGGCGCCCACGAGAAGCAGTTTACGCATTCGGTCTCTTTCCATCGGATCCGCTTTCGGCTCCGGTCGTCCAGGGCGGCGCAGGCGCCACGACGGCGCGCACGACAGTTGCGCCGATACAAACAGCGTCCGCGCCGATTTGAAAGGAATTTCGCGCGGTTGGCCCGCTACTGCAGCCAGGGCGCGGGATCGATGGGCCGTTCCTGGCGGCGCAGTTCGAAATAGGCCTCGCCGTCCTCGCCGGTGCGGCCCAGGGTCTGGCCGTCGGACACGCGCTGGCCGGTCTCGACCTCCAGCCGTTCCAGGCCCGCGATCACGGCGCGCCAGCCGGGGCCGAGATCGAGGATCACCACCTGGCCCCACTCCTTCAGGGGACCGGCGTAGGCGACGCGGCCCGCCGCAGGCGCGCCGACCGCCTCATGGCTGGAGCGCCAGCTCCATCCGGCGGAGCGGCCGCCGAAGCGTTGCGAGGGCGTCCCTGCGATGGGCGGCGTCAGGCGGCTGCGGCCTGCGGGCAAGCGGGCCGCCGGAGTCTCTTCGGGCGCTTCGGCGATCTGGGGCGCCTGCCCGCCCAGTTCCCGGATGCGGGCTTCCAGCGCCTTGGTCGCGCGTTCGGCCCGCGCCGCCTCCGCCCGCAGGACCGAACGCAGGGCGGTCTTGCGCGCCGTCAGCCCCTCGATCTCGGCGCGGCGGTCGTTCTGGGCGCTTTCGACGGTGAACAGGCGCTCGCTGGACAGGGCGGCCAGACGACGGATACGGCCGATCTCGGCCTGGCGCTCGACCAGGGTCTCGGCGCGTTTCTGCAGGTCGGGCGTGATGGCGCGGATCAGGATGGAGGCGCGCACCGCATCCACCGCCTGGTCCGCCGGGATCAGCAGAGGCGGCGGCGGCTTGCGGCTCATCATCTGCAGGGCGGACAGCAGCCGTCCCTGCGCCGCGCGTTCGCGCGACAGGGCGGCGAGCAGGGCGGCCTCGCGATCGCCCAGTTCCTTCAGACGGGCGCGCTGGGCCTCCATCTGCACGTCGTCCTCGGCCTCGGCGCGGCGCAGTTCGCGCAGCTGGCGGTCCAGGTCGACGATCTCCTCGGCGGCGGCGGCGGCCTCGGCGCGCAGGCGGCCGGCGCGAGCCGTCTCGTCGCGATACTCGGCCTGAAGCCGGGTCAGCTCGGCGTTCGGCTGGACCGCGCGCTGGCTGGCCGCCGGCCCGGCCAGGGCCAGCAGCAGGCTGGAGGAGGTCAGAAGAAGAACGGCCCCGCGTCGCATCAATCGCGATGATAGGGCGAACCGGCCAGGATGGTCACGGCCCGATACAGCTGCTCGGCCAGCATGGCGCGCGCCAGGGCGTGGGGCCAGGTCTGCGGTCCGAAGGCCAGGGTCGAACGGGCGGCGCGGCGCACGCTCTCGTCCAGGCCGTCGGCGCCGCCGATGACGAAGACCAGCCGCCGTTCCCCCTGATCGCGCAAGGCGGCCACGTGGTCGGCGAAGGCGCGCGAGGAATAGGTCCGCCCCCGCTCGTCGCAGGCGATCAGATGCGCGCCCTCGGCGGCGGCGAGCAGCAGCTCGGCCTCCGGCGCCTTGCCGGGCTTCTTCGGCTCAAGGTCGATGAGTTCGAGGGGCCCCAGGCCCAGCGGCCGGCCCGAAAGGGTCACCCGCCGGGCGTAGTCGTCGGCCAGGGCGGCCTCGGGACCGCGGCCCGGCTTGCCGATGGCCGCGATCGCCAGCTTCATGAGGTCAGCCCGCCGTCAAAGGAAGGATCAGCCGCGGACAGGGCCGCCGCGGTGGGCGCTGTCGACCGCCCAGATCTTCTCGATGTTGTAGAAGGTGCGCACTTCCGGGCGGAACAGGTGGACGATGACGTCGCCCGCATCCAGCAGCACCCAGTCGCAATGCGGCAGGCCTTCGACCTTCACCTTGCCCAGCCCCTGCTCCTTGAACAGGCGCAGCAGGTGGTCGGCGACGGCGCCGACGTGGCGGTGCGAGCGGCCCGAGGCCACGATCATGGCGTCGGACATCGGGCTCTTGCCGCGCAGGTCGATCAGGACGATGTCCTGGGCCTTGTCTTCGTCGAGTTTGGCGAGGATGGCCTGCTCCAGCTCGGTCGCGCCGACCGGCAGGGGCTGGCGCTCGTCGCTACTGGGGCCGTCCTCGGCCTGACCGTCTTCGGAATGGACGGAATCCATCAGGTCCATTTCGTGCGCCGCGTTCGAAACGGCGTCTTGCGCATCATGCGCGGTCGAGGGGGTCAGCGGAGGGCTCCGAGGCGATTACTAAAACTCCAGTCTAGCACGCTCGGCGTGAAAGGTCACCCGGCCTGCGACGACTCTTCACCCCGCCGCGCGCGTGGCCCGGATGGCGGTGGAGGAGCGGTGGTTCAGCGGCGCGGTCAGATAGGTCCAGGCCGGCGCTTCCAGATTGGGCAGCAGCCCCGCCTGGGCGGCCGGAATGCGATAGCGGGCGAAGCGCGCCGCCGCCGGGGCCGTACGGCTGTCCAGCAGACTGCCCGGCCGGGCGATCACCGCCACCGGCATCAGCCGCATGATGTCGGTCCAGCCCCTCCAGCGGTGGAAGCCCGCCAGATTGTCCGATCCCATCAGCCAGACGAAATGCACGCCCGGATGACGGGCGACGATGGCGCGCAGGGTGTCGACGGTCCAGCGCGTGCCCGCCCGCGTCTCGAAGTCCGAGACGATCATGGCCGGGCCGACGCTCGCCGCCACGGCGCGCGCCGAGGCCATGCGTTCGGCCAGGGGCGCGGTCTCGTGTCCAGACTTCAGCGGATTCTGCGGCGAGACCAGCCAGACCACCCGGTCCAGGTCCAGCCGCTGCATGGCGGTGGCCGCCACATGGGCGTGGCCGTCGTGGGCCGGATTGAACGAGCCGCCGAACAGGCCGACCTTCATCCCCGGCGCCAGATCCAGCCCGTCGCGCAGGGCGCCTCGGCGAAGATCGGAGCCTTTCGGCGCAGGACCGGCGTGGAAGAAGGACAAGGGCGTCTCTTGCGGCGGCGGCGAACGGATGAGCGCGGCCAACGCCTTATGCTCACCTGCGCCCTAACACGGTCCGAAGCGGCTGTCTCGCTCCGCGAGCGGAGCGAGCGCTCGCGCTAGAATTCCTTCCAGCTCGAACCCGGATCACGCTCGCCCGGCTGGGCCAGCTGCTGGCCCCAGGTGATCATCATGAAGGCCTTGTGGCTGCGGATCTTGTACTGGCCGATCATCGGCGTGACGGCGCCCAGCGGCATCCCCGTGCGGGCGTCGTAGAGGAAGCCCGAGAACTCGGCCACGCCCATGCGGTCGCGGTTGGAGTAGAGCGACAGCTCCGGCAGGGAGACGACGTTCAGGCTCTCGTTGATCGGCACCCGCATGTCGGGAATGCCCACCACCCGGCGCAGCTGGTCCAGCGACAGGGCGCCGGCGCGCACCTCGAAGATGGCGTCGGCCTCGCCGCGCTCGCGCACGATGGCGTAGCCCGCCTCCGACAGGGCGGCGCGGATGGCGCTCAGCGCATAGCGGGCGTTCTCGGCCTGGAAATAGGTCTCGTCGACGAAGACGCGCGCGCCCTGCGGGATCGGCAGGGTCAGGCCCTCGACCGCGCGGTCGGCGGCGCGGTTGACCAGCAGCATGTCGGTGGCCGTCCGCGCCGGATTGGTCTCCGTCACCGAGGCGCAAGCGCCCAGGCTCAGGACCGCCAGACCCAGGATCAGCCGCGCCGAAACGCTCACCAGGCGCCCACGTTCGGCATGGAGGCCCAGGGCTCGGCCGGGGCCAGGCGCTCGCCCGCCTGCAGCAGCTCGATCGAGATGCCGTCCGGCGAGCGGACGAAGGCCATGTGGCCGTCGCGCGGCGGACGGTTGACGACCACGCCGCCGTCCATCAGGCGCTGACAGGCGGCGTAGATGTCGTCGACCTGAAAGGCCAGGTGGCCGAAGTTGCGGCCGCCGTCGTAGTCCTGATCGTCCCAGTTGTAGGTCAGCTCGACCTCGGGCGACTTCTCGGCCTCGGCGCGGGCCTTGTCGGCGGGCGCGGCCAGATAGACCAGGGTGAAGCGGCCGGCCTCATAGTCGGCGCGCCGCGTCTCCTCCAGACCCAACAGGTCGCGGTAGAAACGCATCGAGGCGTCCAGATCCTTCACCCGAACCATGGCGTGCAGATAACGCATGACCGGACTCAGTGCGCCTCGGGCGGGCGGGCCGCCGGATCGAGATATTCGCTCTCGGGGTGCGGATGGGCCGACAGCACGAAGCGGCGGTCGCAGTAGCCGCACTCGATGAAGTCGTCCTCGCCCATGTCCATGTAGACCAGCGGGTGGCCCAGGGCCCCGCCGCCGCCGTCGCAGGCGACGCGCTTGGTCGAGACCACGATCTCTTCGGGCGGAGGAATGACGGCTTCGAGATGGCGGGGAGGCATGATCCGGTCCGGTCTGGAAAGGCTTTGCGCCGTTCCTAGGCGGACCGGACCGTCAGGTCAAACGTCCGAGGCCGGCGCCTTGCGGCCCATCACCCGATCGAACAGGGCCTTGCGCTTCTTGAACAGGGTCAAGCCCAGGCACCCCGCGCCGACCCAAAGGCCGATCTCGCCGACCACGGCGGCGACCGCGGCGATGACCGCCGCCTGGGCCATGGGCAGATACTCAAGCTTGCCCGCCAGCAGGGCCAGGGTGAAGCCGGCATAGCCGACGACGCAGAACCCCATGGCGATGAAGCCGATCAGGCGGGTGCGGGTCAGGGGCTTGCGGGCGGAGACGGCGGCGGTCATGGCGTGTCCTTATCCAAGGGAAGTTGTCTTTCTGACAAGCACGCTAGACACAACCGATACGGTCGTCAAGCAACTTTGACATATCGTCTCGCAGACTTGTCTCGTTCAGCGCCCTGAGACGCTTGGCGAACGGCCCTTGGCCCCCTACCTATGCCGTCCGGCCCCGCCTCCCCGACACCTGCCTGAGTTGAAGTCCGCGCCATGACACAAACGCCTCGCCTGCCCGTCAACGCCATCGAGGTCAGGGGGCTGAAGAAGACCTACAAGGGCTCGCGCAAGTCGCCGCCGAAGACGGCCCTGCGCGGGGTCGACCTGACGGTGCCGCGCGGCTCGATGTTCGGCCTGCTGGGGCCGAACGGCGCAGGCAAGTCGACCCTGATCAACATCATCGCCGGCGTGGTGAACAAGTCCGAGGGGACGGTCCGCATCTGGGACCGCGACATCGACCATGAGGCGCGCGACGCCCGCTCGGCGCTCGGCGTGGTGCCGCAGGAGATCGTCGCCGACGTCTTCTTCACCCCGCGCGAGGCGCTGGAGGTGCAGGCCGGCTTCTACGGCGTGCCGGCGGACGAGCGCCGCTCGGACGAGCTGCTGGCGGCCCTGGGCCTGTCCGACAAGGCCAACGCCTATGTCCGCGCCCTGTCCGGCGGCATGAAGCGGCGCCTGATGGTGGCCAAGGCCCTGGTGCACAATCCGCCGGTGCTGATCCTGGACGAGCCGACGGCGGGCGTGGACGTCGAGCTGCGCCGCCAGCTGTGGGACTATGTCCGCAAGATCAACGAGGAGGGGGTGACGGTGATCCTGACCACCCACTACCTCGAAGAGGCGCAGGAGTTGTGCGACACCATCGCCATCATCAACCGGGGCGAGGTCGTGGCCTGCGAGCCGACCGAACAGCTCTTGAAGCGGCTGGACACCCGCAATGTGGTGGTGACACCCGAGACGGCGCCCGAGACCCTGCCCGCCCTGAACGGCTTCATCGTCGCCCCGCGCGCCAACGGCGCCTTCGTCGTCACCTATCGCACGGGCGAATCCAGCGTCGAGCAGGTGCTGGCCGCCGTCCGCGCGGCGGGCGTGACCATCAAGGACATCGCCACCGAGGACCCGGATCTGGAAGACGTCTTCCTGGCCATGACCTACGGCGACACGAGCCGCCCCGATCCGACGCTGGATTGAGGCGGGGGCGTCGCGACGCCCCCTCGCCCGAGGATGACGGCATGTGTGTGTGGGGGGGGGTATGTAGGAACGTCAGCGGTTACCGCCTCAGGCCGCCATCACCGTGCCGAGCAGAAGTTTCGCCCCCGGCCTGCCCAGAATGGCGTCGGTGGCGTGTTGCAGGGCGACCGCCAGCCATTCGACGTTCGGCGGCGCGTCCGGCAGCAGCCGCTCGGCGGCGATGCGGGCGATCTCATTGTAGGCGGCGCTGAGACGCGGCTGGGACAGGCGCGCCCGCTCCATCAGGGCGCCGTCGGCGATGTCGAGACCCGTCTCGACCGTCAACACGCCGCGTCGTCCGTCGCGGCGCAGAACCGTGGCCGTAGCGGTCGGCATGGACAGATAGCCGCCCTTGCCGCCCCCGCTCTTCTCCGCAGAGGCATGAGCGGCGCCGGCCGCCGCGAGGCCGCCGAGCACGCCGTTCAGAGCCAGGGCGATCAGTTGACGTCTGTCCATGACGCCACCCTAGCCGCGCGGCCTTTCCCGGACGTTGACGCCTAGCCCGCGTCGAGACGGCGGCGTATGCGAAAGACATGACCATCGATCTGTCCCTCTATCGCCCCAACGTCGGGGTCGTCCTGTTCAACCCCGCCGGCCAGGTCTGGTTCGGCCGCCGCGCCGACACGCCCGAGCCGTGGAACTGGCAGTTCCCGCAAGGCGGCGTCGACGACGGCGAGGACCTGGAAGCCGCCGCCCGCCGCGAACTGCATGAAGAGACGGGCGTGCGCTCCATCGCCCTTCTGGGCCGCACGACCGAGTGGATTCCCTATGACTTTCCCAAGGGCCTGCCGAGCCCCAAGAGCTGGAAGGGGTTGAAGGGGCAACGCCAGCAGTGGTTCGCCTTTCGCCTCACCGGCGAGGAGGATGAGATCGACCTGAACGGCCACGGCGAGCCCGAATTCGACGCCTGGCGCTGGGGCCGTCTGGCGGAGGCGCCCGGCCTGATCGTGCCGTTCAAGCGCCCGGTCTATGAGCAGGTCGTGCGGGCGTTTGGGGAATGGGCCGCCTGACGCTCTGACGCCTCTCTAGGCGCCCGCCATCGCCCTTCTGATGCCTCTCCCGTCATCCTCGGGCTTGACCCGAGGATCCAGCCGACCGCCTGCGGAACCTTGGCCAGGTGGAGCGCGTCCCGCACTGGATCCTCGGGTCAAGCCCGAGGATGACGGCAGGGTAGGGAGTAATGGCGGAATAGAGGAAGGCAGCGCATCATGTCGCGCACGAAAAAGGCCCCCCGCCGAAGCGAGAGGCCTTCAATCGTTTCAGCCGTGCGAACCTTTAGTTCGCGGTCAGCTCCGAAGCCTCTTCGGCCAGGATGGTCAGGCCTTCGCCGTTGACGTCGGCGAAGCCGCCCTTGACCTCGAAGCGGCGGCGCTGGGCGCCGTCATAGACCGTCACCACGCCTTCGCGCAGCGTGGTCATGAAGGGCGCGTGGCCCGGCAGGACGCCGAAGTCGCCCTCGACGCCCGGCGCATCGACCTGATCGACCGAACCGGCGAAGACTTCGCGTTCCGGGGCGACGAGGGAGAAGTTCAGCTTACCGGCCATGGCTTAGGCTTCCGCAGCCATCTTGGCGGCCTTTTCGACGGCCTCTTCGATGGCGCCGACCATGTAGAAGGCGGCTTCCGGCAGGTGGTCGTATTCGCCGTCGCAGATGGCCTTGAACGAGCGGATGGTGTCGGCCAGCTCGACGAACTTGCCCGGCGAACCGGTGAACTGTTCGGCCACGAAGAAGGGCTGCGACAGGAAGCGCTGGATCTTGCGGGCGCGCGACACGACCAGCTTGTCGTCTTCCGACAGCTCGTCCATGCCCAGGATGGCGATGATGTCCTTCAGCGCCTTGTACTGCTGCAGGATTTCCTGAACGCGACGGGCGACGGTGTAGTGCTCCTCGCCGATCACCAGCGGGTCCATGATCCGCGAGGTGGAGTCCAGCGGGTCCACGGCCGGGAAGATGGCCTGGGCGGCGATGTCGCGGTTCAGAACCGTGGTCGCGTCCAGGTGGGCGAACGAGGCGGCGGGCGCCGGGTCGGTCAGGTCGTCGGCCGGGACGTAGATGGCCTGGATCGAGGTGATCGAGCCCTTCTTGGTCGAGGTGATGCGCTCCTGCAGGTTGCCCATCTCGGTGGCCAGCGTCGGCTGATAGCCCACGGCCGAGGGGATGCGGCCCAGCAGAGCCGACATTTCCGAACCGGCCTGGGTGAAGCGGAAGATGTTGTCGATGAACAGCAGGACGTCCTTGCCCTCTTCATCGCGGAAGTATTCGGCCTGGGCCAGGCCGGTCAGGGCCACGCGGGCGCGGGCGCCGGGGGGCTCGTTCATCTGGCCGTAGACCAGGGCGCACTTGGAGCCTTCGCCGCCGCCGGCGACGTTCACGTTCGACTCGATCATCTCGTGATACAGGTCGTTGCCTTCGCGGGTGCGTTCGCCCACGCCGGCCAGAACCGAATAACCGCCGTAAGCCTTGGCGATGTTGTTGATCAGCTCCTGCATGGTCACGGTCTTGCCGACGCCGGCGCCGCCGAACAGGCCGGTCTTGCCGCCCTTGGTGTAGGGGCAGATCAGGTCGATGACCTTGATGCCCGTGACCAGGATTTCCGACGAGGTCGACTGCTCTTCGAACGAAGGCGCCTCGCGGTGGATCGGGCGGAATTCAGTGGTCTTGATCGGACCGGCTTCGTCGATCGGCTGGCCGACGACGTTCATGATGCGGCCGAGCGTGCCCGGACCGACCGGGGCCATGATCGACTTGCCGGTGTCGACGACGGCCTGGCCGCGCGTCAGACCTTCGGTCGTGTCCATGGCGATGGTGCGGACCATGTTCTCACCCAGGTGCTGGGCGACTTCCAGGACCAGGGTGAAGGGCTCGCCCGTCTTCTGGTCGACGTTCTGGGTTTCCAGAGCGTTCAGGATGCCCGGCAGGTGGCCGTCGAACTCAACGTCGACGACGGCGCCGATGACCTGGGCGATCTTGCCCTGGGCCGTGACGGCGGCGGCCTTCGGAGCGGCGGCCTTCTTGGGAGCGGCCGGCTTCTTTGCAGCCGTCTTGGGGGCGGCGGGTTTCTTCGGGGCGGTGGTGTCGGTCATCGGTGCTTGTCCGTGTCGAATGTCAGCTGTGTCGGGATCAGAGCGCTTCAGCGCCGGCGATGATCTCGATCAGCTCGGTGGTGATCTGAGCCTGGCGGGAACGGTTGTACTGCAGCGTCAGGGCGCTGATGAGATCGCCCGCGTTGCGCGTGGCGTTGTCCATCGCGGCCATCTGGGCGCCGAAGAAGCCGGCCTGGTTCTCCAGCAGGGCGGCCAGGATCTGCGTCGTCAGGTTGCGCGGCAGCAGGGTCTCGAGGATGTCCTCTTCCGACGGCTCATACTCATAGAGCGCGCCGGCTTCGGCCGAAGCGTCCGCGTCGACTTCGGCCGGGGCCAGCTGACGCGACGACGGGACCTGGGAGATCACCGACTTGAACTGGCTGTAGAAGAGGGTGACCTTGTCGGCCTCGCCCGCCTCGAACTTTTCGGCCAGCAGTTCGGCGATCGGCTGGGCCGCGTGCAGGCCCACCGTCTTGTGCTCGCTCAGTTCGAAGGTCTTGACGACCTTGTCGCCGAACAGGCGGGTCAGCTGGTCGCGCGACTTGCGGCCGACGGC
>Ga0182745_1003530_pt1 | contig 13454 bp, 7 predicted proteins | sample eDN3rd30CKraftBY_FD_128523 | JGI IMG/M metagenome (GOLD analysis project Ga0182745, IMG submission 128523) | Enriched backyard soil microbial communities from Emeryville, California, USA - eDNA 3rd pass 30_C Kraft BY (version 2) (version 2) | ecosystem: Environmental > Terrestrial > Soil >...
ATCCTCGCCGAACAGCGAATCGACGCCCGCGCCGCCATGGAGCCGGTCGCCGCCGAGGCCGCCGATCAGCAGGTTCGACCCTTCGTTGCCGGTGATGATGTTGGCGAGTTCGTTGCCCACGCCAAAGACGTTGCCCGCGCCCGCCGCCAGCGTCAGATTCTCGATATTGGCATAGAGGTAATAGTCGCCCGACGACACGACGAGGTCGCTCCCCTCACCCGCATTCTCGAAGATCAGATTGGTCTGCCCACCGACATAGAAGCTGTCGTCTCCGGCGCCGCCGTAAATATCCCCGGTCAGCGTCCCGCCGCGACCATCGAAGATATCGGTGCCTCGGCCCAGCCACACGCTGCCGTCGATCGTCCCGCGATTGATGACGACATCGTTGGCGATGATCCTCTGGCCCTCGAAGTCGGTATAGACGACGGCCGCGCTGACCTCTTCGTCGATATAGATATCGCCGAAGATCTGCCCCTCGTTCGTCACCCGGACGATCGCCGAATTGCCGTCCTCGGACGCAGGAAGGAACGCGATCGTGCCGCGAATCTGACCGCCGGCCAGGTTGTGGATATCGACCATGTCGCCATATTCGGCCAGGTACAGGATCGAATAATCGCCCTCGATCAATCCGCTGTTCGTCACACTGCTGTACATGGCCAGAAAGATGCCGACCGACGCATAGGGGCTCGACAGCGGCGTCTGCGCCACGATCTCGCCGCCGTTGACCATGTCGCCGCCGGTATTCCCGAAATCGACCGCGATCGCCTGATAGCCGCTGGCTTCGATCCGGCCATTGCTGATCACGCTGTGCATCGCGTTGTGCGAATAATAGCCCGTGGCAAGACCATAGACCGACGTGGCGCTGATCAACCCTTCGTTAACCGTGTCGAGTCCCCCCAGCGCTCCGTCATCCCGGTAGTTGAGGACTGCGGACGCGGGGCCATAAAGCGCGTTGGCGATAATCTCACCATGCGCCTCGTTGAAGAAATTGCCCTGCTGGGGAAGCTCGAAGGTGACGTCGAGCAGCACGGCATTGGCGAGGCCATCGCCGACATTCTCGGCATAGATCAGGCCGTCATTGTGAAAGACATGGCTTCCCCCGTAATAGGCCCGGGTAATAGACAGGTCATTGATATGATAGACCTGCCCTAAATTCGTGAAATCCTCGCCCGCGCTGACCGGCGTGATCGAGGTCAGGCCAACAACGACCTCATCCGCCGCAAGCGTCGCGCGTGGTCCGATATTCTCATAGGCCCGAATGAGATTGAAGTCGGGGTCGAGACCCAGCGCTGCCGGGTCGGCCGGAGCGCCGCCTCCCGCGATGGCCGCCAGGCCGCCGCCGGTGCCCGCGGCGCCGACCGTCACCGCGACGCCGTCCTGCACCCAGACCGTTTCGTCCCCGCGACTATAGCCGTGATAGGTCGCGCCGCCGTGCTGCTGGTCGGCGCCCGGTTGCCAGTTTCCGACGAGGTCGAGCTTGTCCGTCGCGCCACCCGAAACCCAAAGTGACGCGCCCCCCGCGAAGGCCGTGATGTCGCCGGTATCGATCACCAGCCGGTCGCCTTGCGTCAGCAGAATTTCCTCGAAGCCCGCCACGCGTCCGCTCGCCGCGACCAGGCCCAGGTCGAGCGTCTGCGCTCCGGCGGCCAGTTCGAGAACGTCGTGCCCCTCGCCGCCGGTTGCGCTGCGAAAGCTCAGGTCGCCCAGCACCACGCGATCGCTGCCCGTTCCTCCAGCAGCCACGTCGCCCCCCGCGGTCACGATCACATCGTCACCGACGCCGCCATAGAGCCCGTCGTTCCCCGTGCCGCCGATCAAGCGGTCGTCATCATACCCCCCCAGCAGCAAGTCGTTGCCGCCTCCGCCGTTCAGTTCGTCATTGCCATGCTCACCAAGGACGATCTCGCCGGCCGCCCCGCCTTCGAAGACATCGGCGCCGTTGCCCATCCAGATTTCGCCGGTGATCGTGCCGTCGCCGTTGAACACGGAATCGTCACCGAATCCCATGTCGACATTGCCGTCGACCAGGCCATGGTTGCGCAGGATGTCGTTACCCTGATGCAAATCCACGTCGCCGTGCAAAATTCCGGTCGAATTGTTGATGACTTCTTCGGCGCGCCGTTCGATCCCGTGCCCTGTCGCCAGTTCCCAGCCGCTTGAAGGCGCATAGATCGCGATATCGGCGTCGATCGTTCCATTGTTGACGATCTGCTGCGTCGTCGCGCTACTCACGTTCGCGACGAAAATGCCGATCGATGGATTGCCGTCTGCATCCAGCGATCGGGCCTGGATCAAGCCATCGTTCTGAACGATCAGGGCGGGCGCTTCCAATGGAGCGCCTTCCTCCTCCGCCTGTCCGCCGCTCGCCCGCGTCCAGATGCCGACCGCATGGTCGCCTTCGACGATGATGCGCCCGCCGGCGCCGTTGACGATATGGGTTTCACCGCCCTGGAGGTGAATTCCGTAGGCATTGCCCGCCCAGCGCGGGAAGTTGATGTCGTGGTCGAACCGATCGGAAGGGCTGCTGATCGCCGTGACCGCGATCAGTCCGTTGTTCGATATCTGATACCCATAGTTGTCAAGCGCGATTCCCGTGGAATTCCCTTCCCCGCCATAGGCATATATTTCGCCATTATTGGTGATCGACCCGCCGGGATTAAGATTGAAGTCGTGCAGGGCGCTGGCGCTGCCGTACGGCGAGTGCGCGACCAGCAGTCCGTTGTTCTGAAAATCGATCGACCCGGCCAGGGAAACCCCGTCGACGGTCTGCGACCCATAGAAATCATATCCGAACTGCGACGAACGCCAGATCGATCCTTCGTTCCAAATAATCCCGTCATTGACCAGGGTCGAGCCATTCGTCCACAGACGAAGCGGATAGAAATTCGAACTATAGATGGCTTCGCCCGACGCCACCACCACATCCGTCCTGGCGTCGAGGCCGAATTCCACGCCATCGACCGCGAGTTCCTGTTGAGGTGGGGACGGCAGCGAGGGCAAAATCGAAGGATCGGCTTCGATTCCCCAGAAATTCGCAACCGAAAGACCGGCCAGATCGACGTTCAGGAGCCTGATGCTGCTATCGGTATCCAGATGAATGACGACGTCCGCGCCGTCCTGCGACATCCGGCCGAGCAGTTCGTCGAAAAAACGGATGCCCCAACCCGTCAGGTCGATCCGATCGTTTACGAGATCGAAATCGGTGACGAGGTCGTTGCCGCTCTGCGTCCGCCCTCCATAGCTGCGGTCGACATCGAAACCATTCTCGCCGGTATCGGTCGTGAAGACGAACATATCGCGCCCGGCGCCCCCGGTCAGCCTGTCATCGCCCCCGCCGCCGCTCAGAACATCGTCGCCGGCACCGCCGTCGAGCGTGTCGTTGCCTGTCAGGCCCAGCAAATAGTCGGCCGCGCTGGTGCCCGACAAATTGTCCTTGCCGGACGTCCCGATCCGATCTGCCACGGAAAACCCCCTCCCCGCATACCGTGCCGATGACACGGAAGCGGAATCTGTTCCCGATTTTCGGTCATTTATCAACAGGATTATGGGGACGGCCGTCCTTGACGAAAAATCGGGGCAGCGGAAATCCGATGGCCCGCAAGGCTGCGCCATCGCACGGCGACGCCCGTCGATCGCCCGCCTTCACTCATAGCGAAGGGCATCCACGACGCGGCTTTGCGCGACCCGCAGAACCTGTGCCGACATCACCGCCATCGCGACGAGGACCACCGCCCCCGCCACCGCCGCGAACAGCCACCAGGGCAGGTCCGTGCGCGATACGAACTGGTCGAGCCAGCGCCGCATGACGCCGTAGCCGAGGCCGAGACCGACCGCGCACGCCGCGAGCACGGGGAGCAGGAATTGCCGGAGCAGCAACCGGACGATTGCCTCCGGCGACGCGCCCATCGCGCGGCGGATCCCGATTTCCTTGCGCCGCCGGTCCGCCGAATAGGCCGACAGCGCGAACAGTCCCATCGCGGCGATGACCAGCGCGACGAGCGCGCACGCGGCGATCACCCAGCCCTGGACGATCGTCGCGCGATAGCGATCGGCCTCGATCTGCGAGAGAAGGCGCGCGTCGAGCGCTCCGCCCTCCCCCATCGCCTTCCACAGCCTTGCGAGTTCGTTACGGACGGCGGGCAGCGCCGCTGGCGTCGTCTCCACCGCGAGCGTGCCCCATTCGGGCACGCCCGCATTGTAGATCAGTTCGCCGGCCGGTTCGAACACGGACGCGGCGGCATCGGGAACGACGCCGATGACGATGTACGGCGTGGTCGGCGGATTGGGACCGACCTGCAGCGAGATGGCGAGCGGCTGGCCGATCGCCGCGCGCGGCGAGGCGAAGCCGAAATGGCGCGCGGCGGCCTGGTTGAGGATGATTTCGGCGCGCGCGCCGGCGGCGTCGCGCGCGGGCGAAAAGGCGCGCCCGGCCAGCGGCTGGAGCCCGGTCACCGCGAAGAAATAGGGGTCGACCTCGACGAAGCCGGGGGTGAAGCGCTGGCCCGCGCGATTGATCGCGGTGACCGCGCCTTGCGGCGCCAGGTTGAACGCCCCCGGCGCCGAGCAGCTCGCGCCGCGCACGCCGGGCAATTCGCGCGCCGCCTGCGGCAGGCCCGAGCGGCAGCGCGCGGCGACGGTGAGCAGGGTTCGCTCGCCCGCGCCCAGTGCGCGATCCAACGCGAAATCGGTCTGGCGGTAGACGGTGATCGCGGCGACGAGCAGGCCCGCGAGGATCGCGAACTGAACGATCACCATGATCCGCCCGATCCATGTCGGCGCCGCCAGCCCGACCGTCCCGCCGCCGAGCGCTGCCGCTGGGCGGAAGGACGACAGGATGACCGCCGGATAGAGCCCCGATGCCACGCCGACGACCAGCCACAGCGCGGATAGCGGCAACAGCAGCCCCGGCTCGCGCGTCAGGTCGAAGGCGAGCGACAGCCCGAGCAGCCCGTTGACCGCGGGGAGCACCAGTTCGACGATTCCCATGCCGAGGACGAGCGCGACGAGCGTGACGAGAAGGCTCTCGCCGAGAAACTGCCCGAGCAGTCGGCCGCGCCCGGCTCCGCAGGTCTTGCGCACCGCGACCTCCGCGCCGCGCCGCCCGGCGCGCGCGGTCATCAGCGCGATATAGCTCGTGGCGGCCATCGCGAGGATCAGCAGGCCGACCGCGCCGATCGCGACCACCACCGCCGGATCGACCCGCGGCTTGCCGTGCGGGCTGTCGTCGGGCGGGCCGAAATGGATGGCGGCGACCGGCATCGCATAGCCGCCGACCTTGGTGCCGCTCGCCGCCGCCATCGCCTGAAAGGGACGGATGACCGCGTCGAGCGCCGGCTGAAGGTCGGCGGCGGTCGTGCCCGGCTTGCCGCGAACATAGGTCAGGATCGGCAGGTTGATCGTCGGCACCGGGCTCGCATCGGCTTGCGCGAGCGGCGAAGCGGCGCCGATGCCGGAGGCGACGAACTGCAGGTCGAGATGGGTCTCGGGCGGCAGGTCGGCGATGATCGCGGTGACGCGCAGGCGCTGGGCTTCGCCGCCCGCGCCGACGATCTCGAGCGTCGCTCCGAGCGGCGCATCGCGCCCGAACAGCCGCCGCGCGGCGCTTTGCGCGAGCACGACGGTACCCGGCTCGGCCAGCGCGGTATCGAGATTCCCGGCGACCCGCGCCAACGGCAGGACGCGAAAGATTGCGGGGTCGGCCCAAACGAAACCCTCGGCGCGAATAGGCTCGGCCCCCGGGGTCGCGCGGACCAGAGGGTCGCCCTGGTAAAGACGCGCGACCGCTTCGATCCGGTCGCTGCGCGCGGCGAGCGCCGCCGCGAGCATCGAGGGAGTCAGCGCCGATACGCGCTCGGGCTGGCCCGGCTGCGCGATTGTCCCGGTCATGCGGAAGATGCGTTCGTGCCCGGGAATGAACGCTTCGTAACCATATTGCTGGCGCACGAAGAGCCCGGTCAGGATCGCCGCGGCGAGCGCGAGGGCGAGCCCGATCAGGGTCACGCCGACATAAAGGCGTCCGAGGGTGAGCGAGCCGAAGGTCGAAGCGAAAAGGCTGCGCAACATGGGTCAGGCGCCAAGCTGCGTCTGGCTGACGATCCGTCCGTCGAGCAACTGGATCCTGCGGTCGGCACGGTCGGCCTGCGCGAGCGAATGGGTGACCATCACCACGCTCGTCCCGCGCCCGACCGCCTGCCCCAGCAATTCCATCACCGCTTCGCCGTTGGCGGTGTCGAGATTGCCGGTCGGCTCGTCGGCGAGGATCAGTTTCGGGTCGGACACGATCGCGCGGGCGACCGCGACGCGCTGTTGCTGGCCACCGGACAATTGCCTGGGCAAATGGCGCGCGCGATGGCGCATTCCGACCCGGTCGAGCGCCGCCTCGACCCGTTCGCGCCGTTCGAGCGCGCCGACGCCGCGATAGAGCAGCCCGAGCTCGACATTCTGGGTCACCGTCAGCTCATCGACCAGATTGAAGCTCTGAAAGACGAAGCCGATCGCGGCGCGGCGCAGCCGGGTGAGGTCGCGCTCGCGCACCGCGCTCACATCCTCGCCAAGCATTTCGAACCGCCCGCTGTCGGCGCGGTCGAGCAGCCCCAATATGTTGAGAAGCGTCGATTTGCCGCAGCCCGACGGGCCCATGATCGCGACGAACTCGCCCTCGCCGATCGCCAGCGACACGTCGCTCAGCGCGTGGGTCCGCACTTCGCTCGTCGCATAGCTTTTCGAAATATTTTCCACGCGCAGCATGTTGGAGCTCCTAACGAATATCGATGCGCCGGTACGCGTCCCAGCCGTCGTAGCTGGACGTGATCACGCGATCGCCGGGGGTGAGCCCGGCGAGGATTTCGACCTGGTCGGCGTTGCGCCGGCCGATACGGATGCGCCGGCGCTCGGCGCGGCGGCCGCCGGGCGCGAGCACGAACGCCCATCGTCCGCCCGACGCTTCGAGAAAGGCGCCCGCGGGCAGCAGCAACGCCGGACGGTCGGCGCCGAGCGACAGCCGCCCGCGCACCGCCTCGCCCGCGACGAGCGCGGCGGGCTCCGTGCCCACGAAATCGAGGTCGATGCCGAAGCTGCCGTCCTTCACCTCGGGATAGATGCGCGTCACGACCAGCGGCATCACGCGCCCATGCCCCTCGGCCTCGGCGCGCTGCCCGACGCGCACGCGGCCGAGATAATATTCGTCGATGCGCGCCGCGACGCGAAAGCCGGTGTCGAGCGCGAGCTCGCCGAGCCGGTCGCCGCGATTGCGGTTCTCGCCGCGCTCGACGTCGAAAGCGGCGAGGCGTCCCGCAGCCGGCGCGCGAACGGTCAGGTCGTCGAGCTTCGCGCGGGTGATCGAAAGGCTTCGGGTCAGCGTCGCGAGCTGGGTGTCGATCTGCGGCTGCTGGAGCGCGCTCAGCCGCGCCTGGCGCCGGCGGCGCGCTTCCTGGATCGCTTGCCGGTCGGCAACCGCGCGCCGCTCGTCCATCAGGCCGTCGATCGTCTTTTTCGGCACGAAGCCGCGATCGGCGAGCGGCAGGCTGCGCGCGAGGTCGCGGTCGACGCGGGTGCGATCATAGCGCGTCGCCGCGAGCGCCTGCGCATTTTCGCTGCGATCCTGCTCGAGCTGCTGCTGATAGCCCTGAAGCTGGGTGATCGATTCGATCAATCGCGCCTCCTGCGACAGGATATCGAGCTCGAGCGTCGTGTTGGTGAACTCGACGAGCGGCTGCCCCGCCGCGACATGATCGCCCGACGTCACGAACACGCGCCGCACGCGCCCGCCCTCGGCGGCGTCGAGATAGATGGTGTCGCGCGGCTCGACGCGGCCCTGCAGGCTCGTCGTGTCGTGGAACGCGCCGCGCACGGCGCGCGCGACGACCAGCTCTTCGGAACGCACCGCGAGCGAAGGCGTCGCGAAGGAGCGTATGCCGGCGACCAGCGCGAGCACCGCCGCCGCCAGTCCCAGCGCCGGCAGCGCGATTCGCCGGTGACGGCGCAGCCAGCTTTGCCGCAGGGGTTCATCCATCGCTTCCTTTGCTCCTAATGGCGTTCAGTATCGCCCGTGCCGGGAAAAATCGGAAATGGCCTTAATTCAACTGGTTGGACCATATTCCGGATGATGCGCGCGCACGAAGTGTCCGGGATCGGACGGTCGCGCGGCACGATTCGCCGGCGGCCGGCGGCAAGCCCTTGCTTTTGCATCGCTTCCCCACGCCCCCCGCATCCGGTAGCATCGCGGCATGAAAACCCCGCGCCGCATCCTGCTGATCGAGGACGACCCCGCGGTCGCCCAAGCGATCCGCCTCGCGCTGCGCGGCGTCGCCGAGGTCGACGGCTTCGCCGATCCCGACGCGCTCCCGGCGCGGCCGCGCGGCTATGACGCCGCGCTGCTCGACATGAATTTCCGCCCCGACCAGCGCGACGGCAGCGCCGGGCTCGACGCGATCGACCGGCTGCGCGCCGCCGACCCGTCGCTCGCGATCGTCATGCTGACGGTGTTCGGCGGCGTCACCGTCGCGGTCGAGGCGCTCAAGCGCGGCGCGTCGGATTTCCTGCTGAAGCCATGGCGCAACGATCGGCTCGTCGAGGCGATCCGCGCCGCGATCGACCTCACCGCCCGCCAGCGCGCGGGCGAGGCGATGAGCCTCGACGCGATCGAGCGCCACGCGATCGAACGCGCGCTCGCGCGTGCCGACGGCAATATCAGCCACGCCGCGGCGGCGCTCGGGCTGACGCGGCCCGCCCTTTACCGGCGGATCGAGAAGCATGGGCTTTAGCGCGCCGCGCCACTGGCCTTTCGCGGCGGGGCTCGCCGCGCGCGGATTGGTCGCCGGATGTCTCGCGGCGAGCGGCACGGCTCTGGCTCTCTCGGGCCGTCCCGTTCTGGGCGCGATCGCCTGGTGCCTCGCCCTTCTCACCCTCGTCGCGCTCGTCCGCGCCGCGCGCCGCGCCGAGCAGGCGATGCGCGAACTCGTCGACCAGCTCTCGGTCGGCGCCGACGACCGCCCGGCCCCGCTCCCCGCAGCTTTCGCCGATCTCGACGCGGCGATCGCCGGTGCCATCGACGCGATGCGCCAACGAGAAACGGGATATGGCGCGCAATCGCAACGCGACGCGGCGCTGCTCGACACGGTGCCCGCCGCGCTGTTCGTCACCGACGCGGGCGGCAGGCTGGTGCGCAGCAATCGCGCGGCGCGGGCGCTGGCGCCGGCATCGCCCGCGCGCTTCGCCGATCATCCGGCCTTCGCCCCCGGCGATGCGGCGATGCTGCTCGCGGGCCGCCCCGAGGCCGGCCGCATGCTGCGTCTCGTCGATGGGCGCGCGGCGCACGCGTCGGTCAGCCGCTTCGACCTCGCCGACGGATCGCGGCGGCGGCTGATCGCGGTGCAACTCGTCGCCGAAGGCCTCGGCGCGGTCGAGACCGACGCCTGGCACCGCCTGAGCCGCGTGCTCGCGCACGAGATGATGAACTCGCTGAGCCCGGTCGTCTCGCTCGCCGAAAGCCTGGTCGCGCTGGCGGCGGACCCCGCCGCCGACCCGGATCGCCGCGAAACCGCCGCCGCGGCCGCGACGATCGCCCGGCGCGCGCAGCATCTGATGGGGTTCGTCGAACGCTATCGCCAGTGCCTGACGATCCCGCACCCGGAGCCGGTGCCGGTCGATCTCGCCGGATTCGTCGAAGATGTCGCCGCGCTCGCGCGCCGTTTCGATCCGCGCGTCGATCTTCGGCTGCATGGCTCTTCACCGGAGCGCCCCGTCGCGATCGATCGCGAACTCATCGAGCAGGCCTTGCTCAACCTGCTCAAGAACGCCGTCGAAGCCGCGCAGGAGGGGGACCAGCCCGCCGTCAAGCTCGGCCATGCCATGGAGGGCGATAGTCTGGTCTTCACCGTCGAGGACAATGGCCGCGGCCTTCCGGCCGGAGCGGAGGATATCTTCCTTCCGTTCTTCACGACGAAAAAAGGCGGGGCCGGCATTGGACTGGCCCTCGCGCGCCAGATCGCGCTGGCCCATGACGGAAGCATTTTCGCCGAGCGGATAGCGGGAGGCACAAGGCTCTCGATGCGGCTCCCGGTCGGCCCGTCTTCGCACGCGAGCTGAGCCCGCCATGGTTCGCCGTGACCGCTGGTTTACAAAGGATCCATCCGGACCGCATCGGGCGGAAAATTGGAGCGGGTAGCGGGAATCGAACCCGCCTAGCTAGCTTGGAAGGCTAGAGCATTACCACTATGCTATACCCGCATCTCCAAGGCTGGCGGCGATTGCCAGTTTGCGGCGCCAGCGTCAAGCGAAACGCCGCGCCGCGATTGAGAACATCGTGGCAACATGCTAGACCACACGAGTGAGCGAGACCGAAGCCAGCGACGACGATGAGCCAGCGGACGTCCCGATCCGCAAGATCATCCATGTCGACATGGATGCCTTCTACGCCTCGGTCGAGCAGCGCGACGACCCGGCGCTGCGCGGCAAGCCCGTCGCGGTCGGCGGATCGTCGCGGCGCGGCGTGGTCGCGGCGGCCTCCTATGAGGCGCGCAAGTTCGGCGTCCGCTCGGCGATGCCGAGCATCACCGCGAAGCGCCAGTGCCCCGACCTGATCTTCGTGCCGCCGCGCTTCGAGGTCTATCGCGACATCTCGCACCAGATCCGCGCGATCTTCCGCGACTATGCCGACGAGGTCGAGCCGCTCTCGCTCGACGAGGCCTATCTCGACGTCAGCCGCGACAAGGGGGGGCTGGGCAGCGCCACCGCGACCGCGCGGCTGATCCGCCGCCGCGTCGCCGAGGAAACCGGGCTGACCGCGTCGGCGGGCGTCTCCTACAACAAGTTCATCGCCAAGCTCGCGTCGGACCAGAACAAGCCCGACGGGCTGACCGTCATCCCGCCGGGCAAGGGCGCCGCCTTCGTCCAGACGCTGTCGATCCGCCGCTTCCACGGCATCGGCCCGGTGACCGCGGCGAAGATGGAGGGGCTAGGAATCTTCTCGGGCGCCGATCTCGCCGCGAAGGACCTGGAATGGCTCGCCGCGCATTTCGGCAACAGCGCCGAATGGCTCCACAATCTGGCGCGCGGGATCGACCATCGGCGGGTCCGGTCGAATCGGCCGCTCAAGTCGCTGGGCGGCGAGCGGACCTTCTTCAACGACCTGATCACCGACACCGAAATCCGCGAGGCGCTCGCGCATGTCTGCACCGTGGTGTGGGACCGCGCCGCGAAAAAGCAAGCGCGCGGGCGCACGGTGACGCTCAAGCTGCGCTACGCCGATTTCAGGACGATCACGCGGGCGAAGTCGGTTCCGTTCGCGATCGGAGACGGCGCGGGCCTGCTCGCGGTGGGCGAAGCGATTCTCGCGCCGCTGCTACCGGTGGAACAGGGCATCAGGCTGCTGGGAGTGACGCTGAGCAAGTTCGAGGGTGAAGAGGATGAGGAGGAAGCGGCGGGGCCAGCCGATCTGCTGAGCCTTATCTAGTCTCGTCATTGCGAGGAGCATAGCGACGAAGCAATCTCCAGCTATCGGAATGCACTTTCGATAGCTGGAGATTGCTTCGCTCCGCTCGCAATGACGGCCGATTTTAGCTCGTCGCCGCGAACCGCCGCTCTTTCGTCGCCGTGAAGCGGATCGCCGGATGCCGCTGGGTGACATAGCCCACCTCCCACGCATCCTTCGCCATGAACACCGGCGCGCCGTCGCGGTCGGCGGCGCTGGCGCCGCGGTGATCGGCCTGGAACGCCTTGAGCGCCGCCGGATCGTCGCTCGCGATCCAGCGCGCCGTGTCCCAGGGCGACGCCTCGAGCTTCGCCTCGACCTTATATTCGGCCTCGAGCCGGCTGATCAGCACGTCGAGCTGCAACTGGCCGACCACGCCCACGATCATGTTCGACCCGATTTCGGGGTAGAAGACCTGAATGATCCCCTCCTCGGCCATGTCGTCGAGCGCTTTCCTGAGCTGCTTGGTCTTGGTCGGGTCGACGAGCGCGACGCGGCGCAATATTTCGGGCGCGAAATTGGGCAGCCCGGTGATCGTGATGTCGGTGCGTTCGGACAGCGTGTCGCCGACGCGCAGCGTGCCGTGGTTCGGAATGCCGATGATGTCGCCGGGAAAGGCCTCCTCGGCCATCTCGCGGTCCTGAGCGAGGAACAGCATCGGGCGGCTGATCGCGATCGCCTTGCCGGTTCCCCCTTGGGTGAGGCGCATGCCGCGTTCGAACTTGCCCGAGCAGAGGCGCATGAAGGCGATCCGGTCGCGGTGCGCGGGGTTCATGTTCGCCTGCACCTTGAACACGAAGCCGGTCACCGCCTCGTCGCCGGGGCGCACCGGCGCGGGCTCGGCGGGCTGCGGCTGCGGCCCCGGCGCGTGACTTCCGAGCGCCGCGAGCAGATCGACGACCCCGAATTCCTTGAGCGCCGAGCCGAAATAGACCGGCGTCAGGTCGCCATTGCGGTAGGCCGCGACGTCGAAGGGCGCGTAGCAGGCCGAGGCGAGTTCGGTCTCTTCCCTGAGATGCGCGAGCGCGTCGGCGCTGAGCTCGGCGGCGAGCGCGGGGTCGTCGAGCCCCGCGACGCCGATCCGCGCGCCTTCGTACATGCGCGACGCATCGCCGCCCGGCTTCATGATCGCGGGATCGACAAGGTCGTAGAGCCCCTCGAACTGCCCGCCCATGCCCGCGGGCCAGTTCATCGGGCAGACGTCGAGCGCGAGCCGGTCGGCGACCTCGTCGAGCAGTTCGAACGGCGGCAGACCCTCGCGGTCGACCTTGTTGACGAAGGTGATGATCGGCACCGAGCGCAGGCGGCATACCTCGAACAGCTTGAGCGTCTGCGGCTCGATGCCTTTCGCGGCGTCGATGACCATCACCGCGCTGTCGACCGCGGTCAGCGTGCGATAGGTATCCTCGCTGAAATCCTCGTGCCCCGGCGTGTCGAGCAGGTTGAAGACGAGCCCGGCATGCTCGAAGGTCATCACCGACGAGGTCACCGAAATGCCGCGCTGCTGCTCGATCTTCATCCAGTCCGACCGCGCGCGCCGCGCCGCGCCGCGCGCCTTCACCTCGCCCGCCATATGGATCGCGCCGCCCGCGACGAGCAGCTTTTCGGTCAGCGTCGTCTTGCCCGCGTCGGGGTGCGAGATGATGGCGAAGGTGCGGCGATCGGGATGCTTCGGGGTCATGGCGCGGGCGCCTAGCAGGTGGGGCGGCAGGTGGAAAGGGGCTGGCATCCGCAGCGCGGCGCGCGCATGATCGGACGATGCGAACCCTGCTCCTGGCCGCTGCGCTGCTCGCTGCCCCCGCCGCCGCGCAGGATTCATCCTTCGTCGGCGAATATGGCATCGCCGAAGGCCCCGATGTCGGCGGCGGCCTGCTCATCCGCAATGACGGCCGCTTCCAATATATGCTTGCCGCGGGAGCGCTCGACGAACGCGCCGAGGGCCGCTGGGAGGCGCGCGGCGATATGGTCTGCCTGACCACCGAGC
>Ga0182745_1003532_pt1 | contig 13442 bp, 12 predicted proteins | sample eDN3rd30CKraftBY_FD_128523 | JGI IMG/M metagenome (GOLD analysis project Ga0182745, IMG submission 128523) | Enriched backyard soil microbial communities from Emeryville, California, USA - eDNA 3rd pass 30_C Kraft BY (version 2) (version 2) | ecosystem: Environmental > Terrestrial > Soil >...
CCTGGTGCCGACATCGATACGGCTCCGCTTGGAAGCTGAAAACGCAAGGCCTGTGCCAATCGCCTAGAACGTGCAGAAAGCCGGGACGCACCGCCTTTCCGCATCCATATTTGCCCAAGAAACAGGCAAATAACCCCGACTCGTTCTGCGGAATCGCCGGATTCGAATCTTAACGTTGGGGATTAAATTCATGGAATCCCTGACTCTTTCCCCGTTTTACACGGCCATTTCTTATTGCGGAGGGGGGCGTCCTTTGGCAGGCTACGGTTAGTGGGTTGTTGGGTGCCCACCACGAAATGTCGACCACCCGTCTCAAGAATGGCTCAGTGCAGCCGCACGGCGGAATGGTTGGGGAGTAGCTCTATGGCGTTATCTCGACATGAGCGGACACGTTTGAAGTCTGACCTCAATCCGCTCGAAATGATCGAGAAGGTCGTGTCTGCCAACGACTGGCCGTTCGACCGGACTTCGGATCGGGAGATCGCGGTCGAGGTCGCGGGCCGCTGGTGCGACTATCGCATGTTCTTCAGCTGGCGCGACGATGTCGAGGCGCTGCACTTCACCTGCGCCTACGACGTCCGTATTCCGACCGAACGGCATTCCGACATTCATGGCCTGCTGGCCCTGATCAACGAAAAGATGTGGCTGGGTCACTTCGATCTGTGGACCGAGGAAGGCCTGCCGATGTTCCGCCACGCCATCCCGCTGCGCGGGACCAAGGGCTTGATGGCAGAGCAGCTGAACGACCTCGTCGAGGTGGCGATCACCGAAAGCGAGCGTTTCTATCCCGCCTTTCAGTACGTCATATGGGCCGGCAAGAGCCCCGCCGACGCGTTGACCGCCTCCATCCTGGAGACGGTCGGCGAAGCCTGAGCCGACAAGGACTCATCCGACGCCCCCTCTCGCTAAAAACTCAAAAACACTCTCGTTCGGAAAGTCCCCAGCGGCGCCGATCCCCCCGGATCGGCGCCGCGACGATTTCAGGGACGCGATTCCCCGGCTATAAGGGTCGCCTTCATGAGCACCCTCCCCGCGATTCTGCTGGCGATCCCGTATCCCGAGATCGATCCCGTCCTGGTCCAGCTCGGACCCTTCGCCATCCGCTGGTATGCGCTCGCCTATATCGCGGGCCTGGTGATCGGCTGGCAGGTCATGCGCCGCGTCTGCGAGCAGCCACCCAAGGTCCTGTCGCCGCTCAAGATCGACGACTTCCTGCTGTGGGCGGCGCTCGGCGTCATCCTGGGCGGACGGCTGGGCTACGTGCTGTTCTACAAGCCGGGTTTCTACATCGAGCATCCCCTGTCCGCGCTCACCCTGTGGGAAGGCGGCATGTCGTTCCATGGCGGACTGCTGGGCGTCGTCGTCGCCATTCTTCTCTTCGCGAGACGCAACCAGACCAACCCCTTCATGCTGTCGGACCTGGTGGCGCTCGTGGCGCCGCTCGGCCTGTTCTTCGGCCGCCTCGCCAACTTCATCAACGGCGAGCTGTGGGGCAGGATCAGCGACGTGCCGTGGGCGATGGTCTTCCCACGCGGCGGACCGCTGCCGCGCCATCCCAGCCAGCTCTACCAGGCCTTCTTCGAGGGCGTGCTGCTGACCCTCGTCGTCGTGGCGGTGTGGAAGCTCACCGAGGGCCGCCGCCGTCCCGGCCTGCTGACCGGGGTTTTCTGCGCGGGCTATGGCCTCGCCCGGATCGTGGGCGAACTCTTCCGCGAGCCCGACGCCCATCTCGGCTACCTGTGGGGACCGATCACCATGGGCATGCTGCTGTCGCTGCCGGTGCTGCTGTTCGGTCTCTGGATGATCGTGCGCTCTTACCGCAAGCCTGCCCTCCCGTGACGGAAGCGCCGTGAGCGAGCCCTCTTGACTGAATTGGGCGGGTTGATCGCGCGCCGCATCGCGCTCACCGGGCCGATCTCCCTCGCCGACTTCATGGCCGAAGCGATGGGCCATCCCCGGCTGGGCTACTATCGCCGCGCTCTTCCTGTCGGCGCCGCCGGCGACTTCACCACCGCGCCCGAAATCTCGCAGATGTTCGGCGAGCTGACGGGCGCCTGGCTGGCCGAGCGCTGGCTGGCGATGGGCCGGCCGTCACCCGTGCGGCTGGTCGAACTCGGCCCCGGCCGCGGCACCCTGATGGCCGATGCGCTGCGCGCGACGCGCGGCGTGCCGGGCTTCCATGCCGCGATCGACCTGCATCTGGTCGATATCAACGCGCCGCTGCGCGAGGCCCAGCGCTCCATGCTGCAGGCCCACCGGCCCGCCTGGCACGAGCGCTTCGACGAGGTGCCGGCGGGACCGCTGCTGCTGGTCGCCAACGAATTCTTCGACGCGCTGCCGGTGCGCCAGTTCCATCGCACGGCCAGGGGCTGGCGCGAGCGCATGGTCGGTCTCGATGAGTCGGGTGGGCTGCGGCTGGCGCTGGCGCCGGGCAGCACGCCCTTCGCATCCCTGCTGCCGGAGGCGCCGGAAGGCGCGGAGGCTGAGTTGAGCGAAGCCGGACGGGCGCTGGCCGGCGCCCTCGGGGCACGCATCGCCCGTGACGGCGGCTGGGCGCTCATTATCGACTACGGGCTGGAGAGTGCGGGCCGGGCGGCCTCGCTTCAGGCGGTGCGCGGCCACCAGGGAGCGGACATTCTCGACCGTCCCGGCGAGACCGATCTCAGCGCCCATGTCGACTTCCCGGCGCTCGCCGCCGCGTCCGGCGTCCCCGCCTTCGGGCCGGTCGACCAGGGCGAGTTCCTGCGGCGGCTCGGTCTCCCCGACCGCGCGCAGACCCTGAAGCGCAATGCAACGCCTGTGCAGGCTCAAGCCATCGATGCGGCATCGGCCCGCTTGATCGCGCCCGACCAAATGGGCACCCTCTTTCGCGTGCTGGCTCTCGGCGACGGCAGAAATGCCCCGCCCGCCGGCTTCACGGACACCCCCACGGACGACACTCCTCGGACGCCCCCATGATCCAGGCCCAGACGCTTGCCGCCCTCGACGGCGTGCGACATCGATTCTTCACCCGCCAGGGCGGCGTGAGTACCGGTCTCTATTCCTCGCTGAACTGCGGCTACGGATCCGGCGACTCGCCCGACAATGTGCGCGAGAATCGCCGGCGCGTGGCCGAACAGTTCGGTCTCGACGAGCCCGACCTGCAGACCGTGCACCAGACCCATTCGACCGACGTGCTCACCATTGCAGATGAGCGCTGGAGTTCGCCGGGAGCGCCGAAGGCCGATGGCCTCGTGACCGACCGGCCGGGCGTGGTGCTGGGCGTCATGGCGGCCGATTGCGCGCCGGTGCTGCTGGCCGACGGCGACGCCTCGGTGATCGGCGCCGCGCATGCCGGCTGGAAGGGTGCGCTGGGCGGCATTGTCGATGCCACCATTACGGCGATGGAGAAGCTTGGTGCCCGGCGCGAGCGCATCCGGGTCGTGGTCGGCCCCTGCATCGGGCCGGCGTCGTACGAGGTCGGACCCGAATTCCCCGCGCCGTTCCTGGCGCAGGACGAGGCGAACGCTGCGTTCTTCCGGACCGCGACGCGCGCCGGCCACTTCATGTTCGACCTGCCGGGCTATCTCGTGCACCGCATTGCACGCAACGGCGTGGCCGTCTCCGCCACCGGCCACGACACACTCACGGGCACCGAGGATTTCTTCAGTTACCGGCGCAATACGCTGCAGGGTGTGCGCGATTACGGGCGTGGCCTGTCCGCGATCGCCCTCGCGGCCTGACGTGCCCTACTTCATCATCCTGATGGTCTGCTGCCTGCTCGGGGTCATCGCGACATGCGCCATGTTGTGATGCTGCTGTGCCTGTTCGCCCTCGCGGCGTGCGGTGGCTCTCCCAGACCCTTCGAGCACGATCCCTCCCAGATTTCCTACGCCCGCCCGATACGGGACAAGGCCGAGGTCGCGATCAGCCCGCCGCGCAACATGCCGCCGGAAATGGGTGAGCGCGTCGCGGCCGCCCTCGCCATTGAACTCCAGTCCTATGGGATCGTGGCCACCGTGGCGCCGGCCGAGGCGCCGATCCAGGTCGATGGCGTGATGAGCACGCGCGACGCCGGCATGTCGATCGAGGTCCAGACGGACTGGCGCGTGCGCGGCCGGCCGCGCACGGATGAGCCGGCGACCGTCAAGACCCGCGCGCCGCCGGAAGACTATGCCGAGCAGGCCGAGCGGCTGATTTCGCGCATCGCGCAACAAGCCGCCCCCAGGGTCGCGACCCTGATCGGCAAGCCGCCCAACTTCATTCCCCGCGCCCCGGGCCAGGTCGCCGCGGGGATCACGATCCCCTACGAATACCCGCAGGATCCCACGGCGGCCCCGCCCGCCGATGGCACGGTGCCGAGTTCGACGACGGTTCCGACGCCGGTCGCCGCCAAGCCGGCGGAGCCGCAGCTGAAGGTGTTCGTCGCAGCGGTGACCGGCGCGCCATCGGACGGCAATCGCCAGCTGACGTCGGGGATGCGGCGTGCGCTGGGATCGAGCAAGCTCGTGATCGTGGACCAGGCAGAGGGCGACGCCTTCAGCGTCGTCGGCACGGTGAACATGACACCGATCGACGACCGCATGGCCCGACTCGTCGTCAAATGGATCGTCAAGGATCCGGCCGGCAAGAATGTCGGCGATATCGATCAGTCCAATCCCGTGCCGTTGGCGGCCGCGAAGGGCTCCTGGGCGGGATTCGGCGACATTGTCGCCTCCGCCGCCTCCGAAGGGGTGCTCGAACTTCTCGAGAAAGCGATCAACAAGCCGCGCTGAGCCTGCGCGGCCTGTGAATCGGCTTGTCAGAGGGGGGCTCCCGGCTGCTACTGTTCCGGGGGGCGGCGCGATTCTTGCTAGCTTTACGCAAGGCAAGAACGACCGCGAGACAGGGAGTCAAAAAAATCATGTTGTCATTCAGGAAATCGGCTTTGGCCGTCATCGCTGCAGCAAGCTTCAGCGGCCTCATGGCCGCGGCGCCGGTGCAAGCGCAGACGCTCAAGGTCGTGATGCATTCGGACGTGAAGATTCTCGATCCGATCTGGACCACGGCCTACATCCAGCGCAACCACGGCTACATGGTGTGGGACACGCTGTTCGCGGTCGACGAGAAGTTCAACGTCAAGCCGCAGATGGTCGACAAGTACGAGAACTCCGCCGACAAGCTGACCTGGACCTTCACGCTGCGCGACGGTCTCGAGTGGCACAACGGCACGCCGGTCACCGCCGAGGATTGCGTCGCTTCCATCAAGCGCTGGGCCGCCCGCGATTCGATGGGCCAGAAGATGATGGGATCTGTCGCAGGCTTCGAGATCGTCGATGCCAAGACCTTCAAGATGAAGATGAAGGAGCCGTACGGCCTGGTGCTCGAGTCGCTCGGCAAGCCGTCGTCGAACGTGCCCTTCATGATGCCGAAGAAGACGGCCGAAACCGATCCGATGCAGCAGATCAAGCTCGAGGACGTGATCGGCTCCGGCCCGTTCGTCTTCAAGGGCGACGAATGGAAGCCGGGCGAGAAAATCGTCTACGTCAAGAACACCAAGTACAAGCCGCGCGCCGAGCCGGCCAACGGCCTCTCCGGCGGCAAGGTCGTCAAGGTCGACCGTGTCGAGTGGCTCGCCATGCCGGACATCCAGACCCAGGTGGGCGCGCTGCAGAGCGGCGAGATCGACATGATCGAATCGCCCGGCCACGACCTGCTGCCGTTGCTGGCGAAGGACAAGAACATCGAGCTGGTCAGCTTCAACCCGACCGGCAACCAGTACGCCTTCCGCTTCAACAGCCTGGCCAAGCCGTTCGACAACGCGAAGATCCGGCATGCCGTGTTCGTTGCCTTCGGTCAGGAGGACTTCCTCAAGGCCACGATCGGCGATCCGCAATGGTACAAGGTCTGCAAGGCACCGTTCGTGTGCGGCACCCCGCTCGCGACCGACGCCGGCATGGCCGACGTGCTGAACGGCAACGCCGCCAAGGCCAAGCAGATCCTCACCGAGGCCGGCTATGACGGCACGCCGATCGTGCTGATGCAGTCGACCGACCTGCAGGTTCTGACGAACCTCGCCCCGGTCGCCAAGGCGCAGATGGAGCGGGCCGGCTTCAAGGTCGACATGGTGTCGATGGACTGGCAGACGCTGGTCGCGCGCCGCGTCAAGAAGGATCCGCCGAGCCAGGGCGGCTGGCACGCCTTCCTCACCTCCTGGGTGGCGGCCGACATCCTCAATCCGGTAATGGCCGGGTACTTCAATGCGGCATGCGACAAGGCCATGTTCGGCTGGCCGTGCGACGCGACGATCGAGAAGTATCGCGACCAGTTCGCCAAGGAGACGGACCCGGCGAAGCAGAAGCAGATCGTCGAGGACCTGCAGAAGTACTGGGTCGACCACCCGACGCACATCAATGTCGGACAGTGGTACGCGCCGCTGGCGCGCCGCAAGAACGTCACGGGCAACCTGACCGCGCCCGTCCCGGTGTTCTGGAACGTCACCAAGAAGTAGCTCGATCCGCGCGCGGGGCTGGTCCCCGCGCGCTCATCGATGAAGGCGGGCGATCCTGCCTTCTTCGATGGGGAAGAAACCCGGAGGGGGCACTATGAAAAAAGTAATGAAGCGTACGCTTGCGGCAATGGTTGCCGGCGCGATCCTGTCCACTGCCGGGCCGGTGCTGGCCCAAGGCAAGGTCGTCAAGTTCGTGCAGAACGGCAACCTGACGATCCTCGATCCGATCTGGACCACGGCCTACGTCACCCGCAACCACGGCTACTTCGTCTACGACACGCTGTTTGCCTCCGACGAGAACAACGTCGTGAAGCCGCAGATGGTCGACAAGTACGAAGTCTCCGCCGACAAGACGGTCTGGACCTTCACCCTGCGCGACGGCCTCGAGTGGCACGACGGCAAGCCGGTGACCTCCGAGGACTGCATCGCCTCGATCAAGCGCTGGGGCGCACGCGACGCGATGGGCCAGAAGCTCATGGACTTCGTGAAGGAGTTCAAGGAGGTCAATCCCAAGACCTTCCAGATGGTGCTGAAGGAGCCTTACGGCCTGGTGCTCGATTCGCTCGGCAAGCCGTCGTCCCAGGTTCCCTTCATGATGCCGAAGCGGGTGGCCGACACCGACCCGTTCAAGCAGATCGACAGCCAGATCGGTTCGGGCCCGTTCATCTACGTGAATGCCGAATCCAAGCCCGGCGAGAAGCACGTCTATACCAAGAACGCCAAGTACAAGCCGCGCGCCGAGCCCGCCTCGGGTCTCGCCGGCGGCAAGGTCGTGAAGGTCGACAGGGTCGAGATCATCGAGATGCCCGACCCGCAACAGCAGGTGAACGCGCTCGCGGCGGGTGAGATCGACATCATCGAGCAGCCGCCGCACGACCTGATCCCGATCCTGAAAAAGGAAAAGGGCGTCACGCTCTACAACTGGAACCCGCTCGGCCACCAGTTCATCTACCGCATGAACTGGCTGCAACCGCCGTTCAACAATCCCAAAATCCGCGAGGCCGCGCTGCTCACCATCCGCCAGGAGGATTACCTCAAGGCGACCGTCGGCGAGCCGGAGTTCTACAAGGTCTGCACGGCCGCCTTCATCTGCGGCACCCCCAACGCGGTCAATGCGCCGGGCGATCTTCTCGTGAAGCCGAACTTCGAAAAGGCGAAGGCCCTGCTCAAGGAGGCGGGCTATGACGGCACGCCGATCGTGCTGCTGCAGTCGACGACGCTGCCGGTCCTCACCAACGTCGCCCCTGTGACAAAGGCGCTGCTCGAACAGGGCGGCTTCAAGGTCGACATGCAGTCGATGGACTGGCAAACCGTCGTCACACGTCGAACCAACAAGGGTCCCGTGAATCAGGGCGGCTGGAACCTCTTCCACACGTTCTCGGTCGCGGCCGATATCCTGAACCCGATCTCGACCTCCTACATGGTGGCGAACGGCGACAAGGCGTGGTTCGGCTGGCCGAACGATCCGGAGATGGAGAAGCTGCGCGACGCATACGCCAAGGAAACCGACCCCGCGAAGAACAAGGCGCTCGCCGCCGCCGTTCAGGCCCGGGCTTTGCAAACCGCCCAGTATGGCTGGATCGGCCAGTGGTACGGCCCGGGCGCCATGCGCTCCAACATCTCGGGCTGGCTCAAGGCGCCTGTCCCTGTGATGTGGAACATCGAGAAGAAGTGAAACTGATCTCCAGTCCGATCCTCTACCCGCCAGGGCGGAGGGTCGGAATGGAGACGGTCAGATAAGGTAAACTGCATACAATGATCGATTTTATCGCTCGTCGCCTCATAGCCATCATCCCCGTGCTGGCGGTGGTGGCCATCTTCGTCTTCCTCATGCTGCGACTGACGCCGGGCGATCCCGCCGCGGTCATCGCGGGCGACAACGCCACGTCAGACCAGATCGCCGACATTCGCAACAAGCTCGGGCTCGACGAGCCGATCTGGTCGCAGTTCGCCATCTGGATCAGCAACGTGCTGCAGGGCAATTTCGGCGAGAGCTTCTTCTTCAAGAAGACCGTCGCCGAGCTGATCGCCCAGCGCGTCGAGCCGACGCTCGCCCTCGCGATCTGCACCCTGCTCTTCGCCGTCACCGTTTCCGTGCCGATCGGCGTCATGGCCGCCTACCGCCAGGGCTCGCTGCTCGATCGCGCGGTCATGGGCTTTTCGGTGCTGGGATTCTCCGTGCCCGGCTTCGTCATCGGCTACTGCCTGATCTATGTCTTCGCCATCGAACTCGGCTGGCTGCCGGTGCAGGGCTATGTCCGGATCGGGGTCAACTTCTGGCAGTTCCTCGAACGCATGGTCCTGCCGTCGCTCACCCTGTCGGTCGGCTTCGTGGCCCTGATCTCGCGCATCACGCGCGCCTCGGTGCTCGAGGTGCTGAACGAGGACTATATCCGCACCGCCCGTGCCAAGGGCCTGTCCAACCGTGTGGTGCTGATGCGGCACGCGCTGCGCAACGCCGCCGTGCCGATCCTCACCGTGATCGGCCTCGGCATCGCCATCCTGATCGGCGGCGCGGTGGTGACGGAAAGCGTCTTCGGCCTGCCGGGTCTCGGCCGTCTCACGGTCGAAGCGGTGCTCAGCCGCGACTTCCCGACCATCCAGACCGTCATTCTTCTTTTCTCCGTGGTCTATGTCGTGATCAACCTGCTCATCGACATCAGCTACACCCTTTTCGATCCGAGGATCCGGTATTGAGCGCGATCACCGAAGAAGTCGTCGACTCCGCCTCCATCGCGGCGGCGTCGACCAAGCGCAAGAGCCTCTGGCTCGTTGCCCTGCGTAACCCCAACGTCATCATCGGCGGCGTAATCCTGCTGACGATGCTGGTGATCGCCATTCTGGCGCCGTTCCTCGGCACGGTTGACCCGACGCGCATCGATCCGGCGGCCCGCAACAAGAAGCCCGGCACCGAGATCACCTATCGCCTCGATGACGGCACGACCATGAAGCGCGTCGCCATCATGGGTACGGACAGCCTCGGCCGCGACGTCTACAGCCGCGTCCTCTACGGCGCGCGCGTGTCGCTGGCCGTCGGCGTCGCCGTGTCCATCATCTCGGTCCTCATCGGCATGGTGATCGGCCTGGTGTCCGGCTACATCCGGTGGGCCGACGGGATCATCATGCGCATCATGGATGGATTGATGGCGATCCCGGGCATCCTGCTCGCGATCGCCCTCGTCTCGATCTGGCGCGCCGGCCTGATCACCGTGGTCTTCGCCATCGTCGTTCCCGACGTCCCGCGCGTGGTGCGCCTGGTGCGTTCGATCGTGCTGACGGTACGCGAGGAACCCTATGTCGAAGGCGCGATCTCGGTCGGCACGCCGACCTGGATCCTGATGTTCCGCCACATCCTGCCCAACACCGTGGCGCCGCTGATCGTGCAGGGTACCTTCCTCGCCGCCGCCGCGATCCTGACCGAAGCCGCTCTGTCCTTCCTCGGCATCGGCATCCCGCCGGAAATCCCGAGCTGGGGCAACATCATGGCCGAGGGCCGCACGCTGTTCCGCGTGTTCCCGCACAACATCCTGTATCCCGGCATCTTCCTTGCCTTGACGGTGCTGGCCATCAACATCATGGGCGACGGTCTGCGCGACACGCTCGATCCCAAAATGAGCAAGAAAGTCTGATGTCGACTGAAGCAAAGAGGCCCGTCCTCGAAGTCCGCAACCTGAGCGTCTCCCTGCCCAAGGGCGGTGACCGGGTCCATGCCGTCGAAAAGGTGAGCTTCACGGTCAATCCCGGCGAGATCGTCTGCCTGGTGGGCGAATCCGGATCGGGCAAGTCCGTGATCGCCTTCACCGTCATGGGTCTTCTCGCCAAGGCGCTGAAGCCGACCTCGGGCGAGATCCTGCTCGAGGGCGAGAACATCCTGACCGCGACCGAAAGCAGGCTGCGCGAACTGCGCTGCACGCGCATGTCGATGATCTTCCAGGAACCGATGACGGCACTCAATCCCGTCATGACCTGCGGCGATCAGATCGACGAGGTGCTGAACACCCACACCAACCTCGATGCCGCGACACGCAAGGCCAAGATCATCGCCATCCTGGCTCGCGTGAAGCTGCCGGAGCCGGAGCGTATCTACGCGTCGTTCCCGCACCAGCTCTCGGGCGGCCAGCGCCAGCGCATCATGATCGCCATGGCGCTGGTGCTCGATCCGGTCCTGCTGATCGCCGACGAGCCGACCACCGCGCTCGACGTCACCACCCAGGCCGAGATCCTGAAGCTCATCGCCGAGTTGCAGGACGGTCAGGGCACGGGCGTGCTGTTCATCACCCACGATTTCGGTGTCGTGGCCGAGATCGCCCATCGCGTCGCGGTGCTGCGTTGGGGCGAGCTGGTGGAGATGGGCCCGACCGAGCAGATCCTGTCTCGGCCGGTTCAGAACTACACCAAGATGCTGATCTCCTCCGTCCCGTCGATCACGCCCGTCCATCGCGGCGTGCGGCGCGACGGCACGACCATCCTGCGCACCGAGAAGCTCGGCAAGGTCTATACGAGCAACGCCTTCTTCCAGAAGGCGCGGGTCGTGAAGGCCGCGGTCGACGTCGACCTCGACATCCGCCGCGGCGAGACGCTGGGCATCGTGGGCGAATCCGGCTCGGGCAAGTCGACCGTGGCGCGCTGCATCGCCCGCCTGATCGATCCGACCGAGGGCAAGGTCTATATCGGCGACACCGAGATCGCGACCATGTCGGCGCGCAAGCTGCGCCCGCATCGCCGCCGCGTGCAGATCGTCTTCCAGGATCCCTACCGCTCGATGAACCCGCGCATCACCGTGGGCGACTTCATCATCGAGGGTCCGATGAATTTCGGCATCGGGCGCGAGGAGGCGATGGCCCGGGCGCGCAAGCTGATGGAAACGGTGCGGCTCGATCCCAACGCGCTCGACCGCTTCCCCCACCAGTTCTCGGGCGGCCAGCGCCAGCGCATCTGCATCGCGCGCGCGCTCGCCATGGAGCCCGAGTTGCTGATCGCCGACGAGGCCGTCTCGGCGCTCGACGTGTCGGTGCAGAAGCAGGTGCTCGAACTTCTGGACGAGATCCGCGTCCGGCTGAACCTCGCCGTGCTGTTCATCACCCACGATCTGCGCGTCGCGGCGCAGATCTGCGACTACGTGGCCGTGATGAGCAAGGGCCGGGTCGTCGAATACGGCTCCGCCGAGCAGGTCTTCGGTTCGCCCAAGGCCGAGTACACCAAGGCCCTGTTCGCCGCCGCCCCCGGCCGCGAGTGGCAGTTCGGCAAGTTCGCCGCCTGAGTCAGCCGTAACGCTCGCGCACGCGCTTTTCGACCCAGCCCGCCAGCAGGAAGGCGGTCGCCGAAATCACTGTGGCGACCGCGCTGGCGCCGAACGCCTGTTCGGTCTGGAAATCCGACTTGGTCTTGGCGAAGAGATAGCCTAGGCCCGACGTCCCCATCAGGAACTCCGCCACCATGGCGGCCAGGATGGCGTGAGCCGCCGCGAGCTTGAAGGCGATCGCGAGGTTGGGCATCGCGGCCGGCAAAGCGAGCCGCCACAGCACGGAAAGACGCGAGGCGCCGAGCACGCGAAACAGGTCCTCGCTGCCCGGCGGCGGTGAGCGCAGGCCCGACGAGGCGAAGACGAAGCTGGGGAAGAAGGTGATGATGACCACGATCGCCAGCACGGTCGAAGTGTCGTAGCCCAACAGGCGGGCAATCACGGGGATCAGCGCCACCACCGGCACCGAACTGAACAGAATGGTGAGCGGATTGAGCAGGCCCGACGCGACGGCCGAGAACCACGCCGCGACGGCGAGCCCCGTTCCCACCGCCATGCCCGCGATCAGGCCGAAGACGGCGACGGCCAGGGTGATGCCGACGCTCTGCACATAGACCATGGGATAGGCGACGAGATCGCCCAGCACGGCGACCGGCGTCGGCATGACGATGGGATTGAAGCGGTTGAGCACGACCCAGAGCTGCCAGCCCAGCAGCAGGAGCAGGATCCCCCAATAGTCCTCGACGAGACGCAGCAGCAGGGGGCGCCCGGAAGCCCTTTCCATCAGCCGAACCTCGCATAGGCGCCGCGCTCCAGCAGCGTGAGCAGACCGTAGAACAGCAACGAAGCGCCGACGGCCAGCAGCACGGCACACCACAGCAGCACGATCTGGAAGTTCTGCATGGCATTGATGATCAGGATACCGATGCCGCGCGAGGCGCCGAACCACTCGCCAATGATCGCGCCGATCAGGGCGGCCGGCCAGGCGAGCCGCAATCCCGACGCCAGCGCCGGCAGCGCCGCCGGCAGTTCGAGGCGCCGGAAGCGCTTCAGCCGGTCGGCGCCGAGCACGGCGAAGAGATCGCGGTGAGCCGGTGTCGCCCGCTGCAGGCCTGAACTCACCGATACGAAGACGATGAAGAAGACATGAATCGACGAGACCGCTGCCGGCGTGCTGTCACGGCTGAGCAGCACCAGGAAGATCGGCCCCAGTGCGATCGACGGGACCGAATTCAGCACCGCCGCCAGACGGTCCGAGCCGCGCCGCAGAGGCGGCACCAGATGGGCCACCGTCGCCAGCCCGAGGCCCGCCGCCGTGCCCCAAATGTAGCCCAAAGCCGTCTCTTGCAGTGTGGCCGCCAGCGCCCGCTGGAACAGAGCCCACTTGCTGTCGTCGGCCAACATCTCGAGCACGGCACTGAGCGGCGGCCAGCTTATCCCGCCCAGCCCCAGCCGGCCGATGACCTCCCACAGCACCAGGAACAGCGCGATGCCCAGTGCGCCCAGCAAGACGTTCCAGCGTCCCGCGCTCATGACGGCAGAGGGGGCCATAGGCGAGCGCCCTACCCTGCCGAAGGAGAAGAATCCGGATCCGGCATCTCCAGCGCCGCGGTGAGGTCGTCGACCAGATGGTGGAATGCCTCGCTGCGCATCACGGCGGGCGCGCGCGGACGGGCGAAGGGCACCGTCACTTCGCGCACGATGCGGCCGGGCCGCCCGCTCATCACCACC
>Ga0182745_1003536_pt1 | contig 13431 bp, 10 predicted proteins | sample eDN3rd30CKraftBY_FD_128523 | JGI IMG/M metagenome (GOLD analysis project Ga0182745, IMG submission 128523) | Enriched backyard soil microbial communities from Emeryville, California, USA - eDNA 3rd pass 30_C Kraft BY (version 2) (version 2) | ecosystem: Environmental > Terrestrial > Soil >...
ATCGAGCTCGCCGCCGCCGCCATCGGCCAGGGGCGCGTCCTGGCCACGCCGCTGCACATGGCCTCGGTGGCCGCCGCCGCGGAGTCCGGCGAATGGCGCGCGCCCTTCCTCGTGGAAGGGCTGGCTGACGGGCCGAGCAGCCCGCTCGCCGAGGGCACCCGGAAGCCGCTCTCCACGCTGATGCGCGCGGTCGTGATGGAGGGCTCCGGGAAGGCCGCCAGACAGGTCTCCGGGCTCGGCGGCAAGACAGGCACCGCCGAGTTCGGCACCGCCCCGCCGCTGCCGACGCACGCGTGGTTCATCGGCTTCCGAAAGGGTATCGGCTTCGCGGTCCTGGTCGAAGGAGGAGGCGTGGGCGGCCGCGTCGCCGCGCCCATCGCCGCGAAGTTCGCCAGCGCGCTGTGACGCGGGGCTCCATCCACCGCGCCTTCAGGCCCGGACGCCACCTCTCTTGCTGTCCTTTCATGAAATGACCGTTTCAAACGGCCCGCATCCCCGGACGCTGGCGCCTCCTCGCAACGCCCTGTCGCGCTGTCTTCGCCAAGAAATGGGACACATCGCGTCCTGACTGTGACGCGGCACCGGATGCCCCACCGCCGCGGCAGGGGAGCTCATGACTTCGTCCGCCCGGCCCGCGAGGCTGACCCGGAAGAACGCTGGAACCTTCCTTCGCATCCTGCTGACCCAGGTGCTCTACGTCACACCGCTCTTCTGGTTCATGGAGCTGTCGCAGAACGTGGCCTGGCGGTGGATGAACGGAGATTGGGGCTGGGTGTTCCCCCGGTCGCCGTACCACTGGTTCTCCTTCGGGAGCCTCATCCTGTGGGCCGGCTGCGTGGCGCTGCTGTGGAGCCTGCACTACTTCTGGTTCTACCCGCACCGCGTGAAGGTGTGGCCCCGGCTGGCCCTGGGCGCCGGGGTGTGCTGGGTGGGCGAGTGGGTCGGCGGCTATGTCGCCGCCAACGTCTTCCACCACCCGCTCCAGGTGTGGCCCGGCTCATCGCTCGTCTACGTCCACTACAGCGCCCTCTTCTTCTGGCTGAGCAACTGCATCGTCTACCACCTGCTCACCGTCGACGTGGTGGACCTCACGCCCGAGTACGACGCGCCTCCCGCGACGGCGCGCGCGCAGGTGGCCTGAGCGGAGTCCACCTGGACGCACGGGACCTCACGCGCGCTGGGGCAGCTTGAGGCGCGCGCGGCAGCCCCTGCCCTCGGGGCGGTTCTCCAGGCGGAGGCTGCCGCCGTGGGCCTCCGCGATTTGCCGGCTGAGCGCCAGGCCGATGCCGCTGCCCTGGGGCTTGGTGGTGAAGAAGGGCACGAAGAGGTTGCCGGTGTCCGTCAGGCCCGGGCCTTCGTCCTCCACCCAGACCTCTACCGCGCCGGGCGACAGCACCGCCCAGGACACCCAGACCTCGCCTCCGGCGCCGGGCGCCGACAGCACCGCGTCCACGGCGTTGCGCACCAGGTTGATGAGGAGCTGCTCCAGCTGGTCCGCGTCGCCGCGCAGCACCAGCCCGGGCCCCGCGCGCACGCCCACCTCCCGGCGCTTCTCCAGCGCGGCCACCCGGCGCACCCAGGCGTCCACCTCCACGTCCCCCAAGGCCGGAGGCGGGAGCCTCGCGAGGCTCGCGTAGGCGGACATGAAGCGCGACAGCGCCTGTGAGCGCCGGGCGACGATGCCCAGCCCGCTCTTCGCGTCCTCCTCCCAGTCGGAGGGGCGCGGCTGGAGCAGCAGCGTGTCCCGCAGGGCCTCCGCGATGGAGCCGATGGGCGCCAGCGAGTTGTTGATTTCGTGGCTCAGCACGCGCACCAGCCGCCGCCAGGCCTCGCGCTCCTGCTCGCGCAGCGCCAGCCGCAGGTCCGCGAGCACCACCAACTGGTGCGGCAGGCCGCCCTGCCGGAAGCCGCCGCGCCGCAGCTCGTAGGGGCCGCCCTCCTCCGCGAAGGTGCGCGTCAGCCGGCGCGGCACCGGGCCCTCCAGCAGGTCCGACAGGCCCAGGGCCCCGGCGCCCCGGCCCATCAGCTGCGAGCGCTGCGCGCCCAGCAGCCGCTCGCCCGCGCGGTTCACCAGGCGCAGCGTGCCCGCCGCATCGAAGGCCAGCACGGCGACGTCAATCTCCTCCATCACCTGCGCCAGCAGCGCGCCCGCCTCCAGCGCGCCCAGCCGCTGCTCGCGCAAGGTGTCGCCGAGCGCGTTCACCTCCAGCAGCACCTCGCCCAGGGCGTCCCCCGCCCGCGCGCCGCGGCCCCGCACCGAGTAGTCCCCTTCGCGCAGGGCGGACAGCAGGTTGGCCACCGCGTGCAGCGGCCGCATCACCCGCTCGCGCACCAGCAGGCCCACGCCCAGGAAGGTGCCCACCACCAGCGAGGTCAGCGTCCACTGCACCTTCGCGGAGAAGTCCCCCGTCCACACCAGCACCAGCGCGGCCACCGACCCCGGCAACCCCGCGAGCCACGCGAGCCCCATCACCTGAAGGTCATGCGGTGGTGGCGGGCGCGCCGGCTTCACCGGGCGCCCTTGATGCCGTAGTACTGGAGCCTCCGGTACAGCGCGCTGCGGGACAGGCCCAGGCCCTTGGCCGCCTCGCTCACGTTGCCCTCGTGCCGCGCCAGCCCACGCTCGATGAGGTAGCGCTCCACCTCCTCCAGCGTCATCTCTTCCAAGCGCGCCATGCCCTCCCGGCTGGCCCGCCTGAGCAGCAGGTCCTCCGCCGTCACCTCGTCACCCGACGCCATCAACAGCGCGCGCTCCACCGCGTGCTCCAGCTCGCGCACGTTGCCCGGCCACGGGTAGGCCAGCAGGGCCTCCAGCGCCTCCGGGGACAGCCGGATGGCGGGCCTGCCGTAGCGCCGGCCCTGCTCCGCCAGGAAGTGCGCGGCGAGCAGCGGGATGTCCTCGCGGCGCTCGCGCAGGGGCGGCAGCTGCACCTCCACCGTGTTGAGGCGGTAGAGCAGGTCCTCCCGGAAGCGCCCCTCCGCCACCGCCTTCGACAGGTCCACGTTGGTGGCGCTCACCACGCGCACGTCCACCCGACGCGTCTTCGACGAGCCCACCGGGTGCAGCTCGCCCGTCTGGAGCACGCGCAGCAGCTTCGCCTGCTGTGACAGCGGCATGTTGCCAATCTCGTCCAGGAAGAGCGTGCCGCCGTCCGCCAGCTCGAAGCAGCCGATGCGGTCCGACCTGGCGTCGGTGAAGGCGCCCTTCACGTGGCCGAACAGCTCGCTCTCGAAGACGCCCTCGGACAGCCCGCCGGAGTTCACCGCGACGAAGGCCCGCGACGCGCGCGTGGACGCCGCGTGGAGCAGCCGCGCCACCACCTCCTTGCCCGTGCCGTGCTCGCCCGTCACCAGGACGTTGGCGCCGGACGGCGCCACGCGCTCGATGAGCCGCCGCACCGGCTGCATGGCGCGGGACTCCGACACCATGGCGGGCAGCCCGCCCTGCCCCCGGCGCAGGTGCTGGTTCTCCTCCTCCAGCCGGTGGCTGCGCTTCAGCGCCCGGCGCAGCTCCAGCTGGGTGCGCAGCGTCGCCAGCAGGCGCGTGTTGTCCCAGGGCTTCTGCACGTAGTCGCGGGCGCCCGCGCGCATGGCCTCCACCGCGCCCTCCACGCTGCCCCACGCCGTCATCACCACGACGGGGAGGGAGGTGTCCTGCGCGCGGATGCGGCCGAGCAGGTCGATGCCCTCCTGTCCGGAGGTGGTGTCACGCGCGTAGTTCAGGTCCATCAGGACCAGGTCCACGTCCTCGGCCTCCAGCGTGGCGAGCGCGCCAGCGGGCGACTGCGCCGTGACGACGGTGAGCCCGTCCCGCTTGAGCAGCAGGCGCAGCGCCTCCAGGACGTCCGCCTGGTCATCGGCGATGAGCACGCAGGGAGGCCGCGCGGCGGCCACGGGCGGAGCGGGGAGGAGGGAGGTGGGTTCGGACACGGAGACACCCATGACGGCAATGTGCCAGAAACGGCGGACGGCGGGCGGGCGGGAGTGATGGGGCGCCCGCCCCGGTGCTCAGGGGGCCTGCAACCAACCATCCTCCAGTTGGATGATGCGGTGCCCGTAGGCGGCGTTGGCCTCCGAGTGCGTCACCTGGATGAGGGTGGTGCCCTCCTGGTTGAGCTGCTGGAAGACCTCCATGATGTGCTTCGCCTGCTTCGAGTGGAGGTTGCCGGTGGGCTCGTCCGCCAGCAGCACCTTGGGGCGGGCGATGAGCGCCCGGGCGATGCCCACCAGTTGCTGCTGTCCGCCGGAGAGCTGCGAGGGGAACAGGTCCTTCTTCCCCACGAGCTGGAAGCGGTCCAGCATGTCGCCCACCAGGGCCTCGCGCTCGCCCCGCTTGAGGTCGCGGTAGGACAGCGGCACCTCCAGGTTCTCCGCCACCGTCAGGTTGTCCAGCAGGTGGTACTGCTGGAAGACGAAGCCGATGGTGCGCCGGGCGAGCTCGCCGCGCGCCTTGGGCTTCATCGCGTGAACAGCCTGCCCGTCCAGCAGGTACTCGCCCGTCCACTCCGCGTCCAGCATGCCCAGGATGGACAGCAGCGTGGACTTGCCCGCGCCGGAGGGGCCCATGAGCGTGACGAACTCGCCCGGCTGGATGTCCAGGTCGATGCGGCGCAGCACCCAGGCGCGGCCTCCGGCCAGGGGGTAGGACTTCTCGACGTTCCTCAGGGAGATGAGCGGCGCTGACATGGAAGCCTCGAAGAGCCCGCCCGCTCAGCGGCGCTGCTCGTCCTGGACGATGCGGCCGTCGAAGAGGCTCACCGTGCGCGTGGCGACGCGCGCGTGCGCCGGGTCGTGCGTCACCATGCAGAGGGTGGCGCCGCCCTTGTGCAGCTCGGACAGGAGCTGCATCACCGCCTCGCCGTTCTTCGAGTCGAGGTTGCCCGTGGGCTCGTCCGCCAGGAGGATGAGCGGGTCCCCCGCCACCGCGCGCGCCACCGCCACGCGCTGCTGCTGACCACCGGAGAGCTGCCCCGGCATGTGCCGCGCGCGGTGCGCCATGCCCACCTTCTCCAGCGCGCGCTCCACCCGCTGCTTGCGCTCGGCCGCGGGCATGCCCCGGTACGTCAGCGGCAGCTCCACGTTCTCGAACACCGTCAGGTCGCCGATGAGGTTGAAGCTCTGGAAGATGAAGCCGATGTGCCGGTTTCGCACCAGCGCCCGGTCCGCCGCGGACAGCTCCAGCACGCTGCGGCCGTCCAGCAGGTAGGCCCCGCGCGTGGCCGTGTCCAGGAGCCCCAGCACCGCCAGCAGGGTGGACTTGCCGGAGCCCGACGGGCCGACAATCGCCACCCATTCGCCCTTGTGCACGTTGAGGTGGATGTTGGAGAGCGCGTGCGTCTCCACCTCCTCGGTCTCGAAGACCTTGGTCAGCCCGTCCAGGTGGATGAGCGGCTTCCCCGGCTCCGCGGCCACGCCGCCCCGCGCCACCGCGTCCCCGGAGGAAGCGGCCGTCTTCGTCTCGTTCGTCATCATCGCTGCCTCACCCGCTCCACCGCGTCCCACGCGGCCGTGTCTGAAGTCACCACCTGGCTACTCCGCCTTGAGCGCGAGGATGGGGTCCACGCGCGTGGCCCGGCGCGCCGGCAGCCACGTGGCCACCAGCGCCACCGCGCACAGCAGGGCCGCCACGCCCGCGAAGGTCCACGCGTCATACGCCGCCACCCCGTACAGCATTGCGCCCAGCAGCCGCGCCAGCCCCAACGACAGGGCCAGCCCCACGGCCACGCCCAGCCCGGTCAGCCGCAGGCCCTGCCGGAGCACGAGCGCCAGCACGCTCGTGCGCGACGCGCCCAGCGCCATGCGGATGCCCAGCTCCCGCGTGCGCTGCGCCACCGAGAAGCCGATGACGCCGGACAGCCCCAGCGCCGCCAGCAGCAGCGCCGTGCCCGCGAACAGCCCCATCAGCAGCGCCGACAGGTGACGGGAGACGATGGACTCGTCCACGATGGCCGTCAGCGGCGCCACGGCATACAGCGGCAGGTCCGCGTCCACCGCGCGCAGCTCCGCCTCGATGGCGGGGCGCAGCGCCTCCGGGGCCCCGGCCTTCGCCCGGACCACGAGCCTCATGTACGCGGAGGGGACCTGCGCCAGCGAGTAGTACGCCGCGGGGAGCGAGGGCTGGTCCAGGCCCCACTCGCGCACGTCGTCGATGACGGCCACCACCGTGGTCCACTCCGCCTCCGAGCCGTGCAGCTTCAGCCGCTGGCCCAGCGCGTCCCCCTTCGGCCAGTAGACGTCCGCGAAGGTCTTGTTGATGACCACGCGCCACGGCGTCTCCGGCCCGTCCACGCCCTCCGGGAGCTGGCCCTCGCGCAGGGGGGTGCGCAGCGCGCGCAGGTAGCCGGGGCTGACGGCGCGGAACTCCACCGCGGGCCACAGCTCGTCCGGCGCCCTCGGCCGGCCCTCGATGTCGAAGCTGCGGTCCGCCCGGCCGCCCAGGGGCAGCAGCGTGGTGAGCCCCACCGACTCCACGCCGGGCAGGGCCTGGAGGCGCTCCAGCAGCTCGCGCTGGAAGGCCACCTTCCGCGCCGCGTCTGGGTAGCGCGTCGCCGGCAGCGCCAGCCGGCCCGTGAGCACGCCTTCGGCCGTGAAGCCCGCGTCCACCGCGCGCAGCGCGAAGAAGCTCCGCATGAAGAGGCCCGCCCCCACCAGGAGCACCAGCGCCATGGCCACCTGCCCCACCACCAGCCCCGCGCGCAGCCGGCCCGCGCGCCCACCCTCCGTGCCTCGCGCGCCCTCATGCATGGCGGCGCTCAGGTCCGCCCGGCTGCCGTGCAACACCGGCCCCAGGCCGAAGAGGAGGCCCGTCAGCAGGCTCACCCCGGCGGTGAACAGCAGCGGGCGCGCGTCCAGCCGCACCTGACTCGCGCGCGGCAGCGCGTCGCCCATCAGCGCCAGCAGCGCGTCCGTGCCCCAGAGCGCCAGCAGCAGCCCCAGCGCGCCGCCCGCCAGCGACAGCACCAGGCTCTCGATGAGGAGCTGGACCGCCAGCCGGCCCCGGGTCGCCCCCAGGGCCGCGCGGATGGACACCTCGCGGCCCCGCGCCGCCATGCGGGCCAGCAGCAGGTTGGCCACGCTGCTGCACGCCACCAGCAGCACGAAACCCACCGCGCCCAGCAGCAGCCACAGCGTGCCCTGCACCCGTCCGACGATCCGCTCCTCCAGGGGCGTCACCGAGAAGGACCAGCCCGTCTGCCGGTACCGGGAGGGGTGCTCCACTTCCATGTCCCGCGCCACGCGCGACAGGTCCACCCGCGCCGCCTCCAGCGACACCCCGCGCTTCAGCCGCCCGAGCACCGCCAGGAAGCGGGCGCCGCGGTGGCTCTCCTCGCCCAGCTCCGCCGTGGGGGCGAGGGGCAGGTACACCTCCACCCCGGCCGGATACGCGACGCCGGGCGGCAGCACGCCCACCACCGTGTGGGGCTCGCCGTTGAGCTGGAGCGCGCGGCCGAGGACGCCCGGGTCGCGGGCGAAGTGCACGCGCCACGCCGCGTCGGTGAGCACCACCACGCGGTCGCGGCCCGGCACCTCCTCCGCCTCGGTGAAGCCCCGCCCGAGGGCCGGGGCCACGCCCAGCGTGGAGAAGAAGGACGCCGTGGCCACGGCCGCGTCGAGCTGCTGCGGGGTGTCTCCACCCGTCAGCGTGACGTTGGAGGGCTGGTACGCCGCCACCGACTCGAAGACGCGGGGCAGCGCGCGGAGGTCCCGGTACTCGGGCACGGACAAAGAGATGTCCTTCAACTTCGCCTGCGCGAGGTTCCCGTTCAGGTGCACCAGCCGGTCGGGCTCGGTGAACGGAGGATTCGTGAGGAGCACCCCGTTGACCACGCTGAAGACGGCGCTGTTGGCGCCGATGCCCAGCGCCAGCGCGAGCACCGCCACCAGCGCGAAGCCGGGGCTCTTCTTCAGCGAGCGCAGCGTGTAGCGGACGTCCTGCCGCAGGGTGTCCACCCACCTGGAGCCTGTCGCCATCATCGCAGCCTCACCCGTTCCACCGCGTCCCACGCGGCCATGTCCGAAAGCACCACCTGGTCACCCTCCTGGAGGCCCTGGAGCACCTCCACGGCGTTCACCGAGCCCCGGCCGAGCCGCACCGGCACCCGCACCGCCTCGTCACTGCCCGGCAGCAGCCGGAAGAGGGCCATGGTGGCGTGGGGCTGCGCGCCAGCCGGGCGGCCCACCGACAGCACGTCACCCAGCCGCTCCAGCTCCACGGTGCCCTCCACCGTCAGGTCGGGCCGCGCGCCCCGCGGCAGCTCGTCGGGCAGCGACACCTCGACGCGCACCGTGCCCTGGCTCGCCGCCGGCGCCACGCGCGCCACCAGTCCCTCCACCACGCCGTTGCGCGTGTCCACCAGCGCCTTCAGCCCGGGCTGGATGTCGCGCGCCTGCGTCTCCGCGATGCGCAGCTCCGCCTTCAGCCGCTCCGGCTTGACGACCTTCGCCAGCAGCACGCCCGGCGTCACCCACTGGCCCAGCTCCAGGGGCAGGTCCTGGAGCACGCCGTCCTCCCCCGCCAGCACCTTCATGGACTCCACCTGCGCGCGGCGGAAGCGGGCCACCGCCTTCAAGCGCTCCACCTGCCCCTGCTGCGCGGCGAGCTGCTCCTTCATGCTGGAGGCCACGACGTGGAGCTTCCTCTCCTCCAGCGTCAGGCGGCGGCGCAGCTCGACGGCCTTCTCCCGCGTCTGCCGCACCTCCAGGTCCCCGATGAGCTCCTTCTCGCGCAGGGCCTCGTTGGCCTCGGCGCGGCGCCCCGCCTCGGCGCTCTCGTTCATCATCGCCGCCACGGCCACCTCCTGCGCCAGCCGCTGCGTCTCCAGCTCCATGCGCAGCTGGATGAGGTCCGCCTCCACGCTGGCGAGCTGGCGCTCCGCCTCCAGCGCCTGGAGCTGCACGTCCGGGTTCGACAGCTCCAGCAGCAGCGTGTCCGCCGTCACCGGGGCGCCGGGGCGCACGTGGATGCGCTCCACGCGGCCCGCCGTGTCCGCGGTGAGCCAGCGGATGTACTCGGGCACCAGCGTGCCCGCGCCCTTCACCTGGCGCACCATGGGGCCGCGCTTCACCGTGTCGAGCCACACCGAGGCCCGCTCCACCGTCGGCGCCGCCGGCCGCAGCCGCGACAGGCCCACCGTCACCGCCAGCAGCGCGCAGGCGCCACCGATGGCGAGAATCCAGGGCTTGCGACGTGGCTTCTTGGCTTTGGGGATGTCCACGGCGTCCGTCCAAAGCGAGGCGCGTGCCAAAGCGGACTCGCGCCCCAACCCCGCTGAATCACTCAGGATATGAGGCCACTTTCCCACCCCCGTGCCCGGTTGCGAAAAGCTGCGTCCCAGAAGCGGACAGCGCCCGCGAGGGAGTGGAGGCCCCCCGGGCCCGCGGCGCTAAGGTTCGCGCCCATGCCGGCCTCTCTTCTCGAAGTGTTCCTGGACCACGCGCACCGGGCCCCCGGAAAGCCCCTGCTGACGTTCGAGCAGGAGTCCTTCACGTACGGACAGCTCGCCACGCACGTCACGGCCTTCGCCCGCGGCCTGAAGCAGCGGGGGCTCCAGCCGGGCGAGCGGGTGGCCCTCTTCCTGGAGAACAGCGCCCGCTTCGCGGTGGCCTACCTGGGCGTGCAGTACGCCGGCGGCGTGGTGGTGCTGGTCAACACCGCCTACCGGCAGGTGGAGCTGGCGCACATCCTGTCCGACGCGGAGGTCTGCGCCTGCGTCACCGGCGCGGTGGGCGCCGCCGAGCTGGCTCCGCTGCGGGCGCAGCTCCCGTCGCTCCAGTGGCTCGTCCTGGTGGAGCCGCCGCCGCCCGCGCTCCCGGAGTCCCTGCCCGCGGTCCCCTTCGACGCGGTGCTGGCGGAAGGCGCCGCAGATGCGCCCCTCGCGCTGCCACGGCCGGAGGACCTGGCGGTGCTGGGCTACACCTCCGGCACCACCGGCCGCTCCAAGGGCGCCATGCTGCTGCACCGCAACCTGCTGGCCAACGTGCGGGCCGTCACCGAGGCGTGGCGGTGGACGGCGGCGGACCGGCTGCTGCTCACCCTCCCCCTCTTCCACACGCATGGCCTCATGGTGGGCCTGCACGGCACGCTGTTCACCGGCGCGAGCGTGGACCTGCGCCGCCGCTTCCACGCGCCGGAGGCCTTGGCCGCGCTGCGCGGCGACGCCTCGCTCACGATGTTCTTCGGCGTGCCCACCATGTACAGCCGCCTGCTGGAGGAGTCGCGCGCCTCGGGCGCGAGGCCGCGCGCGCTGCGCCTGTGGGTGTCCGGCTCGGCGCCCCTCAGCGCCCGGCTCTTCGCGGACATCGAGGCGGAGCTGGGTGCCCGCATCCTGGAGCGCTACGGGATGACGGAGACCCTCATGAACACCACCAACCCCTACGAGGGCGAGCGCCGCCCCGGCACCGTGGGCGTCCCCTACCCGGGCCAGGAGGCGCGCGTGGTGGACGTGCGTACCCGCCAGCCCCTGCCGCGCGGCGAGACGGGGGAAATCGAGGTGCGGGGGCCCCACGTCTTCGCCGGCTACTGGCGCCGCCAGGACGCCACCGCCGAGTCCTTCGACGCCGACGGCTGGTTCCGCACGGGGGACCTCGGGGACTTCGACGCGGACGGCTACCTGCGCATCACCGGCCGCGCGCGCGAGCTCATCATCAGCGGCGGCTTCAACGTGTACCCGCGCGAGGTGGAAGAGGTGCTCGCCATGCACCCCGGCGTCGCCGAGGTGGCCGTGCTGGGCCTGCCGGACGCGGACCTGGGGGAGCAGGTGGTGGCCGTGGTGGTGCCTCACACAGGCGCGCCCCCTCCGGAGGCCCGGGTCCTGGTGGACTGGTGCAAGGACCGGCTCGCCAGCTTCAAGAAGCCGCGGCACGTCGTCTTCACGGACGCGCTGCCACGCAACGCGCTGGGCAAGGTCCAGAAGCACCTGCTCCGTGCGTCGCTGGCGACCCCCGGCCCCCAGGGAGCGCCCTGAGCGCCGCGCCCAGCGCCCGGTTCCGAACACACGCCGCGCAAATGCGTGGCACACGGTGCGCGCTGGCCTAGGTTCGCGCCCCAGGACGGAAGGAGCATCGTGTGACGGACACCTCTGAGCGGCCGGCCGAACCCGACGCGCGGGTTCCCAGCGGCGTGCCAGGGCTGGACGCGCTCCTGCGAGGCGGCTTTCTTCGCGGGGGCACGTACATCATCACGGGGGCGCCAGGGACGGGGAAGACCATCCTGGGCAACCAGTTCTGCTTCTCCACCGTGGCGAGGGGCGGCAAGGCCATCTACCTCACGGTGCTGGGTGAGTCGCACTCGCGGATGATGCTGCACCTGCGGAGCCTGCGCTTCTTCCGGAAGGAGGAGGTCGGCCGCGCGCTGAGCTACGAGAGCGGCTCCGCGGCCCTCAAGGGCGAGGGACTGGCGGGGCTCAGCCGGCTCATCATCCGCGCGGTGCGCGAGCAGAGCGCCGACGTGCTGGTGGTGGACGGGCTGGTGGCCATGGAGGAGCGCGCCGATGACCCGCTGGGCTTCCGTGAGTTCCTCCACGGCCTGTGCGTCCACAACGCGCTGGCGGGCTGCACCACGCTGATGCTCACCGGGCAGCACAGCGACCCGGAGGACCCGCGCTACTCCATGGTGGACGGCGTCATCGGCCTCGCCCAGGAGCGGCTCGGCGTGAAGACGGTGCGCGCCGTGGAGGTGACGAAGTTCCGCGGCGGCGCGCAGGTCTCCGGCCGGCACGGCTTCCAAATCACCGACGACGGCGTGCGCGTCCATCCACGCATCGAGGCGCTCTACTTCCAGCGGCCCGTGCCCGTGCCCACGCCGGACGCACGGCTCACCTTCGGCATCCCCGCGCTGGACGACATGCTCGCGGGTGGGCTGGTGCGCGAGTCGTCCACGCTGGTCGCGGGCTCCCCCGGCAGCGGCAAGACGCTGCTGGGCCTGCACTTCCTGGCGGAGGGCGCGCGCCAGGGCGAGCCCGGGCTGTACTACGGCTTCGTGGAGACGCCGACGCGCCTCGTCCAGAAGGCGGAGCGGATGGGCCTGGGGCTGCGCGAGCACGTGGACGCGGGCCGGGTCCAGCTCGTGACGCGCGTCTCAGCGGAGGCCCTGCCGGACGCGCTGGCGGAGGAGCTGTTCGAGCTGGTCAGACAGCAGGGCGCCCAGCGCCTCGTGCTGGACGGGCTGGCGGCCTTCTGCCAGGAGCTCACGGACCCGGAGCGCACGCCCCGCTTCCTCGCCGCGCTCCTGCACGAGCTGCTCTCCCTGGGAACCACCCCGCTGGCCATCCAGCAGACCCGGACGCTCCTCACCCCAGGGGCGGACGCGCTGCCGCGGGGCGAGGAGGCGCTCGTCGACAACATCCTGGAGCTGCGCCTGGTCGAGCTGCGCTCGCGGCGCTTCCACGTGCTCTCGGTGCCGAAGGCGCGGGAGAGCGGCCATGACACCGCCGGGCGCCTCTTCTCGGTGACGTCCGGAGGCATCTCGGTGGCGGAGGACGGCGAGAGCGCCGAGGCGCTCTTCGGCGGACAGGCCCCCGCCCGGGGGAAGCCCGCGCGCAAGCCCCCACGGAAGCCGGGGAGGAAGCCGGTCCGGCGAGGCAAGCCGCCCCGGCGAGGGGGACGCGGCGTATGAAGCGGCTTCTCATCGTGGACGACGAGCTGGCCATCGTCGAGGCGCTCCAGGACATCCTGTCCGTGGAGGGCTACGACGTCGCCACCGCCTTCAACGGCGCCGAGGGTCTGCACCGCATGGCCGAAGCGAAGCCGGACCTGGTGCTGCTCGACCTGATGATGCCCGTCATGGACGGCCGGGAGATGCTGCGCCGCATGCGCGAGGACAGCGGCCTGCGGGACATCCCCGTGGTGGTGATGAGCGCCGGCCGCATCTCCGACGAGGAGCGCCGCTCCAGCGCGCGCTTCCTCGCCAAGCCCTTCGAGCTGGACGTGCTGCTCGACACCATCGCCGAGCTGCTCGCCCCGTCCCAGCCGAGCGCCTAGCCCGGCGTCGCGCGGAAGAAGGTGTCGCGGTAGTACTGGAGCTCCGCGAGGCTGGCGCGCAGGTCCGCCAGGGCCGTGTGCCCGCTGGGCGCCTTGCGCGGCTCCGCGAAGTTCGGGTACCAGGCGCGCGTCAACACCTTGAGGCTCGTCACGTCCACCATGCGGTAGTGCAGGTAGCGCTCCAGCATGGGCATGTAGCGAATCAGGAAGCGCCGGTCGGTGTGGATGGAGTTGCCCGCGAGGATGCCCTCGCCCAGGGCGCAGTGCTCGGAGACGAGCGCCGTCACGTCCCGCTCCGCCACCCGCAGCGAGGTGTTGGAGGCGCGCACCTTGTCCAGCAGCCCGTTGCGGGTGTGCATCTCCCGGACGACGGGCTCCATGCGCTGGAGCGCCTCCTCCGGCTGCCAGATGACGCGCTCCAGCTCCGCGATGGGGCGCAGGTCCGGGCCGGTG
>Ga0182745_1003537_pt1 | contig 13430 bp, 13 predicted proteins | sample eDN3rd30CKraftBY_FD_128523 | JGI IMG/M metagenome (GOLD analysis project Ga0182745, IMG submission 128523) | Enriched backyard soil microbial communities from Emeryville, California, USA - eDNA 3rd pass 30_C Kraft BY (version 2) (version 2) | ecosystem: Environmental > Terrestrial > Soil >...
AAATTACTGGTTATTAAAAATAATTTCAATGGCAACGATACGATATAACTAAGGATGTCTAGAGAAGGAGGTAAGTGCGAATGAGAGCAACTCGAGTCATGCAAAGCCAGGATAGTATTTTTCGAAATGCGCGGCAATATTCACAATCAAATGAACAGGTTTTCCGATTGATGCAAGAAGGAGAGCTAAGTCAATTTGCCAGTGGACAGGGTCTCCGAAGAAGAAGGAGAAAACGGCAAGAGAGAAGGGCTTCGGCGCGTGAGGTTGTCCTGAAAACGAATGCTAAAACAATCGCGATTATGGGGTTGAAGTTTGATGCTGGTTCCATCGCATCGGTACAAAATCGTTTACTAAAGCATGCCGAGAAAATATCGAATGCGCGAAACAGAGTAGCTCGCATTCGTGCTTACCGAACATCGATTTAAATAGCGTGGAATGCCCAAGACTGTAGACAAACTCAAAATTTTGTGTTTGTCTATGGTCTTATTTAATTTGCTAATTGTGCGAAGGTTTTGTACTGACTCAAAGCTGAAGCTTGATAGGGAAGAGGTCTATAGGATAAAAAAGCTCCAAGCAGCGGGCTGAGTTGCGAAATAAACGACATTACGACGAACGAGCAAAGCGAGGTGCTTAAACGGTAGCGAAGAGTGGGATATTGCGACGATTCAGCAACGTAATATGCTAAAACGGTAGCAAAGAGCCTGACATTGCGACGATCGAGCAACGCAATACGCACAAAAGGTTGCAAAGAGTTCGCCACCATGACGATCTAGCAACTCAATCAACAATTTTGTTAACTAAAACCAAAATGCTATCGTTCTTTCGATTAGAAACAAAAAATAGCTAAATGATATTTGTAAATTTTTAGGTAAAAATCACGGTGCGATTAATTGGATTCGGTATAACTTTTCGTTTATGCTTGGTATACAATGTGCGTGAATTCTGACTATTGTCGATTAGGTATGGAGGATTGAATGCGATGCATCAACAAGTACAAGCAATAATTGAAAATATAGAAAAAGTCATGATTGGAAAAAGGGAAGTTGCTGAATTGAGTGTTCTTGCACTTCTAACAGGTGGCCATGTGCTACTGGAGGATGTACCAGGGGTTGGAAAAACGATGATGGTCAAAGCTTTAGCGAAATCGGTAAGCGCAGACTTTAAACGGATTCAATTCACCCCAGATCTTCTCCCATCAGATGTACTAGGGGTATCCATCTATAACCCGAAAACGCTCCAATTCGAATTTCGACCAGGGCCGATTGTCGGCAATATTATTTTAGCTGATGAAATTAACCGAACTTCCCCGAAAACCCAATCGGCCCTTCTTGAAAGTATGGAGGAAGCATCTGTAACGATTGATGGAGAGACTTTGCAAATAAATAAGCCGTTTTTTGTAATGGCGACCCAAAACCCGATTGAATATGAAGGGACATATCCGCTTCCGGAAGCACAGCTAGATCGTTTTTTATTGAAGGTTAAAATGGGGTACCCTTCTGCACAAGATGAAGTGGAAGTGTTGCGTCGGGCAGCAAAATCTGAACCGATTGCCCATCTGACTCCGGTCATTTCCATTGAAGAACTATTAGCGCTGCAAGAAGAAGTGAGAAATGTCTATATAGAAGATTCGATTAAAAGCTATATCGTGCAATTGGCGAGAGCGACTAGAAGTGTAAGTGAGGTATATTTAGGTGTAAGTCCTCGTGCTTCTATCGCCTTAATGAAAGCATCGCAAGCCCTTGCTAAAATGGATAATCGCGACTACGTAAAGCCGGATGATGTTCAGTATTTAGCGCCTTTTGTTTTTGGTCATCGGATTATCTTAAAGCCAGAAGCGAGATATGAAGGGGTTACAACAGAAGAAATAATCAAACGCATTGTCGCCAAATCGGTCATTCCTATCAAAAGGTATGCTGAACAATGAATACGCTAAATGCCTATTTACGCGGTGGTGGACGATTTATCGTCATCATTTTGCTTGCAGCTATTACATTTAGCTATGCAATGTTTCAAGGTGGTTTTGTTAGCTGGTTCATTTTCTATTCTTTAATACCATTTTTGCTGTATTCCCTGCTGTTATCATTTGCCCCTATTAAAATTGAAGACGTCCATCGGGAGATAGAACCTTCCAAACTGCATCGCGGTGATTCCGCTAAAATATCTGTCCGCTTTCGAAATAGGACGTGGATTCCGTTAATCTTTATGACCGTTCAAGAAATTGGAATCGAAGGTCAAACAAGTAAATATCCTGGCAATTTCAATCAAATCTATTTTGTTGGTTGGAAGCGTGAATTTGAATGGGTCTATGAATTGAATGATTTAAAGCGAGGGAAATTGGAGTTTAAAGGCCTTCAATTCACCTTTACGGACATTTTTGGCTGGACAATCCGCCAAAAAGTACTTGAAGGAAATAAGGCGGTCATTATTCAACCAAAGCTATCACCTATTAAGTATAAGCCGCTGCAAATGCAATTCGAGCATGGCGGCGTTGTTTCCCCTTTTTCTATGGTGAAGGATACATCTCTAGTAACGGGGGTAAGAGATTATCAGTCGGGGGATAGATACTCCTGGATTCATTGGAAGTCCTTTGCTAAAAATGAAACACTTAGAACAAAGGAATTTGAAGATCGTCAGTCACAGGATGTTTTCCTAACCATTGATCAGTCCTCGGCGAAGAATTTTGAATACGCGGTCGATTTAACAGCCTCTATCCTGCAAAGTGTCATCCAAAGTCGCGGGGACATTTCTTTTTTATTGAGCGGAGACAAACGAGAACTTTTCCCTAAGCTGAAATCTCAAAATGAGGTAGAAAAGGTGATGCAGCACTTAGCGGTGATTGAACCAAATTCGAAGCAATCGATCGATGCAATACTCGCGAGGGAATTAGGGTTATTAAATTCAACAACTTTAATGCTTGTAACGGGGGAACTTTCTGAAAAGCTCAAGGATTTCTTTCTCAACAGTTCGAAATTTGCCCGTGGGATTGTCTGCTTTGTAGTTGCTGATAAAAACGAAAAAGTAGTTGAACAAAAATTTGGTGCTGCAAATGTAAAAGTGATTTATATCAAAGCTGGACAATTTGAGAATGCATTCACGGAGGTGATGAAGCCGTGAAGAAGAATACTTTTGGTTTGATCGAATTAGCAATCTACTATGTAGTCATATTCTTCGTTTTGCGAGAATGGCTTGTACCGATTATGGAGCTGACGAAGACGGGGTATATGGATTTGATTTTATTGTTCATCGCCTTAGCTCTTGCGCTTAGCTTATTTAAGATACACTTTGTCTTTAGCTGGCTGATAAAAACGGCTTATATAGCGTGGTTTATCGGTTTTGTTTATGGTGGGGTGTTTGTCCTTACTTTAGAAGGCATCGATTTTCTGTTTAACGACTTTCAAGCGAACGTCGAGGCGGTATTAAGTGCAGATTGGGTAAACATAACCGATCCGTTTCGAACATTTTTATTCTTTATCTTAATTTGGATGTTGATTTACTTGATTCATCATTGGATTGTGGTGAGGATGAGTGTATTTTACTTCCTTGTGCTCACGGTCTTTTTTATTGGCACTCTGGATACTTTTACGGAGTATGATGGGTCATTTGCGATAGTGAAAATACTGCTGCTTGGTTTAGTCATGACGGTTTTTTTACTCATCAAACGTTTAATGCATCAAGCTGATGTTAAAGTGGGCTTTGTGAAATATCTAAAACTAGCATTTCCGGTTGTGGTGTTAGTAGTTGCTGTCAGTAGTATCGCGATTTTCCTTCCGAAATCGGCTCCGCAATGGCCGGATCCTGTGCCATTTATTAAATCTGCTACAGGTCAAGGCGGTGTAGAGGTTGACAGGGGTGGGGTAACGAAGGTTGGTTATGGTGAGGATGATAGTAAACTTGGTGGCTCTTTTGTTGCGGATGATACAGTAGTCTTTCTGGCGACTGCTCAGACAAAGCAGTATTGGCGTGTAGAAACAAAGGATGTATATACATCGAAGGGGTGGGAGAATTCAAGTTACTTCCAAGGAGAGTTAAAAGCGTTTCTCCCTGAAGAACCGATTCAACATTCACTGCCGATAGGACCCGAAGAGGATACGGAGACGGCGATTGTTCAAGTGATGTATCCTTATGAATTTATCATACAGCCCTATGGTTTGAAAACCGCTGATACTTCGCTCTCGGACACTTCTAATATTGAATTCATGATGGAAATGGATACGGAGAAAATACTGCCCTATGTCGATAGATCGGTAACGCAGTTAAATGATTATACTGTGCAATATAGTAAGCCAGTTTATCTATATAGTACATTGAAAAACCCGACAGAAGAGATCGACCCAACGATAACGGAGCGTTATTTGCAGCTGCCGGAAAACCTGCCTGCTAGAGTTAAAGAGTTGGCTGCTGAAATTGTGGAAGGTAGGGAAACACCTTATGACAAGGCGAGAGCGATTGAAATGTACTTTAGACAAAATGGATTCCGATATAATACCGATAATGTGGCAGTTCCTTCAGAGGATAAAGACTATGTAGATCAGTTTTTATTTGAAACGAAAATTGGCTATTGTGATAATTTCTCAACCTCAATGGCTGTATTATTGCGTTCTGTTGGCATTCCTGCTAGATGGGTGAAGGGATTTGCTGGCGGAGATGTTATTGATAATAACGGTTCGGTAAGTACGTATCGAATTACGAATAACGATGCCCATTCGTGGGTGGAGGCTTATATTCCGGGTGTCGGCTGGGTAAACTTTGAACCGACAATTGGATTCAATAGCACGAGGTCGATTGAATATGATTTGGAAACTGAGGATACTCAGGAGGAAGTTTTAACGATTGAAGAAGAAACGGAGCCTGATGAAGTAATCGAAGAAGAAAAGAAGGAGACACCCAAAACTGCTCAGGGAGACAGCCGATTCTTTGGGAATGTAACAAAGTTCTTTGAGAATAATAAAATCATTTTGATGATTATTTTGCTAGTCCTTCTCGCGGCTGCTTTTGTACTATATAAAATGCGCGGCAAATGGTTCCCGAAAGTATATATTCGGCTATATAAACGAAAAGAATTTAATGAGCGTTCTTTTGAATCATCCTATTTGCAATTGTTAAACCTATTAGAGATGAAAGAATTTAAACGAAAAGAAGGGCAAACTTTGCAAGTCTTTGCAAAAGAGATTGATGCGTACTTTGGAACAAGCCATATGTCTACTTTGACAAGCGCCTATGAGGAGTTTATATACTCCCGCGATGAATCGCAAGTGAATGTGATTCAAATGAAAGAAAGTTGGGAATATTTAATCAATCAGATAACTAGTTGATTTTAACTTCTACTAAGGGTAGAATTTAGAAAAAATAATAGTTAGGCTGCCTTCATATAGGTCCGATAATACGGTTCGGATGTTTCTACTAAGTTACCTTAAATAACTTATCTATGAGGGCGGGTACAATTATGTCTAGTCATCGTTGTATCCGCCTTGTCTTCAAACAATGAACGCGTCAGAAAGATTTCTTTTTGCACGCGTTTTTTTACAAAGTGAAGTAAGGAGCCCCAAAATATAGAAGAGGTGTAAAGAAGCGTGACTACTCCATTGCTAAAAGAACAAGAAAAAATTGTTGTACTTGATTTTGGTAGCCAATTTAACCAATTAATTACACGTCGTATTCGTGAATTCGGTGTTTTCTCTGAATTACACCCACACACAATTACGGCTGAAGAGATTAAAGAGATGAACGCTACAGGAATTATTTTCTCTGGTGGTCCAAACTCTGTATATGACGAAAAAGCATTCAAAGTAGATGAAGCTATTTTCGACTTAGGTTTACCAATCTTAGGAATTTGCTACGGAATGCAGTTAATGTCCTATGCTTTAGGCGGGAAAGTTGAAGGCGCAGATCATCGTGAGTATGGGAAAGCGGAAATCAACATTACTGCTGAAAACAAATTATTTGGTGATCTTCCAAAAGAGCAAGTGGTTTGGATGAGTCATGGTGACCTTGTAACAGAAGTGCCTGCAGGCTTCGAAGTGGTTGCAACAAGTGCATCTTGTCCGATTTCAGCAATGCAAAATGTTGAACGTGGCTTCTATGCTGTACAATTCCATCCGGAAGTGCGCCACTCTGTTTATGGCAACGAAATCTTACGTCAATTTGTATTTGATATTTGCCATGCAAAAGGCGACTGGTCAATGGCAAACTTCATCGAGCTTGAAATCAATAAAATCCGCGAGCAAGTTGGAGACAAACAAGTGCTTTGCGCATTATCTGGTGGAGTAGACTCTTCTGTTGTAGCGGTCCTAATTCATAAAGCGATTGGGGATCAGCTGACTTGTATGTTCGTGGATCACAACTTAAACCGTAAAGGCGAAGTTGAGCAAGTGATGAAAACTTTTACGGAAGATTTCGATATGAAAGTGATCAAAATCGATGCACGCGAACGCTTCATGAGCAAATTAGAAGGCGTTTCAGACCCAGAACAAAAACGTAAAATTATCGGAAACGAATTTATTTACGTATTTGACGAAGAGTCTGCAAAATTACAAGATATGGACTTCCTTGCACAAGGAACGCTTTATACAGATATTATCGAATCTGGAACAGCTACAGCTCAAACAATCAAATCTCACCATAATGTCGGTGGTCTTCCAGAAGACATGAAATTTGAGTTAATCGAGCCATTAAATACACTATTCAAAGACGAAGTACGCGCTTTAGGTTTAGAGCTTGGCTTACCTGGAGAGGTTGTATGGCGTCAGCCGTTCCCAGGCCCAGGCCTAGGAATCCGCGTTCTTGGTGAAATCACGGAAGAGAAATTAGAAATTGTTCGTGAAGCAGACTATATCTTACGTGAAGAAATCAAAAATGCTGGACTTGACCGCGACATCTGGCAATACTTCTGCGTACTTCCAGACATCCGTTCAGTAGGTGTAATGGGTGATGCTCGTACGTACGATTACGCAGTAGGTATCCGTGCAGTAACATCGATTGACGGCATGACTTCCGACTGGGCACGTATCCCATGGGACGTACTAGAAAAAATCTCAGTCCGCATCGTCAACGAAGTAAACGGCATTAACCGAGTGCTGTATGACATTACTTCTAAGCCACCAGCTACGATTGAGTGGGAATAGGACTGTTTGGTAATCTAAATAGGTTATAAACGCACAATTATTTTATATTTCAAACATTAGATTCTCTTTTAGTTATTTATAACAAGTAACTAGAAGAGGATTTTTTTGTTATACTGAGTTTTAAATGTTTTTACTTATATATGCAAGGTTAGGTAGTACACTAATGAAGTGAGAAGATTTACTTCAGTAAAATAAGGTATATTATATTTGTTGAATAGATTCTCTTTAAAGACAAGAAAAGTAGGTGAGCAAAATGGGGAAATATCAATTGGATACCAAAGGTAAGGTAGCTGTGTCGAAGTATCATGAAAAAAACCAGCCTGCCAAATTTGATAAAAAGCAACAACTTGAAAAAATACGTGCTGAGTATTTGAAAAAGAAGCAAGAACAAACATATAAATAATACAGATTAAAACATAGGGAAATTAAAATTTCTCTATGTTTTTTTATGCCCAAATTTAAATAAATAGGAATTATTACGATTTAAAATTAATACTATATTTATGTACTTCTTTTCGCAGCTTGATTTGGACAAGCAACTGAATATTTAAGTTCTACGCTGAACACTATCTATCCTATATAGAAAGAGGAGATTCGATGCACGCTAGGCAGAAGCGCTCTAAAAATTTCTCGACAGTATTTTTATTCGGGGTTCTTTTATTGTTTGTTATCCCATTTTTATTGAAAAGTAATCCAATGACTCTTCCAAACTCTTTTTATCAACTAAATACAATTTTTCTGAGCATCTTAATTGAGGCAATTCCTTTTGTATTGATTGGTGTTTTAATTGCCGGTTTTATCCAAATTTTTATAACGGAGGACCATATACGAGCGTGGATTCCGAAAAATAGATTTCTGGCTGTTTTAATGAGTTGTATTGTAGGTGCGGCTTTTCCGGCTTGCGAATGCGGGATTGTTCCGATTGTACGTAGATTAATAGGGAAAGGTGTGCCTCTTTATGCAGGGGTTGGCTTCCTTTTGACTGGACCGCTTATTAATCCAATCGTTATTTTATCGACCTATATGGCATTTGGTAATGATATGCAGATGGCTTTCCTGCGTATGGGAGTTGGGTTTGTCGCTGCTTTTGCTATCGCCCTCATTGTTAGTGTTTTGTTTAGATCGAACCAACTAAAGGGTGCTAAGGAAAACCATCACCATCACCATCACCATTCGCATGCGCGAGGGAAGAAAAAACAACCGCTTGTTCCGAGAATTGGGGAGATGTTCAAGCATTCGATCGATGAATTTTTTGATATGAGTAAGTTCTTAATCGCCGGTGCATTTGTTGCTGCTTTTCTTCAAACATATGTATCTACGCAATCGTTATTACAGCTAGGGGATAGCGAATTTCAATCAACCTTCGTCATGATGGCTTTGGCTTTTGTACTTTCTCTATGCTCGGAAGCAGACGCATTTATTGGCGCGTCATTTAGAAATGTATTCCCAACTACTGCTATATTGGCTTTTTTAGTTTACGGACCAATGATCGACTTGAAAAATACAATTATGCTATTAAGTGTATTCAAGGCGAGATTTGTATTTGTTTTATTCATTCTTATTACAAGTATTGTCTTTCTATTTGTGACACTATCGAGTTTATTATAGGAGGTGCGTACGTGCAGTTTCATTTTCAACATTTTTTAAAAGCGCTCTTGCTAGGGTTGTTTACTTTATTTTTTGCAAATCTCCATATTACAGGAGACATTTCGAAGTATGTTAACCCTAAATATGATTTTATGAGTAAACTAGCGGCCATCTTCTTTTTTATTCTATTACTTATCCAGCTAACGCGTATATGGCAGGAAAAGCATAGCCATCATAGCTGTTCTAATGGCTGTGATCATGATCATGGAAATAGCCACTGGAGTCTGAAGCGGCTAATAGGCTATAGTATTGTGGCTTTCCCGATTATTACAGGTTTCATGCTGCCCCCTGTCACGTTAGATTCATCGATTGCTGCAAATAAGGGGTTTCTATTATCTCAAGGGAATAATGAAGAAGAGGGTCAAGGCACAGTTCAAGAGTCCTTAATGGAGGGGGCAGAGTCATTGACGGAGAAAGAGAATATTGATATTTATTCAAGTGATGCAGAAGATGTTGCTTTACCTAATAATAACTATCTGTCCCAAGAGGAATATAATAAAAAGCTTCAGCTGCTAAATGAATCGGATACCATCCAACTGACTAATGATATCTTCAGCACTTATTATGGGGAGATTAATGATAGTCCGCAACTCTATGCCGGGAAAAAGATTAAAATGAGCGGTTTTGTTTTTAAGGAAGAGGGCTTCACGAGTAACCAGCTTGTCATTTCGAGGTTCCTAATTACACATTGTATTGCGGATGCGAGTATTATTGGTTTTCTATCAGAATTCGATGGCGCCGATACCATTCAGGAAGATACTTGGATTGAAATTGAAGGTGTTTTAGAATTGGGGAGCTACGGTGGATCTAAGTTGCCGCTTATAAAGGTAACCAGTTTGAATGAGATCGATGAACCGAGTGAACCTTATATTTATCCAGTGTTAACGCTATTAGGTGATTGAATTAGTGGTGTGAGAGAGTCTCGAAATGAGGCTCTCTTTATTTTGGGGAACGGGTCATAAAACTGATGAACTCATTTTTCGAACTGCATTCTTTTAAGTTAAATTATGTCCGTGAAGGCTGGAGGGATTCCCCTAAATGATGAGGACTTTTTTGATGGAAGCCTCTTTCTTAAGTACCTCTAAAACAATTTCAAAAAATATACAAGTTTCATAGGGAGAGTATTCGGTAATAGAAAGTATAGATACAGCTACACAAAATAGCATTGATTTTAGGAGGAGACATAACATGGAAAAACGTGAGTTATATGGAATTTATGATACTGAGGCACAATTGGAAGCGGAGATGGATCGACTACGCCTACAAGGATATAAAGAGGAAGATATGTTTATCGTATCAAACAAAGATGACCAATATACGCTGCACCGTGGTTATACTGCAACCTCGGAGATGGAGGGAGCTAGCTGGTGGGATAAATTTAAAGCCTTTTTGACAGGCGAAGACATTGTGAATGATAACTTCCGCCGACTAGGGATTGACGATGACGAAAGAGAACGCTATTACAACGAGCTGCGAAATGGCAAATATCTATTATATGTTGATTCAGACTATGATGTTTATTACAACGATGGTGCTCTAACATCAGATATTAATGATGAAAAATCATTGGAGCTACATGAAGAACGTTTGAATATTGATAAAAATCGTGTAAAAACTGGCGAAGTGAATGTTAATAAAAACGTACACTTAGATGAGCAAACAATTGAAGTGCCGGTAGAGCGTGAAGAGGTGTATATTGAGCGACGTCCGGTAAATCGAGAAGTTGGAGAGGTGGCTGCTACGAGCTTCGATACAGATAGCACTCTCGATGAAGGCGGTACAATTCATATTCCGATTACAGAAGAGCAAGTAGAGGTAACGAAAAAAGACGTTGTTACTGAAGAGATTGTGGTCGGTAAACGTAAAGTAATCGATACTGAAACAATTACAGATACAGTTCGACGTGAAGAAGCAGAAATTGATGATACGACAGATACACTGAATGATAATACAATCAATCGCCAGCGCGGTGATATTTAAGAAAAGGAGCGAAAAAAACATGGCTCATAAAGGAAAAGAAAAGATTGACCGATTGGAAGATAGCGCAACGTTTGATGATGTACCGAACGAAGAGTTGAATGAAAAAGTTAAAGATGAAAAAAACCATACAAAATCTAAAGACACGTCTTCGAGTGAAGATGGAAAGTTGGATGAAAACTAATATGAAAAAGAGTAAATCCGTATATCGGGTTTACTCTTTTTTAGTTCGATAGGGAATGATAAATTTTCGTTGATTACCGCATGGGGAAAAAGCGATTATCTCCATTAAGGCGGTATATCCTGTTTTTTCTGAATTGGAGCGCTTATCGAGAAAGTGCTTGAATTGTGCTGAAGGAAATTTAACAGAACAAATTTGAGTGGAGTATAGAGTAATGGAATAGAGATTATATCGGAAAAACATTCCTGTATATTATAAAATATATCTTACTACTTTTATTTACGAACTTTAAGACAATTTTTTTAATTAACGTTCGTAAAAATGGTTGAAATTCGATTGCTGAGATGATATATTACAGATGTAAATTAAATATTTCGTCGTATAATGTCGAGAATATGGCTCGTGAGTTTCTACCAAGCTACCTTAAATAGCTTGACTACGATTTAGAATCTATTAGGTAATGCTATTTTTATATAGTTATTCTAATAATCGTAGACATGCAACTCTTGTTAGGTGCGTGTCTTTTTATTTTGACATTGTGGACGATTAATTCGGAGGAAAAAATGAAAAAGTATTTCCAATTTGATCAATTAGGTACTACATATGGTCGCGAAATCTTAGGTGGCTTTACTACATTTCTAGCGATGGCTTATATTCTGGTTGTTAACCCACTAACGTTAACTTTAGCAGATGTGAAAGATCTTCCGGACGCTTTACGTATGGACTACGGGGCAGTCTTTGTGGCAACAGCAATTTCTGCTGCGGTTGGCTGTTTCGTAATGGGATTCTTAGCGAAATATCCGCTAGCCCTAGCTCCTGGACTTGGTCTTAACGCATTCTTTGCATATACAGTAGTATTAGTAAACGGCAGTCCATGGCAGCATGCTTTAGCAGCAGTATTTATTTCAGGTGTATTCTTCTTATTATTAACATTAACTGGTTTACGTGAAAAACTAATTAACGCCATTCCAATGGAGTTGAAATTAGCAGTAGGTGCTGGTATTGGATTATTTATCGCATTTATTGGTATGCAAAACGCAGGCATTATCGTAAATAACGATGCAACATTAGTAGGTATCGGTAACTTGCACGACCCACAAGTTTTACTAGCGATCTTTGGTATCATTGTCACAGTTATTTTAATGGTAAAAGGAGTAAAAGGCGGCGTATTCTTCGGTATGGTGATTACTGCTGTTGTAGGCATGATTTTTGGTTTAGTTGATTTACCTGAAAAAGTATTATCGGCACCACCAAGTATTGCGCCAACATTTGGTTCTCTATTCAGTGCATTTTCAGACCCAGAATTCTATTCTTTAACAATGCTTTCTGTAATTCTAACATTCTTATTTGTAGACTTCTTTGACAATGCGGGTACATTAATGGCTGTTGCCAACCAAGCTGGACTTGTAAAAGAGAATCGCTTACCTCGTGCAGGTAAAGCATTAGTTTCCGATTCAATTGCTACGATTGTAGGTTCTATTTTCGGAACTTCAACAGTTACTTCTTATGTTGAATCTTCATCAGGTGTAGCAGCTGGTGCGAGAACAGGGTTTGCTTCAGTAGTAACAGGTATCTTATTCTTATTAGCATTATTCCTGTCTCCTGTATTATCAGTAGTAACAAATGCAGTAACAGCTCCGGCTCTAATTATTGTTGGGGTATTGATGGTTGCTTCTCTTGGTGAAATCGCATGGAATCGTTTTGAAATTGCAGTACCAGCATTCTTAACAATGATCATGATGCCATTAACATATTCAATTGCAACAGGTATCGCGGTTGGTTTCATCTTCTATCCTTTAACAATGATTATTAAAGGTAAAGCAAAAGAAGTAAGCCCGATTATGTATGTCTTTGCAGTAATCTTTATCTTATATTTAGCTACAGTTTAAGTATCTGGTTTTAATAAAGCGATGATCAGCAACGAGTTTGGTTGCTTGTCATCGCTTTTTTGTAATCTAATAGAAGAAAGATATAATTATTGTTGATGAGTAAGGAGGGAAATGATTAATAGAAGGAATAAAAGTAATTCACCAAATTGTTTTACTTTTATATTGGACTTGTTATTCAAGTGGGAGGGTGGTATAGTATAAAAACATTACTAATGAGCTGAACACTCAGTTCGAAAGTGATGAAGTGAAAGTTGTTGACATTATAATGCCAAGATGGTAAAGTAATAAAAGTCATCTCTTACGAGAAATAAGAGAGATGATAAAAGTATTGACATCTCATCTTCGAGAGTGTTATTATATAAAAGTTACTTTCTAAAAAACATTTAAAATAAAGTGTTGACAAGAAATTATTATAACGATATAATAATTCGAGTAACGAAATGAACCTTGAAAACTGAACAACAAAACGTTAATGAAACATAGTTTCTTCTATTAAATTAGAGAAACAAAATTTTTGGACATCAAAATTGATGCCAGCTAAAATTTGAGCTTTATCAAATTTTCTCTTTTATGGAGAGTTTGATCCTGGCTCAGGACGAACGCTGGCGGCGTGCC
>Ga0182745_1003538_pt1 | contig 13428 bp, 12 predicted proteins | sample eDN3rd30CKraftBY_FD_128523 | JGI IMG/M metagenome (GOLD analysis project Ga0182745, IMG submission 128523) | Enriched backyard soil microbial communities from Emeryville, California, USA - eDNA 3rd pass 30_C Kraft BY (version 2) (version 2) | ecosystem: Environmental > Terrestrial > Soil >...
ACTATGTCTAATTTTTATTCAAAAAAATAATGTTATGTCAGATTTTGTGACATTTTTCTCTTAATAAATTTTCTATAATATTTCAATTTATAATAGAACAAACTAATTAATAGACATTTTATGAGAAATACTTTGACAAGCCATCAAAAATAAGGTAAATTACCAAAGGACGAACAATTATTACTAGTTAACAAAAAATATTCGTATTTAGAGGTGTTCTTAAATGGATAACGTATTTGACTATGAAGATATTCAACTAATTCCTAATAAATGTATTGTAAACAGCCGTTCAGAATGTGATACATCGATTCAATTTGGCAACTATAAATTTAAATTACCTGTAGTGCCTGCTAATATGCAGACGATCATTGATGAAACGATTGCTATTAATCTAGCAGAAAACGGTTACTTTTATATTATGCATCGCTTCAATCCAGAAACTCGTGCAGAGTTTATTAAAAACATGCACTCTCGTAAATTAATCGCTTCTATTTCTGTAGGTGTTAAAGAAGAGGAATACGCTTTTATCGAACAACTAGCTGTAGAGGATTTAATCCCTGAATTTATTACTATCGATATTGCTCATGGACACTCAAATGCAGTAATTAATATGATTAAGCACATTAAATATCACTTACCACAAAGCTTTGTTATTGCTGGTAATGTTGGTACACCTGAAGCAGTCCGTGAACTTGAAAACGCTGGTGCTGATGCGACTAAGGTTGGAATTGGACCTGGTAAAGTATGTATCACGAAGATTAAAACAGGTTTCGGTACAGGTGGATGGCAATTAGCGGCACTTCGCTGGTGTGCAAAAGCTGCAACAAAACCAATTATTGCTGATGGTGGTATTCGTACAAACGGCGATATCGCAAAATCAGTTCGCTTTGGTGCCTCAATGGTAATGATCGGTTCCCTTTTTGCCGGCCATGAAGAATCTCCAGGTCAAACAGTCGTAAAAGATGGCAAAATGTTTAAAGAATACTTTGGTTCTGCTTCCGAGTTCCAAAAGGGCGAAAAGAAAAACGTTGAAGGTAAAAAGATGTACGTGGAACACAAAGGTTCTTTAATGGATACTTTAGTTGAAATGGAACAGGATTTACAATCATCAATCTCCTACGCTGGTGGAACTAAATTAGACTCAATCCGTACAGTTGACTATGTAGTTGTTAAAAACTCAATCTTTAATGGAGATAAAGTGTACTAAGCTTTCTCATTCTCTATAAAACAAAAAGAAACGAATAGATTTTCTTCATAGAATCTACTCGTTTCTTTTTACATTTCCATAACATTCTCGCTGTTATTTAAAATGGTATTCATTTGTAACACCTAAGCTTTTCTAAATCGATGTAAAAATGATTGTAGACGCTCATTTGTTGAGTGCTCCAGTACTTCACTAGCTGTCCCCTGCTCTGCGATTACGCCTTGGTCTAAGAAAAGGACCTTATCAGCGACATCCAGTGCAAAATCCATTTCATGCGTCACTAGCACCATGGCCATTTCATCATTAATTGCTATGTCTCGAATTACTTCAAGTACTTCTCCCACTAACTCTGGATCTAGAGCAGAAGTCACTTCATCAAATAACATGATTTTAGGTCTCATGACTAAAGCGCGAGCCATTGCCACACGTTGCTTTTGACCACCCGATAGTTGCGAAGGGTAATAGTCTAATTTATCGCCCAAGCCTACTCGTTTTAGCATCATTGCAGCCCGTTCTCGGACTTCTTCTTTATTTTCTTTTTTCACATGAATTGGTGCTGACATACAGTTTTCTAAAATTGTCATATGTGGAAATAGATTAAAATGCTGAAATACCATCCCAATATCTCCGCGCACATCTCTTAAATGTTTTTCATTTGCACGAACACTTGAGCCATTCTTATCCATCTTCCAAAGATTTGTTCCATTTACTAGAATGTCACCAGACGTTGGTTCTTCTAAAGTCATCAGCATACGAATGATCGTTGTCTTTCCTGAACCACTCGGCCCAATTACTGCGATTTTCTCACCAGGATGTATATCAAGATTTATGCCTTTTAGTATATGTGCATCGCCATATGACTTCGTAATATCTCGATATTTTACGATTGGTTCACTGTTTAATAGACTATTACTCTTTTTATTTTTCACTAAGATTTCAGACAATATGATCGCTCCCCTCAAGATTCATCCCTTGAATACTTTTCTTTTTCGACTTTGATAAAATAGCATTTTTATCAAAACGTGTATTCATCTTCACTTCTAGTTTCTTAATCAAAATTGATGATGGGTAACTTAAAATGAAGAAAATTATTCCAACAATTGTTAATGGTTCTAGGTATGCAAAGTGTAAAGAACCATAAGAATTTGCCATGAACAGGATTCCGCCTACACCAATTGTCGATGCTAGTGGCACTTCTTTAAACATAATAATGAAATAGTTTCCTAGCATAGGAATTGTTGGTGGTATAGCTTGAGGTATTATAATCCTTTTCCATTTGTCTATTGTCGAGAAATTAAGAGCTGTAGATGCCTCCCACTGCCCTTTATCAACACTATCAATTCCAGAACGATAGATTTCCCCAATATACGTACTATAATGGATTCCAATCCCAAGAACAGCACACGTAAAAGGTTCTAATGTAACACCAACGACAGGGATAACTGGCCATGCATAATAAATAAAGAATAATTGTACAAGAGGTGGTGTAGATCGGATGAATTCCATTACCCACGTTGAAATCCAAACAAGTGATTTAAGCGGTAAACGTCTTAATAATATCCAAATAAAACCAAAGATTAAAGCAAATCCAAAACAGGCAAATGTTAATCCTACAGTCATGCCTAAACCTTGTAAAACATATGGAAAAGCTTCTGCGAATGTATCCCATTGAAAATTTGAACTCATTGACTTACCACCCCTTTCTTAGATAATGACTCTCCTTTTCTAGTTAACCAGATAAACGGAAGTGCAAGTATAAAATACGTAAATAAGACTACTACATATACAAGTGGCGCTTGAGATAGATTTGTACTGCGCATTATATCGCCATAGTACAATATGTCTCGCATACCAATTAGAGAAACAAGAGAAGTTGCTTTCATCATCTGAATCGTGTAATTACCAACTTCAGGCAGCATCATACGAACGGCTTGAGGCAATATGATTAGTCTCATTTTTTGAAAACTTGACATATTTAGGGCAATTGCAGCTTCTGTTTGTCCTTTATCCACTGCTAAAATTGACCCGCGTACAACTTCGGTTAAATAGGCACCATAATTCAATCCAATTGCAATAACACCTGTCCACCAATTCGATCCTAATTGGATACCAAAGAGCATTGGGATCGCATAATATAGCCAAAATAATTGTACGATTAATGAAGTTCCTCGAAAAATTTCTACATAGATGCCAGCCACTTTATTTAAAATTACGTTTTTAGATACCCTAGAAAGTCCTGCAACAAAAGCTACTATGTAAGCAATGATTGCCGAAGCTAGTAAGACTGTAACGGTTATTCCAAGTCCTCGTAGTAGTTGTGGAATTATTTCAATAATGGCACTAATATTGATCATTCCTTTCTTTTGAATATTATAAAAACTAAAATGGTTAAGAAAAATAGGGACATCATCACTTTGGAAGTCTGTCCCTATAAAAAACATTTTCACTTGCAATTTTTTGTTCTAATTAACTCTCTCCACCACAAAGTTGTTCAGTAGTTACTGATCCCACTTCAACCATGTTACTAATTTCGCTAAACCCATTTTCTTCTAAAATTTTAGCAATCGTACCATTTTCTTTTAATTCTTGCAATTTTTCATTATAAGCTTCACGCAGCTCTTCATTTTCCATGTTAAATGCTGCAGCACCATAGCTTGGCACGCCATCTACTGCCGGTTGTTCGAACGTTTCAACAAATTCTAATTTGTCAGTACCAGCTGATTCTAAAGCCATTTTAACTGTCATTTCAGTCCCTGTCGTCGCGTCCGCACGACCCGCTTGGATTGCAGAAAATGTAGCTGGAATATCTGGCGCTGTTACAATTTGATCTGGACTTACGCCTTCTTTTTGCAAGAATTCAATTTCTGTTGTACCTTCCATTACTACAACTTTCAAGTCCGGATTTGCTGCGATATCTTTGTAGCTTTGAATGTCTTCAGGATTTCCTGTAGATACTATTAAACCTTCACCGTATTTCATTTCAGGTTCACTGAATAGAACTCTTTCGCAACGATCGGCTTTAATCGCCATACCAGCTGTAATAACATCAAATTGACCTGCTTGCACACCAGGGATTAGTTGGCTAAAATCTGATAATTGTGCTTCTACATTTTCAACGCCTAATTCTTTAAATACAGCTTTTGCTATTTCTACATTCGCACCTTTAAGCTCCCCGCCTTCTTCATAGGCGTAAGGTACTTCATTTGCAAAACCAATTTTAACTGTACCCGCTTCTTGTAATTGTTCTAATTTACTTTCTGAGGAGCTTTTACCTGCCGCATCACTTTCTCCACCACAAGCTGCTAAGATCATCATTGTAGCTGCTCCAACACATGCTAGAATCGTTTTTTTCATATAAAACCAACCCCCCAATTATTTATTTTTAGTAAAATAGAAAATTTAGATTAGTACCCGTGATTAAGCTTAAAACAAACCACTTTTAACTCTGTCATTTCTAGAATCGAAAATGCGACACCTTCTCTTCCGATGCCGGATTGCTTCATTCCGCCAAAAGGCATTGCATCGATTCTGAAATCACTGCTGTCGTTTACCATGATTCCGCCAAATTCCAATTCACGAATGGCTTTAAAGGCATTATCCAGGTTTTTAGTAAAGATGCCCGCTTGAAGTCCATAAGCAACATTATTGGATCTTTGGATTGCTTCGCTGAAATCCTTAACGCGATCTAAAATTACAACAGGTCCAAAGATTTCTTCTTGAGCTATTTTGCTTTCAGGGTCAACGTTTGTTAAAACTGTCGGTGTATAGAACGCCCCATCTCTTTTACCTCCACAAAGCAGCTCTGCACCATTTTCTAATGCCTCTAGCACCAGATTCTCAATGCGAATCGCTTCTTTTTCGGTAATAAGTGGACCCATATCTGTCGCTTCGCATAACTTGTCACCAATTAAGAGGTTGCGAGTTTTTTCTACGAACATTTCCTCGAATATCGAGTAAACCTCTTCTTCGATATAAACTCTTTGAACCCCTAAACAGTTTTGCCCAACAGCCCAGAACGCACCAGATACAGTCGATGAAACTGCTTCATGGATATCTGCATCACGCAGGACAATCGCCGGAGAATTCGAGCCAAGTTCCATACCAAGTTTTTTGATGCCTGCTTTCGAAGCGATCGACTCACCTGCTTCATAGCCTCCAGTAAAGGAAATCATGCGCACTGCCGGATGCGTTACAAGTACATCGCCAATCTCACTGGAATTACCTGTAATCACCGATAGAACCTTTTTCGGTAATCCAGCCTGTTCAAAGGCTTCAGCAAGTAAAAGTGCACTAAGTGGAGTAACAGTGGCAGGTTTTACAATAATGGCATTACCCGCCGCAATCGCCGGTCCTACTTTATGGGCAACTAGATTTAAAGGATCATTAAACGGTGTAATCGCTACGATTAGGCCAATCGGGAAGCGTTGGTAGTATCCAACCCGATTTTCATTTCCTTCCATTTGATCGAAAGGAACTGTCTCTCCATGAATGCGTCTAGTTTCTTCTGCACTAATGCGGATTGTCTCAATACAGCGCTTTACTTCTTTTCTAGCTTCACGGATCGTTTTACTACCCTCAGTCGCAATCGTTTCAGCGAAAAGTGTTTGTCTTTCCTCAATCCAATTTGCCGCTTTCTTTAAAATCGACATTCTTTCAAAGGTAGATAATCGGCTTGCAATCTCCGCTCCTTTTACTCCTTCTTGAATAGCAAATAGTGCCTCTTCTTTCGTGGCAGCTGGAATCTGAGCAATGATTTCGCCATCTTGCGGATTCTCCACATTAATCGTTTGGCTGCCTGTTACCCATTCACCTGCTAATAACATTTTTCTCTGTTGCAGTGTCTTCTCCATGAGCACCCTCCTCTACTAAATGCTGGGATCGATGTATATTAATCAAATCAATTAAAATCGAAAATCCTGTCTCAACCTTGCCTGCACCTGCACCAATTAATGTAATCGGGCCAGCAAGATCGCAATGATAGGTAATAGCATTTGTAGCTCCAGTAATACTTGCTAATGGGTGGTCTAAAGAAATCATTTCAGGTTTTACAGAAGCAGTGATTGTACCTTCTTCGTTCTTTAACTTAGCAATCAACTTCCACTTTTTCCCCTCGGCTTTTGCCTGTGCAATTTGCTCACTTGTTAAGTGAGAAATCCCTTGGCGTTCAACATCCGAGATTTGCAATGGATTTTTAAGTACAACATTTGATAAGATGACAATTTTGTACAGTGCATCAAATCCTTCTACATCACTAGTAGGATCTGCTTCTGCATAGCCTAAGCTTTGCGCTTCTTTTAAAGCTTCCTCATAAGAAAGACCTTCTTCCATACGAGTAAGCATATAATTTGTTGTACCATTTAAGATACCTTGGATTTCAGTGATATCATTTCCCGCTAATGAAGTATCTGGCATTCTTAAAGCCGGTGTACCACTCATGACAGAGCCTTCATAGCCCCAAATTACTTGATGCTTCTGCGCTAATGCCTGAAGTTCCGGATAAGCGAGTGCAACAGGTCCTTTGTTGCTCATAATGATATTTCTTCCATGTTCAAAAGCACACTTACAATGATCAATGGCTGGTTGACCAGTTTTAATATCCGTAAACGTAACTTCTACGATTGTGTCAGCATTCGAATGCTTTATCGTTTCAAAGCTATTTAACCCTCGAATTAAACCAAATTCTTCAGGATAAGCATCGAGTTTTCCCGTTTCCTTTACCGTCTCTAATAGGGCTTCAATTGAAAGGCCTTCTGGGTGATAAACTGCACCCTTCATCACATCACTAACCGCTACGATGATTGCTTCAAGACCATACTGCTCTTCTAATTGCTGCTTTTTACTTTGGATAATCTCAGCAAAGCCTTGACCGACTACGCCAAATCCTAATAAGGCAATTCGATGTTTCAATCAAATCTTCCTCCTTTAAATTAGATTGCTTCAATTTTGTTATTCGCATATCCATTTGGGAGCTGCGCAATGCCTAGTAAATAGTTTAATAATGTTTGACTTAAAATCGCAGCACCTATTGGTAAGCAACTTTCATCAATATCAAAAATCGGTGTATGAAGCTCGCGTTTCACGCCATCTGCAATAGCACAGCCGAGGAAAATCATTGACCCAGGAACTGCATTCGTCATATGGGAGAAATCCTCTCCTCCTAAACCGAATGGACTATCAATAATATTCATTGTCGGATACAGCGTTGAAACGACACTTTTTAATACGTTATTAACTGATGGATTGTTATTTAAAGCTGGTTCTCCATGCGTTACTTCCAATTCGTAGCTCCCGCCAAAGGACTCAACAATTGAAAATGCTTTTTGTAAGCGTTCTTCTAATGCTTGTCGAACCTCTGGTGTATAGCTGCGCAGTGTTCCTTGTAAAAACACTTCAGTAGGAATAATATTGCTTGCTGATCCCGCTTTGATTTCCCCGATACTTATAACAGCTGCGTCTAATGGCGAAATATTTCTAGCAACAATACCGTGCAGCGCTTGCAGCACCGGACCTAACATCCAAATTGGATCTGTACCAAGATGTGGATAGGCACCGTGACCACCCGTTCCATTGATTTTCGCCTGGAATACATCTACATTTGCCATACTATATCCATCATGGATACGGACGTTTCCTACCTCATGTTCCGGATCCATATGTAGTGCGATTATACAATCTACGTCTTTTAAGATTCCTGCCTCCAATAAGTATGGAGAGCCTGTTTTCCCAGCCGCATCCGTATTTTCTTCAGCAGGTTGAAAGATAAATTTCACAGTACCCTGTATAGCAGAATCCTTCCAAATTTCTCCTATTATCGTTGCAACTGCTAACCCTATTGCAGTGTGGGCGTCATGTCCACATGCATGCATGACGCCTTGATTTTCTGAAGGAAATGAGTGATTTGTGGTTTCGAAAATTGGAAGAGCATCCATATCAGCTCGAATCGCAACTGTTGGCCCTTTCCCTCGTGATAAAGTACCTACAACGGAGGTTTCCACCCCTAACCCCTTTTCAACTTGCATCCCTTCAATCTTCGATAATTGTTGATATACAAATTTAGAAGTTTCATATTCTTGGAAGCTGATCTCAGGATTCCTGTGGATATGCCTTCTCCAGCTAACGATCTCATCTGATAATTTACGAGCATATAAATGTGGATTCAATTCCATTTCCTTCACCTTCTCACATTAAACTGTTACAGTGTTTTCTTTTAATAGTGCAAATGCTTGCTGTAAATCTTGGATTAAGTCTTCTGTATCTTCAATCCCTGCTGAAATACGCACTAGGCCTTCCGCAATTCCTACTGCTGCTCTTTCTTCTGGTGTACATTCAACATGGCTTGTTGTACGTGCTGGACCATAAGTCGTTTCAACAGCACCTAAGTTTGCAGCACGGTTTGCATATTTTAATGCTGGCAATAGAACTCGTACTGCATCCATGCCGCCTTTTAATGAGAAGCTAAGCATACCGCCAAAGCCTTTCATTTGTTTTTTAGCGATGTCATGGTTTGTATGCGTTTGGAGACCTGGGTAGTAAACATCCTCAACAAGATCTTGCTGTTGTAAGAACTCTGCAATCGCTAATGCATTTTTCTCTTGTTGTCTTACACGCAATTTTAAAGTTTTCATACCACGCAATAATAGGTAAGCAGCCCATGGATCTAAAGTTGCGCCGTTAATTTCACGGTAATGATAGATTGGCTCGATTAACTCTTTTGCACCACAAACAACTCCGCCTAGAGCATCTGCATGGCCGCCTAAGAATTTCGTCGCACTGTGCAACACAAGGTCTGCACCAAGTTCAAGCGGGTTTTGGTTGATTGGTGTTGCAAAAGTATTGTCTACTACTACAATCGCCCCTGCTTCTTTCCCTTTTTTAGCCATTCTCTCAATGTCAGTAATTTTAACAGTTGGATTTGTTGGCGTTTCTAGGTAAAGAATCGTACAACCTTTTTCAAGCTCTTTTTCGATAGCATCGTGGTCGCCTGTTTCACAAAGAATAACTTCGATATTCATTTTTGGTAAAAATTCAGTGAAGATCTTGTTTGTTCCGCCGTAAGTATCTTTAATCGAAACGATGCGGTCACCAGGCTTTAAGTATGTGTAAAGTGTATTACTGATTGCTGCCATTCCAGTTGAGAAGCTAGTTGCAGCTTCTGCACCTTCAAGAATTTTCACTTTATCTTCAAATGCTTGAACAGTTGGGTTTGTATTACGGCCATAAATATGTCCTTGTTTTTTGCCAACTGCTACATCTAACCATTCGTCCATATCGTCATAGTTGTAAGCAACACTTACAACTACCGGTACTTGAGTTGCCCCATGTACTAATACTTCTTTTTCTCCTGCCCAAACTGCTTTTGTACCAACATTAATGTTTTCTGTCATCGAAAATCCCTCCAAGTTATAATTGAAATTCTTTATTTTCAGTCATCAGTTGATCATACGCAAAGCGTGCAATCACTGTATCTTGAACCCCAGTGCCTGTTAAATCACAAACCGTTATTTGCTGATTATTCGTACGACCAATTTTCAAACCTGAAGTAATTTCTCCAAGCTCTAAAATCGGCGAATCGTTACCAATGATGTTTTGTTCTATTGCATGGTGGAGTTCCCCTAATCGGAATACTTGCGATTTCACATCACAGACGATTAAGTCCACCTGTTCAAAGATTTTTGCATCAAGCTCTTGCTTATGTTCTGCATCCGATCCCATTGCCGTAATGTGAAGCCCTGGATGCAGCCATTCAGCTTTGAGCAGAGGGGTTGTAGAAGGAGTTGTTGTAATAACAATCTCACTTTCCTTTACAACTTGTTCTACGCTTTTGGCAATAATTACTTTTTTGCCTAATTTCCCTTCCATCTCCACTGCATAGCGTTTAGCTGCCTCTTCATTTCTTCCATATACATAAATCGTTTCGAAGTCTCGAACCTTTGAAAGTGCTTCGATTTGATAACGAGCTTGGGTACCCGTACCGATTACTCCAACATACTTAACCTTTTCTTTCGCCAAATATTTGGCAGCTACCGCACCAGCTGCAGCCGTTCTAACATCCGTTAAGTAGCCGTTATCCAATAAGATGGACTCCGTGATTCCTGTAGTTGTGTTAAATAACATCATCATCCCGCTTAAACTAGGCAGACCTAAGCTTGGGTTATTAAAAAAACCTGATGAGATTTTTATGGCAAATGTGTCTAACCCTTTGATATACGCCGTTTTCACATCAATTTCACCGTTATTTTCGGGTATATCAATTCTCATAATTGGAGGCAGTGTCACATTTCCATTTGCTAGCGCTGTAAATCCCTCTTCAACAATCTCAATGGCTGTTGAATTCACGGCAACAAACTTTCTAATCTCTTCTTCTTTAAAAAGATTCATAGAGTTCACCCTTAAAATACTTTAGTTTCATTTTTTACAAATAATTGTCTTGGGAAGTTTGCAAATACTTCAATTCCACTTTCTGTAACACGGAAGGATTCACTTAACTCCACTCCATATTCATCAAGCCAAATTCCAGGAATACAGTGGAATGTCATGTTTGGCTGTAAAATTGTTTTATCTCCCGGACGTAAGCTTGCAGTGTGCTCGCCCCAATCTGGCGGGTAGTTTAACCCCATTGAGTAGCCAATACGCGATTCTTTTTCAAAACCACTTTTCGCAATTGTTTTTCTCCACACTTCTTCAACTTCTTCACAAGTAACACCTGGTTTAATGAAATCCAACGTTGTATTCAGACCTTCTGTAACAACATCAGCTAAATACTTAATCTTTGGATCTGGCTCACCGATGAATACCGTTCTAGATAAAGGAGAATGATAGCGATTGATGCAGCCTGCTAGCTCTAAAATTACTGGGATACCAGATTTATATTTTTCATCTGTCCATGTTAAATGTGGAGTAGATGTTCTTTCACCTGATGGCAATAATGGCATAATGGCTGGATAGTCACCGCCAAATTCTACAGTTCCGCTAATTTGTGCATGCATGATTTGGGCAACAACGTCACATTCACGTACACCCTCTTCAATTGCATCGATCCCGATTTGCATCGCATTTTCTACGATTCTTGCTGCTTTTCTCATATATTCAATTTCATTGTCTGATTTGATAACACGTACCCAATTAATAAGTGCTGTTGCGTCTACGAAAGTAGCTTGAGGAAGACCTAGTTGTAACTGTGTAAAGCATTTTGCAGTAAAGTAATACGTATCCATTTCAAGCCCAATTGTGCAATTTGTTTTGCCAATTTCTTTTAAAATGTTGCAAACAAAATCCATCGGGTGTCTTTCAGTCGATTGAACATAATGATCTGGATAGCCAATAATATTATTTTCGCTTAAGTAAGTTGTCACCTTAGCGCCGTTTGCATCTTGGTTTCGTCCAATCCAGAATGGTTCTTCTTCATCAAGCAGAACAATTAGACATTGATGTACATAAAATGACCATCCATCATATCCAGTTAAATAATTTAAATTTGCAGGATCTGTTACGATTAGGACATTCATCCCTTTTGAAGCCATTTTCTCTTTTGTCTTCTGTAATCTCTCCTTGTATTCTGAAACTTCAAATACTGCCATAGTTATCCTCCTTCATGTTTATAAATCACTAAAAATGTAATGATTTGTTACATAGAATTATATATTTATTCTGAATTCTAAAACAATCTGTCAATTTGTATGAAATTATTAGACACTATTTTCATTATTCTGAAATATTTTAAATATTATCTAATATTCCATACATTTATATGTTAAAATACATAACATAGGTAATTAGAAAGGGGAAAATTCATATGATAGAAACTACTAATAAACAATTAATAGAAAGCAAAAGAATTAGCTTGCAGGATGTTTGGGAAGCAAAATCTACTATTTCTCCTCTACTAAAGAAGACTCCTTTGTTATTTTCTAAAACTCTATCAAAGGCTTGTGGAGCTGAAATTTATTTAAAATATGAGCATCTCCATGAAAGTGGAGCATTTAAAATGCGCGGTGCTGCAAACGCCGTTAACGCACTGTCTGCTACTCAAAAAGAAAACGGTGTCATTACTTATTCAACTGGGAACCACGGCTTTTCGGTTGCCCTGGCTGCAAAAAAATTAGGGATTCGTGCAGTAATTTGTGTTTCAAAGCATGTCCCAAATGCTAAAATAGAAAAAATACAGAGTTTAGGCGCTGAATTAGAAATCTATGGCGACAGCCAGGATGAGGCTGAACAGCGTTGTTACCAATTAGAAAAAGAACAAGGTCTTACAGTTATTCCTCCTTTTGACCATCCACATGTCATTGCTGGACAAGGAACAATTGCACTTGAAATCCTTGAAGACTTGCCTTCAGTGAATAGCGTGATTGGTGGATTATCTGGGGGGGGGTTACTTTCTGGTATCGGCTTAACTATGAAAACGACGAATCCAGAAATCCAAGTAATTGGCGTATCGATGGAAAAAGGGGCGGCAATGTACGAGAGTTTACTAGCTGGAGAACCTGTTTCAGTAAAAGAATCTCCTACACTGGCGGATAGTTTACTAGGCGGTATTGGCGAGACGAACAACTATACATTCAATATGGTAAAAAGCTTTGTTGATCAGTCTCAATTAGTTTCTGAGGAAACAATCAAAAAAGGAATGGCTTATTTATATAAAGAACATCACATTGTGGTAGAAGGTGCTGCAGCAATTGGCGTTGGCGCACTGATTGATAATTTAATAACAGTAAAACCGAATTCAAAAAATGTTGTCATCATTACAGGCTGTAATGTTGATCTAGATGTACATGCAAAGGCAATTCAACCGTATCTATAAACGACATACATTTTAATTGGGGTGATTCAGGTTGCAATATACTTTAAGAAACGTATTATCTATTCCTTTATTTTCTACTGCTAAATTATTATCCGGGGAAGCTATCCTTTCCTCACAGGTAGTGGATTCTGTTTCTGTAATGGAACTACCAGTTGAAGATTTTGTGAGAAATAACGAATTGGTTCTTACGACTGCCATTGGTTGCGGCAACAACACGGAGCTATTTCTATCGTTTGTAAAGGAAATTAATCTCTCAGGAGCAAGTGCACTGGCTATCGCTATTGGAAGACATGTTCAATGCATTCCACAGGAAGTAATCGATTATTGTAATGAAACTAACTTCCCAATTATCGAACTACCATGGGAGATACGATTTGCGGATATTATTAAAGTAATTTTAGAACAACTTAATAAATGGGAGCAA
>Ga0182745_1003539_pt1 | contig 13427 bp, 14 predicted proteins | sample eDN3rd30CKraftBY_FD_128523 | JGI IMG/M metagenome (GOLD analysis project Ga0182745, IMG submission 128523) | Enriched backyard soil microbial communities from Emeryville, California, USA - eDNA 3rd pass 30_C Kraft BY (version 2) (version 2) | ecosystem: Environmental > Terrestrial > Soil >...
ATCATGGGGTCGACCGACGGGCGCGCGCCCGCGGGCTTCGCGCCGATCGCGATCGGCCTCGCGCTGACGCTGATCCACCTCATCTCGATCCCGGTCACCAACACCTCGGTCAACCCGGCGCGCAGCACCGGCCCGGCGCTCGTCGTCGGCGGGCTCGCGCTCCAGCAGCTCTGGCTCTTCTGGGTCGCGCCGCTGATCGGCGGGGTGGTGGGCGGCTGGCTTTACAAGACGCTGGGTGCCGACAGCTTTCCCAAGCCCAATATCGAGGGCGAATAGGGGATCGGACCGGCGGGGCGCTGCTCCGCCGGTTCTATTTCAGAAGGTCGATCGCGAAAGCGCGAACCTCGTCCGCCAGATCGGGCCGTTCGAGCGCGACCGCCAGATTGGCCTGGATATAGCCGGCTTTCGATCCGCAGTCGTAGCGCGCGCCGTCGAAGGTCACCGCGTGGAACGGCTGGCGGCCGATCATCGTCGCCATCGCGTCGGTGAGTTGAATCTCACCGCCTGCGCCTTTTCCCTGATGTTCGAGCACGCGCATCACCTCGGGCTGGAGGATGTAGCGGCCTGAGATGATCAGGTTCGACGGCGCCTTGTCAACCGGCGGCTTTTCGACCAGCCCGGCGACCTCGGTCAGCGCGCCGTCGGCCTGGCCCGGCGCGATCACGCCGTAGCTGGACACCTGCTCGCGCGGCACTTCGAGCACCGAGATCAAATTGCCGCCGACGCGGGCATAGGCATCGACCATCTGCTTCATGCAGCCGGGCGAGCCGTGCATGAATTCGTCGGGAAGGAAGATGGCGAAAGGCTCGTCGCCGACGATGTCGCGCGCGCACCAGATGGCATGGCCGAGCCCCATCGGCTCCTGCTGGCGGACATAGGCGCAATTGCCGGGGCCGAGACGAGTCGGTTCGAGCACCGACAGGTCCTTGCCGCGCTCCGACATCGTCTTTTCGAGTTCGAAGGCGATGTCGAAATGATCCTCGATCGCGCTCTTGCCACGCCCGGTGATGAAGATCATCTGCTCGATCCCCGCCTCGCGCGCTTCGTCGACCGCATATTGGATGAGCGGCCGGTCGACCACCGGCAGCATCTCCTTCGGGATCGCCTTGGTCGCGGGCAGGAAGCGGGTGCCGAGGCCGGCGACGGGAAAGACGGCTTTGCGGATCGGTTTCATGCGCGCGGGCTTAGCGGGCTTTTATGAACAGGAAAAGAAGCCCCGCCGGTCATTCGGCGGGCGAGACGATCAGCACGACGCGGCGATTGTCCTGCCGCCCTTCGGGCGTGGCGTTGGACGAAAGCGGGATGGTCTCGCCGCGGCCGATGATCTGATCGGCGGTAAAGCGCATACCGTTCGCCTGCAGCGGCATCGCGACGCTTTGCGCGCGCGCTTCCGACAGCGCCTGGTTGTAGGCGGCGGCGCCGGTCGAATCGGTATGGCCTTCGATGCGCGCCGTCGGGATGCCGACCGCGACGAGATGGCGCGCGAGTTCGCCCAGCCGCCCGATCTGCTCGGACTTCAGGCCGCTCTCGTTCGACGGGAACAGCAGCCGTTCGTTGATGGTGAGCGTCCAGTCGTCACCCGTTTCGACGAAGCCCTCGGCTTGGAGCGCGGCGACCTGTTCGGGGCTGAACCCCTTGGCGGGCGGCGGCACGCTCTGGCAGGCCGCGAGCAGCGCCAGGAGCGGGATCAGGAAAAGCTGCCGGAGCGAAAGGGGCAGGGAATGGGTCACGATATCTCTCCGCTTCAAGTAGGGCGCTTGACGAGCTTGTCGGCGTACATGGCGGCGTCGGCAGCGGTCAGCAGAGTCCGCGCATCGGCACCGTCGTCGGGATAGACCGCCGCGCCGACGCTGATGCCCAGCCGATAGTGCTGGCCGCCGGGCAGCGCGACCGGCTGCGAGGCGCCGGCGCGGATGCGATCGGCGAGTTCCCCGGGATCGATCGCGCCGTCGAGCGGGTCGACGATGACGATGAACTCGTCGCCGCCGATCCGCGCCGCGAAATCCCCCTTGCGCAGCGTGCCCTTGATCCGCTCCGACAGCGCGACCAGCACGGCGTCGCCCGCCGCATGGCCGTGATTGTCGTTCGCCGCCTTGAAATTGTCGGCGTCGATGAACAGCAGAGCGAAGCGCCGCTCCTTTGCCTGGGCGGTCTGGATCCGCTGCCGCAACTGTTCGTCGAACGCGGCACGATTGGGCATCGCGGTCAGCATATCGTGCGAGGCACGGTGCGCGAGCAGCGCGTTTTCGCTTTCCATCGTGCCCTGCCAGCCCTGCAATTCGTCGAGCAGCGCGTTGATGTCGCCGCCCAGCCGGTCGAGCTCGACGATCCCGAGCGACTGGACGCGCTTGTCGAAACGGCGGTGGAGGCGGACGTCGTGCGCGACCGTGGCGATCTCGCCCAGCGGCTTCACCAGCTCATATTCGAAACGGCGCGCGAGGATGATCGTGCCCAATGCGGTGACGAGCAGGCAGCCGAGACCGGCGAGCGCGCCGATGCGGACATAGTCGATCAGCGTCGAACTGTCGCCCCACACCTCGATCCGTCCGATCACCGATCCGTTGCGCTGGACCGTGGCCGCGAAGGGGCGCGGAAAAAAGACGCGGGTCAGGAAAGGGGCCGGGTCGCCGAGCGGCGACGTCCATTGGTAGAGCGGGCGGCCGCGATCGTCGAGAAGCCGGAGCCGCGCGATGCCGGGAAGCCGCATCAGCGGCTCGAGCCCCTCGCGCGCCGCCTGCGGATCGTTGAACACCAGCGCGGGTTCGGCGCCATAGGCGCCGAGGCGCGCCGCAAGCTCGATATTATGGTCGGCATAGCTGCGCAGCGTGGTGATCCCGGCCAGCAGGATGGTCAGCCCCGACAGCGCGACGGCGAAGAGGGTGATGCCGAAATGAAAGCGCGACAGCAGCTTTTGCAGCGTCCGGCGCGGGCCTTCGCGTTCGGGCGGGGAAGCGGTCATCGCGCCGCTCCATCGTCGCTGCCGATTTTCAGCACGCGCGGATCGATGCGGAGCGGGCCGCGGCCGATGGCGTCGAGATTGACCGAAAAGCTGATCTTCGATCGGCTGCTGCTCAGGCAGAACATGGCGCCGAAGCTGCAATCCGGATCGTCATCGGTGATCGTCAGCACCGGGCGGCCGCGCACCCAGCCGATCAGGCGCTGGCGGTCGGCGATGGGCATATGGCCGAGAAAGATGATGTCGCAGCCGCCGCCGGTCGCCGCCGCCGCCGTGGTGCGGCGTACCGTGACCACCGGCCCGCCCGGAACGATGGGCGCGATGCGGTCGGCAAGGCGCGGCGCACCGACGAGGCACAGGCCCCGCGGCGCGGCGGGCGACGCCGCCGGCCAGCGCGCATAGCTGATGATGCCACCGAGAATGCGGTTGACGCCGCTGGTGATGCCTTCGGCGCTGTTTTCGACGATCGTCTGGCTGGCGGCCTGAACCGCCATCTGCGGTGTCGTGAGCGACGATCCGATCAGAAGAAGCGAAACCAGCACCGTGAAGCGACCCCCAAGCGCGCGCAGGCATCCTGCCCCGGCGCGGGGGCGTCCGCTAGTCTAAAGTGCCGCAAAGTCAAGGAAAAGTGACGTCATGCGGCCATAATGCAACAGTCGGGGTGTTGCCGCGCGCCGTCCGGCTATCCGTCCGTGCGCACGCGATCGGCAAAGCCCTTGCGCAATTTTGCGAGCTTGGGGGGAATGGACGCCATGCAATAGGGATTGCGCTGGCCTTCGCCCTCCCAATAGGCCTGATGATAATCCTCGGCGGGATACCAGGCCGATGCGGGTTCGATCGTCGTGACGATCGGGGCGGGGCGATCGGCGCCCGCGCGCGCGATGCCATCGCGCGCGGCGGCGTCCTGCTCGGCGCTCAGCGGAAAGATCGCGCTGCGATACTGGGTGCCGATGTCGTTACCCTGGCGATTGAGCTGCGTCGGATCGTGCGTCGCGAAAAACACGTCGAGCAAGTCGCCATAGGAGATCACCGCCGGGTCGTAGCTGATCCGGATCGCCTCGGCATGGCCGGTGTCGCCGCCGCACACCTGCTTGTAGGTCGGGTCGGCGAGGGTGCCACCGATATAGCCGCTTTCGACGCCGTCGACGCCGTCGAGCGACTGGAACACGGCTTCGGTGCACCAGAAGCAGCCGCCGGCCAATATTGCGGTGTCACGGGTCATGGCAGGCTCCTTTGTCGGGGAAGGGGAGAGATGCCGTTTAGATAGGGCGGCCGCCGCTTCATTCCAAGGGCGGCGGGTCGGCGATCAGCGGTGGTTCGAGCGGGCGCCCCGCGGCGCGCGCGGCGTCGATCGCGCGCACTTCGGCCTCGATCGACGCGACCCGGTCGCGCCAGCGCGGATGCGTGCCGGCCTGGAACAGCGGCCGGCCTTCCCGCTGGCCGAAACGGGTCCAGAAGCGGATCGCGGCGTGCGGGTCATAGCCCGCGCCCGCGAGCAGCCAGGCCGACAGCCGATCGGCCTCGACCTCGGTCTGCTTGAACAGCCGCGCGCTGCGACCGAACTGCTTGCCGAGCCCGCGATCGACCCCCACGGCGTCGAGGCGGGCGCGGTGGCGGAGGATATTGTGCGCCAGCTCGTGCGCGACCGCGGCGGCGAGTTCGTCGTCGTTGGTCGCGAACTGGACCAGCCCGCCGCTCACGACGACCAGCCGGCCATCGGCGGCGCCTTCGGGTCGGTCGCGTGCATCGACGCGGAAATCGCTCGCGCAGCCTGGGACCGGGGTGACGGCGGCCTTGGCGCCCGCCGTGCCCGAAATCTCCACCGTGCCGCGCGGCGGCAGGGCAGCGAGCAGCGTCTCGACCGCCGCAATGCGCGCGAAGGGATCGGCGCTTTCGCTCGCCGGAACCGCTTTGCCGTCGATCGCCAGCACCGGCGCGCCGACACGCAGGCCCGCGCGATCGGCGGGCGATCCCGGCGCGACCGCCGCGATATAGGGCGCGTCGACATCGGCGGCATGATAGGCGACGAGTGCTTCGGTGCGCCGTGCCTCGCCGTAGAGGCGCGGATCGCCCCAGATCCAGCCGAACTGCGGCTGCACCGTCGGACACCAGGCGGCGTTGGCGGTGGTCAGGCGAAAGCCGATCGCCGCGACCCGGCCCTCGAGCGCCGCCAGCTCGATATAGGGCGAGGGCTCAGCGGCCGACGCGGTGGCGGGCGGCAAAAGGATGCCGAGCAGGATCGGAGCGAGGACGAACAGCGGCCGCATCGCCGCCGCTTATCAAGCACCGCCTGTCGCGGCCATGAATTTTGGCGATCAATTTGCGAACCCGCTTGCGCGGGCTTCCGGTCGATTGACGACATTCTGCATCTTCCAACCTCGTCATTCCCGCGAAAGCGGGAACCCATAGCGTGCGTCGGCTGACACCACACCGGGTTCCCGCCTTCGCGGGAATGACGAAGGCGGGTGTCATCTCCCCAATCCATAGCCGAACGGCGTCACGACCTCCTGCTTCGCCCCTCTTGCCTATCGCCCGGCAAGCGCCGATAGGGCGGCCATGTCGCACCCCCATCCCCGTCCCGCAATACTCGCTCGCTGGCTCTGGATCGTGGCCTTGCTCGTGATCGCCATCGTCGCGGTCGGCGGCATCACCCGCCTGACCGAATCGGGCCTGTCGATCACCGAATGGAAGCCGGTGTCGGGGGTGTTGCCGCCGCTCAGCGATGCCGCGTGGCAGGCTGAGTTCGAGAAATACAAGCAGATCCCCGAATATCAGGAGATCAATCTCGGCATGTCGCTCGCGGCGTTCAAGGGCATCTTTTTCTGGGAATGGCTGCACCGCATCCTTGGCCGGCTCGTCGGCTTCGCGCTGCTCGTGCCGCTGGCCTATTATGCCTGGCGGCGCGCGATCCCCGCGGGCTACGGCTGGCGGCTCGCCGGGCTGGTAGCGCTCGTCGGGCTGCAGGGCGCGATCGGCTGGTGGATGGTCGTCTCGGGTCTTGCGGGCCGCACCGACGTCAGCCATTTCCGGCTCGCGACCCATCTGCTGACCGCGCTTTTCCTCCTCGTCGCGCTCGTCTGGACCGCGCGCGACTTCGCGCTGATGGCGCGCGATCCGGTGGCGCCCCGCGCGCGGCTGACCGGGACGGCGATCCTGCTGTTCGCGATCCTCTTCTTCCAGTTGCTGCTCGGCGCGTGGGTCGCGGGGCTCAACGCCGGCTATGTCGCGAGCACCTGGCCGTCGATGAACGGCCGTTTCGTGCCCGATGGGATCGACTGGTCGCACGGCGCCTGGTTCGCCTTCACCAACGATCCCTTCCTGATCCATTTCCTCCATCGCTGGTGGTCGTGGGTCGCGGCCGCTGCCCTGATGTGGCTGGCGTGGACGCTTGCGCGGCGCGGGGCGCGGATCGAGCCGAAGCTCCTGCTGCTTGTCGTCCTGGCGCAGATGAACCTCGGCATCCTGACCGTGGTGACCGGCGTGTCGATGGAGATTGCGGCGCTGCACCAGGTGACGGGCGCGATCCTCGTCGCGGTGACGGCGGCATCGCTGCACCGGCTGGGCCGTCCGGCGGCATGATCGGCCCGGCGCTGCTGCTGCTGGCGGCGCAGCCTCTGCCTCCCGTCCCCCAGTCCTTCGTGCCGTCGCCGGTGGCGCCCCCTGCGTCCGCGCCGGCGCAGTTCGCTCCGCCGACCGATCGGCCGATGGTCTATCGCGTCACCACGCGGCGCCGCGCGCGCGACGGTTCGATGGCGAGCTATACGCTCGTCTATGACCTCCAGTGGAGCCGGGCGGGGCGCGGCGTGCGGCTGGTGGCGACGCTGCGCACGATCGAATCCGATGCCGCGGCCGACGTCGCGCGGGCGGTGACCGGGCTGCTGCGCCCGCTGATCGATCAGCCGGTGACCTATTTGATCGCACCCGACGGCAGCGGCATTACCCTCGTCGATCCTGAAGCGCTGTGGCAGCAGGTGCTCGGTCGCGCGCGCGATCTGGGCGCGAGCGCGGCGCGGGGTGAGGCGAAGCAGATGGCCGGTCTGCTGGCGGCGTTGCCGCCGGCCGAGCGCGAAAAGCTCGCGACGGCGGATGTTCGCGCCCTTGTCGCGGCGGCGAATCCGGCGATCGAGCATGGTCCCCCGGGGCTTTCCGCCGGGCAGAACGGGGCTCTGCACACCGTGACGAAATCCGAAACGGCCGCAGTCAAGGCCGGCGCGGAGGGGAAGGAGCCGATCGAGATCGATACGGCCTGGACGATCGACACGACGACCGGGCTTGTCGTGAACGAGCGTCGCCGGACGTGGATCGCCGCTGCGGGGGCCGGCGACCGCACGCTCGTCGAGGAGCGCATCCGCGCGCTAGCAGCGGAGGATTAAGCGACAAGGTATTATGATACCCGTCAGCAAAGCCGCCGCAGAGTTGACTTTTCCTGCATTCGGCGCCATTGGCCCGCTCCGAAGCGCCGCTTCGTCCTTTCGGGACAGGCGGCGTCATTGTTTCGGGGCGACTCGCGCTCCGGTTCCTGTCTGAAGTCCATGTCTGTCAAGGAGCGTGCCATGAAGGCGCTGACCAAGACGACCCAGTCGGCGAATGCCGGTACGGTCGAAAAGAAATGGGTGCTGATCGACGCCGACGGCCTTGTCGTGGGCCGCGTCGCGTCGATCATCGCCAACATCCTGCGCGGCAAGCACAAGCCGAGCTTCACCCCGCACGTCGATTGCGGTGACAATGTCATCGTCATCAATGCCGAGAAGGTGGCGTTCACCGGCAAGAAGCTGCAGGACAAGCGCTATTACAAGCACACCGGCTATGCCGGCGGCATCAAGGAAACCAGCCCGCAGAAGGTGCTCGAAGGCCGCTTCCCCGAGCGCGTGCTCGAAAAGGCCGTCGAACGCATGATTCCGCGCGGCCCGCTCGGCCGCCAGCAGATGCGCAACCTGCGCATCTTCGCCGGCAGCGAACATCCGCATGAAGGGCAGAGCCCCGAAGTGATCGACGTCGCGTCGATGAACCGCAAGAACAAGGTGGGTGCATAATGGCTGACGAACAGACCATGACCGATCTCAAGGATCTCGCCGGCGCGGTTGAAGGCGCCGCCGTCGCCCCGGCAACGCCGGCCGCGCCGCTGCGCGAAAAGATCGTCGACAAGCAGGGCCGCGCTTATGCGACCGGCCGCCGCAAGGACGCCGTCGCGCGCGTGTGGGTCAAGCCCGGCACGGGCAAGATCACCGTCAACGGCCGCGACCAGGAAGTCTATTTCGCGCGCCCGACGCTGCGCCTCGTCATCAACCAGCCGTTCGGCCTGACCGAGCGCACCGGCCAGTATGACGTCGTCGCGACCGTCAAGGGCGGCGGCCTGTCGGGCCAGGCGGGTGCGGTGCTGCACGGCATCGCGCAGGCGCTGACCCGCTTCGAACCCGCGCTGCGCGGCCCGGTCAAGGCGGCCGGCTTCCTGACCCGCGACAGCCGCGCGGTCGAGCGTAAGAAGTATGGCAAGGCCAAGGCCCGCCGCAGCTTCCAGTTCTCGAAGCGCTAAAAGTTTTTCCACCGACGGGTGGAGAAGGAAAGGGCGGTCCGGCAACGGGCCGCCCTTTTTCGTGTGTCTGACAAGCAGCCGCTGTTTGCAATTGGCGCGTGCAGAATACAAAGTCAGAAAACGAGGGCTTTCCGTTTGGCCCTGTGGAGGTGATATCTCGCCTCTGCTCTGGCAATTATAGTTTGTCGGCGATAGGTCGGGGCTATGATATCCGACCGCCTGCGCCATGCTGTCATTGTCGGCCTTTTTCTCATAGCAGGCTGCACGCCTTTTTCAGGCATGGTGCATGACGAAACTTTAGTTGGACCTTATCGACTGGCGGCAGCAGATGTGGATGAAGATATGTCCATTTGTTGGTCGGGCCCAGGCGGCGTCTGTGTGGGAGACGGACTGCCAGGACCAACTGTTTTCGCTGCAGGATATAATGAGAAATATCTCGTTGCCGCCGTGCATCCACGAAAATTTCCTGATGAGCCGGATCGCGTAATAACCCAATATTTTTACGTGGTTCGATCTTCGGACGAAGCTCGGAAATTACCATATGGCGGGATCAAGGGGCCGTTCGATGAAGCTGCCTACAATGCAGAAAAGGCACGTTTGCGCCTCCCTGAGTTCACTCGAACATTTGAGAACTTACGATAGCGCGGATCCCGTTTCCCGCGTCCGAAACCCGCCTTGAAATCCATGTCTAGAAAAGCGAGCGTTTCGCTCCTCAGCTACAACAGGTCCAGACTCCCTAGCATCAGCGCCTGCCGCGCCGGGCGTTCGGCCATCACCGCGAACATTTCGTCGCCGCGCGCGGTGCGCTCGACGCTCATCGAGGCGAAGACCGCCATGAAATAGCCGCTGAGGGCGCCGACGCGATAATCGTCCCACAGCCCCGCCGCGTCGGGGTCGATGCCGTGCCGGCGCAGCGCCGCGAGCCATTGGTCGAAGGCGGGGCGGTCGGCGGCGACGCGCTCGGCGGGGTCGGCGATGCTGGTGCCGATCAGATAGGCGAGATCGCTCGCGCCGCTGCCGCGCCCCAGTGTCTGCCAGTCGACGAGCCAGCAGCGCGCGCCGCCTGGCGCGAACAGGATATTGTCGATCCGGAGGTCGCCGTGAACGATCGTCCGCGCCGCGCTCTGGCGCGCGAGATAGGCATCGATCCGTTCGACGATCCCAGCGCCGAGATCGAGCACTTCGGGCGCGAGGCGCTCGGCGTAGCGCTCGCGAAACCCCGTGTAGAATTGCGGGAAAAGCGCGCGGACTACTTCGCTATTGTCGCGCGCGAGCCACGGCAGCGTATCGAGTCGCGGATCGTTCCAGAGCAGCGCGTGCAGCCCGGCGGCGGCGTCGATGCACGGCGCGAGGCCGTCGATCCCGAGCCCGGCGAGCTGATCGCCCTGCCGCGCGGGGGCGAGGTCGGAGAGGATCAGCACGAAATCGACGTCGTCGTCGGCGATCTCGGCATGGTAACAGTGCGGCGCCGCGACCCCGCTTCCCGCCGCGAGTTCGCGATACCAGCTCACCTCCTTGACGTAAGTGCCGGTGAGCTTGGCGATGTTGCGGCTTGCCTCGTCGTGGCTCGGGCATTTGGCGACGACGGTGGCGGGGGCGTCGATGCCGCCTGCCCAGTCGCCCGCCCAATCGAGCGTCAGGCGGAAGCTGTCGCACATCTGGCCGGTGCCGACCTTGGCGACGCTGAAGCCGCGGAGCGTGTCGGCGCTCTGTCCCAGTCTTTCCGCCAGCCAGCCCGGGCTCATCGCCTCCGGCGTCGTCGGAAAGCTCATGCGGCGGGGTCCATCAGGCCGGAGAGGCCGGTGGGCGCGTGCGGTCCGACGAACAATTGTTCGAGCACCCCGGCGCCGCGATGCGTGCCGCCGCCGTCGCTGAGTTCGGCGGTGACGAGCGCCTGGATATGCATCGCGAGCGGATTGCCCCAGCCGCGTTCGGATTCGGAAAGCCTGTCGTGGGCGACGGCAAGCTCGGCGCCATGGTCGAGGCCGTGGCCCCAGACCGGGTGCGTATAGCCGAGCCCGCTCATCGCGAAGACAGGGCCGGTCGGGGTCAGCGTCAGCGATCGGCCGCTGCCGAGGTCGGCGGTCATGCGCGCGATTCGCCGCGATCCCGGTTGCCAGTCGGCGGCGAAGGTCGCGGCGTCGAAATGCTGCTCCGTTCCGCCATCGCCCACGATCACCGCGCGGCGGTTCCACGGATTCCCCGCGCCGTCGTCGTTGCTGTGGAAGAAGAGCGAGCGATCGCCGAAATTGCACGGCGTCCAGAGCCAGAAGAACTGGTTGAAATTGCCCTCGGGCGGCGGCTGCGGTTCGCTGGCGCCGACCGGGCGGACGCCCCAGCTCCGGTCGCGGGTGCCGGTCCATGCGCTGTCGACCGCGATTCGCGCGCCATCGACCGCGAGCCAGCCCGACCAGCGGCCGTTCTGGGTCAGCCGCGTATAGTCCATGAACAGGCGGGTGCCGTTGCGGCGGATGAAGCGCGGCTCCTCGATCGGGAAATGGCGGCCGGTGAAGGTGAGTTCGGCGGTCAGCGGCCCCTCGTTCGGCGCGATCCGCAGCGTCATCGCCTCCAGCGGCGCGTCGATGTGGATCGCGATCGGCCCGACCGACAGGTCGAGCCGCTCGCCGCCCGAACGGCGGCTGGCGCGCAGATTATGCTGCACGCCATCGACGATGACGCAGAAACTCGCGTCGACGATGCCGAGCTGCGGATAGAATCCCATCGCCGCGGCGAAGAAAATTGCGCCATCCGGGCTATAACCGTTGAAGAAATAGCGGTCGTAGAAGTTGCGGTCGGTCCCCGCGAACGCGATCGGCTCGCTGGTCTGATGCACCGGAAAATCATCGCCTTTTGTCAGCATCGTTCCTCATCCCGTTTTTTCTTGCAACCTAACGGGAAGCGGCGCTGCGTCAATGCACCGGTGGATCGACCGGCGGCACCGCGCCGACGGGGGCGACCGGTTCGCCGGGCTCGCGCGGCGGCAGCGCGTCGGGCGGGACATCGTCGATCTGCATTGCGGGGGTCGGGACATGCGCGAGGTTACGGACGCGCACGTCGATCCGGCCGTCCGCAAGCGTGAGCTCGTTGAAGCTCGGCGGGGTCGACCGGATGCGCTTCGACAGCGTGCCCGCGCCGATCATGCGGATCGGGCCCGCGGGAGTCTGCTTCATGAGGTCGAAGGCGTCATGGACATGGCCGGTGAGCACCGCGGCGACCCCGCGACTGGCGAGCGCGGTCAGCGCCGCCTCGCCGCCGCGGGTCAGGGCGCGGCCCTTCGTTCCCGCTTCGACGAGCGGATGATGCGCGGTGACGAGGGTGGCGGTCGCCTTGGGCAAGGCGTCGATCGCGGCGAGCGTCCTCGCCAGCGCCGCGCGGGTCACCCAGCCTTTCGACCAGTCGAGCCGTGCCTGCGCGCGCGCGGTGGTCTTGAGCGGCACGACCGCGACCTCGGCTAGGTCGAGCTCGCGCTCGACAAGCCGCTCGATCCGGCGAATCCGCGCATAGGGGCGAAAGAAGCGCGCGAAGGGGTTGAAATAGGGCAGGTCGTGATTGCCGACCTCGACCGTCACCGGCGCACCCAGCGCGCCGATCCAGTCGCAGGCGGCGGCAAATTCGCGCGATCGCGCGCGCATCGTCAGGTCGCCGGTGATCAGCACCGCCGCCGGCGCCTCGCGGCGCACGCAATCGGCGAACCAGCCGAGCGCGGCGGGATCCTCCAGCCCGAAATGCAGGTCGCTGGCGTGGAACAGCCGGATCATGCCGTTGCGACGAAATCGACCGCGCTCATCCCCAGCGCGAAGCGCGCGGGCGACGGCGTCTCGGCGAGCTCGCCGTCATATTCGAGGCTGATCGGCGCGTCGCTTTCGAGGATGATCGTCTCCGCGCGCGCGACCTCCTCGCTCGGCCCGTCGCGGAAATCGCCGCCCAGCCAGGCGAGGCCGTGGCGGAGCACGTCCATGCTGCCTTCGGTCAATATGCCGTCGGCGCGGAGGCCGGTCTCGGTCGGGGTCAGAATGATCGCGGGATAGGTCTTGTCCTGCCCCGCGATGCGGACCCCCGGCGCATTCAGCATCGTCTCCAGCGCGTCGGGCGCGGCGCGGCTGGCCTCGACGATTCCCTCCTGCCGCATCGTCTCGCGCACCTCGGCCCAGCGCGTCGCGGGCCCCGCGACGATGGTGATGAAGGCGGTGCCGCTCTCCGACCGGACGATCGGGACCGGCCGCCGCCGCACCCTGCCGCCGAGCACGTCGGTCAGGATGTCGGGCGCGGGCCGGTCGCCGTGCAGCGCCTTGGAGAGCAGGTTCAGCGTCCCGCCGGGCAGCGGCAGGATCGCGCCGTCCCAGCCCGCGGCCTTCGTCGCGGCGGCGTTGATCGTGCCGTCGCCGGTCCACACGAGCAGCAGGTCGATGCCCTTTGCGCGGAGAGCTGCGGCGTCGGGAATCTCCTCGTCGGGCAAGGCGAAGGTCGCGGCGAGCGGCGCGCCGGCGGCTTCGCAGACTTCCGCGATCGCGGTTTCGATGGCGGGATCGTGGCTGCCGCTCTGGCTGTTGCAGATCAGGGCGGGGCGGGAAAAGGCGCTGGTCATGGGCCTTTCTACGCATCAGGCGGGAAAAGGTCCCCAACTCCGTCATCCCGGCGAAGGCCGGGAGCTCGCCGTTGCGTTTATCCGACAGGGTGAGATCCCGGCCTTCGCCGGGATGACGGTGCTTATGGCATCTCTCCATCTTGTTCCCCGCCTCCGGCCCCTGTAGGGCGCGGGGCTGCGGGGCGCGAAGTCAAGGGACGGCGTTTGATCAAATTCCTCATCGTGGCGGTGCTCCTGCTGCTCTTTTTCGGTGGCGGCGCGAAGGCGGTGGTCGCAGGCGGCGCGAAATCGCTCGACATGGCCGACAAGCTGCTCGGTTCGGGCGGCGGCGCGCGGCTGCTGCTCGCGGGGCA
>Ga0182745_1003547_pt1 | contig 13412 bp, 13 predicted proteins | sample eDN3rd30CKraftBY_FD_128523 | JGI IMG/M metagenome (GOLD analysis project Ga0182745, IMG submission 128523) | Enriched backyard soil microbial communities from Emeryville, California, USA - eDNA 3rd pass 30_C Kraft BY (version 2) (version 2) | ecosystem: Environmental > Terrestrial > Soil >...
AGACACCGCCATTGAAGAGCACCGCGGTGGGGTGGAGGAACGCCTTGCCGCTCACGTCCACCGGCGCGTCCGGGCTGGACGCGAGCGCCTGCGCCTGCCGCGTGAGGAAGGCGGCCAGATGCCGGGACACACCCGCGTCCTGCGCGTAGGGCAGCGCCATCTGCGCCAGGCCCGTGCGGCGCGCGGTGCGGGGCAGCTCGGTGACGGGCGTCACCGGGAAGAAGCCGTCGGTGAGGACGCGGTCCAGCTCCTCGCGCGTCAGCTCCGTGCGCAGGGTGCCGCCGATGAGCGACGAGCCCCGGCCCGGGACGGAGATGGGCGCGCGCTCCAGGGATGGGTCGGCGTAGAGCGCCTCCTTCGCGTGCCGGGAGCCGTAGGTGAGGGCGTTGAACTGCCACGCGTCCAGCTTCTTGCCCTCGGTGGCCAGCCGCTGGTTCAGGGTGTGCGCCAGCGCCAGGTCCATGTTGTCGCCGCCCAGCAGGATGTGGTCGCCCACGGCCACGCGCAGCAGCTCCAGGTCCCCCGCGTTGTCGCGCACGGTGATGACGGAGAAGTCGGAGGTGCCGCCGCCCACGTCCACCACGAGGATGACCTCGCCGGGCGTCACCTGCTTGCGGAAGTTCTCCCCCATGGCCTCCAGCCACGCGTAGAGCGCGGCCTGGGGCTCCTCCAGGAGGGTGAGGTTGGGGATGCCCGCGGCCTTGGCGGCCTCCAGCGTCAGGTCGCGCGCGGCCGCATCGAACGACGCCGGGACGGTGATGATGACGTCCTGCTCGGCCAGGGCGTTGCCGGACTCGTCGCGCTCGCGGGCGAAGGTGTGGTCCCACGCCTCCTTCAGGTGCCGCAGGTAGCGGGCGGACGCGTCGAGCGGCGACACCCGCTGCACCTCCTCGGGCGCCTGCCAGGGCAGCAGCGCCGCGCGCCGGTCCACGCCCGGGTGGGACAGCCAGCTCTTGGCGGAGGACACCAGCCGGGTGGGCACCTTGGCGCCGTGCGTGCGGGCGAGCTCACCGATGAGGGCGCCGGTCTCCGGCTTCCACGGCAGCGCGAGGCTGCCCGCGGGGAACTCCTGCGGGGAGGGCAGATAGATAAAGGAGGGGAGCAGCGGCCGGGCCTCGACGGTGCCGGGCGCGGTCACCTGGGGGACGGGCAGCATGGACTGCGCGCCGCCCCGCGACTTGCCGTCCTCCAGGTTGAAGTAGGACACGCCGGAGTGGGTGGTCCCCAGGTCGATGCCAATGGAATAGCGGGCCATATCGGACGAGAACTCCTGGAAGGCGCCTGTTTGTTCGCGAAGAGGGGCCGTGGGGCCGGCTCAGGGAAGCTCGACCTCCGCGGGAGCGAGCACGCGCGGGTCGATGGCGGGGCTGACGGTGGGCAGCTTCACGGCGGTGGTCATCCAGCCATGGTGGCGCAGCACACCATGGTAGGGCGGCTGGCCGGCCACGTTGCCGGTGAGGCGGATTCGCTGGGCGTCGAACCCGGCGGGCACGGGCACCGCGTCGCCCTCCGACTGGGGCAGCACCGGCTCCAGCGTCAGATAGGTCTGCGCCACCTTGCGGCAGCCCTCGTGGACGATGCGCGCCGCGGCACCGACCTCCGCGTCCGAGAAGGCGGAGACGTTCTCCTGGAGGAAGTCCACGAAGCGGCCCTCGCGCTGGAGCATGCCCAATAGGGAAAGCGCGCTGGCGTGCTCGCGCTCGGGCGGCGGGGCGGGGGGCGGCTCGGGCGCCCGGGGGGCGGGCCTCGGCGCTTCCTGCACCGGCGCGGGGGTGGGGGCGGGGCCACCCGCGGGGAGCTGGGCGAGCTGGCCCGCGTCGTAGGCCCTGCTCGCGGGCAGCACGGCCCGGGCGAACTCGCGGGACACGAGGCAGCGCCAGAAGCACAGCCAGGCGAGCCAGAAGCGGGCGAAGAACGACAGAGAGGCGGGCTGGTCGGTCATCGGCACCGGATAACAAAGCCCGGATGCTTTGCAATTCGGCAGTTCGCCGGGAGCCCGCAAATGCAAAGGGCCTCACGGTTTCCCGTGAGGCCCTTCGTTGTTGCATGGTGGAGGTGGACGGGATCGAACCGACGACCTTCGCATTGCGAACGCGACGCTCTCCCAACTGAGCTACACCCCCACAACGGTCCTGCGCACTGCGCCTTCGCGGTTTGGGGCCGCCGAAGTGGGATGGGCTAGTACCGGAGGCCCTTCACGGTGTCAAGCGCAAGCTTCGAACATGAATTCCGGCGATTGACGTGCTGCGTACCGGGTGCCATAAAAACCTCTCTTGTCAGGCGTATCCTTCCCGCCCGTTGAGCAGCCCCCCGTAAATGTCTATCTCTCCTTCGAAGACGTTGAGCCCGGCCGAGCTCGCGAAGCTTGAACACGCGTTCGCCTCCGACCCCTCGTCAGCGGCCTACAAGCCCCTCGCCGAAGCGTACCTGAGCATGGGCCGCTTCATGGAGGCGATGGTCGTCTGCAAGAAAGGGGTGAAGGCTCACCCGAATGCTGCGGACCCTCGCCTGCTGCTCTCCCGCGTCTACGCGGAGCAGGGCAAGGACAAGAAAGCGCTGGAGGAGGCGCTCGGCGCGCTCCAGGTCCAGCCCGAGGACAAGGCGGCGCTCCGCATGGTGGGCGTCCTCCAGTTGAAGACGGGTGAGGCGGAGGCCGGCAAGGCGAACCTCCTCAAGGCCCATGCGGCGGATCCGGGTGACCCGGAGACGGTGACGCTGCTCCAGCAGTACAAGATCGAGCTGCCGCGGGCCGCCGCGCCGGCTCCCGCGCCCGCCGCCCCTGTGGCCCCGGCGGCGCCCGCCGCGCCGGCTCCGTCCGTCACGGCGGCTCCCTCCGCCAGCCCGCCGTCCGCCGCCGCGAGCGCCGCGGCCGCGGCTCCTGCTGAGAAGCCCGCGGCGCCCCAGGCGGCGAAGGCCCCGGCGCGCGCCGAGGCACCGCGTCCGGCGCCCCAGGCCCGCAGGCCCCAGGTGGTCGTGGAGGAGGTGGACGACGAGGACGACGAGCCGGCGTCGCGTCGGCGCGCCCCCTCGAGCGGCCGCGGCAACAAGATGGTGACGCTGGGCCTGCTGGTGGCCATCCCGCTGTTCGCCGTCGGCTACGGCTGGTACTCGGCCAACGCCAAGCAGAAGTCGCGCGAGCTGAAGAAGAGCCTGGATGCGGCCAGCGAGCTGCTCAAGCACGACTCCTTCGACAGCTACAAGAAGGCGGTCGAGGCGGCGGACAAGGCGCTGGAGGTGGACTCCGACTCGTCCGTGGCGCACGGCTACCTGGCGTACGCCTGGGCCATCCGCTGGGGTGAGCACGGCGGCGGGGACGACGCGCGCCGCCGGGCCGAGGAGCACCTGGCCGCGGGCAAGAAGCGCGGCGACCTCAGCTCGCACCTCATCGCGGCCGAGGCGCTCATCCAGACCCACAGCGGCAAGGGCAAGGACGCGCTGGGGCAGCTCGAGGAGAAGGTGAAGAGCCTGGACGCCGAGGGGCGCTCCAGCTCGCTGCTGTACCTGACGCTGGGCCTCATCCAGATGGACGCGGGCGACCTGGAGCGCGGCCGCGACAGCCTGGACCGCGCGCAGGCGCTGTCTCCGGACGACCCGCGCACCTACGCGGGCCTGGGCGCGGTGTACCGCCGCCTGGGACAGGACGGCGCGGCCTGGAGGAACTATGAGTTCGCCCTCCGGTACGAGAAGGACCACCCGGAGTCGCTGCTGGGCCGCTCGCTGCTGATGCTGGCGCAGGACTCGCCCAACTACGGGCTGGTCCACACGATGATCAAGAAGCTGCTGGAGTCGGACCCGCCGCCGTCTCCCCGGCAGCTCGCCGCCGCGCACCTGGCCCGCTCGCTGCTCGTCAGCCGCGTGTCGACCGCCATGGCGGACATGAAGCCGGACGTGCAGCAGAAGCTGGCCGAGGCCACCGCGGTGCCCGTGGAGAAGGAGAAGGCCCGCTCGGAGATGCTCAAGAGCGAGGACACCGGCTTCTCCCTCGACAAGCAGAACCCGGAGCTGCACGTCATCAAGGGCCGCCGCCTGCTGGCGGAGGGGAACTACGACGCGGCCGCCGAGGAGATTCGCAAGGCCATCCGCATGGACGGCTCGCGCGCCCTGTTCCACGTCGAGCTGGCCAAGTCGCTCATGGGCAAGCAGGGCGGCGAGAAGGAGGCCGCGGACGCGCTCCAGACGGCCCTGAAGACGATGGGCGACAGCCCCAAGCTGGTGGTGATGCTGGGCAACGCGTACCGCCGTCAGGGCAAGCTGGATGACGCCCTGGCCCAGTACCAGCGCGCGGTGAAGGACCCGAAGGCGAAGAACCCGGAGGCGCGGCTGGCCATGGGCGCCATCTACCGCGAGCGCTCGGACTGGGCGAAGGCCCAGGAGCAGCTGGAGAAGGCGAGCCAGGAGTTCATCGGCCAGTCGGACCGCGCGGCCATGGCGCTCACCGAGCTGGGGCGCGTGTACCAGGGCAAGGGTGACGCGGCGAAGGCGGACGAGACGTATCAGCGTGCGCTCAACGCGGACGAGGCCTACACGCCCGCCTACTACTACTACGCCACGCTGCTCGCGAGGGACTCGAAGCAGGGCGCCAAGGCGAAGATGCTGGCCCAGGAGTACCTGAAGCGAGATCCGAGCGGCGAGCACGCCTCCGCCGCCCGCTCGCTGTCGGGCGGCTGAGCAGCCCCGGCTCCACCGGGGCGGGACAAGCGGGGCTGATGCGCGCGGGCAGTAGAACGCGCGGTCAGCCCCGTTGCCGTGGTTGCCGCCCCCCGCGCCCCGGGGCTATGCCCCGGGGCGGTTGTCTTCCAGGGCACACCGGGGTGGGGTGGGAGTCCGGTGTCGCCGAGGCCGGCCACGGAGGCCAGCCGGGCGTCCCTCCACCGGGCCTTCCCCGGGGCGCCGTGTCCTTGCCCACCCCCGGGTGGTGCCTGTATGGGAAGGCCGTCACCGCGCCGGCAGCTCGTCTGTCGGGCCTACCCCTGGAGTCTGTGTGAACGCGCGTGCCGAGTCCCTGCCGACAATCGCGTCCGACCTGATCTCCCTCACCAAGCCGCGCCTCTCCTCCCTGGTGCTCGTCACCGCGGCGGGCGGCATGTGGCTGGCACCCGGCAGCATGGGGGCGCTCAACGCGCTGGTGACGTTGCTGGCCACGGCGGGCACCGTGGGCGCGGCCAACGCCCTCAACTGCTACTGGGAGCGGCACAGCGACCAGTTCATGGCGCGCACCCGCAACCGGCCGCTGCCCTCCGGGCGCATGGAGCCGGCGGTGGCGCTGTGGTTCGGCATCTCCCTGGCGGCGGTGTCGCTGCCGGCGCTGGCCCTGGGCGCCAACGTGCTCACCGCGGCGCTGGGGCTGCTGGCCCTGCTGAGCTACGTGCTGGCCTACACGCCGCTGAAGGCGCGCACGTCCATCGCCATGCTGGTGGGCGCGGTGCCCGGCGCGCTGCCGCCGCTCATGGGCTGGACGGCGGTGACCAACCAGGTGGACGCGGGGGGCTTCGCGCTCTTCGCCATCATGTTCCTCTGGCAGATGCCCCACTTCCTCGCCATCGCGCTGTTCCGCAAGGAGGAGTACCGGGCGGCGGGCCTCAAGTCGGTGCCCCTGGAGCGGGGCGACGAGTCCAGCCGCGCACAGGTGGTGCTCTACCTGGTGGCGCTGGTGCCCATGACGCTGCTGCCCTTCCAGCTCCACATCGCGGGCACGTGGTACCTGGCCTCGGCGGTGGTGCTGGGGTTGAGCTTCCTCGGCCTGGGGGCGTGGGGCTTCTTCCGGCGGCTGGGAAACACCTGGGCGCGCCAGACGTTCTTCTTCTCACTCATCTACCTCACTGGCCTTTTCGCCGCGCTGGCGCTGGACCGCGTTCCTCGCGGATAGCGTCCCGGGTGCACGGGGGACGCCCACTCATGTCCGAAGTCCTGGTTTCCACCGCCACCTCCCACCCGCTGCTCCAACTGGAGGGGCTCACGCGCCGCTTCAAGGGGCGCACGGCCGTGGATGGCCTGTCCCTGTCGGTGCGTCCGGGCGAAATCCTGGGCCTGCTGGGCCCCAATGGCGCGGGCAAGTCCACCACTTTCCAGGTGCTCGCGGGGCTGCTGTCGCCGCATGCGGGGCTGGTGCGCTTCGAGGGCCGTGAGCTGGCGCTGAGCGACCCGTCGCTGCGCCGGCAGATGGGCATCATCTTCCAGCGCAGCAGCCTGGATGACCTGCTCACCGCGCGGGAGAACCTGAAGCTCGGAGCCCGGCTGTACGGCCTGGGCGGAGAGCGGGCGCGCGAGCGGGTGGAGGCGATGCTGGCGCTCATCGGCCTGGCCGACCGCGGCGACGAGCGCGTGTCCACGTGGTCCGGGGGCATGCGCCGCCGGCTGGAGCTGGCGCGGGCGCTGGTGCACCAGCCGCGCGTGCTGCTCATGGACGAGCCCACGCAGGGCCTGGACGAGGCGGCCTTCCGCACCTTCTGGGCGCACCTGAAGCGGCTGCGCGACAGCGAGGGCCTCACGGTGCTGCTCACCACGCACCGCGCGGACGAGGCCGAGGTCTGCGACCGGCTGGCGGTGCTGGACGCGGGCCGGTTGGTGGCGTGTGACACGCCGCAGGCGCTGGCCTCGCGCATGGGCGGGGACATCCTCTCCGTGGAGGCCCCCGAGCCCGAGGCGCTGGCGGCCGAGCTGCGCGAGCGGCTGGGGCTGGACGCGAAGGTGGTGGAGGGGCGGGTGCAGGTGGAGGCGTCGCAGGGCCACGCGCTGGTGCCCCGGCTGGTGGAGGCGTTTCCGGCCGGGCGGCTGACCTCCGTCTCGCTGCGCCGGCCCACGCTGGCGGACGTGTTCCTCCAACTGACGGGGCGCGCGCTGGGCGCGGACGTGCCCACCGCCGAACCCGCGCCGAGGAGACGTCGATGAGCGCCGAGCTGTCCGCCGCCCCCGAACCGATGAACGCCGGGGCCCCGGCCGTATCCGACGCGCCCAGGACGCTCGCGCTCCAGTGGGCGACGGTGCGGGTGCTGATGATGCGCGACATCGTGCGCTTCTTCCGCCAGCCGTCCCGGGTGGTGGGGGCGCTCGCGCAGCCCGTCCTCTTCTGGTTCGTCATCGGCTCCGGCTTCGCGGGCTCCTTCCGCGTGGAGGGCGCGCAGGGGCTGGGCTACCAGCAGTTCTTCTTCCCGGGCGTCGTCACCATGGTGCTGCTGTTCAGCGCCATCTTCGCGACCATCACCGTCATCGAGGACCGCCGCGAGGGCTTCCTCCAGGCGGTGCTCGCCGGGCCGGGCTCCCGGCTGGCGGTGGTGCTGGGCAAGGCGCTGGGCTCGTCGGCCATCGCGCTGCTCCAGGCGTCGCTCTTCCTGCTGCTGGCGCCGCTGGCGGGCGTGAGCGCGGCCACGCTGAACGTGCCGTTGCTGCTGGCCGTCATGGTGCTGTCGGCGCTGGCGCTGACGGGCATGGGCATGTCGCTGGCGTGGTGGGTGCGCTCCAGTGCGGGCTACCACGCGGTGATGAGCATCGTCCTGCTGCCCATGTGGGTGCTCTCCGGCGCCATGTTCCCGCTCAAGGGCGCGGACACCTGGCTGGCCTGGGTGATGCGGCTCAACCCGATGCGCTACTCCGTGGAAGGCGTGCGGCGGGCGCTGTACGGCGCGGAGGCGTCGATGGCGCTGGGCGCGTCCTCGTCGTCGGCGGGGCTGGAGGTGCCGGTGCTCGTGGCCTTCGCCGCGGTGTTCGTGGGGCTGGCCGCCTTCAGCGTCAGCCGGCGCGAGTAGAGGGCGGGCATTCGCGGCGTCCCGGTGGGTTGGACATGCGCTGCCCCTTTCGCTACGAGGTGGGCAGCCGCACCACCTGACCTCCCGAGGAGATTGCACGATGACGCTGCGCACGCTCGGCCTGACGCTGCTGGGAACCGCGGGGCTGCTGACCCTCTCCGCCTGCAAGAAGGAGGAGCCTGCCGCGGAGGCGCCCGCCGCCGCGCCCGCCGCGATGAAGGAGCCCCACGCCGCCTCCCCCATCCAGGCGCCCGAAGGTGCCGCCGCCGCGCCCGTGGCTCCGGCGGGTAAGGGCGTGGTGAAGGGCTCGGTGAAGTTCACCGGCACGCCGCCCGAGGCCGCCGACATCCCCGCGAGCAATGACCCGGCGTGCGAGGGCATGGCGGCGAAGGATGCGTCGGTGCTGGTGAAGGACGGGAACCTGCGGAACGTGCTGGTGCGCGTGAAGGGCCAGGTGCCCGGCGCGCCCCCGGCGCCGAGCACGCCGGTGGTGTTGGACCAGTCGAAGTGCACCTATGTCCCGCGTGTCCAGGGCGCGAGGGTGGGCCAGCAGGTGGCGTTCAAGAACAGCGACGGGACGCTGCACAACGTGCGCGGCGTCGTGGGCGCCAAGCCCGTGTTCAATGTCGCGCAGCCGCCGTCCGGGGCGCCCGTGGAGCGGCCGTTGCCGCCGGACGCCGACGTGCTGAAGCTCAAGTGCGACGTCCACCCGTGGATGCAGGCGTTCGTCGTGAGCAACGAGAACCCGTACTTCGCGACGACGGGGGAGGACGGCGTGTTCTCGCTCGTGGGCCTGCCCGCGGGGACGTACACGGTCGAGGCCTGGCACGAGACGTTGGGGACGAAGACGGCCGAAGTCACGGTGACGGATGACGCGCCTGCGGAGGCGTCGTTCACCTTCTCGGCCGCGGACGCGTCCGCGCAGGAGTGAGCGTGGCTAGGGCCGGGGCGCTCCGTCCTGGCTCGCGCCTCACGCGGCCGCGCGGCCCTCCGCGCCCGGCGGGCCTTCCTTGCGCACGGTGAAGCCCACCCGGGCGCCGCCGCCCGGACGGTTCTCCGCGAAGACGTCTCCGCCGTGGACGTGCGCGATGCGCTGGACCAGCGCCAGCCCCAGGCCCAGCGAGCCCGCCTCGCGGGCCTCGGCGCCCGAGTCCTTCCGGTAGAAGGCCCGGAAGATGCGCGCATCCTCCCCCGGCTGAAGCCCCGGGCCGCGGTCGTCCACGCAGAAGGCCAGGTGCTGGCCTCGCTCCTGGACGCGCAGCGCCTCCGCGCCGGTGCCATGCTTGCGCGCATTCTCCAGGAGGTTCGCCAGCGCGCGGCCCAGCAGCGTCGCGTCGCCGACGAGCCCGGCGTCTTCCGCATCCATGTCCAGGACCGAGGGCGCCAGTCCCGCGCGCTCCAGGGCCTGGGTGGCCAGCGCCCGGGCGTCGAGCACGCGCGGCGTGAGCTGCCCGAAGTCCAGGCGGGAGCTGGCCAGCAGCTCGCCCACCAGCGCATCCAGCTCCACGACCTCGCGGTCCACCTGGTCCAGCGTCTTCGGGTTGCCGCCGCCATCGCGGAGCAGCTCCGTCAGCACGCGCAGCCGGGCCAGCGGGGTGCGCAGCTCGTGGGACACGGCGGCCAGCAGCTCGCGCTGGTCCGCCACCTGCTTCTGGATGCGTCCCGCCATGTCGTTGAAGGCATCCGCCAGCACGGCGAACTCACCGGTGACGTGCGGCGCCATGTCCGCGCGCGAGTCCAGCCGGCCCGCGCCCAGCTCCCGCGTGGCCCGCACCAGCTCGTCCACTGGCCGCGCGAGCCGCCGCGCGAACTTTCCGGCGGCGAGCCACAGCACCATGCAGGAGGCCACCAGCGGCAGCACCACCTTCAGCGGGCTCTTCGGCCGGGCGCTGGAGTAGCAGGCTCGCACCGAGCCGAGCGTGACGCCATCGCGCATCACGGGCAGGTGGAACTCCGCCAGCCGGCAGGACTCGTGGGTCTTCGCCAGCACGGCACCGGACGCGTCTCGCAGCTCCACGGCGACCTGCAGGTCCTTCGCGATGGAGTCCACCAGGGCGTCGCGCCGCGCCGGCTCGTCCCAGACCTCCTCGAAGCGGTGGCCCACGAAGGTCCGCAGCCGTTCTCCCTCCTGCCTCCAGGTGCCGCCGCCCACCAGGCTCATCACGGTGGCCACGACGGCGCCCGTGGCGACGATGGACAGGCCGAACCACATGAAGAGGCGCCGGTGCAGCCGGGCGCGCACGAAGCTCCCCAGGCGGCCCATGTGCCAGTAGCCGTGAGGCGGGTGTCGGTATCCCCAGTGCCGGCATTCGCCCGTGTTGGCGCCCCATTCGCGCCGGCTTCTCCACGGCCCGCCAGGGTGGCCGTGCCTCACGGGGCCTCCTTGGCGAAGACGTAGCCCACGCCGCGCACCGTCTTGATGAGGCGCGTGCCCACGTCGCCGAGCTTCTGCCGCAGGTGGGAGATGTGCACGTCCACGGTGCGCTCACCCACCACGGTGTCGCCGCGCCCGGCCTCGCCGAGCAGGGCGTCTCGCGGAATCACGCGCCCGGCCCTGCGCACCAGCGCGACGAGCAGGTCGAACTCCAGCCCGGTCAGCTCCACCGGACGCGCCTCCACGCGCACCTCGCGCCCGGCGACGTCGATGGACACGCCGCTGGCTTCGAGCCGGTCCGCCACCGCCGAGGGCTGCGAGCGCCGGAGCACGGCCCGCAGCCGGGCCAGCAGCTCGCGGGGGCTGAAGGGCTTGGGGAGGTAGTCGTCCGCGCCGAGCTCCAGGCCCACCACGCGGTCCGTCTCGTCGCCCTTGGCGGTGAGCATGATGACGGGGATGCGGCTCTTCGCGCGGATGCGCTTGCACACCTCCAGGCCGTCGATGCCGGGCATCATCACGTCGAGCAGCACCGCGTCATAGGTGCCCGCCTCCAGCGCCGCGAGCCCCCGGCCTCCGTCGGCCGCGTGGGCGACGGTGAGGCCGTTCTGCCCGAGGTACTGCGCGAGCAACTCGTACATCCGGGTGTCGTCATCGATGAGCAAGACGCGCGTGGACATGCCTGGCCTTCTACTTCAGGGCGCGGCGATGTGGATGGCGGTGCCGCTCGAAGACGGGGGCGTCGCCCCCGGGGGGCTGGACGGCTCCCTGGGGCCGTGGGGGCCGTTCGGGCTCCAGCCGTACTCCCAGGCGCCGTGGTGGCAGTGGTGACGCAGGTGGGCCCGGTGCCGGGCGAGCGTCGCGAAGCCGGAGGCATAGCCTCCGACCGTGCCCAGGGCGAGCAGGGCGATGAGTAGGCGGCGGGGCATGAGGTCTCTCCTTCGAGGTGACAGGGGTGGGGGAGGACTCACACGCCGCGCGAATCATCCGCGCGCCAGCGGCCAGGACCGTCACCGTGGCGGTCTCCGCCATGCCAGAACGCGCCGCCTCGCCAGCCACGGTGGCCACCACAGCGGCGGTGCCAGCCGCGAGGGCCCCCGTGCCAGCCGTGCCCGTGAGCGGGACCGTGCTCCAGGAGGTCCGCGAGCTCCCGGCGCTGCCTCGGGTCGAGCGCCTCGTGGACCTGGGCGAGCGCGCCCTGAACGGTGCGGCGGAGGTTGTCGGTGGCCACGTCGTGCCGCGCGAACAGCTCCCGGAGCGCGGCGCCGTCGAAGTGCTCACCACGCAGCGCGGTGCCCACGGCGGCGCGCGTGGGGCCCAGCTCGTCACGGGCCTTGGCGAAGGCCTCCAGGACGTCGTCCGTGGCCTTGAGGAGGACCTTCTCCTGCCCGGGGGACGTGTCCAGGCGCTCGAAGAGCCAGCGGAGGCGTCCGCGTCCGCTCCAGGCGCCTCGCCGGTGCGAGGGATGGTGCCAGTGACGCCCGCCGCGCACGGTGTAGATGAGGCCGGCGAGGCAGGCCGTTCCGAAGAGAAATCCAAACATGGTTCCACGCTCCCAAGTGAAGCCGGACCGGGTTGGGCGGTCCGGCGCTGTGGTGACGACGAGCGGGAAGGTAGAGGGCGGGTATGAAGGCCGCGCCCGTGTGGGGTGAAGAAGTGTGAAGGGGACCCGGACGGAGAATGAGGGGCCGGGTGCCGGGAAGCGGAGGTCGGGCGGTGCGGCGGGGCCCTGGGGGTGGGCGGAGTGTCGGCTGTCGGACGGCCGGGTGCCCGATTGGCGGTTCCCGTGTGGACAGGATGCGCCAGGAAGTTTGTCGTTAGGGGGCCGGGGCGGTGTCCGCTCCGCACAGCCGTTCGGGCAGCCCTTGGCGGCGGCCGCGAAGCAGAAAGAAGAAGGTCACATGGCAATCGGTACCGTGAAGTGGTTCAACGACGCCAAGGGGTTCGGCTTCATCGCTCAGGAGAACGGTGAGGACGTCTTCTGCCACCACACTGCCATCAACATGGATGGCTTCCGCACCCTCCAGGAGGGGCAGCAGGTGGAGTTCGACGTGACGCGCGGTCCCAAGGGACTGCAAGCGCAGAACGTCCGCGCCATCTGAAGCATCCGTCGGCCACCTTCGTGTGTGCCCGAGGCCCGGTCTCTCCACCAGGGAGGCGGGGCCTTCGCATGTCTGGCCCCTGATGCGCCGGGCGTGCGGCCAGCGCCGGATGCCCGTCGACAGCGGGAGGCCTTCCTTACCTTCACGGCAGACGCGCGGCGTACCCGCCGCCATCCAACGGAGAAGAAGGCATGGGCGACACCAGCGTGAAGAAGGTGGAGAGTCGGCACTCTCCCAAGGGGGAGATGGGGCAGAAGTACCTGGCGTCCGGCGTCCGCCTGTCGATGCGGCTGTGGGAGGACGAGCCACCCGGCGAGGCCGCGCCCGCCACCGCGAGGGAGTACGAGACGGTCGGCTTCGTGCTGAAGGGGCGCGCCGAGCTGCACCTGGAAGGACAGGTCATCCTGCTCAACCCCGGTGACTCCTGGCTGGTGCCCCGCGGCTCCAGTCACGCGTACAAGGTGCTGGAGACGTTCTCCGCGGTGGAGGCCACCAGCCCGCCCGCTTCCGTCCATGGCCGCGACGAAGGCATGGAGGCGGGGAAGACGCCACCCGCGAAGGCATGAGTCCTGGAGCCGTCCTTATGCGATGCGGAGGTCAGTCCCTCTTCCGCCCGCCGGACCACGCCATGTTCATGTAGGTCGTCCCGCCGGCCAACTCGTCCAGCATCTGGTTGAGCCGCTTCTGCCGGGTCGGCTCGAGCTTCGCCCGAGCAATCCAGCCCAGGTAGTCATTCTGCTGATACGGAGGGCGCGCTTTGTAGGCGTCCATGAGTCCGCGCTCCACCAGCGCCGCCCGGACAGGGGCGGGCATCGGGTTCCTGGCGCGCTTGAGTGCCGGTCGCTTCGCGGTTGCCATCGTTTCTATCCACTCCGCGATTACCGGGCACCCAGGCCCGGCTGCGGCACGCGCTCGAAGATGAGCGTGGATTCTCCCTTGTAGACCCCCTGCCCGGTCTGGCGGAAGCCGCACTTGTCGGCTACGCGGAGGGAGGCGGCGTTCTCGGGGGAAATCATGCACGTCACGCGCTCTGGGCGAAGGTGGGCGTCCGCCCAGGCGAGGGCCGCGCGCACCGCCTCGGTGGCGTAGCCCTTGCCGTGCGCCCACGGGGCGAGCACCCATCCCGCCTCGAATGCGCTGACTGGCGACGGCTGCATGTCCCGGTGGAAGTCGCCCACGCCCACCTCGCCCACGAGC
>Ga0182745_1003548_pt1 | contig 13407 bp, 9 predicted proteins | sample eDN3rd30CKraftBY_FD_128523 | JGI IMG/M metagenome (GOLD analysis project Ga0182745, IMG submission 128523) | Enriched backyard soil microbial communities from Emeryville, California, USA - eDNA 3rd pass 30_C Kraft BY (version 2) (version 2) | ecosystem: Environmental > Terrestrial > Soil >...
GCGATCCAGGTGCCGATGGACCTGCTCGAGGGCGAGGAACTGGGCTGGCTGCGGCGGCAGCGGGGATAGCGCCTGATCCCCCCTGCGGCGGAGCCGTGGGGAGGGGGACCATCCGCAGGATGGTGGAGGGGCCGCGAGCGTAGCGAGCGCTTCGCGCTCGGCCCCTCCGTCAGCCCTGCGGGCTGCCACCTCCCCACCGCTGCGCGGTAGGGAGGATCAATCGGCCACGCTCGCCCTATACGTCGGCGCGACCCGCTTGCGGCTTGCCTGCTCATAGGCATAGCCCGCCGCGAGCACCGCGCCGTCGGACCATTTCGGGCCGATGAAGGAGAGGCCAACCGGCAGCCCTTCGACCGCGCCCATCGGCACGGTGAGGTGCGGATAACCTGCGACCGCGGGCAGATCGCTGACGCTCGGGCCCGTATAATGGTCGCCGTTGACGAGGTCGGTGGTCCAGGCGGGGCCGTTGGTCACGCCGACGAGCAGGTCGACGCCATGCGCCTTCAGCAGCCGGTCGATCCCCTCGGGGCCCGCGAGCCGCGCCGCCTTCGCCTTCGCTTCGCGATAGGCGGGGCTATCGAGCCCGCCCTTGGTCTCGGCCAGCTCGAACAGCGACTGGTCGAACCAGCGCAGTTCCTCGGGATGTGCCTTGTTGAAGGCGATCAGGTCGGCGAGCGTCTTCGGGCCGTCCTTCGCGGGCAGGCTCGCCAGATAGGCGGCCATGTCGGCCTTGAGTTCGGTCATCATGATCTCGAACTCGGCATCGCCAAGCCCATCGAGGCCGGCCTGGCTGTCCTCGATCTCGACGATCGTCGCGCCGAGACCGGCCATCCGCTTCAGCGCCGCGTCGAACAGCGCGGCGATGTCGGCGCGCTTGCCGATGCGGTCGCGCAGCACCCCGATGCGCTTGCCCTTGAGCGCGCCAGGCGACAGCGCGGCGGCGAAATCGGCCTTGTGCGCGTCGGCCTCGGCGGTCGCGGGGTCGGCGGGATCGCTGCCCGCGATGACGCCCAGCATCGCGGCGGCGTCGCGCACGCTCAGCGTCATCGGCCCCGCCGTGTCCTGGCTGTGGCTGATCGGCACGATGAAGGTGCGGCTGACGAGCCCGACCGTGGGCTTGAAGCCGACGATGCCGTTGAGCCCCGCAGGGCAGGTGATCGAGCCGTCGGTTTCGGTCCCGACCGTCAGCGCCGCGAGGCTCGCCGCCATCGCCGCCCCGCTTCCCGCCGACGATCCGCAGGTGTTGCGGTCGAGCGCGTAGGGGTTCTTCGTCAGCCCGCCGACCGCGCTCCAGCCGCTCGTCGAGCTGTTCGAGCGGATGTTCGCCCATTCCGAAAGATTGGTCTTGCCGAGGATCACCGCGCCCGCCTCGCGCAGCCGCGCGACGAGCGGCGCATCGCGGTTCGTCACATTGTCCTTGAGCGCGAGCGAGCCCGCCGTGGTCGGCACCGGCCCGGCGGCCTCGATATTGTCCTTGAGCAGCACCGGGATGCCGTGGAGCGGGCCGCGGACCTTTCCGGCGCGGCGCTCGGCGTCGAGCCGCCGGGCCTCGGCGAGCGCGTCGGGGAAGGTCGCGATCACCGCGCCGAGCTTCGGCCCATTGTCGTCGAGCTTCAGGATGCGGTCGAGATAGATGCTGGTGATGAGCTGGCTGTCGATCGTCCCCGCGGTCATTTCGGCCTGGAGCGTCGCCGCGTCCTTGCCCTCGATATCGGGGAGCGGCGGCGGCATCGCGGCGGCGGGGACGAGCGGCAGCAGGACGGCGGCGACCGCCAGCGCGGCGAGCGGGCGAAATTTTTTCATGGTGCGCAGGCTTGGCAGCCGTAACGGCAATTGCAAGCGGCGATTTCGGCCGGGCGCAACGGCGTTGACAGGCCGGTCCCGGCTCTGCTCCGATGGCTGCGGGAGAGAAAAATGAGCGAAAATCCTGCCCTTGCCGCAGGGCGCGGGTCGCGCGCCGCCGGTACCACCGCCGCGCAGACGCGGACGATGCTGTGGATCCTGCTGACCGTCTATATCTTCAATTTCCTCGACCGGCAGATCGTCAACATCCTCGCCGAGCCGATCAAGGCCGATCTCGGCCTTTCCGATACCGAACTGGGGCTGCTCGCGGGGCCGGCCTTCGCGGTCTTCTACGCGCTGCTCGGCATCCCGATCGCGCGCCATGCCGACAAGGAGGGAACGAACCGGGTGCGGCTGATCGCGCTCGCGCTCGCCATCTGGTCGGCGATGACCGCGGTGTGCGGTCTCGCACAGAATTTCGTGCAATTGCTCTTCGCGCGCATCGGCGTCGGGGTGGGCGAGGCGGGCTGCACGCCCGCCGCGCATTCGCTGATCACCGACAGCGTCCCGGCCGAGAAGCGCTCGTCGGCGATCGCCTTCTACGGGCTCGGCATCCCGATTGGATCGCTGTTCGGGCTGATCCTCGGCGGGGTGGTCAACGATCTCTACAACTGGCGCGTCGCGCTGATGCTCGTCGGCGCGCCGGGGCTGCTCCTCGCGTTGATCGTCCTCTTCTTCATGCGCGAGCCGCGACACCATCGTGTCGCCGAGGTGGCGAAGACGGCGCCCGTGCCGCTTCCCGCCGGTGCGGCGCTGCGCGAGATCTTCGGCTCGCGCGCTTTCGTCTATATATTGATCGCGGCGTCGGTCACCGCCTTCCTTGGCTATGGCAAGGCGCTGTGGACGATCAGCTTCTTCATCCGCAGCCACGGCCTGTCGACGACCGAGGCGGGGCTGTCGATGGCGGTCGTCCTCGGACTCGCGGGCATCTTCGGCACATGGCTCGGCGGCAAGGTCGCCGACCGGTTCGGCACGGCGGACAAGAAGCATATCCTGACGCTGCCGGCCTATGGGATGGCCGCCGCCGCGCCGGTGCTTTTCCTCGGCTATCATATGCAGGACTGGCGCGTCGCGGTCGCGCTTCTCGTCGTGCCGACGATCCTCAACACCGCTTATTACGGCCCCGCCTATGCCTGCGTGCAAGGGCTGGTGCGGCCGCAGGCGCGCGCGGTCGCGGCATCGATCATGCTGTTCGGTCAGAATCTGATCGGGCTCGGCTTCGGGCCCTTCCTCTTCGGCGTGTTGTCCGACGCGCTGGCCCCGGCCTATGGCGAGGAGAGCGTGCGCTATGTCCTCTATGGCGCCGCATGGTTAGGGCTGATCCCCGCCTTCTTCTTCTGGCGCGCCAGCCTGCGCCTCGGGCGCGAACTGAAGTCGGGCTGATCGCGGCGTCCCGACGGGCGATCAGTTTCCGGCCAATATGATCTCGTCGCCCGTCGTTGATACCCGCCTCGCGATATCGTTGAGTTCGAGCGCCTTCACGAACCCGTCGATGTCGCCGGCCGAAAATACGCCGACGATCTGCTTGTCGGGGATCGCGCCGTTCTGGAACCTCAGCTTTCGCGTCGAGTAGCGATTGACCTCGGCGACGGCCTTCGAGAGCGGATCGTGCATGAAGATGAGGCGCCCCTCGGTCCAGCTCGTCTCCTTGTTCACGTCGACGCTGCTGAGCGTCCAGTTGCGATCGGTGCCGATGACGAGCTGACGTCCGGGGACCATGACGGTGCTGTTGCCGCCGCCTGTTTCATCGACCTGGACCTTCCCCTCCGCCAGGACGACGGCCATCTCCCCCCGATCGAGGCTGACTTCGAACGCCGTCCCGACGGCGCGCACCCTTTTTCCCCCGGCATTGACGATGAAGGGCCGCGCGCGATTGCTGGCGACGCGGAAGAAGGCGCGGCCGCGAAGCAGGTCGACCTCGCGCAGCTTCGATGTCTCCGCGAACCGCATCTCGGTTTCGGAATCGAGCGTGACGACGGACCCGTCGGGGAGGGTCACGGTGGTCCGCTGCCCGGTTTCGGTGTGGAAGGCCTGCGCCGATCGCTCGCCGGCGCCGGGCCAAAGGCCGGGAAGCGTCGCCCAGCCGAAACCGATCATGAGCAGAATGGCCGCGGCGATCGCGAATCCCGGCCAGCGGCGTGCCGCGCGGTAACCCGCAAGCCGCTCCTGGGCCGGATTATTGGATAGCGCGGGGTCGTTCTTCGCGGTTCCAGCGATGGTCCAGGCCTTGTCGATCGCGCGATAGGCGTCGCGATTTGCGTCGGACCGATCGAGCCATTCGCGAAAACGATGTTCGTCTTCCAGCGTGACGTCGCCCGCGAGCCGAAGATTATACCAGTGCGCCGCCTCCGAGCGCAGCGCGGCGCGATTCATGGATTGTTCGCCGCTCATCGGTCGGCCTCCATCTCTTCGGCGAGCCGGACGAGCGCGCGGTGCATGAGTTCCTTCACCGAATCCCTCGCAATGCCCATTCGCTGCGCGATCGCCTGATAGGTCAGGTTTTCGAAGCGATGCAGTTCGAACGCCTCGCGGGCCCGCGGCGGCAGGTTGCGGATCGCCGCGACGACGCGTCGATACTCCTCCTGGCCGATGGCGATCCGTTCGGGGGAAAGCGGGTCGGCGACGTCGCGGCCTTCCACCCATTCGTCGTGCAGAAAGGCGGCTCGCGCCGTCTGCCTGCGATACCGGCTGATCAGCACATTGTGGGCGATCGCGAACAGATAGCCTTCGACATTCCTGATCGGGGCCGTCACCTGCGCCGACTGGAGCCGCACGAAAACATCCTGGATCAGGTCATCGACGTCGGCCTCGGGAACCCGGCGCCGGAAATATCGGCGGAGGCCCGGTCCATAGGCGGTCATCCATGTGCCGAAATCCCGGTCCTGAGAGGGCAGCGCCATCGTCAGGAAAGGTCCCGACGGGGCTCGCATCGACGATGACAACCAAATTCCTGCATCATTCCAACACTATCCAAAGACAGGCCGCGGATTTTTTTCCGGCGCTTGCCTGACTAGACGCGGGAGCGGGCAAAGAGGGGGGAGGGGTTTGCGGTTTCCTGCCGATTTTTTCGCCGCGAGCCCGGGTTGCGATGGATTTTTGCAAAATTTTTCAAAAGACATTCCCCCCGACCCGGCCGTGTTGACGTCTATGTAAGTGATAGCGGCTCGGCGCGTCACAAAACAGGGGCAAAGCCTCAAGATATAAAATCCAGGGGGAGAGGGGACATCATGCGTTTTCGTGCCTTTGCATTGCAGCGGTTTCTGTTCGGCAGCGTCGCGGTAGGGGGGCTGATCATGACCGCGGCCCCTGCGATCGCGCGCGATAGTTTCGTGAAATACAATATTCCGCCGCAATCGCTCGGCCGCGCGCTCCGGGACTTCGGCCTGCAGAACGGCATGACGGTGATGGCCGACGCGATGGTCGTGCAGGGCAAGAGGACGGCCGGCTTTCGCGACCGCGCCGACCCCGAAACGGCGCTGCGCGTCCTGTTGAAGGGCACCGGCCTCGCCTATCGCCGCGACGGCAATATCTTCGTGGTGACACAGGAGGGAAACGCAAACCCGCCCGCCGCCACCGACGCGAGCGCCGAGAATGAAATCGTCGTCACGGCGCAGAAAAAGGTCGAATCGATTCAGGACGTGCCGATTTCGGTGTCGGCCTTTTCAGCGAAGTCACTCGACGAGCAGAAGATCGAGGGCGGGTCGGAACTGGTGCGCGCGGTGCCGAACGTGTCCTTCTCCAAGACCAATTTCGCGAGCTATAATTTCTCGATCCGCGGCATCGGCACCAAGGCGCTGTCGGTATCGTCCGATCCCGCAGTGGCGATCAGCTTCAACAACACCCCCCTCATCCGCAATCGCCTGTTCGAACAGGAATATTTCGACGTCGAGCGCGTCGAGGTGCTACGCGGGCCGCAGGGCACCCTCTATGGCCGCAACGCGACCGGCGGCGTCGTTAACATGCTTCCAAACATCGCAAAGCCCGGCGATTTCGATGGCTGGGTGAAGGGTGAAGTCGGCAATTACGAGACGCGGCGCGCGAGCGGAATGATCAATATTCCTCTAGGCGACACGCTTGCCATCCGTGCGGCGGGCGCGCTGACCAAGCGCGGCGGCTATGATTTCAACACGGTGACGAACCGCCATGTCAACGGCCGCGACCTGTGGTCGACGCGCATCAGCGCTGCATGGGAGCCAAGCGACCGCTTCCGCGTCAACGCGATCTGGGAGCACTTCAACGAGAACGACAATCGTTCGCGGACTGGCAAGCAGCTTTGCCATACCGACCCGGGGCCGGCGAGCGTGGGGGCCGTGGACATCAGCAACATGCCGGGCACAAGAGCGTCTCTTAGCCAAACCTGCTTGCCAAAATCATTGTACGCCGACGGCGCCTACGGCGTTCCAAATGGCCTCTCCTTGCCGCACATCGCAATAGCACGTTATCTTAGCCTCGGTAGGTTCGGCGGAAGAAGAGGGCCCGAAGTCAACCTTATAAATCCCGACCTAGACCCCTACTCTGGCGCGGTTCAATCTCACGATCTTCGTGAAATATCGACCAGCTTTGATCCCGTCTTTCGCGCCAAAAACGATGTTTTCCAGGCAAATTTGGAATGGGATATCGTTGATGATATCTCGTTTTTCTCGCAAACCCTGTATACCAAGGATAACTATTACTCGTCACAAGACTATAATAGATTCCAGTCCGTTGACGTATTCAACGATTCAACCGGTCTTTGGGGCTTGGTGAGGCCTAACCCGACGGATGGAATAACACCTAACGGCATATTCTCTGATCCGCAACTTGGAGATTCAAAGAAAATTCTGGGAGTTGATCTCGTAAGGGCAAAAAGTAGTCAATGGTTTCAAGAATTCAGATTACAATCCAACTTCCAGAAAGATTTTGATTTCAGTGTTGGGGCTAATTATTTAAAATTTAAAATCGACGAAGATTATTTCGTATTCAATAATCTATTTACTGCCATAGGACATTTGCAAATATCTCCATGGGGAACCGGGGGGGTGATCGGCGAGTGTACGAATGATCCTCTAAACCAGCCCTGCGCATATGTAGACCCCAATCCCCTTGAGAATATCAATGGGGAAGGTCACAACTATTTTCGTAGCAGAAATGTTTCAGAAACGGAATCATACGCCGTATTCGGTGAAGCATACTGGAACTTGACTGACGATTTTAAAATAACCGCTGGACTTCGATATACGGATGATAAGAAAGTTGCCACACCCTATAAATCCCAGCTTCTGTTGGGAATGGGGCCGCTGGGCGGCGGCAATATCTCGCGAGGCTATCCGAGGTCACCCGATATAAGGCAACGGTGGGGTCGAATAACAGGCAGGATTGTAGCGGATTGGAAACCGAAGCTCAGCTTCACTGATGATAGCCTGATCTACGTATCTTATGCCAGGGGGTATAAAGGAGGCGGAGCAAATCCACCAAGTATAGATGTTGGTCCGATGCTCCAGATTTTTTCTCACCCGGAAACCTTCAAGCCGGAGAGTGTCGACGCCTTCGAAATTGGCACGAAAAATATTCTAGCCAACGGGAAATTGACGCTTAACGCCAGCGCATTCTATTATGACTATAAAGATTATCAGGTTTCACAGATCGTCGACCGCTTGGCGCTTAATGAAAATTATGACGCGGAAATCTGGGGTACCGAACTGGAGATGGCGTGGAAGCCAACGCCGAGAATTCGATTCAATGCCAACCTCGGCTATCTGGATACCCGCATCGGAAAGGGCATGCGGTCGATCGACGTGATGAACCGCACCCAAGGAAATGAAGACTGGATGGTGGTGAAGCCTTGGGTACAGCTGCCGTCAAGCTGTGTCGCTCCCACGGCGGTAGTCGAAACGATCATAAGCAGCCCGGCATATCAGGATGACAACGCGGTCGCTGTCTTAAGCAGTCTGTGTGGGGGTTCTGCATTCGGCAATTTTAGATCTGGATTCTATCCACTTATTTATGGCGTTACGTATGACCCTTTAACAGATGGCCCAAATCAAGGGCGCGGATTCTTTGCTGATCTTGGTGGTAATGAGCTGCCTAATTCACCGCACTGGACCGTTAATCTTGGGGCGCAGTACATCATTCCGATGAATGATTGGGACTTGACGCTGCGCGGAGACTATTATCGCCAAGGAAAGAGCTGGGCACGCGTTTACAATACGGCGAATGATCGTTTGAAATCGTGGGATAACACCAATTTATCGGTGACGCTCGCGAGGCCGGAAAGCGGCTTCGCCATGCAGCTCTATGTCAAAAATATATTCAATAAAACCCCAATAACTGACGCCTTTATCAATAGTGATGATAGCGGATTAACGACCAACGTTTTCACGCTTGATCCAAGAATTGTTGGATTTAGTGTTTCAAAATCGTTCTGACTATTTTTAGATATTTTCAACTTCAATGAAAGGGGGGTATTCAATATTTGAGTGATGATAAATATTTTTAATGCATTTCCTTTAGCAATTGGAGATATGTCATGAAAACGTCAATTTTCGCTATCGCGTCCCTTGGCCTCTTGGTTGCGACCCCGGCGCAAGCCGCTGATCCGCATCTCACGCCTGCCAACTCGTCGAAAACCCTGTCGGGGCCTGCGAGTTTGGGGTCGCTCCAATGCTATTTGGACCTTGATGTCACAACCGGGAGCAGTTCCGGTACCGGTGCGGTGGATGGAACGATTGATGGCGGCACCAATGATCCCGGGCAGAGCGATCCTGGCTGTGCGGGTGTTAGGGTGGATTCGGGGACGTTTGACCTCGATTCCGGCAGTTACAATGCAAGCGGCGGGGACTATGGCCTCGGCTCCGGCACCGGGATGGTTAATAATCTGCAAATCAGCGTTTATAACCCCACCACGATGACATGGACCCCCTGCCCGACCGCTAATTTGCCGATAGATGTCCAGAAAGTCGACAATACGCCGTCGGTGGAAGTCCTGCTTGGAGGCACTATTCCTGGATGCGGTGTTGCATCAGCGGCTTTGATCGGTGGATATGATTTGGTGCCTTAATGGTGCGCCTCAGTAAGCCATATGCTGTGGATACCTCGATCCATCGACGATAGATCGAAGTATCCACCTCTCTACCGGATATTACTGGCCGCACCGTGGTAGCGGTGCGGCCCTTTCCGGGCCAGCGGCGGAGACCCGTTACTGGCGCAATCTCGATAAAACGGTCAGGCGGGCATCGCAATGTGTTTGCGCTGAGAAAAGTTTCGACCCCGCTCTTGCTGGGTATGGCTGCTTATGCCGCCGCCGCCCATGCCGAACCGGATAAGGGGGACGTCGCGGCGGGGACGGTTCCGCAAGGGGCCGCCCCGCCGGGCGTTATCGTGTCGCCCGGCGAGCCCGACGAGATCGTCGTCACCGCCGATCGCTATGGCGAAGCGAAGGTGGCGGCGGAAAGCGAGTTCGACGAGGCGGAAATCGCCAGCCACGGTGCGGACGACATCCAGGACCTGCTCGCGGAGCTCACCCCCTTCATCGGCAACGGCGACGAAGAGCTCGTTATCCTGATCAACGGCAAGCCCGCCGGCTTCGATCGCTCGGTCCTGTCCTATCCCACCGAGGCGCTCCAACGGCTCGCCGTGCTGAAGCCCGAGGCGGCGGCGCAATATGGCGAGCCCGCGGGCAAACGTGTCGTCAATCTGGTGCTCAAGAAGCATTTTTCGATGCTCAACGCCGATGCGGGCATCGATTTCGCGACCGCCGGCGGCCAATATGGCGGCACCCTGGCCGCCACCCGGACGGCGATCAGCGGGGACACGCGCTGGAACGTCCAGGCCCGGCTCGGCGCCGACAGCGCCTTTCGCAAGACCGCACGCGACATCCCGCCGCGCGACGGGGTGTTCGACAGCGTCGGCTACATCTCCGGCCTCGATGGCGGAGAGATCGACCCGGCGCTCAGTCTCGCCGCCGGGGAACCGGTCAGCGTCGCGGCCATCCCTCCGGGAGCGCTGTCGGTCCCGCCCAGCCTCGGCGATTTCGCCGCGACCGCGAACACCGTTCACGCCGTCGACCCCAATCGTTTCGAAACGCTGCAATCGTCGCGGCGCAACGCATCGCTCAGCATCGGCGTCACGCGTCCGCTGGGCGACTTTTCCGCTTCGCTGAACTTCAACGCGAGCCGGTCCAGCAGCGATGGCCTGCGCGGTCTGCCCATGGCGTCGATCGTCATCCCGGTGGGAAGTCTCTGGTCGCCCTTTGCCGATGATATCCTGCTGACGCGCCCCTTCGCGGGCGAGCGCGCGCTGCGCACCGCCAACGACGCCACCTCGCTCCGCGCGTCGCTGACGATCAACGGCAATATCGGGAGCTGGCAGACCAATCTGGGCATGACCTATTCGCGCAACTGGTCCAGCAACCTCCTCGAAAACGGCATCGACATCGCGCGGGTCCAACAGTTGATCGACGCGGGCGATCCGCTCTTCAACCCTTATGGTCCGTGGGACGACGGCCTGCTACTCGTCGCCCGCGGCCGGACGCAGGGCGAGAATCTCGGCGCTCGGTTCAACGTCCGCAAGACGATCATCGACCTTCCGGCCGGACCCCTCGTGTGGAATGTCACCGCCAATACCAGCCGCAATCGCTCGACAAGCCGGAACGGGGACAGTTCCGGCGACTATGCCGACGCAGTCAGCGTCGCCCGGCAACAGACGAACGGCCAGATGTCGCTCAGCCTGCCCATATCCCGCCGCGATGAAACCGGGCAGGGGTGGCTGGGCGATCTGTCCCTCGACCTCAACGCCAGCGCCCAGACGATGACGAACAGCCGGCCGCAGGAGCGCTTCGGGGGTAACGTCAACTGGTCGCCATGGCCGATCGTCCAACTTCGCGGATCGATCGACTATGCCGAGGCCGCGCCCTCTTTCGACCAGCTCGACGCGCCGATCGTCACCACGGTGAGCCGGATCTTCGATTATACGCGGCAGGAGGTCGCCGAGCCGGTGTGGATCACCGGCGGCAATCCCGACCTGCGCCGGGGCAGCCGCCAGAGCCTTTCGCTCGCCGCCACGGTGCGGCCGCTCGGCGGCCAGATGCTGACGCTCAACCTCGCCTATCGCCAGTCGGTCGCGAAGGGCGGCGTGGCGGGCTTTCCCGAACTGACGCCCGCGATCGAAGCGGCCTTCCCAGAGCGCGTGACGCGCGATGCCGACGGGAGGCTCGTCGCCATCGATGCGCGCCCCATCAACATCGCCCGCGATACCGATGCCGAGCTGTCGAGCGGCCTGACCCTGCGCCTCGGACAGGGGCGGCGAGGGGGAGGCGGCAAGCCAGCTGCCGAGCCCTTGCAATTCAGCCTTTCGGTCAATCACCGCTGGCGGCTGAAGAGCGAGCTCCTGACCCGGTCCGGCGTACCCGCGATCGACCAGTTGAGCGGTGGCGGCCAGTCGCGCCACACCCTTACGCTGCAGGCTTCCGCAGGAAAGCGCGGTATAGGCGCCACGCTGAACGGGCGCTGGAGCAGTCCGGGCCATCTGGTGGGTGGGGGCGCCAACGGCGATGAAGCCTTCCGTTTCAAACCTCCGATCGTGCTGAATGTGTCGGCGTTCGTCGAACCCGATCATCTGTTCGCAGGATCGAAAGGGAAGAGCCTGTTGAGCGACGTCAAAATATCGGTCGACATCCAGAATATCTTCAACGGATATCGCCGGGTGAGGCTGGGGGACGGACGCGTGCCGGCCGGATACAGCCGCGACGAAGTCGACCCGCTTGGCCGCACGATGCGATTGACCGTGCGGAAGCGATTCTGACCTGCCTCGTCGGAGGGGCAGCTCTAGAAGGGCGGGGCTTCGGTGGCGCGCTGCGCCCGCGCCGCGTCGATCCACCAGCCAAGGTCGTTGGCGAAGCGCGGGAAGGCCTTGGCGATCCGCGATCCGTCCTCGCCCGCCGGCTGGCCCCGCTCGTCGAACGCGCCGCCGATGCGCGCGAGGCTGAGCGGGGTCGACGTCACGACCATCCCCATCGCGCCGAGGGTGGTGCGCCACGCGGTCGCGGCGCGGATGCCGGCGAAGGGGCCCGCCGAATAGGAGGCGATCGCCGCCGGGCGCCACGCGAATTGCGGCAGATAATGATCGACGAGATTCTTGAGGCCCGGCTGGAGCCCGCCATTATATTCGCCGGTGACGAAGACGAAGCCGTCGGCAGCGGCGATCGTTTCGGCGAGCGCATCCATCGCCGCGGGCGCCTCGCCCGCGCCATAGTCGCTGTGGCGGCGGTCGAGTATCGGCAGGCCGACGGCTTTCGCGTCGATCAGTTCGGCGCGGTCGCCGCGCGCGGCGAGGGCTTCGACGATCCAGTGCGCGAGCTTGATGCCCTGCCGGTCGCGGCGATAGCTTCCGTAGAAGACGAGGATGGTGCGGGTCATGCGGCTCTGGTGCCACGGCGCCCGCGAAAACGGAAGCGCTTGCGCGAGCGGGTCTGCTCCCTAAGCTGGCGGGGATCAAAGTGGGGGAGATCATCATGCGCGTCTATCGTACGCCGGACGAGCGCTTCGCGGCGTTGCCGGACTGGCCCTATGCGCCGCACTACCGCGGCCTGGCGGATGGGCTCCGCGTCCATTATGTCGACGAGGGCGCGCGCGAGGCGCAGCCGGTGCTGATGCTGCACGGCGAGCCGACCTGGGGCTATCTCTACCGGCGCATGATCGGGCCGGTGGTCGAGGCGGGCTTTCGCGCCGTGGTGCCCGACCTCATCGGCTTCGGCCGCTCCGATAAGCCGCTCGATCGCGCCGCCTACAGCTATGCGGCCGAGGTCGCGTGGATGCGGCAATGGATCGAGGCGCTCGACCTCCAGGACATCATCCTCGCCTGTCAGGATTGGGGGTCGTTGATCGGCCTCCGGCTCGTCGCCGAAATGCCCGAGCGCTTCGCCGGGGTCGCGCTGTCGAACGGCGGTCTGCCCGAGGGTCAGCCCGCGCCGCGTGCCTTCGCGATCTGGCGCGCCTTTTCGCGCTACAGCCCCGTCTTCCCGATCGGGCGAATCGTCAACGCGGGGGCGAAGAAGCGGCTGACCGCGGAGGAGATCGCCGCCTATAACGCGCCCTTTCCGACGCGCGCGTCGAAGGTTGCGGTGCGCATCTTTCCCTCCTTCGTGCCCCTGGGCGACAATGTCGCGTTGCCCGACCAGAAGCGGGCGTGGGCGGCGCTCGAGGCCTTCGACAAGCCCTTCCTCTGCTGCTTCACCGACGGTGATCCGATCACGCGCGGCGGCGACGCGCTGTTCACCGGGCGCGTGCCGGGTGCGCGCGGCATGGCGCACCGCACATTGAAGGGCGGGCATTTCGTGCAGGAGAACGATCCCGCAGGCTTCGTCGCGGCGATTTGCGACGTGGCGGCCGCGCGCCTCAGTCGCTGAACGGATCGCGGATCAGGATCGTGTCCTCGCGCTCGGGGCTGGTCGAGACGAGCGCGATCGGCGTCTCGATCAGTTCCTGCACACGCTGGATATATTTGATCGCCTGCGCCGGCAGGTCGGCATAGCTGCGCGCGCCCGCGGTCGACTCGCTCCAGCCGTCCATTTCCTCGTAGATCGGCTCGACC
>Ga0182745_1003555_pt1 | contig 13381 bp, 14 predicted proteins | sample eDN3rd30CKraftBY_FD_128523 | JGI IMG/M metagenome (GOLD analysis project Ga0182745, IMG submission 128523) | Enriched backyard soil microbial communities from Emeryville, California, USA - eDNA 3rd pass 30_C Kraft BY (version 2) (version 2) | ecosystem: Environmental > Terrestrial > Soil >...
GCGCCGACATCGCCTTCGCGGATGTCTTCGAGGACGCCTTCCTCGAGCGCGCGGACCGCTTCGAGGGATTGGGCGAACATCAGGCGGTGCTGGATCTCGGTCAGTTCCGGCTGCTCGGGGCTTTCCGGCCATTCCGTTGCGAGGCCGGACCAGAAGCCCTGGCGCTTGCCGGCCTCGTCATAGTCGTAGAAGCCCGCCTTGGTCTTTCTGCCCAGCCGCCCCTGGTCGGCGAGCTTGAAGATCACCTCGTCCACCGCACCATCGGGATAGGCATCACCCATCGCGGCGCGGGTGGCCTTGGCGATCTTGACGCCGAGGTCGATCGAGGTTTCGTCCACCAGTTGCAGCGGGCCAAGCGGCATCCCCATCAGCTTGGCGGCGTTCTCGACCAGCACCGGGCTGACACCCTCGGCCACCATGCGGATGCCTTCGTTGATATAGGGGATGATGCAGCGGTTGGCGTAGAAGAAGCGCGCATCATTGACCACGATCGGGGTCTTGCGGATCTGGCGCACGAAGTCGAGCGCCTTGGCGACCGCGCGCGGCCCGGTCTCGCGGCCCTTGATGATCTCGACCAGCAGCATCTTGTCGACGGGTGAGAAGAAGTGGATGCCGATGAACTGGTCGGGCCGGGCGCTGGCCTTTGCCAGCTCGCTGATCGGCAGGGTCGAGGTGTTGGTGGCGAAGATCGCATCCGGCGGGATCACCGCCTCGGCCCGCTTCGTGACATCGGCCTTGACCGAAGGGTCTTCGAACACCGCCTCGACGATCAGGTCGCAGCCTGCGAGGGCCGCGTAATCCGTGGTCGCGGTGATGCGGGCAAGGGCTTCGGCCTTCTTCTCCTCGGTCGATCTGCGGCGGCTGATTGCCTTGTCGAGAAGGCCGGTGGAGTAGGACTTGCCGCGCTCGGCCGCCTCGGTCGTCGAGTCGATCAGCACGACCTCGATCCCCGCCATTGCGCTGACATAGGCGATGCCCGCGCCCATCATGCCGGCGCCGAGGATGCCGACCTTCCTCACCGTCTGGTCGGGGGCTTCGGGGCGGTTCGCGCCTTTCTCCAGCGCCTCCTTGTTGATGAAGAGCGAGCGGATCATCGCGGTCGAGCTGGGGTTCATCAGGACATTGGTGAACCAGCGCGCCTCGATCTTCAGCGCCGTGTCGAAGGGGACCAGCGCCCCCTCATAGACCGCGCTGAGGAGTGCCTTGGCCGCCGGATAGACGCCGAGCGTCTTGCCATGGACCATCGCGCTTGCGCCAACGAAGGTCATGAAGCCCGCCGCGTGATAGGGTTCGCCGCCGGGCATCTTGTAGCCCCTGGCGTCCCAGGGCTTGACCAGATCGCCCTCAGTCGCGTTCAGCACCCATTCGCGGGCGGCTGCGATCGGATCGGCCACCACCTCGTCGATGAGGCCACCGGATTTCGCCCGGGCCGGGTCGCTGAGCTTGCCTTCCAGCAGGAAGGGGGCTGCGGCCAGCGCGCCCATCTTGCGGGTGAGGCGGGTGGTTCCGCCCGCACCGGGGAAGATGCCGACCATGATCTCGGGCAGGCCGATCTTGGCCTTGGGGTTGTCGGCGGCAAAGATGCGATGGGTCGAGAGCGGCAGCTCCAGCCCGATCCCCAGCGCGGTGCCGGGCAGGGCGGCGGCGATGGGCTTGCCGCCCTTTTTCGTCTTCGGGTCCATGCCCGCCAGCTCGATCTTGCGCAGCAGGTGGTGGAGCGTCATCACGCCGTCAAAGACCGCCTGCGCGCCGCCTTCTTTCATCTTTGCGATGACGTTCAGGTCCATGCCTCCGGCGAAATCCTTCTTGCCCGAGGTGATGACGATGCCCTTGACGGCGTCATCCGACAGCGCGTCGTCGATCAGCCCGCTCAGGGCCGCCGCGCCGTCGAGGCTCAGCACGTTCATCGACTTGCCCGGCACGTCCCAGGTGATGACGGCGACGCCATCGGCGTCCTTCTGCATGGTGAAATCGGTCATTCTGTCTCTCCCTTCGGCGCGAGGTCGCGGGGGCCGCTCCAGTCGCTGCCGTCGTGATGGGTAATGCGCGCAGAACCGTCCTGCAGCCGCAGCTGCATGTCGGTTTCGGTATAGGTGACCACTTCGTCGCCAGCCTTGCCGCCGACGACCAGGAAGCGCGCCGGACGATCGGTCCGGTTCACGAAGTGATGGCCGACCGCTATCCCGGCCTGCCAGGCGGCACAATCGCCTGCGCGCATGACGGTCTCGCCGCCATCCTCGGCGAGGATCAACTCGCCCTCGAGCACGATGGCGAATTCATCCTCTTGCAGGTGCCAATGCCGCATCGAACTGATCCGGCCGGGTTCGACCGTGACGATATTGACGCCGAATTGCGTCAGGCCGGCCTGATCCCCCAGACGATACATCCAGCGCCCGTCGAGCTGCGCGGCGAAGGGTTCCGGCATGAAGGTGGTGCCCCGCTTGATCGGGGCGGCTTCGATGTCGATTTTCGCCATCACACCCGCTCGATGATGGTGGCGGCGCCCATGCCCGAGGCGATGCAGAGCGTGGCGAGGCCGACGGTCTTGTCCTGCCGCTCAAGCTCATCAAGCAGGGTGCCGATGATGATCGCGCCGGTCGCACCAAGCGGATGGCCCATGGCGATCGCGCCGCCATTCACGTTGACGATGCCGGGATCGACCTGGAAGGCCTGCATGAAGCGCAAGACGACCGAGGCGAAGGCCTCGTTCACCTCGAAAAGGTCGATGTCCGAGATCGACATGCCGCTATCGCGCAGGATCTTCTCGGTCACCGGGACCGGGCCGGTCAGCATGATCGTCGGGTCGGTGCCGATCTTGGCGGTGGCGCGGATGCGGGCGCGGGGTTTCAGGCCATGGGCCTTGCCGAATTCCGCGTTCCCGATCAGCACGGCCGCGGCGCCATCGACGATGCCCGAGCTGTTCCCGGCATGGTGGATATGCTCGATATGGTCGAGATGGGGGTATTTCAGCATCGCGACCTTGTCGAAGCCGGGCATCATCTCGCCCATCTCCTTGAAGCTGGCCTTGAGCTTCGCCAGATCCTCGACGCTGGTGCCGGGGCGCATGTATTCGTCGCGGCCGAGGATGGTCAGCCCGTTCTGGTCAAGGACCGGCACGATGGATTTCGCAAAGCGGTTCTCCTGCCATGCCAATGCCGCGCGGCGCTGGGATTCGACGGCGAGCGCATCGGCTTCTTCGCGGGTGAAGCCGTATTCGGTGGCGATGATGTCGGCCGAGATGCCCTGCGGCACGAAATAGGTCTTGAAGGTCAGGGATGGATCGACCGCGATCGCGGCCCCGTCGCTGCCCATGGCAACGCGGCCCATCATCTCGACCCCGCCGGCGATATAGGCCTGGCCCGCGCCGCCCTTGATCTGGTTCGCGGCGAGGTTCACCGCCTCCATGCCGCTGGCGCAGAAGCGGTTGATCGCGAGCCCCGGGATCGACTGGTCGAGATCGGATTCCAGCACGGCGGAGCGCGCGAGGCAGCCGCCCTGTTCCTTGACCTGGGTGACGTTGCCCCAGATCACGTCCTCGACCGCGTGCCCTTCGAGGCCATTGCGCTCCTTGACCGCGTTCAGGAGCCGCGCCGAGAGCGCGACCGAGGTGACTTCGTGCAGGCTGCCATCGGCGCGGCCCTTGCCGCGCGGGGTGCGGGCGGCGTCGTAGATATATGCGTCGGTCATGCGTCCTCCTTCGCTGCCCGGTCCGCAGGGTTTCCGGGCATCAGATCATAGGGGTGTTTCCAGCCGGGCAGTTCCGCAATCCGGTCCAGCCAGGCGTCGATATGGGGCCATTTGCTGCGCTCGAAGCCGAACGGCTCGGGATAATAGAGATAGCTGCAGCATGAGAGGTCGGCGATGGTTGCCTGCCCGCCCACCAGCCATGTCCGGCCCTCAAGATGTCCGTCGAGGGTCTTCAACGCCGCGCGCACGCGGCCCTGCAGGAAGGCGATGACTTCGGGCGGGCGCTTCTCGGGCGGCAGGAAGTTCATCAGGAAGCGCAGGGTGCCGAATTGCGCGGACCCCTTGTGATTGTCCCAGAACAACCAGCGCAAGATCTCGTTACGGTCACCGTCGAGGAAGCGGCCACTCCTTTCGGCAAGATGCAGCAGGATGACGCCGGATTGGGTCAGGACTTGCCCATCCTCGACAAGCACCGGCGCTTCGCCCATCTCGTTCAGGCTGTTGCGGTAATCGGAGCTGCGGGTGGCTCCGCCGAAGAAATCGACGAAGATCGGCTGCCAGGGCTGCCCGGTCATCTCCATCATCATCGCCACCTTGTAGGAGTGGCCGGACTCTCCGAAGCAGTGAAGTTTTGCCACCATGTGTTTTCCTCCTCCAGCCTTTCGACAGCGACCGCTGCCGCGATCGGGTATTTTGAAAACGGTGAAGCGGTTAGGTTTGTCTTAACCGATCCACCCTAGTCTCGGATTCGCGGTACAGGGTGGGGAGCCGATGACCGCAAACGGTGAAAGCGCCCCGGTTGCCCGGCATTCCGCTGTCCCGCAGGGAGGGCCCGGCAGTCCGGGGCGCGACTTTCGTGTTTCACCGTTTCATAAATACCCATGCCATGCTTGCCGCTCTCACAGGGTTTTCCGGTCAGAACCGATCCTCGGCCAAGGCCATGACCGGGTCCGCACCGGACTGGATCCGCGCGAGATGCGTTGCGGTCATCGGCAATTGGCGAGCCATGTAGTAGCGGCCGGTGGCGATCTTGCTTTCGTAGAAATCGCCGTCCGATGCGCCTTCGGCAAGCGCCTTGCGGGATGCGGCGGCCATCCGGGTCCACATCAGCCCCAGGGCCACATGGCCGAAGAGATGCATGAAGTCATAGGAACCCGCGAGCGCCGCGTTCGGGTTTTTCATGGCCTGTTCCATGAAGAACATGGTTGCCGTCTGGAGATGTTTCGAGGCTGATTTGAGGGGATCGAGGAAGCCTGCGCGCAATTCCTCGTCCGCTTCATGGGTCTTGATCTCGGCCTTGACGAGTTCGAAGAAGCGCATCATCGGCTTTCCGCCCTCGGCGGCGAGCTTCCTGCCGACAAGGTCCAGCGCCTGGACGCCGTTCGCGCCCTCGTAGATCATGGTGATGCGGCTGTCGCGCACGAACTGCGACATGCCCTGTTCCTCGATGAAGCCATGGCCGCCGAAGACCTGCTGGGCGAGCACCGTGGTCTCGAACCCCTTGTCGGTCAGGAAGCCCTTGACCACCGGCGTCAGCAGCGAGACCAGGCCTTCGGCCTCGGCATCCTCCGCAATATGGCTGCGGTCGATCAGATGCGCGCACCAGGTAGCCAACATTCGCGCCCCTTCGAGGAAGCTTTTCTGGTCCATCAGGTTGCGGCGGATGTCGGGATGGACGATCAGCGGATCGGCGGGGCCGGCCGGGTTTGCGTCCCCGGTGACCGCGCGGCCCTGCAAGCGGTCGCGGGCATAGGCGACCGCGTTCTGATAGGCCGCGTCCGCCACCGCATAGCCTTGCAGGCCGACGCCGATCCGCGCCTCGTTCATCATCGTGAACATGGCTTTCATGCCCTTGTGAAGGTCGCCGAGCAGCCAGCCTTTCGCCCCGTCATAGTTCATCACGCAGGTCGAGTTGCCGTGGATGCCCATCTTGTGCTCGAGATTGCCGACCGAGACCTTGTTGCGCTCGCCAGGCGCGCCATCCGCGTTCACCAGGAACTTCGGCACGATGAAAAGCGAGATGCCCCGCGTTCCCGCCCCGCCGCTCGGAGCCTTCGCCAGGACGAGGTGGATGACGTTTTCGGACATGTCGTGGTCGCCGGCCGAGATGAAAATCTTCTGTCCGGTGATCAGATAGCTGCCATCCGCCTGCGGCTCGGCCTTGGTGCGCAGAAGACCCAGATCCGTGCCGGCATGGGGCTCGGTCAGGTTCATGGTCCCGGTCCATTCGCAGCTGACCATCTTCGGCAGGTAGGTCGCCTTCTGCTCGTCGGTGCCATGGGTGTGGATGGCGGAGTAGGCGCCGTGGGTCAGGCCCTGATACATGGCGAAGGCCATGTTCGAGGCGCTGAAGAACTCGCCCGCCGACAGGCCCACCACATAGGGCATCCCCTGGCCGCCAAATTCCGGGTCGCAGTCGAGCGCGGTCCAGCCGCCTTCGCGGACCTGGTCGAAGGCCGCCTTGAAGCCCTCGGGCGTGCGCACGACACCGTTTTCCAAGTGGCAGCCCTGCTGGTCGCCGACCGCGTTCAGGGGCGCCAGCACCTCGGAGGCGAGCTTGCCTGCGGCCTCGAGGATCGCCTCGGTGAATTCCCGGTCGAGATCGGCATAGCCCGGCACGTCCTGCTGCGAGATCCCGAGCACATCATGCAGGATGAACTGGATGTCGCGCACGGGGGCGTTGTAGATGGTCATGTGTCCTCCGGGGAATTCAGGCCCGATTGCGGGCTTCGGATTTAAGGTCGGCAAGCCAGCCTTCGCCCGAGGCGATCTGCTGGCGAAGGTCGGTGATGGCGGTTTCAAGCTCGCGATGCTGGCGTTCCATGTCGGCCAGCCGCTCGCGCGCGGTGGCAAGCGTCGCTTCGGTCTGGGTGACATTGCGCTCGGCCGGGTCGTAGAGTTCCAGCAATTGGCGGATCTGTTCGAGCGAGAAGCCGAAGCGTTTGCCGCGCAGGATCAGCGTCAGCCGGGCGCGGTCCGAGCGGCCGTAGAACCGGTTCTGGCCGCGGCGTTCGGGGAAGATCAATTCCCGGGATTCATAGAAACGAAGGGTGCGCGGCGTGACGTCGAAGGCGTCGCACATCTGGCGGATGGTCATCAACTGATCGCTCATGGCCGTCCCTCCCGAAGGTTCCAGTCGCTCGAGTCGAATATAGGTCAGGTTGACGTGCGCGTAAGCTGCGACGTGGCGTCAGAGCCGGGGGCCAGAAATGGAAAGCGCCCGGCGAGGTTTCCCGCCGGGCGTCGCAAAGCCGCTGCCTTACGCTGCCGTCAGGCGGATTTCGTGTTCTTCTGCGCCTCCAGATCCATGTTCGCGAGGATCTGGGTGGTTTCGTCACGCAGGGCGCGCAGGTCGTTGATCGCGCCCTCGATCTCGTCGCGCTGCTGGGTCAGCACGTCCAGTTGCCGGTTCGCAAAGTCGATCCAGACCTTGTATTGCTCATGGGTGCCTTTCTCGCCGTAGATCAGCAGCCATTGCCGGATATCCTCGAGCGAGAAGCCGAAGCGGCGGCCGCGCAGGATCAGCTTCATCCGCGCGATCTCGCGCGGGCCATAGAAGCGCGACCGGCCCTCCTTCCGGGGGCTGAGCAGTTCGATATATTCGTAATAGCGCAAGGTTCGCGGCGTCACGTCGAAGCGCGCGCACATCTCCTTGAACGTGATGAAATCGTTGTCTGTCATGAATGGACCTGCCGATCTTGGCGCCAAACCTAGCCGAGGGTCTGCGCAAACTCAACTATCCGCAAGGAAGCGGCCTTGTTACAGCAAGGTGGGGGGGATAAGCCTGATAAACAATGAACACATTCGGAAAATGAGACCGTGATGACCGAGGAAAGCGCATCGGACCAGCGCCGACGCATCGCGCGGCAGTTCATCGAGGCGATTCCCCATGCCAAGGCGCTGGGGATGTCGCTTGACGATCTCTCGCCCAGCGGCGCCGAGATTTCGCTGCCCTGGAACCCGGATCTGGTCGGCGATCCGCATAGCGGCGTGATCCATGGCGGGGTGATCTCGGCCCTGATGGACACCTGCTGCGGTGCGGCGGTGATGGCCCATCCCGACGGGCCCAGGATGACCGCGACCATTGACCTCAGGATCGACTACATGCGGGCGGCGACGCCCCGGCATGGGATCAGGGCGCGGGCCGAATGCTATCACGTCACCCGCAGCGTCGCCTTTGTCCGCGCCTGGGCGATGGACGAGGACGAAACCCGGCCCGTGGCTTCGGCCACCGGCGCCTTCACCTTCGAGCGCTGATCATGGCCGACCGCAACGAACCCCTTGCCGCGATCAAGTCGCGCCGGAACAACACGCTGAATGCGCTGGTCGCGAGCGTGCCCTATATCCGCTGGCTGGGCATCCAGTTCGACCGCCGCGGGGATGAGCTGACCGCGATCCTGCCCTTCAACGAGAAGCTGATCGGCAATCCGATGCTGCCCGCCATTCATGGCGGGGCCACGGCCGCGTTCCTCGAAGTGGCGGCGATGGTCGAACTGACATGGACCGCGATCTGGGAGGACATGGAGCAGGGGCGGATCGCGCCCGATGCCGCCATGCCCGACAGCCTGCCGCGCCTGCCGAAAACCATCGACTTCACCGTGGATTACCTGCGCTCGGGTCTGCCGCGCGATGCCTATGCGCGGGCCCGCGTGGTGCGGTCCGGCCGGCGCTATGCCAGCGTGCAGGTCGAGGCGTGGCAGGACCAGCGCACCCGGCTTTTCGCGCAGGCGACCGGGCATTTCCTGATGCCGCAGAATGGCTGAGGCTCTGGCTTGAGCGCGGTCGGCGCGGCGACCGGGGGCGCGCTGACCTATCGGCGCGTGCTGGCGATCGCGCTGCCCATCGTGCTTTCGAACGCGACGGTGCCTTTGCTGGGGGCTGTCGATACCGGCGTCATCGGCAGGCTGGGCGAGGCCGCGCCGATCGGGGCGGTGGGGTTGGGCGCGGTGATCCTCACCTCGGTCTACTGGGTCTTCGGCTTCCTGCGCATGGGCACGTCGGGGCTGGTCGCGCAGGCGCATGGCGCGGGCGACCGGGCCGAAGTCGCGGCGCATCTGATCCGGGCGCTGGTCATCGCTGCGGCGGCGGGCTTCGGCCTGATCCTGATGCAGGGCGTGCTGGTCGCGGGCGCGCTGCGCCTTGCCCCGGCCTCGGCCGAGGTCGAGGAGATGGCGCGGACCTATCTTTCCATCCGCATCTGGGGCGCGCCCGCCACGATCGGGCTTTATGCGCTGACCGGCTGGCTGATCGCGCTGGAGCGGACGCGACTGGTCTTCGTGCTGCAACTGGTGATGAACGGGTTGAACGTGGTCCTCGACCTGTGGTTCGTCCTGGGCCTTGGCTGGGGTGTCGGCGGGGTGGCGACGGCGACGCTGATCGCGGAATGGTCGGGTCTGGCGCTGGCGCTGTGGTTCGCGCGCGAAGCGATCCGGCCGGGCCTGCGGGCCGGGCTTTTCGCGGCCGAACCGCTCAGGCGGCTCTGGCGGGTGAATGGCGACATCCTGATCCGCTCGGTCCTGCTGCAGGGCTCGTTCACCAGCTTCATGTTCCTCGCGGCCGGGCAGGGGGACACGACGCTCGCGGCAAATCAGGTCTTGCTGCAATTCCTGTCCTTCGTCGCCTATCTGCTGGACGGCTTCGCCTTCGCGGCCGAATCGCTGGTCGGGCAGGCCGTCGGCGCGCGCCGGCCCGACCGGCTGCGCGAGGCGGCGCTGAAAAGCTCGCAGCTCGGGGGCATCGGCGCCTTGCTGCTGGCGCTGGTCTTCGCGCTTTTCGGACCCGCGATCATTGATCTGCTGACTACGGCGCCCGATGTCCGGGCCGAGGCGCGGCACTATCTGCCCTGGCTAGTGGCGGCGCCGCTGATCGGGGTCGCGTCATGGATGCTCGACGGCATCTTCATCGGGGCGACGCGCACGCGCGAGATGCGCAATGCCATGATCGTCGCGGTCGGGATCTATGCGGTGCTGGTTCTGGTGCTGCCGCGCTTCATGGGCAATCACGGGCTCTGGGCGGCTCTGATGGCGCTGAACGCGTTGCGCGGGGTGACGATGTGGCGCCTCTATCCGCAGGTGGCGAGGGCCGGCGCCTGACGGGCCGACCGCCTTCCTTAGTGGAATTACAGTGCCTTGTGCCTCAGAGTTCCCGCACGATCTGTTCGCGCGCCATCAGGCGCAGCTCGGCCATCTTGGCGCGCAAGGCGGCCTCCTCGATCTTGCCGTCGAGGTCTTTGGCGAGCTTGCGGAAGACGTCCTCGTCCCCCGGCTCGTCGAAATCCGAAGTCACCACGGTCAGCGCATAGGCACGAGCGTCGTCGCCGGTCTTTCCCAGAAGGGTGGCCGCCCATTCGCCGAGCAGGCGGTTGCGGCGTGCCTCTGCCTTGAAATTCAACTCGGCATCACGGGCGAATTTCGCCTCGTAAGAGCGCTCACGCTCGTCGAAAGTCGTCATCGGGGCCTCCTCGTCCGTGTCGGTTCGACACGTTCCCATGGTATGCTTGCAGGAGGGCTACATCGCAAGCCCGTATTGCCCATGACCCTCATTCTGGCCTATAGCGCCAGAAGAATATCACTGACCTTGCGGACGGGAGACGCGCAGCATGGCACCAAGGCGCAAGAAAATCTACGAAGGCAAGGCGAAGATCCTTTACGAAGGCACCGAGCCCGGCACCCTGATCCAGTATTTCAAGGATGACGCCACCGCCTTCAACGCCCAGAAAAAGGCCACGATCGAGGGCAAGGGCGTGCTGAACAACCGCCTGTCCGAGTTCTTCATGACCGGGCTGACCAATATCGGCGTGCCGAACCACTTCATCCGCCGCATCAACATGCGCGAGCAGTTGGTCCGTCAGGTCGAGATCATCCCGCTGGAAGTGATCGTGCGGAACTTTGCCGCCGGGTCCATCGCCAAGCGTCTGGGCATGGAGGAGGGCACGCCCCTGCCGCGCCCGATCGTCGAATACAGCTTCAAGAACGACGAGCTGGGCGATCCCTTCGTTTCCGAAGAATATATCATCGCCTTCGGCTGGGCCTCGCAGCAGGATCTGGACGATATCGTGAGCCTCGCGCTCAGGGTGAACGACTTCCTGTCGGGCGTGTTCTTCGGCGCCGGGATCAAGCTGATCGACTTCAAGATCGAGATCGGCCGGATCTGGGACGGCGATTTCATGCGCCTTGTCGTTGCCGACGAGATCAGCCCGGATTCGTGCCGTCTCTGGGACGTGAAGACCGGGCAGAAGCTCGACAAGGACGTGTTCCGCCGCGACCTTGGCAGCCTGACCGACGCCTATACCGAGGTGGCGCGCCGGCTGGGTCTGATGCCCGCCAACACCACCAATATCACCAAGCCTACGCTGATCAACTGAAAGGCCCGCCGATGAAAGCCCGTGTCACCATCATGCTGAAGGATGGCGTTCTGGACCCGCAGGGCGAGGCGATCCGCCATGCCCTTGGCGGACTTGGCTTTTCGGGGGTCTCCGGGGTGCGGCAGGGCAAGGTGATCGAGCTTGACCTGACCTCGGGCGACGCCGATGCGGCCAAGGCCGAGGTCGCGCGCATGTGCGAGGGCCTGCTGGCCAATACCGTGATCGAGAAATACGCCGTCGAGATCGTCTGAAACCTCGCCGCCGGGGGCGCCGCCCCCGGACCCCGGGGGTATTTCGGAAACGGTGAAGACGGGCGCTTGGGGAGGGCGCGCGCCTCGTGATCGACAAGCTGTCCATGTTCATGGTCCTTGCCCGCGAGGAGCATTTCGGCCGCGCGGCCGAGGTGCTGGGAATTACCCAGCCGACGCTGTCCTCGGCGATCAAGTCACTGGAGGAGCAGCTTGGCGTGCAGCTGGTCCGGCGCGGGTCGCGCTTTCAGGGGCTGACCCCCGAGGGCGAGCGGGTGCTGGGCTGGGCGCGGCGCATCGTCGGCGATGCCCGCACCATGCAGGCCGAGATGCAGGCGAGCCGCAAGGGCGTCACCGGGCTTTTGCGGCTGGGTGTCATCCCGACCGCCATGCCGCGCATCGTGGAATTGACCGGTCCTTTTCTGCATCGCCATCCCGAGGCGCGGGTGTCGATCCTGTCGCGGTCCTCGGACGAGATCCGCGAAGAGATCGAGGCGCTGGAGCTGGATGCCGGCGTGACCTATCTGGACAGCGAGCCGCTGGGGCGGGTTTCGGCCCTGCCGCTTTACCGCGAGACCTACTGCCTGATCGCGCGCGACAGCGCCTCGGGGCCGGTCGACTGGGCGGAGGCGGCGGAACGGCCGCTTTGCCTGCTGACCCCTGACATGCAGAACCGCCGTATCGTCACGCGTCATCTGCTGGAGGCCGGGGCGGATGCGCTGCCGCGGGTCGAGTCGACCTCGATGCTGGCGATCCTTGCCCATGTGGCGACCGGCGACTGGGCCGCGATCCTGCCGCGGAGCCTGGCGCGCGGCCTGCCTTTGCCCGAGGGGGTGACGGCGCGGAACCTGACCGGCAAGGGTCACATGGTCGGGTTGGTGACGGCGCGGCGCGAGCCGCATCCGCCGCTGGTCGAGGCGCTGTTGAAATCGGCGGGATTGATAGAAAAGTCCAATCAATAGACGGGACTTCAACATTGCTGGGCCTATCGCACCGGCCTAGGCTTGCTGGGTACAGGAATTGAGCCCGGATCCGACCTAGCCATGACTTCTGCAGCGATTCCCGCTGATTTCCGCGAACGCCTTGACGCGATCATCACATTTCACAAGGATCGCGAGGGGCCGCTTTTGCCGATCCTTCACGATATTCAGGCCGAATGGGGCTTTGTTCCCGAGGCGGCGCAGCCGATAATCGCCGAGGCGCTGGGGATGACGCGGGCTGAGGTTCATGGCGTCGTCAGCTTCTATCACGACTTCCGCGACCACCCCTCGGGGAGGCATGTGCTGCGGCTTTGCCGGGCCGAGGCCTGCCAGTCGATGGGGGCGGAGGCGCTGGCCGCCGAGATTCGCGCGGCCTTGGGCATTGATTTCCACGAGACGACGCCGGACGGGCGGCTGACACTGGAGCCGGTGTTTTGTCTGGGCCTTTGCGCCTGCGCGCCCTCGGCCCAGATGGGCGAGAGGCTGGTCGGGCGTGCGACCTTGGCCAAGGTGCAGAAGCTGGTGGCGGAGGCGGGAGCATGAGGGTCTGGGTTCCCCTTGACGCCGCCGCGAAGGCATTGGGCGCGGATGAGGTTGCCGCAGTGCTTGCGCGTGACTTCGAGGTGACGCGGAATGGAACGCGCGGCATGATCTGGCTGGAGCCGCTGGTCGAGGTCGAGCGGGACGGGGTCCGGCATGGCTATGGGCCGGTCGAGCCGGGCGATGTCGCGGTCCTGGTCGAGGCGATCCGTTCGGGCAAGGATCATCCGCTGGCGCTGGGTCCGGTCGAGGAGCTGCCCTGGATGAAGGCGCAGCTGCGGCTGACCTTCGCCCGGGTGGGAGTGATCGACCCGCTCTCGGTCGAGGAATACGAGGCGAATGGCGGGCTGGCCGGACTGCGCCGCGCGATTGCGATGGGGCCGGAGGCGATTGTCGAGGAAGTCACCCAATCGGGCCTGCGCGGGCGCGGCGGGGCGGGTTTTCCGACCGGCATCAAGTGGAAGACCGTCGCGGGCGCCAAGGCCGCGCAGAAATACATTGTCTGCAATGCCGATGAGGGCGACAGCGGCAGTTTTGCCGACCGTATGCTGATGGAAGGCGAC
>Ga0182745_1003558_pt1 | contig 13373 bp, 16 predicted proteins | sample eDN3rd30CKraftBY_FD_128523 | JGI IMG/M metagenome (GOLD analysis project Ga0182745, IMG submission 128523) | Enriched backyard soil microbial communities from Emeryville, California, USA - eDNA 3rd pass 30_C Kraft BY (version 2) (version 2) | ecosystem: Environmental > Terrestrial > Soil >...
CATGTCATTTCTAACGAAGGCCTTGTGGAGTTTATTACATCGTCCGACGAGAAAAGTCAGTACTTTAACGTAAACGGATACGAAATGGTTATCTATAAGTCTATGATTCAGGAAAGCAATACTGCGGTAGCAACGTTTAAAAGTGTGAATCAAGCTGTTGAAATAGAAGGAAAAGCGCAGTCAGAACTTAGAAAAAACGGCTTTTCTGCTAAGTATGATTATCAAGATATTATTGGAGAACACCCAGCTTTGCTTAAAACGATTGAAATTTCCCGGAAAATGGCGGTTACTGAGTATCCTATTTTAATTAAAGGAGAAACCGGTACAGGAAAAGAGCTGTTTGCTCAGGCTATCCATAATCATTCCACACGTAAAAATGGACCATTTCTTGCAGTGAATTGCAGTGCCATGACCGATACATTGCTAGAAAGTGAGCTGTTTGGGTACGAAGAAGCCAGCTTTACAGGAGCGCAAAAGGGCGGCAAAAAAGGGCTGTTTGAAAGCGCTGATAAAGGTACAATCTTTTTAGATGAAATTGGTGATATCAGCCCGCGCTTACAAACTCAGCTTTTAAGGGTGCTTCAAGAAAAAGAAATTAGAAGGGTAGGAGGTACAAGAGTCATTCCGATTAATGTAAGGATCATAGCAGCTACTCACAACAATTTACTACATAAAATGAAAGAAGGTTTGTTTCGAGAAGATTTGTACTATCGTTTACATGTATTATCTTTAACGATTCCTCCTTTAAGATATAGAAGAACCGATATTCCTTTACTAATTCATCATTTTATTTCCAAATCAAAAACGTGGACGCATATCCATCCAGAAGCGATGAAGCTGCTTATGGAATATGAATGGTTAGGAAATATAAGAGAATTAAAAGGTGTCATCGAGTATTTGCTTACCGTCTGCGATGAAAACGAAGTGAAAGCAAAAGACGTAGAGTATAGGCTTAGTAGTCAAAAAGAGGAACATTCTTTGTATGAAGTTGAAAATGAATCGGTTGACTTAATCGAACTTCAAGAAAATCATGCCCTGTTAGAAACGATAAAACAGTGTAATGATACCGGAAAAGCAGCAAGCAGAAAGTGGATCACACAGCATTTAAAAGGCTTTACGCTTACAGAACAGCAGGTGAGAAATCGTTTGGATATACTAGAAGAAAAAGAGTATATTATAAAGCGCAGAGGCAGAGCTGGAACGAAAATAACAGAAAAAGGACTGCATTATCTATATCATTTAAAAACAAAACAGCATTTAATCAATCCTTGATGTGCGTAAGGAAGGGAAACTTTACTCATCAAGTTTCCCTTTTCTATAAAAGAAGGTATTCATTTACCGTTTACGGCTGATTTCCGCCGTAAACTTTTCCTATAGAAGAAGTAATCACACCGCCGTTTACGTTTAAAGTATAAGCTAATCCTCCAGAACCTGTCCAAGTGGAAAGATTAAAAGTGCTGCCATTGAAGAGTTTATAGATAGAAATACCCTAAAAGTGCATCCCTCATTGAAAAATATATATTTAAAACTTAAAATTATAATAGAAAGGAAAAACAAGGATAAAAAGAAGAGCTGTCCGCAATAGCGACTTATTTATCAAACAGACCTTCATTCTATTAATATCTTCGTCTCTTAAACGTTTTCTACTAACATTTCTACACAGAAAAAATTATACATGAGAGGATCTGTCAAAATGAACAAACAGGAAAGTAGCTACAGATGGGTTGTTTTTGGAACCGCTTTACTAGCATATTATTTGATTGTCAGTCAACGAACAGCCCCCGGACTTATTACCGAGCAGTTAATGAAAGATTTTCACGTTTCAGCATCCGTTATAGGATTGATGACGAGTATACAATTTTTAGCCTATGCAGGTCTTCAGATTCCTGTTGGCTTACTTTCTGACCGGTACGGCCCAAATCGATTTCTCATCATCGGATCGCTTTTAACTGGAATAGGAAGTCTTATCTACAGCACATCTCCCAACGAATATGTGTTAATTTTCTCGCGTTTACTAGTCGGTACGGGAGACTCCATGATTTTTGTCAATTTAGTGTTAATTTTAAGTCAGTGGTTCAAAGGAAATGAGTTTGTAAAACTGTTAGGTTTAATTGGTCTGGTAGGAAGTGTAGGGTCATTATCAGCTACTGTGCCTTTATCTATGTGGATTTCATTTTCAGGCTGGAGAATCCCTTTTCTCAGCATAGGTCTGGTTTTAATGGCGGTATCTTATCTGCTTTATGTCGTTTTAGTCGTAAAGCCTAAACGGTTATTTGTAGATGATGCTAAAGTAAATAAATCCTCTGTTAAGACTCCAGAAAGCGTATGGGCGATCCTAAGGAGAGTGATGACGACTCGCCAAGCCTGGGCAACATTTCTTTGTCATTTTGGTGTAGTCGGTACATATATCGGTTTTATTGGTTCTTGGGGAGTTCCTTATGGAATGAATGTGTTTCATTTATCTCGCGCTGATGCAAGTCAGCTTATTATGTATGGTTTGTTTGGCGCTATGATTGGCGGACCTTTAATCAGCTGGATATCAAGCAGGTTAAATTCCATTAAAAAAATTTATTCACTTATTCATCTTATTGTGGTGCTTAGCTGGACTGGATTATTATTATCCGGCGTGAAACCTTCATTCATGCTAGTCGTTATTTTGCTTTTTATCATCGGCTTTGGAAACGGCGCAAGTGCTTTGACTTTTGCCGTTGTACGTCAGTCTTTCTCACTAAAAGAAGTAGGAGTTGTATCAGGTTTTGCTAATATGGGAGGCTTTTTAAGCGCCGTATTATTACCTAGTATTTTCGGAAATGTCCTGGATTTATTCCCCGAGCATTCGCTGCATATTGGTTATCACTATGCTTTTATGATTCCCATTTTGTTTTCAATGATGGGGTTGTTAGGTGTCTTACTAATTAAAGAAAAGGGAAAAAAGGAGCAGAAAGTGCTGAATGCTTCTTAATGACTTTACATAAGAGATTTTTACCATATAGGTTCGTAAATTTAGTGTAAAACCCTATATTTTGTACATTCATTCCCAATATAAATTACTAAAAAGAACGTAACAGGTAAAGTTTACTTTAACGTATAGCGGCGGAGATGAAGGGAAGTAATTCATTTATTTCAAATAAAAGTAAAATAAAAGGAAACTAAAAGAGAGTTACGCGAAGAAAAAAAGCTCTTAAAAAGGCTCTATAGATACTACTAACAGCATTTTTACATAATAAATATGAAAAAGTTTTAAAAAAATCCTTGCGTTGAAGCTGACTTGAGGAGATAAGCTATTACTGTATGAGTTAACACAGTAAAAAACAGCGGGTCACCGACTTGCTTTCTCATTAAAGGTAGAAATCCGTTAAAACAGAAAGGATGAATTTTTATTATGTCTAACACAAAAGGTAAAGTTGTCATTATTACAGGTGCTTCTAGCGGAATCGGAGAAGCAACAGCAAAAGAGCTTTCAGCAAAAGGAGCAAAGCTTGTTTTAGCAGCTCGCCGTGAAGATCGTTTAAAAGCATTACAAGAAGATATTAAAGCGAACGGCGGAGAAGCGATCTACAAAGTAGTAGACGTAACGTCTCACGAACAAATGCAGGAGCTAGCACAATATGCGCTTTCAGAGTTTGGCCGCATCGATGTGCTGGTGAATAACGCGGGACTTATGCCGCTATCTCTTTTACGCAACCAAAAAGTAGACGAGTGGAACACGATGATTGATGTAAACATCAAAGGGGTTCTTTACGGAATTTCAGCGGTTCTTCCAGCGATGAGAGAACAAAAAGACGGACACGTGATTAACTTGTCATCAGTAGCTGGACACGCGGTAGGTGCTGGAAGTGCCGTATACAGCGCAACAAAATTTGCGGTTAAAGCGATCACAGAAGGTCTTCGTTTAGAAGAATCAGCTGGCGGCAGCAACATTCGTGCAACGAATATTTCTCCAGGAGCGATCGCAACAGAACTAAAAGAAACAATCACGGATACAGATTTAAAATCAGGTATCGATGAATTCTATAAAGGTGCGATTGAAGTAGAAAGCATCGCACGCGCGATTGCGTTTGCGATCGAAGAGCCAGCTGGTGTGGCAGTAAACGAAATGATCATTCGTCCTGTACATCAAGAATGGTAATTTGAGGATCCTATTAAGTCAAAAGTTGTCCAGAGAGTAACCTCACTCTTTGGACAGCTTTTTCTATTTGTACCATTGATACGCATATGAAGAAAATAGGAGTGAAATCACATGTCTTATACAATGAGAGACATGCAAGAAAAAACGGGGCTGTCTGCTCCTACATTGCGCTACTACGAAAAGGAAGGTATTTTACCCTTTGTTGAACGAAACGAACATGACCAGCGCCTATATACTGATCAGAATATTGAGTGGGTTAAGTTTATTTTAGCTTTACGCGCAACTGGGATGCCTCTTGCTGAAATCAAGCAATATGTAGAGTCATATAAAAAAGGCGAAAGTACAATCAGCGAACGTAGAAACATGATGCTTCAGCATAAAAAGAAAGTAGAAGCAGATATGTCGCAAACTTACCTCCACCTAGAACGAATTAATTATAAACTTGCCCTGTATGATACGTTGGAAGCTGGTTTAAACAATAAACAAATAAAAATTTAAATGCTGACAACAGAGAATCCTGTTTATAAACAAACTATAAAGGTGTTAAAAACTGCGAAACAAATAAAAGAAGATAACTGAATAGTTATCTTCTTTTATTTGTTCTATTTTAGTATGTACTGCTTAAATAAAGAGCCACATCGCGAATGGCTTTATCAGTTTCACTTTCTATTAACTCTCTGTCCTTTGTATACGAATAAAGAGTATCGCCGTGAAGAAGGTGGTCTGATAAATTCAACAAGCCCACAGCGCGCTTGTTGAATTTATGAGCAATCGCTAAAGTGGTAGCTGTCTCCATATCCACGCCGAGAAAATCTGCAAGTGACCATTCTTTTACCATGCTATGCGTCTCAATAAGCATGGCACCCATACTGACTACATGTCCTTTTATATAGCTGTAGCCTTTTTGTTCACAATATCTACAGGCGGCTTCCACTAGTTCTTTGTCAGCTTCTACAAGCGTTTGTTCTGGTAAATACCAGTGTGATACGCCATCTTGCATTTGTGCTGAAGATACAATTAAAATATCTCCATATTGTATAGTGGAAGATAAGCCTCCAAAATATCCCGTTTGAATAAATAAGTCGGTTCCGCTGCCAGCAAACTGATGGACAATGTTTGACGCCATCGGACTGCCGTATACATTCGCAAACCCTATATTTCTGTTTTTGAACTTACCTATTACCGTGTTCCATTTAGGCATATGAACATTGGTGGATAAAATCTCTTTCCATAAGCTTAGATTATCTTGGAATTCCCACTCACCATGAATAATAAATGCATTAGGCAGCTCTTTTTCTGATAGCTTTAATACGTTTAGCCAATCTTCTTTTTCAAAATCCCCATACAGTTTCATCTTTTTCTCCTCATCTTCGCATTTAGACTAGTTAGAAAAGAATTCTTCCTTATTAGCTTTCATTCCTTTAATTTTTAGAATTATCAAATATAAAATAAATGACGGTTCTGATTTAAAAATGAAGTTATGGGTGCTTTTTCACTCATTTCTCGACAAATATTTAAGATTAAAAAGGAATTCATTAATAATAAAAGAACTTTTTTACTAACCGTTATTTAAATTAGATAAAGCTGTGAGAAAAGATCCGTTTAATTAATGAATAAGGGGAGGGAAGGTACAGGTGTCAAATTATTTTCCCGTCATTAAAACAAAAAGGCTTATCCTAAGGGAAATTGTAGCAGAAGACGCAAGCAATATTTTAAAATACCTATCCGACAAAGAAGTAATGAAACACTACGGTCTAGAGCCTTTTACAACGGTTGAAGATGCTTTAAATGAGATTGCGTGGTATAAATCAATTTTAAACAAAAGATCTGGAATAAGGTGGGGTATTACTCTTAAAGAGCAGGGTGACATTATTGGCAGCTGCGGGTTTCTTAATCGAGTTCATGACCATTACCGTACGGAAATTGGTTATGAATTAGCCAGAGACTACTGGGGAAATGGAATTGCTAGTGAGGCATTGGGCGCGGTCATAAAATATGGTTTTACACATTTTAACTTACGGAGAATCGAAGCTTTGATAGAGCCTGCGAATGTTGCTTCACAAAAATTAATAAAAAAACACGCTTTTGTAGAAGAAGGCTTATTAAGAAGCTATGAATTTACGTGTGGGAAATTTGACGATTTGTATATGTATTCTTTATTAAAACAAGATTTTGACAGGCTTCAACTACAGGCAGGCAATATCTAGACATCATTATTACGTTATTAAAAATACGTATAGCACGATGAAAGATGAAGGGGAGAATGTATGGCCTATCTTAATGTTGATATTGTTCACTATCATCCTCAATTTGCTGAGCAAACGGTAAAAATGTGGAGAGATAGTAAAGAAAAAGCGATTGGACAAAAGGAAATGCACAGTTTTGACCGTCATGTTTATTTTTTAAATCATATACTGTCAGCACACTATAAAATTGAATTAGCCTTAATAGATGAGCAAATAGTAGGAATGGTTGCTTATCATGCTAATGAAATTAACCAGCTGTACGTTCATGTAGATTATCAAAGAAGGGGAATCGGGCAACGTTTACTTGAAAGAGCCAAAGCAGAATCAAATGGAAAATTAACATTACGTACATTTGAACGAAATAAAAATGCCCAGCGATTTTATGAGCAACACGGCTTCAGTATTATAAAAAGAGGATGTGAAAATGAAGAGAAACTGCCCGATATTACATATGAATGGACAAATAAATGAACCATACGTAATTTGGATGAAGGAGCGGTTATTGTGAATACGTTAGCACCTGAAACATAACAACGCTGTCTATATGTTCGTGGTCCGCCTTTTACTAGTTTAGGGTAGATGATTAATACTGACTGACTATTAAAAGGAGGATTTTAACATGATAACGGACAAACATTTTTTAAACGCTTTAAACAATACAAATGTTGATTTTACTGGATGGGATTTTTCTGCTATTACTCATACTGGTCGTATGGATAGTAACATGCTTTCGTGGTCATATGGAAGTGAAGCTTGTCACCTTATTCAAAATTCTAATGTTGCTTTAGATATGGGAACAGGAGGAGGAGAATTTTTATCTTTGTTACAGCCTTTTCCTCACGTTATGTATGCTACAGAAGGATACAAACCTAACGTTCCAATCGCTAAAAAACGATTAGAGCCCCTTGGTGTCACAGTTGTTGAACGAACGGAAGACGCAAATTTACCGTTTAAAGATCGTACATTTGATTTAATTTTGAACCAGCATGAATCTTTTTGTGCTTCGGAAGTCAGAAGGATTTTGTCCAGGGAAGGCACGTTTTTCACGCAGCAAGTAGGAGGATTAGACTGTTCACGAATCAATGACTGTATAGGGGTTCCACTAAATAAAGAGTTTTCTAATTGGAATTTAAAGAAAGCAATAGAAGAGCTTGAACAAAATTCTTTTAATATCATCTTTTGCAAAGAAGAGTTTCCTGTGCAGCGATTTTATGATATTGGGGCGCTAGTTTTTTATCTAAAAGCAATTCCTTGGCAAGTTCCTAATTTTGATATCGAAACACATATCGGCGGATTGTATAATATCCATCAAATTATACAATCTCAAGGTTTTTTTGACGCAAAACAACATCGCTTTATTATTAAAGCTGAGGCAAAAAAATAGGATAATCACACGCAGAAAGCGGATCTCTGACTGGGGGTCCGCTTTCTGTTTATTAATGATCACTATCCATAAAATTCATGATGTAGACAGAGGCCGTTTCAGTTATGTAATGGAACGTTTATGATTTTGTGAGGTAGGAGATTTTGGTACTATGCAGTCTACTGCTTTTTGAGTAATGGGCATAAAAAAATTAAGCAGCACACCTCCTAAACACACGGTTAATAACGTTCCAACACCAATTGGTCCGTTTAAAAGCATCGCAGCTAGTAAGAATGTGAGGTAAATAAATGTTCTTGAGAGAAATAAATTCGTTTTAGCTAGTTTTTGTATGATCAATGTTAAGCGGTCAATCGGAATAGGTGCAAAATTTGTATGTAAATAGGCTGAGGTTCCAACTCCTATAATAATTAAACCGATTCCGAAACAACATACTTTGCTGTACCAACTTTCGAACGTAATCCAATTCTTTAATAAAAAAAGCCATATATCGATACCAAGACCTGTGATGAATGCTGTTAACAGTCCCAGTATTTCTGGCTTTCGTCTGCTTAAAAGAGAATTACCACAAATTAAAATACAGGCAAGTATGATTTCCCAGCTTCCAACACTAAGACCTACGTTTAGTGACAGTCCAACTAACAGCGCATCAAAAGGTGAAGCTCCTAGGTTAGATTGGATCGTCAAAGCAATTCCAAGAGTTAATAGTAAAATTCCTCCTGCATAAACAACATACTTCACTTTCATCATCCTTTTTGTTGGTTTTTTATTGCAAATGCAACTATTTTAAGATACATTAAATGTAGATTATTTTTATTGTATTTGCAACAAAAATATGTACAAAGGAGATATTTATGAGTGAAATTCTGCGTGAAATTGGAATGATAGCAAGAGCGTTGGATTCAATTAGTAATATAGAATTTAAAGAATATGACCTGACAAAAGGACAGTATTTGTATTTGGTCCGAATATGTGAAAATCCAGGAATCATTCAAGAAAAGTTAGCTGAAATGATAAAAGTAGATCGAACAACAGCGGCTCGGGCTATAAAAAAGCTTGAAATGAATGGTTTTATTGAAAAGAAAGAAGACCTCCACAATAAAAAAAATAAAAACCTTTTTCCTACTGAAAAAGGGAAGAACGTCTATCCTTTTATAAAAAGAGAAAATGATTATTCGGATAAAGTGGCATTAGAAGGTTTTACCCAGGAAGAAGCAGATACCATTCTTAAGCTGGTTCAAAGAGTAAGAAAAAATATCGAAACAGACTGGGAGTTTGTCAAAAAAGGAAATAAGAGAAATTATTGAAGATATAAAGGAGAGGCGTATGTCAGTGATGATGGATATAAAAAAGTGTACTCTTGAAGATGTAAATTACCTTCAAGATATTAGCTATAAAACATTTCATGAGACATTTAAAGATCAGAATTCACAAGAAAATATGACAGCTTATTTAGAAAAAGCATTTACAGTCGAACAGCTAGAAAAAGAACTATCCAATGCATCCTCGCAATTCTTTTTTATGTATGTTAATCATGAAATTGCAGGTTATTTAAAGGTTAATATGGATGACGCTCAGTCTGAAAAGATGGGAGAAGAAGCCCTTGAAATTGAAAGAATTTATATAGGTAACAGCTTTCAAAAACAAGGGCTTGGTAAACATTTATTTAATAAAGCAGTAGAGATAGCAACGATATTTAATAAAAAGAAAATTTGGTTAGGCGTATGGGAAAAAAATAAAAATGCGATTGATTTTTATAGGAAACAAGGGTTTGTTCAAGCTGGATCTCACTCTTTTTATATGGGAGATGAAGAACAAATAGACTTCATTATGGTTAAAACACTTTTATAGTTTTAAAAAATAAGGATTATTCACTAAATTAACTGGTAGAGGATAATCCTTATTGCGTACAGAGGTTTTATGCTTTTTTTCAAAGCAGATGCTTTTAGGGCAAGCAGTAAGCAAACTAATATGGCTGCTGTGCCAGCGCACATAGGAGAATGAAATTAATGTCACATGCTTACCAAAACGTTGGCTTTTTTCATTTTGAAAATTACATTTTCACTTTAATTCTATTTGAAATAACACAAACTAATTAGATATATATCGAATTATAAAGCTTAAAAAAAGAACGTTTTTACGTTCATTTTAAAAAATAACGGGCCACATCTCTTTCGGATTTAACTCATATTCTCCATTTTGCCTATACATAAAATGCTGCATAATTAACTCTCGGCGAATAGTTGCATAATCTTCATGATATTTTTTTATATGTTCATTTAATTCTTTTTCTTGATACGTTTTTCCGTGCTGTAAATCGCGTATTAAATAGGCTAATATTACGTTCTTTTTCTTTCTTTGACTTGGAATGATCTTTAAACTTCCATCACTATTTATAAAGTTTTTAACAATCGATAATTTATCTTTATCCTGTAAATGGTTTTCTTGATTTTCCATCGAATCCTCTCCCATACTCAAAATAGCCTTGGAGTTATATTCAAGCCGTTCAAGGTCTAGATAAAAATAAATAATGTTCCCTTGTCTTCTTTGATAAATAATTCCTACATTTCTTAGTTTTGAAATGTGATGAGTAATAGTTGAAGGCTGCAACCCCAGCTTATAAGCAATTGCTTGCCCGTGAAGAGGTCCTTTTTTTAATAGTGAAATAATTCTAATCCTGGTAGGATCACCAATGGCTTTATGATAATTAACCAACTTATCTAATTGCATAGCTTACTACCTTCTTTCTATAATTCGATATACATCTAATTTGATATTAATCGAATTAGATGTATATGTCAAAAAATATTTAAAGTGAAGAATTGTAACACTGTATATAAAAAAATCTGCCCTGTATAATCTTCAAACTATAAAAAAAGCGCCTATTTCTTCGTATAATTTAACCATTATTTTCACCTGTTCTTTTTATTAGTAAGAAAAAGTTACCATGTTTTCATCAAATAATACCGGGGAACATAGTCAAAGAGATAAATGAATTATTAAAGATACATGTATGTAAACAATAAATAATAAATGAAAAAGGAATGAGTAAATCATGACAGGAGATTCAAAAGTTTTAATGGTTGTTACAAATGGACATACGATGGAAAATGGAGAGCTTGCTGGAATTTGGCTTACAGAATTCTCTGAAGCATATTTAGAATTTAAAAAAGAAGGATACGAAGTAGTCGTAGCAAGTCCAAAAGGCGGAAAATCGCCTGTGGATCCTAACAGCTTAACAGATGATGTAACGGACGAAGACAAAGAAGCAGGAAAGCTTTTAGAGAATACAAAATCATTAGCTGAAGTAAGTTCACAAGACTTTGCAGGCATCTTTGTACCAGGAGGACACGGAACAATGTTTGACTTTCCAGACGATACGCACTTACACCGTTTGCTAACAGAATTTGCTGAAGACGACAAGCTGATTGCAGCAGTATGCCACGGACCGGCAGCTCTTGTAGGCGGAAAGCTTAAAAACGGTGAGCCGATTGTAAAAGGAAAACGTATTACAGCGTTTACGGATGCAGAAGAGAAAGATACAACGCTAGATAAATACATGCCGTTTCTTCTTGAAACAAAACTTCGTGAGCTAGGCGCTGAGTTTATTGCAAAAGATAATTGGAGCGATCATATTGAAGTAGACGGAAAGCTGTTAACAGGGCAAAATCCACAGTCTACAATCAGCTTAGCAAAAGAATTTGTACGTGCTTTAAACGCGTAAAAGTATGTATGACCTAAATGGGGACGTCTCATGGTTGTTTGAGACATCCCCATTTTCTTTAGGGTGAGATAAATGGGGAATTAAGGAAAACAAAAAGGGCGGCTATCTAAATAGCTGCCCTTTTATTTATTGGAAGATTTGTTTCTGAAAATGTATGTAGTAATTCCTGTCACAATCATAACAGCTACAATACAAATAACCAGACGCACAATCTGTGTCACAAAGATATTATCTGCAATGCTCATATGTTTCGTTAGAATTAACGTTCCATAAGCAGCTAAAACAGATAAAAACATATTGACGATTCGTTGAGCCATGTTGTTTTTACTCCTTTCGCTTCACTACTTTACACTTTAACATATGTGTTCGCTGTAAAAAATATCGAATTACAAGTATGTCAGAAAATCGGCACTCTCGTAAAAGATTCTACATGTAAGAAAGTAGCCAATATCATATTAGTTATGACGACTAAACACAGTTCAGAGAAGGAAATGAAATTTCTTTAGTCGAATTTAAGATGCTTATATGATTTTTTTAGATAGGTGGGAAAAGCTTGTTTGATAAATTGAAAAAGCTATTTATGGATAAACAGGATCAGGAAACAAATGACAAATACATTTTAGTACCTGAGAATGAAATAAATGAGAATTTAAAAAGAGATATAGTAAAGTTGGAAGAAGTAGGAGAAGCATACTGCAAAAGTCTTCAGCACAAATATAGAAGTAAATTTGAACGTGATGGTAAGCAGAACTTAAAAATATGGGTGTGCCGGGATATTGATGGCGACCAACTGCCAAATCTAAGTTGCGAGCAGTGTTTAGAAAAAGAATATCGTTCCCAGGTTGGGATAAACTTTGATGGATTTACAGATGAAGAAGATGCATACGTTTATCACATCCAGTTGTGGTATTACTTTAGTGGGTATTTTAAAGGGACAGGCACTTTGTATGATTTGTCAAAAAATCATTTAGAAGCTGATATTGAAGGAAAGTTAGAAGAAATACTTGAGCAACTATAACTTTCTACCTAGCACTGAAATTATTTGTTAATACACAGGGGGAAGGAATATGAGGGGGAGGCTAGAGTTAGAAATAGAAAGGGAAAAAGTTTATAAAACGAAAAAAAATCCTAACGGAACATTTATAGCGCGAACTATTCAAGTGCCTAAGGAAGAAAATATGTTAGATTTTATGCTGGAAATTAAACACTTAAGGAAAAAGGAACTTACTTATAGAAATCTATTAGTAACGACTGAAAACTGGTATGATTCTTTTCGTCTTGCTAGAGGAGACCTGAAATGGGTATCTTTGCATACAGTAGCGGTATGGGACTGGTTAGGACATAAATTAGTTGAAGTAGCAGCCCCGACCGATAAGGAAAATTATCGTATTTCAAATGACCACTGCTCAGCTTACCGAGAAAAGTAATAATGACGATACAGTAAGGAGAAAACAAATGAAAAAGCATTGCTGCGATTATATGAATTACCATGCGAACTTTACGTGTGATATTCATAGTGATCCATTTGAGTGCCCAGATAATCTGATCTTATTTGATAAAACGAACAAGGAATACAGTTTAATTATCCATGATGGTGGCTCCTCCACTATTGGGATTTCATTTTGTCCATGGTGTGGTGCGGAACTATAAATTAAGAAATGAAGAGGTATCTTTTGCTCAAGAGATCCTCTTCACTCTTGGAACGGGCGATAAAATCACGAACATAAATCAAAATAGTTCTATTATTGTATTAAATAAGCCTGAGAAAATCTTAGCAAGTAGCCATCTGGGTCTTGAACTATAAATTCTTTCTGAGTAAAGCCACTATAGTTATTTATCATAGTGTCTCTAAAAAGTGAAATATTATGGTTCTTTAAGTTTTGTAAAATAACC
>Ga0182745_1003561_pt1 | contig 13368 bp, 14 predicted proteins | sample eDN3rd30CKraftBY_FD_128523 | JGI IMG/M metagenome (GOLD analysis project Ga0182745, IMG submission 128523) | Enriched backyard soil microbial communities from Emeryville, California, USA - eDNA 3rd pass 30_C Kraft BY (version 2) (version 2) | ecosystem: Environmental > Terrestrial > Soil >...
ACCGCGGCCTTCGATGCGATTGATGCGGCGGCACGCGCCGTAGTGGCGCTTGATGCACGCGGGCTGCCCATCTGGAAGACGGGCAAGGCTCGAATCTGGTTGGCGGCGTACTTTGGTTGCGCGGAGGATGCGGCGGAGCTGCCGGCGCCCTTTGCGGATTGGGTGGCACGCAATCTGACGGCCGGACCGGCGGCTGAACCCCTGGTGATTGTCAGCGCACGCGGGCGTTTGACCTTGAGTCTGACGGCATCACGGCGCAGCGGCGAGACGTTGCTGCTGTTGCAGGAGACCGCGCCGCTGGCGCCGGCCTACGGCCTGACGCCGCGCGAGGCCGATGTGCTGCGCTGGTTGGCGAAGGGAAAAACCAATCGGGACATCGCCGAGATCCTGGGCATGGCGCCACGCACGGTGAACAAGCACCTGGAACACATCTACGTCAAACTGGGCGTGGAAACCCGCGCGGCGGCGGCGGCGCTGGCGGTGCGGCAGGGGGAAGCGTTTTGACGCGCAATCCTGGGACTCGTCGTGACGACTGATCGTGACACAGGGCGTCCGGGCAACTCAGACCACGTGTGAAACCCGCCTGGCAAGATCGCCCTTGAGCAACTCCGCCAACCGGGTCAGACCCTGCGTCAGCCGATCTCGATCTATGGCGCCCCCCAATGACACTCGCAGCGCCAAGGGGCTGAACGACCCCGTGGAAAATGACGCCGAGTCCGTGACGCTCAACCCTTGTTGCAGCGCCGTCTGGGTAAGCCGGTAGAAGTCGATATGACGCGGCAACTGCAGCCAGAGGTGCAGCCCATTTGGGTCGGCCTGAATATCGCCCGGGAGGATCGACGCCGCAATGGCTTGTCGATGCCGCAGCTCACTCCTGACCTGTGCCAGCCATTGAACGGCAGCGCCCGACGCTATCCACGTCGTCGCCATTTCGGTCATCCAGGGCGTGGGCATCTGCGCCAGCGAACGCAGGGCATCGAGCACGGGACTTAAGGGCTCATCGGCAGGCACGACCAGGTAGGCGGTTCGAAGGCCCGGCGCGATGCATTTGGATAGCGTCGACACGTAGTAGACCGGCGTCGACGACATATTGGCAGCCAAAGAGAACATCGTGCTTGGCGCACGCTCGGCCAACAGCCAGTAAGGATCGTCTTCAATGACGGGCAGCGCGTACTTCTCCGCCACACGCAGCAGCGCCATTCGTCGCTCGGTGGAGAGCGTCAGCGCAGTCGGGTTTTGAATCGTCGGATTCAAATACAGCAGCGCGGGACGATGTTGTTCGCACACGCGGTCAAGGTCGACAGGATCCATGCCGAATTCATCCGACTTCACCCCTACGGCCGAGCGCTGGAGCAAGCGGGCCGCGGCCAAAAAGCCTGGGTACGTCAACGCATCGCAAGCAATGGCATCGCCGGACTGGCTTTTGGCCAGAAGCAGTGCCGCAATAGCGGTTTGCGCGCCAGGGCACACCACGATCCGCTCAGTGTCCAGGCTGCCCGTCATTGGCTGCAGCCATTTCGCCGCGGCGGCGCGATGCCGATGGGCCCCTGCGCCCACGTGATAGCTCATCAGATCCATCGAGCTTGCCGCAGCCTGCGTTGCGCTGCTGCCTTGCGCAAGCATGTGCGCAAACGCCGCACTGCCGAGCAAGGGCGGGATGTTCATTCCCAGATCGATCGTCCCGCCTGTTTCCAACCCCGAATAGGCAACATAGGTCCCCCCCGCCCCCTGCGCTTCCAGAATCCCTTTCTGGCGCACTTCCGTGTACGCACGCGTGACCGTCGTCAGATCAACGCCCAATGTCTGAGCCAGCTCACGCTGCGGGGGCAGGCGGTCGCCCGGCCGAAGCACACCGTCCTCGACCGCGGTAACGATCTGCGTGGCGATCTGCTGGTACCGCGCGCCTGCGCCTGCGGTAAGGGGCCGCACCCAAGACATGTTTGCTTTTTTCAGGCGAGGGGAGAGAGACATGTCTTAGCGAGAGGTATGGGGGTTGGGCCGCTTCTGGAGGGATAAAAATCCATACAAGGCTAACCATTCAACTTCTTGTATGGATTTTATCGGTAAAATTCGGAAATTTTGTATGGAGTATAACGCTCGCCCTGGCCGCTCCAGCCCTCCCGGCTACCGTTCGATTGTCTTTGCCTGGCCCACGCGTCGTACACGAAGCTGCCGAAGCAGCGTTTTGAGGAAATGATGAATTTTTGGATCCCTGTAGTCCTCGGTACGTTCAAGGTCCTCGTCCTGGGCACGTTCATGTTTCTCGCCATCAAGTCCCACTACGATGGGGCAAAGAAAGAGAAGGAGAAAAAGAAGGAAATAGAAGGACCGTAAGAGACATCTCGATGCGCCAGATGCAGGCAATGCGTGGCCGGCTGTGCAACAGCTACACGGCCGGCATATCGGCAGTCCTCATGCGCAGGCTTGGACCGACTCGCCACGCACGCGTTGGCGTGTCCCCGCCTCCAGCGCTGCCGACAGGGCGTCGGAAGACGTAATCGCAACAGGAACGCCTTCTGGCGTTGGCTCGGGCCTGGTGCCGCCACGGTTTCTTCAGAAGGGCGACGTGATGACGGCCCGCAGTCGCAATTCCCAGATCAGGGAGATTGGCTGCTACTGGCCTGAGACGCCGCCAGGGCAACGGCGCTCTCGAAATTCTTCCCGTTTTCGTTGGCAATGGCCTCTGCCAGCTTCATCATCATAGACATCAAAGAAGCGTTCAGCACCGCCACTTTCACTTGAAGCGCGCCCGTCATTGCTGCCTTTTGCTCTTCATCCATCGTGGCGGTCTGAACATCGCGCAGCTCCTCCAACGCTTGCGCAAGCTGCTTCTCCAGTTGCGCTATTTGCTCCCTGAGGGACTCGAGCGATTCACCACCATTCTTGGCGGGCTCAGAATCCTGGCTCTGCTTCGCAGCCGACGTGTCGGTCGCCGACGAATCAGCACTTGTTCCCGGCTCCGATTCCGGGACGCCGGCTTCATTTATTGGGGGATTGGAAGGGGTAGAGGGTGCTTCGTACCTCGAAACGGCTGGCGTCAAACCGACACTGCTGATCTCTAACGTCACTGTGATGTCTCTAAAGAAGTGGCTTGGAATGCTGTTGTCGCCTCGGAATCGGCGGCCACCGACCTGGCGCGGACACGGTTGTCCTGGCGAAAGCTCCCGCGCTCCTCCGCGCCGCAGTCAAGTCGAATGCCTCCTGCAACACGCCAAAATTCTAGTAGGTGACCTACGGCTCCGATGGCCGTTCCGCGCCACTGCGATTGCCTGGTTGCGCCATATCCGGCCCCAGCAGGACGGACAATAAAAAGAGGCGCCGCTCTCTAAGCCATGCCGCTGGCGAATCTAGGCCTGCCTACGAAATTCTCCGGGCGTGAGCCCGCAGAAAAGACGAAACTGCCTGACAAAATGTGATGCATCGCTGTAGCCGCACCTGCGACCGATCTCCGAAACGCTCAAGGAGCGAAACATGCGATTTGCGAGCATTCGCTTCGCCGTCTCAAGCCGCATCTCGGCGATCGCCCGCGGAATCGACATCCTCAATCCGGCAGTATGCCGGTACAGGGTACGCACGGAGATGCCTAGCTCTACCGCCACATCTGCAGCCGTAAGGTTGAACTCAGAATGGCGGTCGAGCAGAACCTTCCTGATTTGTTCAACCATGCTTCTGGCGGCAGTTCGCGTCGTCTTGGGAGCATCCTCCACGGCAAGGCCGACGAGGGCGCCGAGTTGATCGACGAGCGTGCCCTGCCGCTCCGCCGCTGCGTTCGTAAACTCCGAACATAGCTGCCGAACAAACGCACACAACACACGCGACCAACCCATTGAGGCGTCCAACCGCATTCCTACGTGATCGTCAGGATTCGCTATCCATACGTTTGTCCAACGACTTGGAAGACTGAGCGAAAAGACCTCTGATTCATCCGGTAGGCGCAGCGTGAACTCCCGAAGCGAACTCAACAAAACAAGGTCTTCGGGTTGCAGGCTTTCAGCACGTCCACGGGTACCCAACGACCACACCGAGCGGTATGAGCCAATAAGGAAATAGCATTCTCGACTATCTTCGGCGATGTGGGCCTCGGTACGCCGGACCGTCACGCCGATACTGGCCTCGGTCTTGCTGATGCGCAAAACCCCCATCTGACGCGACCGAAGCTCTGCCCGAAAGCGCTCATCGTCGGGGATGGTGATCTCGACCTTGGCGATCGACTGGCCGACCGCGTCTATCCAGTAATTCCTTTTTCGCGTCGTAGGAACAGTATCGGTGGACCAAAGCTGGACCAAGGCATCCGGATCATTCATGAGAAGTTTTGCCAGCAATCATAGGCATGCGGATCGCGCGGAGCTTCCCACGCGCCGCATGCCCCGCTGCGCGCCTTAGCTTGTAGCCACCTTGCTCCTGGGGTCGTCGATGATCTGCCGCTCGATTTCGTACCGGACGCCTTGCCGGTCCAGGATTCGAACATGCTTGACGACGTGCGCCAGCGCAGCAAGGAACGAAGGAGCTTGTTCGTGACGCTCGTAAGCATCCTCATCCGCCCAGCCCTCCACCAGATGAAACAGATTGGAGTCCGTCAAATCCGCGGCAAAGGCGTAGTAAATGCAGCCAGGCATCTTTCTGGCGGCCAATACATCGGGAATGACAGCATCGACAAATGACTGCCGGTCCTGAGGATGCACGCGGTAATAGGCTGCCACCACCAACGCTGTCGGGAGGTCTTTGTCATGGTCGGCGGGAGACGCGCCGTGGTCGGGGAATTGCGCGCCATAGGCGCCGGGTCGATGGGGAAGGCTCATATCATTCCTTTCGTTTGGTCCGGCTTGGTGTGGCTGCTCACTGCCCGGGATGCTTGGGATTCCACAGCCTGAGGCTGCTGCGGCGCTCATAACCCTTTCCATTCGGGTAGCTGACCAGTTCCATGTCTGAACCCCAAGGTGAGCGGAAATGCACCCATGTCTCACCTTCGGTATCGCCGGAAGTCATCTTGACGGGTTCCCCCAGGACCGTGATGCCGTTGGCCTTGAGGTAAGACACCGCGCCCCCGATATCGTCGGTGTAGAACGCGATATGCGAGGCACCGATATCCTCGGCGCGCGGCATATCCTTGTTGCCATGCGGATTCCTGTACTCGAACAACTCGATGTTCGAACCCTCTGCACAACGCAGCATGGCAATCGTCACGCTATCGGCGCGGGGCGCGAAACCCGCGGCATCGGCCGATGCCGCCGGATCCAACTGAAATGGTCCGATCCGCGTCACGGGTTCGCATCCGAAAGCACTGTCGAAGAATGCTTCCGCTTGCTTCAGATCGGGCACGTTGATGCCCACATGATCCACACCCGCGACACGGATGCCAGACGCCTGCGAGGCGCCACCTGCCAGAACGCCAATTGCCATGAGGCAAGAAGCCAGTCGTTTCATGATGCATATCTCACTTATGGGCGATCGAGAAAGACATGGGCGCTTGCAAGCTTTCCGTCCCTGATGGTGAAGATATCCTCCCCATGCACCTGAGCCGGGTTACTCCGCGGACCATAGCTCCAGACCACGCGGCCGACACCATGATTCCAAGTGGCCGGAGCGGGCGTAAACAGAAATCCCGCATGGCCTGCCTGCACCTGCTCGATCAGGCGGTTTACATCCGCATAACCCGCAGAGACGCCACTCTGATCGGCCACGAAGAAATCAGCCGTGTACACCTGCTCGAACTTCAATTCTCGGGATTGGGAATTGGCGTCATTCCATATCGAAAAATGCATGTCGATCAGGCGTTGAGCCAGATTTACGGCGTCATGGGTATCGTGTTTCATTCGTGGAGTTTCCCGTGCGTGCGTCCCAGGCGCGCTGCACATCACAAGCAGCGCCAGTACGCAATGAATCAAGGATTTCATGCCAGACGTCGAGGTATCGGAAGCGCAACGCATCCAGACAATCGCTCAGACCTGCGCCATGCCGCCGTCGACAAACAGTTCGATGCCGTTGACGAAGCTCGCGGCATCGGAAGCAAGAAACGCCACCGCCTTGCCCACCTCTTGCGGCTCGCCCAGGCGACCCAGCGGCACCTGCGCGGCCAGATAATCAAACAGCCCCTGGCGCGCGTCATCCGGGACCAGGCCGCCCAGGCCAGGCGTGCGGATCGGTCCGGGGCTCACGACATTCACGCGGATGCCGCGCGGCTTCAGATCCAGTGCCCATGAGCGCGCGAAGTTGCGAACCGCCGCCTTGCTGGCGCTATACACGCTGAAGTTTTCCGTCCCCTGGATCGATACGGTCGACGCGGTCAGGATCACCGAGGCGCCATCGACCAGCAGCGGCAAGGCCTTTTGGACGGTGAACAGAACGCCACGCACGTTGGTGCCGAAAATGCGGTCGAAGTGCTCTTCGGTGATCGCGCCCAGCGGCATCATGTCGCCGCCGCCCGCGTTGGCGAACAGGATGTCGAGCTTCCCGGCGGTCTTGGCGATCTGGGCGTACACGGCGTCCAGATCGCTCAGCACCGAAGCGTCGGCCCGAATGCCGGTCGCCGTGCCGCCGATGCTGGCCACGGCGGCGTCAAGTTCGGCCTGCCGGCGTCCGGTGATGAAGACGCGCGCACCCTGCGCGGCCAATTCCTGAGCGGTCGCCAAACCGATACCGGTGGTGCCGCCCGTGACGAGTGCGATCTTGCCGTTGAGTTGCTGATTCATGATGAGCTCCGTTTACTTGATTAGGAAGTTGTCAGTCAGCCGGCTATGTAGGGAAAGTCCTTTAAAGCGCCGTGTTGACTGGGCATGGAGGTACTGTAGGCGCGCCGTGATAATGAATAAACCCTGTAAAATTGAAATAACTATCCATGCTTATGGATAATTGGCGCAAATTGAGGGATTTCAGGCATGGACCAATTGACGGCCATTCGCGGCTTTGCACGCGTGGTGGAAGCAGGCAGTTTCACGCGGGCGGCGGATTCGCTGGACATGCCCAACGCCACGCTCAGCAAGATGGTCCAAGACCTGGAGGCGCACCTTGGCGTGCGCTTGTTGCAGCGAACGACTCGGCGCGTGACGGTCACGCCCGAGGGCCGCGAGTACTACGAGAAGACGCTGCGTATCGTGCGCGACCTGGATGACATTGACGGCTCATTCAACGCCGTACAAGGAAAACCCAAAGGCCATCTGCGCATCGATGTCGGGGGATCCACCGCACGCGACGTGTTGATTCCCGCCATCCCCCACTTTCTGACGAGCTATCCCGACATCCGGATCGACCTGGGCGTGTCTGACCGCCCAGTCAATCTGATCAGCGACAACGTCGACTGCGTGATTCGTGGTGGTCCGCTTGACGATTCATCGCTGGTGGCGCGGCACATCGGTACCGCGGACCTCATTACGTGCGCGACTCCGGGGTACCTTAGACAGTTCGGCACGCCGGCCTATCCGGACGAGCTCAAGAACGGCCACAAGCTGGTGAGCTACCTTTCGCCGCAGAATGGGCGCGCATTTCCATTCCGATTCGAACGCGATGGGGAGAAAGTGGAGATCAAGGTTGACCACCGCGTCGGCGTGAATGAAAGCAACGCGCACCTCGCCGCTGCCCTGGCGGGATTGGGGATCGTCCAGACCTTCACCTATGCGGCTGGCGCCGCGCTGCGAAGCGGCGCACTGGTAGAAATCCTGAAACCGTGGCGGCCACAGCCCTATCCCTTCCATGTGGTGTACCCGCACAACCGCCATGTCACGCATCGGCTGCGCGTATTCATCGACTGGCTCATGGCGCATCTTCCTCAACGGCTCCGTTAAGACGTGCGGAAGCCAGCACCCAGTCCTCATGATTGGGGCTCGTGGAGCAAAGAAGTCTCCTTTCGCCCAAGACTGCGAATCCGGCTGACTAAAAAAGACCGCGCATAGCGGTCCTTTTCACGATGGGTGTCGACGACACAAAGATGATCAATAGCGGGAAACACATACCGCTGGCGCCGCCATCACGCCTCAAGAACACAGCGCGAGAGACTGCGCATCGCATCGATGGCGTGATCGGTGGATTCCCCCATCTGGGCGTGCACGATGGCGCCGTCAATGGCGACCGTAAGAGGGCCGCCCAAGGTATGGCCAGTGCTCTCGAAAATCTCGTCCAGGCATCGCGCGACGTCATTCTTGTGGTCGCGCACGATCTTCAATATCTCGGGATGCGTGGAGCCGAACTCGGCCGCGGCATTCAAGAACGCGCACCCGCGGAATTCCTCGCTGTCGAACCAGTCGCGCAGCGTGAGCGCCAGCGAGTCGATCTGCGACGCGCCAGCGGCCAGCTTGGACGCAAGACTCTCTCGAAACCACCGCATCCATCGTTCGTGGCGGAACTCGAGATACGCCATCACCAGCACTTCCTTGCTGGGATAGTGCCGATAGAACGTCACCTTGGTGACAGCGGCGGCTTCGATGATCTTGTCGACCCCGGTGGCGCGGATGCCCTGGCCGTAAAACAAGGCATGGGCCGCATGCAGGATGCGTTCACGGGGCGAGAGCGTATCGACGGGGGGAGTGTTGCGTGTCATGACGCATTGTAGACAGATCGGTCCACCCCCTGCAATCAGTAGTAGACAGGTCGTTCCACTTGCATTAATCTGCGGATGTAGACAGATCGTTCTACTCTATTCTGCCCAGGAGCAATCATGGAAACTCGCCCCCCGCTGCCGCCGTTCACCAAGGAAACCGCCATTCAGAAGGTACGGCTCGCCGAAGATGGTTGGAACACGCGCGATGCCGCGAAAGTCGCGCTGGCCTATACGCTGGATACCAAATGGCGCAATCGCGCCGAATTCGCCAACAACCGGGCAGAAGCCCAGGGCTTCCTGGATCGGAAGTGGAAGAAGGAACTCGACTACCGGCTCATCAAGGAACTCTGGGCACATGATGGCAACCGGATCGCCGTGCGTTACGCCTACGAGTGGCACGACGACGCGGGCAACTGGTTCCGCTCTTATGGCAACGAGAACTGGGAGTTCATGCCTGATGGACTGATGCATCGCCGCTACGCCTGCATTAACGACATGCCGATCAAGGAATCGGAGCGAAAGTTCCATTGGCCTCTCGGCCGCCGGCCCGACGATCATCCGGGCTTGTCGGAACTCGGCCTCTGAACGAACGCAATGGTGAGCCGGAGCGTCCAGCCCGCACGGGATTGGCCTCCGCGCACTATTGCGCCTTATTCTGCCCAACTTTCGGGATGCGACAGGGGCCGCTCATCGCCGCGCATTTCACGTTGAGCGCAACCAACTCGACATGTCCGGCAGGCTGGCGGAGCCCAGCACTTCCTCGCAGGCAATGGATAGCCCCAGCAAGCGCGACTCTTGGCCCGCCGGCGCCAGTAACTGCAAAGCGGCAGGCAATCGTTCATCGTGCAGCCCGAGTGGCAGCGCGCTGGCGCAAAGATTAAAAACGTTTGCCGGTCGAGTGGGTCCAAAGCAACGACTTTCCATTGCCGCTTCCGCATCGGCGGAGGGGAAGTCGCCGGGATAAATCGGCGGAAAATGCTGTTTAACCGGCGCGATCCACGCGTCAACTTTTTTGAAACTGGCAAGAACTTCAGCAAGCAGCACATGGCGACGACGTTGCGCCGCCGCGTACCGTTGTTCTGAAATCTCCAGCCCAGCGGCAATTCGATGCGCCACGTCTGGATTCAGTCGCGGCCGTATTTCCTTGAACCGTTCGAGGCCCAACATCGCCAGCGCCTCCGGACGAGCAATATCGGTGTAGACGGCATCGGTCTCTCCAAGCGCAGGAATATCAAATGGCACGACCTGCGCGCCACCTGCTGCCAGGGCATCGACTCCCCCCTGCACACATGCCGCCATCGTCGGCGCAAGCCCGTCGAAGAAATAGGATTTCGGCAATCCTAGCTTGACAGCGCTCAGGTCAACACGGGGCACTGTCTGCCCCGACAAGACCTCCCACGCCATCGCAACATCGAGCGCTCGCGGTGCGAACAGACCCAGCGAGTCAAAACTCCGGCTCATGGAGAACATGCCGTCATCCGGCATTGAAGGCCCCCCGAACTTCATACCGAAGATGCCGCAGAATGCAGCGGGTCCTCGGACCGAGCCGCCCGTGTCAGTGCCGACAGCCAGCGCGCAAAGGCCCGCCGCGACGGCTACCGCAGAGCCGCTGGAGGAGCCGCCAGGCACGCGAAAGTGGTGGGGGTCGCTGGGATTTCGAGGCGTGCCGCGCCGGTAGTTCGTGCCGGCGGAACCGACCGCAAACTCAACGGTCTGCGTCTTGCCGAGTATGACGCAGCCCGCACGCCGCAACGCCCCGATGAAACCGCCCTCCGCACCGACCAAGTCTTCAACATCGACGTCTGAGCCCACACGAGTCGGCATACCCGCCACCGCCACCACGTCTTTCACCGCCACCGGCACACCCATCAGTGGGCCAAGATCCGTGCCACTGGCCAAGAGAGCATCCATGGCCGAAGCCGCACGAAGCGCCGATTCTGGATCGGTATAAACAAAGGCGCGCAATTGGGAATCAAGCCGTTCGATACGATCCAAGTAGTCTTGCACCGTCTTGACGACTGTCGTCCTGCCGTCGCGCAGGCGCTGGCCGTAATCGGCCAGACCGGCCACTCCAATTGGGTCAGGGGGCAAGCTCACGTCTTTCTCCAGAGGAGCGAATCTAGTTGGCGGCAAGCCAATCAGTGATTCCAAAACAACTGCTGTGGCGTGTGCACAAGAATGGTTTCTCGTATCTCGGCGGAAGGTACCCAACGCTCAAGCAGATCAACCAACGCGCCATCGTCGGGCATGAGATCAGCAGGACTGGACGTGTGCGGCCAATCGCTACCCCAAAGCAAGCGCTCGGGGTTGGCAGCCACCAGCTGTTGATGCATGGGACGCACGTCGTCATAGCGATCGCGGTCATCCGATTGACGGTTCTGAGCAGAAAGCTTCGCGTAGACAAGCCCGTCGCCCACCAGCTTCAAGAGCGACTGGAATGACGGATCCGCGACGCCCCGAGACGCTGGAAGGCTCAGGACGTGGTCAATGACCACCGGAGCTTGTCGCCCAAGCAAAGCGATGTCGTCAACAATGTCGGGCAACAGTTGCCAGTCGATCCACAGTTGCACGACCCATCCCAGGTCACGCATCGCAGGCAAGAAACTTTGCAGCACATCCCAGCCGACGCCACGCAAATAGCCCGGCGGGTTTGACTTCGCAAACAGGTGAAAGCGCAGACCGCGTATGCCGGAAGCATCCCAGCGCTTCAGTTCTGCGGGAGCGACCCGATTATCGGTAATGCAGACCCCGCGTAGCCGCTGGGGTTCGCGCTCAACGGCGTCGAGCACCACACGATTATCGTAGCCATGCGAATTTCCCTGAACGATGACGCCGCGGTCCAAGCCAAGGTGATCGAGCAGGCCCAGGTAGCGTTCAAGCGGCGCCTCGGGCGGCGTGTAGCCACGTCCTTCGGTGTAAGGAAAACGGTCGGTGGGACCAAAGAGATGCGCATGGCTGTCACACGCACCGGCGGGCGGTTTCCAGCCCGGCCGTCGCGGATGGTCGACCGGCCCGGCGATCGGCGGCGGCTCTACAGATTGCGCAATGCTTGGGGGGGCATCTTTCACAGCTTGATCTTTCGTGTGGTCCATCTCGTTCAACCTAGTTTGATCCCTGCACTTTTGATGAGCTGGCCCCATCGTTCCATTTCCGCCGCCAGGAATCGGGCGAACTCGTCGGGCGTATTGGGCGAGGTTAGCGCGCTGAAGAAGTCGGTCCGTTTGCGGATCTCAGGATCGGCAATGGTCGTATTCAGCGCCTTGTTCAAGGCCTGCACGAGTTGAGCAGATGTTCCCTTCGGTGCGAATACACCATTCCACTCGTAAATCACGAACCCTGACACGGTCTCGCCCATGGCTGGCAAAGAGGGAAACTGCGCCAGGCGGCCCTCGGCCGTGTGCGCAATCGCCTTTACCGCACCGCTCTGAATGTACGACGTGCAAGCCGCCGCGTTGCTGAAGTAGAACTTGACATGCCCACCGGCAACGTCGGCCAACGCCTGGGAGCCGCCTTTATAAGCAATGTGGTTCAGCTTGATACCCGTCTGGCGCTGGAACAGTTCGAGCGCCAGATGTTGAACGGTGCCATTACCCGAAGATGCGAAATCAAGCCCTCCTTGCGTAGCTTTAGCCAAGGCGATGACCTCCGCAACCGTACTCGCCTCCACGGAAGGATGAGTGACCAGGATATTAGGCACCCGAGCTGCCAAAAAGACCGGCACGAAGTCCGTCGTCACGTACGGCAGCTTGGGATACAGAAACGGATTGATAGCATGACCGGTCGCATCGTAGAGGAATGTTTGGCCGTCCGGCGCAGCGTTGGCCACTACGGCAGCGCCGATTGTGCCCCCGGCACCGGGCCGGTTTTCGATAATGAAAACTTCGCCGAGTTCAGCGCTCGCACGGGCGAGCAAAACTCGGCCAAGGTTGTCTGCGCCGCCCCCTGCCGGATAAGGCAGGACAAACCTGACTTGTTTACTCGCGGCTCGCACATCACGAGCTGCCAATGCCGCAAGAGCCAGCATTGCCATGCAGCGGCGTCTATTTATCAAAATGGTCATAACGTCTCCTGATTGTTCTTATAGCGTCAGGTAGTTGGACGGAAGTTAGCGTCCTTTGAACTGCGGCGCGCGCTTTGCCGTAAACGCGTCGCGGCCCTCGACATAGTCTTCACTCATGAAACACCGCATGATCGCGACTTGGCTCGCCTCACGGCCCTGATCGAAACCGCGCGCGCCAGCGTCTATGGCGATCTTGCTGGCTTCATGCGTCAGCGGGGCCAGCCCGGCAATATCAGCAACAAGCTGCTCAAAATCAGGTTCGCCAAGCACCCGGGTCACGAGTCCCATGCGAAAGGCTTCGGCGCTGCCGTAGCGGCGGGCCGTAAACATGATTTCCTTTGCATTAGACGGCCCGACCATCCAGCCGAGCCTTTGCAGCCAAAGCTCGTTGTAGCCGACACCCACCTTGCCAGCCGGTATGCAGAACGTCGCGTCCTCGCTGCTATAGCGCAGGTCGCAATGCAGCGCGAGCGCCACCCCGCCGCCAAAGCAATAGCCACGCACGCGCGCAACCGTCGGCTTGCGCGCCGACGCCAAGGCAGAGATCGCCCGATCAACGTTATCGTTGTAGCGCTTCACGTTTTCCGCGTTGTTGCGCTTCTCGCCGAACTGCGAGATGTCGGACCCCGACGCAAAGGCTTTCCCCCCCGCGCCCTCGACCACGATGACCCGAACGTTTGGATCCGCATCGAGTCGGCCGATTTGCTCGGGAAGGCTCGCCCACATGTCGAACGTCAATGCATTCTTCTTGGGCTGGTTGTCGATCACCAGACGGCCA
>Ga0182745_1003563_pt1 | contig 13358 bp, 5 predicted proteins | sample eDN3rd30CKraftBY_FD_128523 | JGI IMG/M metagenome (GOLD analysis project Ga0182745, IMG submission 128523) | Enriched backyard soil microbial communities from Emeryville, California, USA - eDNA 3rd pass 30_C Kraft BY (version 2) (version 2) | ecosystem: Environmental > Terrestrial > Soil >...
ATCACGCTGGATCCGAACATCACGGCGGACGACACCATCAATGCCGAGGAAGCCGGTCAACAGATTCCGGTCACGGGCAGCGTCGGCGGCGATGCCAAGGAAGGCGACACGGTCACGCTTACGGTCAATGGCAATACCTATACCGGCACGGTCGATGCGGGTCTGAACTTCAGTATTCTGGTCGATGGCTCTGACCTGGTGGCCGATCCCGACCAGACCATCGAAGCCAGCATCACGATCACCGACGCGGCGGGCAACAGCAGCACCGCGACCGATACCGAGGATTACCATATCGACGTGACGCCTCCGACGGTAACGATCACGCTGGATCCGAACATCACGGCCGACGACACCATCAATGCCGAGGAAGCCGGGCAACAGATTCCGGTCACCGGCAGCGTCGGCGGCGATGCCAAGGAAGGCGACACGGTCACGCTTACGGTCAATGGCAACACTTATACCGGCACGGTCGATGCGGGTCTGAACTTCAGTATTCTGGTCGATGGCGCCGACCTGGTGGCTGATCCTGATCAGACCATCGAAGCCAGCATCACGGTCACCGATGCGGCCGGCAACAGCACGACTGCGACCGATACCGAGGATTACCACATCGACGTGACGCCTCCGGTGGTCAGCATCACCCTGGATTCGGACATTACCGCCGACGACACCATCAACGCCGAGGAAGCTGGACAACAGATTCCGATCACCGGCAGCGTCACTGGCGATGCCAAGGAAGGCGACACGGTCACGCTCACGGTCAATGGCAATACCTATACCGGCACATTGGATGCCGAACTCAAGTTCAGCATTCCTGTCGATGGTGCTGATCTGGCGGCCGATCCCGATCGGACCATCGAAGCGAGCATCACCGTCACCGATGCGGCAGGCAACAGCACGACCGCGACCGATACCGAAGGGTATTCGGTGGATACCAACGTGCCGATCGTGACCCATATCGAGCCTGGAGCGCCTGGCGCCGGGGATGACATGGTCGTGGAGGGCAACAGCCTGGTGTTCAACGTGACGCTTTCCCAGGCCGTCAGCATGCCCTATGACTTCAGCTTCGCGCTGGGTGGGGGAACGGCCGCGCCCGGCGATTACGGCACTCCGGTGTTCAGCCATGGCGTGACGCTCAATCCCGATGGCACGATCACGGTTCCCGCGGGCGTGAGCAGTTTCACGGTGACCGTGCCTACCGTCGACGATTTGCTGTATGAGAGCAACGAAACCCTGCCCTTGCAGATCGGCGGGGTGGGCGCGGTTGGTACCATTATCGATAACGACAACCCCACGGCCGGTGATGACGCCATCACCGTCGACGAGGACTCGGGCGGCACCTTCATCGATGTCCTGGCCAACGACAGCATGCATCCCGAAACCGGGCAGCCCTTGACTATCCAGAGCGTTACCCCGGGTGCCAATGGCACGGTGGTGATCGTCGATGGCGGCGTGATCTACACACCCAATCCGGATTACAACGGACCGGATAGCTTTACCTATACGATCACCGACAACGATGGCCGTACTTCGACGGCGACTGTGACCATCAACGTTCTTCCGGTCAACGACGACGTGGAAATCAGCAATCTGACCCCCGCGGTATCGGGCGGTGAATTGATTTTCTCGGAAGCGAATCTGCCAACAGGCAGCGAGCCTGATGCCAACGCGCTGACGCAACACGGCACTTTCAATATCAGCGCTCCCGACGGCCTGGGCAGCTTGAGCCTGGATGGGGTGCAGGTGCTGGACAGTGACGGCAATATCGTCAATGCAAGCTTGACCACGGCTACCGGCAACCTTCTTACCATCACCGGCTACGACGCGGCCAGTGGCGAGGTCAGCTACAGCTATACGCTGCAATCGACCATCGACCATTCGAGTCTGGCCGACGGCAACCTGCTGGAACACATCCAGGTTGAATTGACCGATATCGACGGCGATACCGCCATCGATACGCTTACGGTGACGGTGCTGGATGATTCCCTGACCAAACCGCAGGATTTGTTCGCCGTGACGCCAGAGAACGCAGTCAAAGGCCTCAACATGGCATTTGGCATCGATATGTCCGGCAGCATGGATGAGGCTGCCGGCGTCCCGGGCTTTTCGACGCGGCTGGCTGTGGTGAAAAGCGCGATCAAGGAGGCGATCCAGCAGAATAGCGAGCTGACCGAAGTCAGGGTCTTGCTGACCGGATTCAATACCAGCGCCTGGGTCATCGGTTCCGGCTGGATGAGCGCCAGCGAAGCGATCGAACTGATCGATCAGATTTCCAATACCGCGGGTAACGGCAACACCGACTACGATGTGGCGCTGGCGAAGTTCCAGGAGATGTTCAACGCGGCCGGCAAGCTGACGCACGCGGATACGTCCTACTACTTTGTGTCGGATGGCGCGCCGAACCGGGGCAATGGTTCGATCTGGGGAGCTGGCATCGATGCCCAGGAGCAGCAGGCCTGGGAGAACTTCCTGAACACCCATGGCATCAAGTCGTATGCGCTGGGTGTGGGGACGGGCGTGAATGCCAACAATCTGGCGCCGATCGCCTACGACGGCAGTCAGGGCACCGACCTGGCTCCCATCATCGTGACCAACCTGGAGCAGCTCAACGACATCCTGCTCGATACGGTTGCCGTGCCATCGACCGGCAACCTGGTGACCGAGGGCATGGTTGACGGCAGCTTTGGCGCCGACGGTGCGCATGCCATGCCCGTATTCTCGATCGCCCACGATGCGGATGGCGATCCGGCGACCGCGGACGTGGTGTATACCCGCGATTCGAGCGAATTCGACGCCGCCACCAACACCCTGACCATCAATACGGCGGCTGGCGGCGTGCTGCAGGTGAATTTCGCTACCGGCGCCTATAACTATACGCCGCCGGTCAACGTTACCGAGGATACTCCCGAGCGCTTCCACTACACCCTGCAGGACGCCGACGGCTCGCAGCGCAGCGCGACCCTGACCGTGACGGTCCTGGATGGCGTGCCGACGGCCAACGACGATATCGCCACCGTGACCGCAGGTGGCTGGACCATGTCGGGCAACATCACCGAATCGGCAATCCTGACCACACCGGAAAGCTGGGGCAACGCTTCCTGGAAGAATGTCAGCGGCACGGTGAATATCAACAACGTGAGCACCGATTCGTCGAAGAGCGCGAACTCGAATAGCTTCAGCCTGAATGCCGATGATGGCCATCCGGCCACGATCAGCTTCAACGTCAGCCTGTCCGACTGGAATGGCGCCGACCGCTGGCAGGCACAGGTGTTCAAGCAGGGCGACAGCAGCAATCCGGTCGCCACGCTCAGCAACCAGACCGGCACCGGCGTCAAGGAGATCACCGGGATCACCGAATCCGGTAATTACTACGTGCGCTTCACGGCCTTCGACAATTCAAGCGGCAGCAGCCGCGCCGACATGAGCGTCTCGAACCTGCGCTTCAACGCGCACGGCTATACGCCGCAGTCCAGCCAGACCGTCAACATCACGGCGCCGGGCATGCTCTGGGTGGCCGCAGCCGCCTTCAGCGGCAACGTGCTGGCCAACGACACTGCCAGCTCGGATACCAGTCTCAGCGTGGTAGCGGTGAATGGCACGCCGCTGGGAGCAACCGGCATCGACATCGAAGGCGCGTATGGCTTCCTGCATGTGTCGGCCTCGGGCGCTTATACCTATACGCCCAAGGGAGTCGAGCCGCCGCCCGGCGCGAGCGAAAGCTTCAGCTACACGATGCAGGACGGCGACGGCGATCCTTCCAGCGCCCAGTTGACGATCAACCTGCAGCACCAGCAATACAGCACCACTGCCAACAATAACGCCAACTTCATCGGCGGCAACGATGGCGACAATATCCTCTCCGGGCTGGGCGGCAACGATGTCCTGTTCGGCGGCGCCGGCAATGACACGCTCAACGGCGGCGCCGGCAACGACCGTCTGGTCGGCGGCGCCGGGGACGATGTGCTGAATGGCGACAACGGCGACGACTACCTCGAAGGCAACGAAGGCAACGACACCTTGAATGGGGGCGCCGGCAACGATTACCTGGATGGGGGCGCCGGCAACGACATTCTCAACGGCGGCGCCGGCAATGACATCCTGGTCGGCGGGGCGGGCGACGATATCCTGAGCGGCGGCCTGGGCAGCGATACCTTCCGCTTCCTGGCGGACGATCACCTCGGAACGGTCGCCGGAGATCGCATTCTCGACTTCAACACCGGGGAAGGGGATGTGCTCGATCTGGCCGATCTGCTGCAAGGCGAACACAGCACGGTGGAAAGCCTGGGCAGCTTCCTCAGCTTCGCCAAGGTCGGCAACGATACCGTGCTGACCATCGACGTGGATGGCGCCGGTGCCGGCAGCGCCGGACAGCAGATCACCTTCGTCGGTGTCGATCTGGTGGGCGGACGCTCCAACGCCGAGATCATTCAAAGCCTTCTGGATGGGCATCATTTGAAGACAGATCTGTAATGCAGTACTCCCTGGCCCAACCAATGGGGCCAGGGATTGTCGGCTGGCTGTGGCAAGAGCGATTCGGATTTGCAACGCGGCCAGCATTATTTCTTGCGTGAAACAAAACGTTGATCAACAATGTCGTCGTATGGATCGACGACGGGACCAAAGCCTCCTTGCTTCCACTGAACTGCAGCGCATCCATGGGAAACGCGAAAGCAAGGAATCGGCTGGTACTGCTTGAAGCTTTCCTGACCACATAAAACCTAATGGAATTTGCCATGATCCCTGTTGTACTCAAGCGCCCGCTGGGCGTCCTACTCATCGGTCTGGCGCTCGGCGCCTCGGCACAAGCGCAAACGCTTCAGGATGCGGTGAAGCGCAGCCTGGAATCCAACCCGGACATCCTGATCGACGCCAGCCGCCGCCTTTCCACCGACGAGGCGCTCAACAGCGCCCGCGGCGGTTTCCTGCCACGCGTCGATCTGGGTTTGGGCTATGGCCGCGAATGGAGCGAGAACGCGACCACCCGCGCCCTGGGTCTGACGGGCGACCGCGGCTTGAACCGCAGCGAGGCTTCGCTGACCCTGACCCAGATGCTGTTCGATGGCTTCGCCACCAAGAGTGAAGTCGAGCGGCACCAGGCGCGCGTGGATTCCGCCGCCAACCGGCTGGCCAACACTTCCGAGCAGATCGCCCTGCAAGTGATCGAAGCCTATCTGGAAGTGCTTCGTTCCCGCGAACTGGTGGAAATCACCCGCACCAACGCCAATGCGCATCTGCGCACCTTCGACCAGATCAAAATCCGCAGCGACAGCGGCGTCGGGCGCAAATCCGACCTCGAACAGATCAATGCCCGGAATGGCCTGGCCAGAGCCAATCTGGCGGCTGCCGAAGCGAATCTGCGCGATGCCGAAATCAACTTCCAGCGTCTGGTCGGCCTGGCTCCGAGCTCACTGAGCAAGCCGGTGGCGCCCATCCCGGCCGTCATGCCGAAGTCGCTGGACGACGCCATCCGCATCGCACTGGAAAACCATCCGCTGTTGAAGTCGGCGCAGTCCGACATCGATGCCGCGCAAGCGCAGAACAAGGCTGCCAAATCCACCCTGTACCCGCATCTGAATCTCGAGGTCGGGGCCAGCCACAACCGCAACATCGATGGCTTGTCGGGCAGGAACGAAGACAAGTTCATCATGCTGCGCATGCGCTACAACCTGTTCAATGGTGGTTCCGATCAGGCGCGCATCAACGAGACCGCGCATCAGATCAGCGAAGCGCGCCAGATCCGGGAACGCACCCAGCGCCAGGTGGCGCAGAGCACCAGCCTGTCGTGGAATGCCCTGACCTCGGTGCGCGAGCGCCTGCCGGCCTTGCGCCAGCACGCCCAGGCCAGCGCCGCCACCCGCGACGCCTATATCCAGCAGTTCGGCATCGGCCAGCGCACGCTGCTGGACATGCTGGACGCCGAGAATGAAAGCTTCACAGCGGCATCCAACCTGCTCAGCGGCGAGTATCTGGAAATCTTCGCGCATTACCGCGTGCTGGCCGATGTGGGGCACCTGTTGTCCACGCTGAACGTGGCGCCGCGCAGCGAAGCACTGATTGCCGCTGCGGAAAGGTAAGCAAGCGGCAGTGAACAATCCGGCAGGAAGGGTAGTCAAGCGCCTTGCCGCATCCTTCCTGCTGCTGGCCGGACTGTTGCTCGATGGCGGCACGGTCTGGCCCGATGAATATGGCTACACCCTGCCGCAGAAAGTACTGGAAGGGGCGCGTGCCAAATACGGCCCCGACGCCAGCGAGCGCCTTCTGGCCTGGCAAAGGCTGCTACTGGAAAGCCGCGACAAGAGCGAGCGGGAAAAGCTGACCCTGGTCAACGATTTTTTCAACAAGATTCCTTTTCTGTCCGACGCCGAGCACTGGGGGCGCGAGGATTTCTGGGCCACCCCGGTCGAGATGCTGGCCAGTCATGGCGGCGACTGCGAGGATTTTTCGATCGCCAAGTATGTGACCCTGACCCAGCTCGGGGTACCCATGGACAAACTCAAGATCACCTACGTGCGCGCCAGGATACAGGGCCAGGCCAATCAGGCGCACATGGTGCTGACCTACTATCCCACTCCCGATGCCATGCCGCTGGTGCTGGACAATCTGGTGCCCGAGATCCGCAGCGCCGACCTGCGCCCCGACCTGCTGCCGGTGTACAGCTTCAACGGCGCCGGCCTGTGGCTGGCGCGGGAGCGCGGGCAGGGAAAACCGGTTGCCGGCGGCGCGCAGAACATAGGATTCTGGCGCGAACTCAAGGCGCGCATGGGCAAGGAATTCGAATAATGCACTCACCATTCTCACCATTCTCACCATTCTCACCTAGAGGAAAATCATCATGACACTCATGCGTCAGTTGGCGGCGGTGCTGATTGTGCTCTTCATCCTGCTGTTCGCGGGGACCATGGCGATCACCGTCAAGGACACGCGCAGCTATCTGGACGCGCAATTGCAAACCATCTCCCAGGACACGGCGACCGCGCTGGGCCTGTCCCTGTCGCCGGTGCTGGCGGCCAAGGAAACCGTGGTGGCGGAAAGCATGGTCGACGCCATCTTCGACAGCGGTTACTACGGCCAGGTGGCGATCCTGGACGTGTCCGGCAAGCTGGTCCTGGATCGCCAGGCCCCGCGCAAGGTCGAGGGCGTGCCGGACTGGTTCGTGCGCGCGCTGCCGTTGCAGACCCCGAAGGGAGAAGCCCTGATCATGTCGGGCTGGCAGCAGCAGGGCAAGGTCGTGGTCGCCGCCCATCCCGGTCAGGCCTACCTGACCTTGTGGCAGCATGGGGTCAAGGCGTTCTGGTGGTTTCTGGCCATGCTGCTGGCCAGCGCGGTACTGGGCATGTGCGCGCTGCATTTCCTGCTGCGGCCGTTGCGCAAGGTCGAGACCCAGGCGGCGGCGATTTGCGACCGCGAGTACCAGATCCAGGAATCCCTGCCGCGTACGCTGGAACTGCGCCGCGTGGTCGAGGCGATGAACCGCATGAGCGGCAAGGTGCGCGACATGCATGAAGAGCAAAGCACCACCATCGAGCGCATGCGTGCCGAAAGCCATCGCGACACCGTAACCGGCCTGGCCAATCGCCGTTACTTCGACATGCGCCTGGCGCAAATGGTCGAGGATAGCGATGCGCAGGCGCCCAGCGCAATGCTGATCATCGAGCTCAACGACATCAAGGGCCTCAATCAGCGCCGCGGCTACCAGAGCGGCAATCAGGCGCTGCAGCGGGCGGCGGCGCTGATCGAGCAAGCCTGCCGGCAGTCGCCGGCTTCGGAGTGTTTCGTTGCACGCATCGGCGGCGACAGTTTTGCGGTGGTGCTGACAGGAACCGCCGAAGACGAGGCCCATGAACTCGGGCGCGGGATCAGCGCCGCATTGTCCAGCCTGCATCAGGAAGGATTGATGGAGTCGGCCGTGGTCAGCCACATCGGCATTGCCAGCTATGCCGGCGGCACGCTGGCGCAGTTGCTCTCGAATGCCGACATGGCCTTGCGCGCGGCCCAGGAAAACGGCGCCAACGAAGTCGTGCTGCGCAGCGCCCATGGCGCCCAGGACGCGCCGGTCCTCTCCGCCACCGCCTGGGCCGAGCTGTTGCGGCAGGCGCTGGCAGCGCGCAATTTCGACCTGTATGTGCAGCCGGTATTGCAGGCCGGCGACCGGGCCAGCATCCTGCACCAGGAAATCCATGTCAGGCTGCGCGGCGTGCCCGAGCATCTGGCCATGGCCGGAACCTTCCTGCCGATGGCGCGGCGCGCAGGGCTGGCGCAAGCCATCGATCAACGGGTGATCAGCGAGGTGATCGAACGCGTGCGCGCCGGACTGTTCCCGGAAGCGCGGCTGGCGTTGAATCTCTCGGCCAGCGCGGTCAACAGTCCGGCGTTTGTCGAGTGGCTGGTGTTGACCCTGGAACAGGCGCCGCAGCTGGCGCCGCGACTGGCTTTCGAGATATCCGAATACGCCGCCAGGCAGAGCCTGGACAGCCTGTTGGCGCTGGTGCGCAGGTTGCGCGCGCAGGGCGCACAATTCGGCATCGATCACTATGGCCACGGCCTGGTGGCGCATGAACAACTGGCGGCGCTGAAGCTCGATTATCTGAAGATCGACGGCGGCCTGGTGCGCGCCATCGACGCCAGCCGCGACAACCGCATCATGGTGGAATCGATCATCACCATGGCCCATGGACTGGACTTGCAGGCGATCGCGGAACGGGTCGAGGACCAGGCGGCCTGGCAGGCGCTGGCGGGATTGAACCTGGACGGGGTGGTCGGCCATGGCGTGGCCAGGCCTTTCCTGGCGGCGCGTACAGAAGCGCAGGGATCAGGGATCAGTTGAGCCGCATCCATGGATGGATGCATGGGCCATGGTTTTTCGTAGGGGCGGGTCCCGACCCGCCCTCACCGATTACCGCTGTCCGACGCACATGCTTCGGACTCACTTGACACTGCTGTTGGGATGATTTTTTGTGTGGGCATGACCACCAGGGCGGGTCGGGACCCGCCCCTACGAAACCATGCACGGGCGGGGGGGGTATCCGCAAAAAATCACCGCTCGCGCAGCGCTTCGTTCTTGGCCTTGAGCACCGGCTTCAGCAGATAGTCGAGCACGGTTTTCTTGCCGGTGCGGATATGCACGGTGGCCATCATGCCGGGGATGATGGGCAGTTTGTCGTCGCGTCCGATATTGTTCTTCAAGGTGCGCACCCGCACCAGGTAAAAGCTTTCGCCCTTCTCATTGGTGATCGAGTCGGCGGTGACGTTCTCGACCTTGGCTTCCAGGCCGCCGTAGATGGAGAAATCGTAGGCGCTGAGCTTGACGGTCGTATCCTGGCCGGGATGGATGAAGGCGACGTCGGAGGGACGGATGCGCGCTTCGATGATCAGGTTGTCTTCCACCGGCACGATTTCCATCAACTCCATGCCGGGCTGGATCACGCCGCCGACGGTGGTGACCTTGAGGGTCTTGACCAGGCCGGCCATGGGCGAGCGCACCGCGGTGCGCGCCAGGCGGTCTTCCATGGCCACGCTGGAGGCGCGCGATTGCTCGAATTCGGCCCGGGCCTGGGTCAGCTCGGTGGCGGCATCGGCGCGGAACTTGGCCAGGTGGCCTTCCATCTTGGCGCGCGCTTCCTGCATGCTTTGCTCGATGCGCGGGATCGCCAGCCGGGTGGCGTTGGTGTCGCCGCGCAAGTCGCTGACCTGGCGTTCCAGGCGCAGCACCTCGACTTCCGACAGCACGCCTTGCGCGACCAGCGGCTTGCTCATGTTCAGTTCGCGCGTCACCAGGCGCAGGCTCTCCTCGAGCTGGGCCAGGCGCGCGCGTGTTTCCTGCAATTCCTGGGCGCGCTGGTTGGCTTGCTGGCGCAACACCATCACCGCGGCGTCCATTTCCTGGCGCCGGCTTTGGTACAGGCGGCGTTCCTGTTCTACGAGTTGCGGGTTTTCCTTTTGCAGCGCCTCGGGCGCCTTGAACGGATGACCCTCGGCTTCCGCGCTCAAGCGCGCGATCCGCGCTTCCAGGGAGTCGCCCTTGGCTTTGCCTTCTCCGACCGAGGAAGAAAAGCGTGTTTCATCGAGGTAGAGCACGATCTGGTCCTTTTGCACCAGCTCGCCGACCCTGACCGGTATCTTGGAGACGATGCCGCCTTCCAGGTTCTGGATGATCTGCACCTGGTTCGACGGGATCACCTTGCCTTCGCCCACCGTGATTTCCTCGATCGAGGCCAGTGTGGCCCAGACCAGCGCACAGACGAAGAACGCCAGCATGGTCCAGATGATCATCGAGGCGTAACGCGGCGGGCGCGTAAACAGCGCGGCGTCGGTGTCCGACATGAATTCGATGTCGGCCTGCTCGTCCTTGCGCGTGGAGGGCGACCGCATCAGCAATCGTTCGGCACGCTGGGCCAGCGCATGCGCATCGGCAGCGCGGCGGGGATCATTTTTTTGCGGCATGCAGCTTTCCTCCGGAAAGGGCGTCCAGAACCTGTTCTTTCGGGCCATCGGCGATCACGCGTCCGCTTTCCACCACGATCAGGCGATCGACCAGGGACAGCATGGAGGCGCGATGGGTCACCAGCACCAGGGTCTTGCCTTCCAGTTGGCTGGCGAGGCGGTTCTTGAAATTTTCTTCCGAGCGATTGTCGAGGGCGTTGGTCGGTTCATCCAGCAGAAGCAGGGGCGGGTCCAGCAACAGCGAGCGCGCGATCGCGATCGACTGGCGCTGGCCGCCCGAGAGTCCTTCGCCGCGTTCGCCGACTGGCATGTCGAAGCCTTGCGGGTGGCGGTTGACGAATTCGGTCACACCGGCGATGTCCGCCGCCCTGAGCATGGCCTGGTCATCGACATAGGGCGCGCCCATGACGATGTTGTCGCGCACCGTGCCAAAGAACAGGGTCGGGTCTTGCTGCACGCAGGCGATATTGCGGCGCAGGTCGGCCGGGTCGAGCTGCTGCATGTCGACGCCGTCGATCCAGATCGAACCCGAGCCGGGCTGGTAAAAGCCCAGAATCAGTTTTTCTATGGTCGACTTGCCCGAGCCGATGCGGCCGATGATGCCAACGCGCTCGCCCGCGCCTATCTTGAACGACACCTTGGACAAGGCTTCGATCTCTTGCCCGGGATAGCTGAAGCTGACTTCGCGGAATTCGACGGCGCCGCGAAAATCCGGGCGGTGGGTATAGCTCTTGCCCGGCGGATGCTCGACTGGCAGCTGCATGATGTGGTCCAGGCCCGCCAGGGCCGAACGCGCATGGTGGAAGCGCGTGGCCAGTCCCGCCACCTGGGTCAGCGGCGCCAGGGTGCGCCCGGTCAGCAAGGTGCAGGCGATCAGGGCGCCCATGGTCAGGGATTTATCGGCGATCAGATAGACCCCGGTGATGATGACCGCGACGTTGGCCAGCTGCTGCACCATGGCGCCGGCGTTCACGCTCAGCGCCGACAGCAGGCGCGCGCGCAGCGACAGCTTGCCGATGCGCCCGATCAGTTGCTCCCAGCGCCGTTGGCTGGGGCTTTCCGCGCCGACCGCCTTGATCGTGTCCAGGCCGGTCAGGGTTTCGATCAGCACCGCCTGGCGCTGCGCGCCGACCTGGAAGGTTTCCCCGATCACACGCGCCAGCGGCCCTTGCAGCAACAGGCTGGGTATCAGGATCAGCGGGATCGCCAGCAGCGGCACCAGCACCAGCGGGCCGCCCAGCCACCAGATGATCAACAGGTACAGCAGCACGAAAGGCAGGTCGATCAGGGTGGTGATGGTGGCCGAGGTCAGGAAGTCGCGGAACGATTCGAACTCGGTCAGGCTGTTGGCGAAGCTGCCGACCGAGCGCGGGCGCGCCGACATGCGGATGCCCAGGATTTTTTCGTGGATGCGCGAGGACAGGGTGATATCGATCTTCTTGCCCGCCAGGTCGATGAAATAGCCGCGCAGGCCGCGCATCAGGAAGTCGAATCCGAATACGACCGCGATCCCGACCGCCAATACCCACAGGGTCTCGAAGGTCTGGTTGGGCACGACCCGGTCGTAGACGTTCATGGTGAACAGCGGCAGCATCAGTGCGAACACGTTGATCAGGAACGACGCGACCAGCACCTCGGCATAAATCCCCCAGGACTGCTTGAGCGCGCTCCACAGCCAATGCTCGGCGCTGGCCTTGTGGGTTTCCTCGGCGCGCGCGTCGAATTTGAAGGTCGGGCGCACGAAGATCGCATAACCGCTATAGGCTTGCGCCAGCGCGCCGGCGTCCAGGTCGAGCTCGCCATCGCCCGACTCGGGCTGGATCACACGCAGCTTGCCTTCCTGCGGTTTGCCGGTGAGCACGCAAGCCTGGCCGTTGTCGAGCAACAGGATGGCGGGCAGGGTGAGCGGCGAGATCTGCTCCAGCGTGCGCTTGACGATGCGCGCCGAGAGTCCGGCGCGTTCGGCGGCGCGCGCGAACAGTTCAGGCGTCAGGCGCGCCTGCACCAGCGGCAATCCCGCGGTCAGGGCCTGAAGCGAATGCGGCCGGTTTTGCAGGCGGGTGAGAATGACCAGGCAATTGCCCAAGGGATCGTCGGGCAGATAGGCGTTCTTGGGGATGGTCCAGTCGTCATTCTCTACAGCGTTGGAAACGGGCTCGGTGGCACCCATGGTCGTCTTCCTTTTGCATCTGGCGGAGGTGTGAAATGCACTGCCGCATCATAACATTTCTCTTATGCAACACTATGGATTTGTCGTCATAAACATCGCAGGTGTTGCGCGCATGCCGAGAGTTGCGCCGGGGATAGGGGATCAGGAATCGGTGGAACGAAACCGCCATGCTGGTGGCGGTGTTCCGTACGGGCGGGTTTCAAACCCGCCCGCTTTACTTCATTTGGATAGCTTGCATTAGCGCGAGCGGCTGCCGGAGCGGTGCTGCGCCGCCACCGCCGGTTTGCCCGGCCGGGGGGAAGGGCCCCTACCGGCTCTCGCGGGTGCGCCCGCGCCGGAACCGGCACCGGGACGCCCGCCGGAGCGGCGTTGCTGCTGATGGCCGGGGCTGCGCAATTGTATTGGTTGCGCGCGCGCGTTGGGATCGGGCTCGAAGCCGGACACGACTTCGAGCGGCAAGGAGCGCTGGATCAGCTTCTCGATATCCTTGAGCAAGCTGTGTTCGTCCACGCACACCAGCGATACCGCTTCGCCGCTGGCGCCGGCGCGGCCGGTGCGGCCGATCCGATGCACATAGTCTTCCGGCACGTTCGGCAAGTCGTAATTCACCACGTGCGGCAGTTGGTCGATGTCGATGCCGCGCGCGGCGATATCGGTGGCGACCAGCACTTGCAGCTTGCCGTCCTTGAATTCGGACAGCGCGCGCGTGCGCGCCGCCTGGCTCTTGTTGCCGTGGATCGCCATGCCG
>Ga0182745_1003567_pt1 | contig 13350 bp, 13 predicted proteins | sample eDN3rd30CKraftBY_FD_128523 | JGI IMG/M metagenome (GOLD analysis project Ga0182745, IMG submission 128523) | Enriched backyard soil microbial communities from Emeryville, California, USA - eDNA 3rd pass 30_C Kraft BY (version 2) (version 2) | ecosystem: Environmental > Terrestrial > Soil >...
ACGAAGCACGAATCCGCTTACCGGATCGTGGTTCGCGGATTACGGATGAAGAACTTGATGCACCGCTGGAAGAGGGTGAGAATGTGGTGCGACCACCCGTAAGAACTCAACCTGGACACCGGCCGGCAGATGACCATCCGGACGTTGAATTCGAACTGGTTCCGGTGCCTGTTCCTGTGGAGATGGAAGCCAATGAGCCCTCTCCGACCCCCATTCGGCCTGAGAAATAAATCATTGATGAAAATTTTGCTGGTGAATGATGACGGGATTCATGCCCCCGGTCTGCGGGCCATGCAATCCGCACTGATGGAACTGGGAGAAGTGCATGTCGTGGCGCCGCTAGTCGAACAAAGTGGTGTGGGGCATCGCATTACTTACCTGCATCCCATTCTGGTGAAGGAAATTATTCACGAAGGAGAATGCTATGGCTGGGCGGTTGACGGCAGTCCGGCAGATTGTGTCAAAATGGGGGTGCTGGAACTCTGCCAGGGCGAGCCAGACCTGATCGTCAGCGGAATCAATTCCGGGGCCAATGTGGGAATTAATGTCCTTTATTCCGGCACGGTTGCCGCAGCGATCGAAGGGGCATTTTTCGGCATTACATCCATCGCGATCTCGTTATCTCAGGGAACTCCCCCCGATTATCAGGCGACCGCAATTCGAGCACTGCATGTCATCCGACAATTGCTCAAACATTCTCCAAAGAAAGGAATGTTGTGGAATATCAATTTCCCCAATTCCTCAGCGGAAGGTCCACGAGGTGTGAAACTGGTTTCCATGGAAGTTCATCGTCATGCCGACTCCTTTGAGAAGCGGATCGATCCCCGTGGCCGTCCCTATTACTGGATTGGATTGGACCCGATGAAGAATCACCAGTTGTCGGCTGGTTATGATGTGAAAGAACTGATCGACGGCTATGCGACCGTCACTCCTTTGCACTTCGATTTAACAGAAAAACGGGTGCTGAATGAGCTGGGAACGCTCAATTGGACGGTGTAAATTTATTGAACGGTGTCAATTCAGAGTCTGTTCGGAAAGGTCAATTTGTGCAGGCCGACGCAGCTCCTTTGCGTTCTGAACTGCGTCGGTCTGCATCGACAAATCCTGGGGATTCGCCTGCTTCGGCGTCCTTGTCAGAACATAAACCGCTCAATCTCGCCGAGTGCATCATCGACTCTGAAATTGAGGATCGGTCTTAACGCAAAGTCCGACAGCGGAGGACGTTTCGCGATCACGGACACCAAATCCAAGCCCTGGCAGGGCACGAGTGCGTTTTTTGTAAATCTCGTAGCGTTTTTATAAATCTTGTGGCGGACTTGCCTCGCGACATTCCGTCTTTCACCAAGTGAAACCTTTTCGACGCGGGCACATGATCGACCAAACTAGGTCTAATGCCTGGGTTTTCTCTACTTTTACCGGATTTTCCGGCTTTACTGGAGATCTCGGTCGGTCGCATCAATCAGGTTGAGCAGGGACAGGAACTGCACGTCAGAGGCAATGCGACCGCGCCGATCTTCAATGGATCGCGACAGCTCGACCGTCTGGTGCAGATCACGTTCCCAGTTGTTGTCCATTTCTGGACTGAGCAGGTCTTTCCCGGTGGCTGCCAGTTGGTGGACTCGGTTACGGACCAGAAGTGCTTCTGTCAGATCGGCCAGAGAAGCTGTTCCGGTCTGGTAGAATTCCAGGCGAGTCTCGTACAGTTCCAGGGACGCCTGTTCCGCATCCTGCACCGCGGCGGAGAACTCGGGGAGATCTTTTGAAATCAATGCCCAGTGTCCCCGGTTTCTTGCTTCAGCAGCCTGAGCCCGATCCACTTCATCGGCTCTTCCCAGGCCGGCTCCTTCAGCATTCCAGCGTTCTGTTGTGACCAGCACTTTTTGCAAAGTTTGAGAGACTGCAGTCTCTGCATCAGGGTTTCCATTGGATTTGGCGACCAGTTCGACCGCGGCGGCCAGTGTGGGGAGTGATCCAATTCCTAAGATCTGTGCGTCAAATTCACGTGCATCCAGGTGGCGAAGCGCCAGATTCTGGAATTCCTGCGTGGCCAGTTCCGCCCTTTGGCGATTTCCATTGAGTTTTTCAAATTCTGCTGTTGCTTCCGCAGCAACTGCCTGCGCCAGGAGAGTCTCCGCTTCCCAGCCTTCGGCGGCTGGCTGTCGGAATGCCTGCAGCAACATGGCCGCATGTTCAACACGTTCCATGTGTCGACGAGCCGCCGCCTTCAGTTCGCTGGGGTGCTGATGCTCCATGGCCCGACGTCGTTCAACGTAGGAGACAAACCGCAGGTGTTCCAGATAATCTTCCAGAGGCAACAAGCCACGTTCGAAGGCATCTGTACTCTGCAAAACCAGTGTGGCCGCCATTTCGGCTGCCTGAGGAGGCAGGGGTCTCCCGGATGAATCACTTGTCGGGCTGACCAGACCACCAGGCACAACAGATGCCCGCGGCGGAGGCGGAGTAGATCTGGAGGCCCCTTGTCGGACGCCCCCCTGATAAATCTCAATTGTTTTAGCAGGAGGTTCCTGTGCGAATGCAGGCGAGAACAGCCCGATCGTGGTGATCCAAATGCCACAAAATTTCTGTCGCCAGTTCCATTGCCCGATCATCAGTCTTCTCCCAAGGTCAAACATGGAAAAGGATTTCCACCACGATCGACCTGCAGATTCCTTCATGGCACAAGCGTTACTGGTCCCTGCACAGGGGAAAGATTTTTCACGCCGCGAACAAATCCTCCCTGCCAGTGCCAATGGGGGCTCATTCCGCGAACAGGTTCACGCCAGTGTGTGAGAGCTTCTGAAACTTAGGAATCGCTGTCACGCAATTCACTTTCAGGGTGACTGGAGCAAATCGGCCCGCCAGTTTTCTCCGATCTCATTTTTTCCGATCAAACTCGCACAAGACAAGTCGCCCATGCCCTCGTTCTATTAGAACAGCTCCCTCTAATTGCGATAGAGGACATCTTCTAAAATAGGCAGCGATTTTCGTGACGGTGGAAGCTTTTCGTAATCGTCCACAGGGGCGAGATGTGTCAGTGCGAATTGTTCGAACAGTGGATTCAGCATGCTGATTGAATAAGGATTGCTGGGGCTGACGCCCAGTTGCAGTGCCTGTTGGCGATGCTTGAACACGTTTGTGTAATTGTAAGGGCGGAAGTAGTAATAGCCGTGATGTTCAGGGAAATAGGCGTAATGCGGGTACATATCTCCGGTGCTGTGAAAATGGCAATAGCAACGGGGCTTTGGACAATGAGATCCGTAATGTCCATGACGGCAATCCGTATTGCAGACATAGGCGGGATCACCGCAGTTGTAGATATTTGGAGCCATACAGGTGGGGGCAGGTCCATTCACAATGGCAGGTTCGCTCACAACGGAAGGTGCATTCACAACGACTGGTTCATTTGTCACCGGATCGTAGGTCTGCGGAACGATTCCTGGAATCGGAGAGAATCCGCCAACCGGTTCGCCATTGGCGGTTGTGGGAACAGGGCTCGGATCATTGGCGAATGTGAGACTCACCATCAGGCAGATCCAGAGTCCGCCTGCTGCCCGTACGTATGATTGCAACATGAAAGTCCTCGCGGTTTTTGGCGCTCCCCATGAATCGATGGAAGCAAGTATTGCGGCCCACTCAGCCTGCACCATCCATCTCCAAGTCCATCGGCAGTTCTGAGAATCCAGGTTGCATGAAAACTGAATTCTCTGCGTGAATCTCTTTACAGAAATCGCAGCAAGATTGAAAAGTCTTAGAAGTGATGCAGTCGCTTTAATCGCTAACTTCCGTTTGCGCGAATAATCCGTGTTGTAGACTGAAATTGGCAGAATCGGGCAATTGCGTCTTGTCCTCCGCCGTTTTATCAGATTGCTCACGGTATGAGAGTTGCACTTTTTGTTCCCGGTTCGCTGCTGGATTTGCCAATTGAGAAATGATCCTCGATTGTGGCATCTTCACAGCGAGATGAGATTCCATCAAGAAAAGGGCCATGAATTCGAGCCTGAGTCTGCCGGAATCGCTTCATTGCTGTGCGCAGTCGGGAGATGACTCTCCAGCGTATCCATTGCGGAGCAGGTTAGATGACGAATATCGCGCTGGCAAAATCTTCCTATCTCCAGGGAACCAGGATTGCCTGGTGTGCTGGGAGGGCTCTCTTACTGATGGTCCTTTGTTTTTCCGGTTGTTCCCGGCTGGCACTTCCAGAAAAACAAGCGCAGGCTCAACCTGCTGAAAATCAGGATTCTACCGAACCGGCGGACACGGCGTTTCAGTCGGCGGTCAACCGGAGCGCGCCGCATGATGATTTACAAACTCCGGAACAAATTCGGCAAGTCACGGCAAAGGATGATTCTCAATCTGATGCGCCATCACGTCCGGGGCTCATCGGCGGTCTAAGAAATCTGATCCAGGCGAATGATGTACTGCAGGACGCCGGAGTTGGAAACGGATTGCTGGGTCAGCTGGATGTCGCCGCAACTCAACTCGAACAAGCCAAACAGTCCAATCGAATGGCCATTCGGCAGGCCAACCGCCAAGCCCGGGTGGGCCGCAATGCTGGTTCGCCCAACATTGTCCTGATTCAACTGGAACGAGCTTTTCCGGTGTTCCACAATGATGCCAGCCTGCAAGCTTTGCCAAACTTGTATCGATTGGCTGCGAACGGACTTTGTTTTACACGATATTATGCGGGCAGTTCGGATTTGAAGCTGGCCCGCTGGTGCCTGCTTTCGGGAAAATCTCCCAATCTGGCCCAAGATTCCGCTTTGAGCGTTCCGGAAGGGCAGTCCCTGGCATCACTGCTTTGGAACGGAGGCTATTCCACCGCCTTTCTCGGCCAGTGGAGGGAACTCTCTCTCCCCATCCATCGGGGCTATGAAGAATGGGTGGGATTTGACAATCTTCATCCCGCGATCCCTTATCCCGCCAGCGTCTTGATCGATAACACCGAAATGCGATTGACAGCCAATGCCAAGGGAGCCCAAGGACTGCATTCCATCGACTTATTTGCTTCGGAAGCTGTCAATTTTCTGCAACGACATCAGGCGGGACGACGCCCCTTCTTGCTCCAGATTTCTTTACCGGATTTTCCTGGATCGGGAGTCTCCGGCACGAATCAAAGGAACATCTCTGCCCGTCTGGATGCCGCAGTGGGAAAAGTTCTGGAAGCTCTCGACCAACTTCAACTGACACAAAACACCTGCATTGTGTTGACTGCAGAATCGGGAACGGCTCTTTCCGCGGAAACCCAGCAGCCGTTACAGCGACCTGACGGGACTCGAGCCTTCGACCATGGTCTGGGAGAAGGCAACTTGCGCGTCCCTTTAGTGATTTCCTGGCCGGGACAGATTCAGGCTGGAACGACGGATCACCTTTGTGCTGCCTGGGATTTATTTCCGACATTTCTGGAACTGACCTCCACGAACGCCCGGCCGCCCGGCCTCAGCGGCATTTCCTTTGTCGCGTTGTTACGAGGAAAAGCTCCACAAGATCATCCACTGCTGTACTGGTCCACGCTGGATCAGTCGGTTCAAGCTGTTCGAAAAGGAGACTGGAAGGGAATTCATGTGCGGGGAACCACGGGTGTACAGCTGTTCGATCTGAAAAAAGATCCGGGCGAGACCACGAATCTCGCCCAGGCTCACCCCGAAATTGTCCAGCAATTGATCGCAAAATAGAGCGATTGTCGGGCTCGACACATCCCACCATCTGCAAACCACATCAATATTGCGAACATGTTCACCGTGAACGTGCTTTGGGGACTGTTAACGAGTTTGGCCGACAGTGAGGATTTTTTCCTTACGAATCGTCGTTTTGCAACCGACTCTGTCTGTCTGTCTATATCTGTCTATGGTCGGGGAGGGTCGGGCATCGCCACCAGCGTTTTATGCAGCGATACAGCGATGCAGCTATGCAGGGGTCTGGTGCGAGTCCGGCCCGAAATCGCTTGCACGGATGGCCAGAACGCATTCGAGAAACCGTTCTCCGCGTTGTTTGTAATTGGGAAACTCCGGAGGACTGGCACAGCCTGGCGAAAGCAGAACCACATCTCCGGGTGATGAATTTTTCCAGGCCAGGTCAACAGCTTGTGGAAGTGAGTTCGCCTGGAAAACGAGCGGCGGCGTGGAGAGATTTTTCGCAGCCGTTTCCACCAGTCCCTGCAATGCCCCGGCAGTTTCACCCAGACAGACCAAAGTCTTCACCCGCTTGGCGATGATGGCCGCCAAGGGGGACAGATCGACTCCTTTATCCTTTCCCCCCGCGATCAGGATGATCGGACTGGACTGGCAGCTTACAGCGGCCAGAGTGGCTTCGGGGGTTGTTGATTTTGAATCATTGATGAATGTTCGCCCCTTGATCTCCGTCACACATTCCAGCCGATGCGGGAGTGGCTGATAGGTTTTCAACACGTCGGCCAGATGATCAACTGGAATACCCAGGCCGACGACGACGGCAGCCAGGGCAGCAGCGACATTGGCAAACCCATGCCGATTCTGTAAACAGGGGGCCAGGTCGTTCCGCTCGATCTGCCAGCCTCCCACGGCGGAACGCACGGAAATGACGTCTTCGCTCAAATGTACTCCCGGTCGATCCCGCCAGATTTCATGTCCGAACCAGATCACTCGGGCATCAGTCGGCCATAGGGCAGAATCCGCATTATCTCCATTCAGGATTGCAATCTGTTCCCCATTCTGCCAGCAAATGGCTGCCTGTTTGGCCTGACGATAGTTCTCCAGGGAACCGTGCCAGTCCAGATGATTGGAATGGAAATTTGTAACAACGGCGAGATCCGAAGCTGGATGCAACTGGTCTAAATCCGCTAATTGAAAGCTACTCAACTCCAGCACAACGAATTCCTCTTTGCCAATTTCAGCGACCTGTGGTAACAGGCTGATGCCGATGTTTCCCCCCAGCCGGGATGGTTTTTTCGCCGCCAGCAGGCATTGATGAATTAGTGAGGCAGTGGTGGACTTCCCGACACTGCCGGTCACCACGATTTTTTGAGCCTGGCACAGCGGCCAGAACAGGTTAATTTCACTGGTAAGCTCAACTCCATGCTGGCGAGCAATCGCCAGAAATCGATTCTCATCCCGGCGCACAGCAGGATTGACGACAATCAGCTCTGCCGTCGCAAAGTCTTCTTCCCGGTGTTCTCCCAGCACCAGCCGAGACAACCGGGACAGATCAATCTGAGAGAGTGAGGAAGCCAGTTCTTCCTGATGGCGAAGATCGGTCAGGGTGACTTGTGCTCCCTGATCGAGCAGATATTTGACCGCTCCCAATCCACCTCCAAACTGGCCTAAACCCATCACGGTGATTTTTTTATCCATCAGGGATTCTGAGTTCGGCATAAAAGCATGTACTTTCTCTCAAGCATTGTTTCACATCCCCGGTGGATGCTCGAAAACACCCGGGAATTTTTCCCCATCGCATTATCAGCTTTATACGTACAATTTTACCGCGTACTTTTTCCCATCTTGCGCATTCTTGCCTGAGAGTGTCTGCGTCTTCTTTTCGGGGACTATCAGGTTGTTTCCGGGCTACTGGTGCTGGAAATTTTGGGATCAGGTTCGTCGAAACCTCCATGCAGGATGATGGAATATGAAGTGCATTGTCAACGTTAACGGTGGGGGGGTGAAGAGAACGCAAGTCCGGCAACGACGGACGTTTCTGCTCTGGCGTCCCCTCAGTCCAAGCACTGTCATGGCACGAGCGGCAATTCCTGCAGCATGGCGGTATTTCGAATGCCGTCGCTTCCTCGCTGTGCATGATCTGACTGACATGAAGAGGAATTTAGAAAGGCTTCAGGGAGGTCTTATCCAGGAGTCCGATACTGCTTGTCATCTGCTCCTCGATACTTTGAAATAGAGAGACCGAAATGACCAGCATGATTGCCTTAGTCCAGTTTGCTGCCCTGTTCACAGCTGTCGTGATCACTTCGATCTGTCTGATTTCCACTGTGTGGATCCCGCCTGAAGATCACTGAGCCGAGCCGTTCTTGAGAGAACGCATCAAGACGCATTCGGCGACGACATGTCCAGTTGAACTCAGCGGGGGACAGGTTTCAGCGGTGCAGCATCGATAAAGACGTCCATCTGCTGACCAATATAAACCGGGTGATCGGCAGGTTCTGCGGTGATGACATAAATGGCCTGCAAAACCCGGGTGTCGACTCGTTCCCGGTTATCTCCAGTGAGCGAACGCTTGGGGATGACATAAGGTTCCAGTCGCACAAATTTCAAGGGATAGCGAAATCCACTCTCACCACGTACGATCCCTTCAGCTGCTGCAGTCTTGCGGAACCGCGGAATGTCGTGTTCATCAATGTCGACTCGCACGTGCTTCCGGGTGGTCTCTCCCAGAATCATAATGGTAGTGCCCGCAGTGGCGGCCACGTATTCACCCGGTCGGATACTCACCTGCAGAACTTCCAGTTTTTCGGAAGCATGTCCATCGACCGTGATACTGGGGGCGCGCATCGTACGACGATCCAGCTCGGTTTTGAGTTGTTCCACCTGTCGCCGGGCTCCCAGGACTTTGGCCCGGGCAACGGCTTTTTCCGCTTCCCAGGCTCCTGCTTTCAGCCGCACTTCTTCAGCTTTCATCTGTTCCAGCGTCGCCTTGGCACTGGCCAGTCGAGACCGGCTGCTGATGACCTGTTCATCGGTAGAGGCTCCTTTCAAGCGAAGTTTTTCCTGCCGATCAAAGACATCCTGCATTTCCACAACGACGGCTTCCGCCTGTTTCCGCTGTGCGACAATGGGGGGAATGTCTTCCGGTCGCGGCATCTGATCCAGCCGGGAGGCCTCTGCCTGAGCTGCTTCCAGTTCTGCCTGTTTGACGGCAATGTCGGCTTCAATCTGCCGGATATCCAATCGGAAGAGTGGATCGCCCGGTTGCACCTGCTGGCCCACTGAGACAAAGATCTGATCGACAATGCCCGCCAGATGCGTGCCGATTTGAATGTTCTCCGTTCGCGGTTCGACAATGCCGGCCCCAGCCACGCAATCCTGGCTGCGGGAAGCTGGGGGCGGAAACGGAGGCTCAAATTGCTCGATCGGTTTCTGCCGCGACAGGACATGACGCGTCGCGAAGATGATCATCCCCAGGGCGATGGCAGGTAACAGGAAATTCCGAAACATAACGTGGTTGACCTGATAATGATGCCTGAGACGTCAACGTGCGATCTCAGTGGGGGATTTCAATTTTTTCAATTCGCCCATCGCTCATGGAGACAATCCGGTCTCCAAAATCGAAAACGCGGTTGTCGTGTGTCACCACGATAACCGCGCGATCCGGGTGCACCGTGGTTTTCTTCAGGAGTTCCATGACGTTCCGGCCGGAACGGGCATCCAGGGCGGCGGTCGGTTCGTCACACACCAGCAGACGCGGATGATTCATCAGGGCCCGGGCAATGGCGACACGTTGTTGCTGGCCTCCCGAAAGTTGAACGGGATAGCTGCTGATCTTGTCTTTCATGCCCACTGCTTCCAACAGTTCAGCCCCTTGTTTCACTGCTTGTGCACGTGAATGTCCACGAATGATTGATGGCACCGCCACATTTTCTGCTGCGGTGAGGGATGGGAGCAGGTTGTATTGCTGAAAGACAAAGCCAATGTTTTCGGCCCGAAATTTCACCAGCTTCCGCCCTCGTAGCGCAGCACGCGGTTCACCCAGCAAAATGACATCGCCGGCAGTCGGATCAAGCAGACCCGCCATAATGGAGATGAGTGTGGTCTTGCCACATCCACTTGGGCCCACCAGCAACGTCATGCATCCGTAATCCACATCCAGATCGATTCCGGAAAGAGCCCGTACCCGCGTTTCACCCGTTCCATATTCTTTAGTCACTCCCCGGCAGATGACAGCATGCGTGTCATGAGGGGGGCGTTCCGCAGGTTTGTCGGAATCCTTGGATGAAGTGGTCTGGAGCTCTTTCATTTGAACACCATTGCCGGTTCCAGCACGAGAACTTTTCGCAGGCTCAACAGGCTGGCAATGGTCACAATGATACTGACCGCTGTCCCGGTGATCGCAATCACTTGCCAGGGGACATACATCCCGCGTAAGTCGGCCTGGCCGGAGATCTCCATAATTTCAAAAAAACTGGCTGCCAGTCCAATCCCAATTCCAAAGCCCATGATGCCCACCGCGGCCGCCTGAAAAAGGATCATGCCGATCAAATGCAGATTGTCCACCCCCATGGCTTTCAGGCTGCCAAACTGCTTCAGATTTTCGAGTGTGAACAGGTAAAATGTCTGTCCGGCAATGGCCGCCCCCACGATAAATCCCAGCATCACGGTGATTCCAAAGTTGACCGGAATCCCCGTGTGCGTCAAATAATATTTGACATTGAACCAGAAGAAATTGTCCCAGGACATTGCTTTCAGGCCCGTGGCCAAGCGAATTTGCCGACACAGGCGGGGAATGGAGACTCCAGGTTTGGCCTTGACCAGAATAAAGGACAGCGTATTCCGTTCGGCTGGGATGAATAGTGTCGCCTGGCTGTAACGGGTATAGATGACCGGAAATGTTTGAAATGGCGGCGTCACCTCACAGATGCCCACGACCACCGCGCGGCGATCGTTCATGTCGAGAGTTCGGCCCAGTTCCATCGGCTGCCCGGGAAATAATTGCCGATACCCGGCGGCATCAATGATCACTCCATCCGGACGCCGGAGATCGGCCATGCTGCCTTGTAACATCTTACGGGGAGCCCCCACCAGCGATGTGTCGTCGACTCCAATCATAATCGACTGCCGAAAGTTCCCGTCCGAAGTCCGGCAACGGACCAGCCCTTTATAAAGTCGGACCGCCCATTCCACTCCGGAAACTCCTCGCACCTGATGCAATCGCGTTTCCGGCATGGGGCGAATTTCATCGATGTTCTGTTGGGCTTCATCCATTGCCCAGAGATCTGCCTCTGTGATATCGAGAATCTGGCTGGAGGTTCGCCGCATCAAACCGGTGAAAATCGCGGATTGCTGGGCGATCAGCAACGAGCCGAAGGCCACGCCAAACACAATTCCCAGATACTTGGCAGCATCTCCCGTCAACATTTTCCAGGCCAGCCAGTTCATTGTGCAGATTCCACACGGTTTGCCGTTTCGCTGCCAGAAACACCATTAGAGCGTTTTTGTAAATCTCGTCGCGGACTTGCCTCGCGGCATGCAGTCTTTCATCAAGTAAAACTCTTTCGACGTGGGCGCATGAGAGACCAAACGACTGCTTCGTCTCTTCTAAAATTTAGGGTTGGCCTTCACGCAAAGTCCGACAACGGAGGACGTTTCGCGATGACGTCCCCCAAAACCAAGCCCTGACAGGGCACTACTCTAATCGCCGGACAATGGTGGTGGAAGCCCCTGAATTCGACGAGAGCCAATGAGCCCGGTCCGCTTCAGACCAGAAGACGAAGATTCTCATGAGAGTCATGTGAAATCCGTCTTGAGGGCTCTCTTTCCCAAACACATCACGGGCATGCGGAAAAACAAAATGCCATTCAGTATAGTGCAGCAGCAATCTACAGCAACAAAAGGAATCTATCCTGTGGATCGCGTCCCGCCATCTGATGGGACATGTTTCCGTTGCTGCTCGCCCGGTACGGGACACTTGTGAGAGCAACCAGTTCTCGTGTGATTTGAATTTGTCAGGACCCGAAGAAGAGGAGGAATCAATGTTTTTACGTTCAATTCTGACGTGGATTTCCTGCCTGCTGGTAGGAGTGACGGCCTGTGCTGCGGATGGACATGGCGTGACATATGCCACCCCACAGGCCGCCCAGGCAGATCCCGACTTCGCCATTCAGGGAGAATATGCCGGCGATCATGTCGGGGTGCAAGTGATCGCCTTGGGGAAACATCAGTTTCGGGCAGTGAAATTCCATGGCGGTCTGCCCGGAGCCGGATGGGATGGAAGTGAAAAGACCAGTGCGGAAGGGGCCTGGGATGACCTGAAGGCCAATGTCGAAGGCTTAAAGAGAATTGAACGGCACAGCCCCACACTGGGAGCGAAACCTGTTGAAGGAGCCATTGTCCTCTTCGATGGAACGCAACCGACATTCGAACAGCACTGGTCCAAAAACTCCAAGATGACCGAGGATGGGTTGCTGCAGCAGGGAGCAACTTCAACAGATACCTTCAACGACTTCAGTCTGCATTTTGAATTCCGTCTGCCGTATATGCCCGAGGCCCGTGGACAAGGGCGCGGCAACAGTGGTCTCTATCTGCAGGGACGATACGAAGTGCAGTTGCTCGATTCCTTCGGACTCAAGGGAGAAGACAACGAGTGTGGCGGCATCTATAAAGCGGCGGCGCCTCGTATCAACATGTGTCTGCCTCCATTGGTCTGGCAGACCTACGACATCGACTTCACAGCGGCAAAATTTGACGATGCCGGTAAAAAAATCTCGAACGCCATTGTGACCGTCAAACACAATGGCGTTGTCATTCATGACAAGCTGGAAATTCCTCAAGGGACGCCTGGTGGAACCATCAACTCGGAGTCTGCCACCCCCGGTCCACTCTTCCTGCAGAACCATGGAAACCCCGTCGTGTATCGCAACATCTGGGCGGTGAAAAAGTGATCGATGGAGTCGATTCTGAATCATGAATCTGGTCTGAGCCGCACTTCCTCGCCAGCCGTTCAAGACTTGGATTGCAAGTTGTTCGCGTTTTTGAAAAGAGCCGTTTCATTGCAGAAAACATGCGGTGAAGCGGCTTTTTATCGATCACTGCAGGTGGCGACTGTCCCATCTCTTTCACAGCTTGCAGTCTGTCTTTCAATGTGCGTCGAGAAGAACTTTTGATGTGGACGAGACCAGTCTCCGGGGCAGTTCATCAGCGGAGTTGGAAACACGAATAGGGCGCGGCTCTTGGGTCTGTGCAAAGGACACGGAAAGGACCAGTTCGATTTCATCGCGACTTGGTCGATGCGGTCTGCTTCTGAATCAATCTGCCACGGAGCACTGTCTCTCAATTGATAAAAAAAATGATCCATGTCATCGATTCGATGGAAATTTGGGTTGCATCTACCAATGGTTTTCGTACTATTTGCCGCAAGTCATTGCTGGAGTAACAACTCAACGGATCGAATCAAATTGAATCAGGATTCGAAGGGTCAGTGAGGCCAGCAACGATTCACCATGGTTGGTGAATTGGAATGGAATCGAAGAGTGGAAGCGTCTGACCCTTTTGCCCGGTAGCATCGGACAGAACTCCACAAACAAGTGACTCTTGGTAAGGAGGAGTTTCCAGTGGCTAAGAAAAAAGCAAGTAAGAAGGCAGTGAAGAAGGCAGCCGCTCCGAAGAAGGCTGCCGCACCGAAGAAGGCCGCAAAGAAGGCTGCTGCACCGAAGAA
>Ga0182745_1003569_pt1 | contig 13347 bp, 10 predicted proteins | sample eDN3rd30CKraftBY_FD_128523 | JGI IMG/M metagenome (GOLD analysis project Ga0182745, IMG submission 128523) | Enriched backyard soil microbial communities from Emeryville, California, USA - eDNA 3rd pass 30_C Kraft BY (version 2) (version 2) | ecosystem: Environmental > Terrestrial > Soil >...
CAAGCGAGTGAATCGCATTTTTGTGAACGCACCCAAACGCCGCGCCTGCCGAAGAGATTCACTCGCTCGCGCTTCGGGCTTGTAAAAATTTAGATACAAACAAGCGGTGGTTTATTGTGGGATCACAAAGTCGATCGCGAGCATGCTTTCTTTACAAGCCCGAAGCGCGAGCGAGTGAATCGCATTTTTGTGAACGCACCCAAACGCCGCGCCTGCCGAAGAGATTCACTCGCTCGCGCTTCGGGCTTGTAAAGAAAAAGGCGTAACGACTTACGGCCTTTCAGGTCGCTCAGCAAACGCGTTGTGCCTCGGCCACCCAGTTAGCGACAACGTAGTCCTCGATCGGGTTCGTGGAACAGTTCTAAGACGGTGATTGCCCGTTGTCGAGCGCAGAAACACAACACGTTGGCATACCCACGTCAAAAGGGATCTCGAAACCCTCTAACCCAAATAATTCACGCCCCAAAGTTTCCTAAATACAAACACGTCCTACCATCCAAAAATCTTGCATCACCGCTATCTATATGTCTACAATTAACCTCATATTAACTATTCGCACTGCCAGCTCAAGCGCGTTGACTTCCCTCTTATCTTATCTCTGGACAGTTCGCTACAATAGTAATCGAGAGCGGCCGCGCGTAAGATACGGGCCACTCTCGATCGGTTCTTGACCTTCGGGCCAGACACGAGCCGCCCTTCCGCTGGCATCGGAGGGGCGGCGCCTGGCTGAAAGTTGGTTACTTCTTGATGCTGGCCGCCTTGGCGTCTTCACCCTTCACGCAGCAAGCTTCCTTCTTGGAGCAGGCCTCTTTTGAGGTGCAGGCTTCCGCCTTCGCAGAGACCGCCTTCACCTCGGCATCCTTCGCGCAGCAGGCCGCCTTCTCGCAGCAAGCTTCCGTCTTCGCGGAGACTGCCTTCACGCTGGCCGCCTTCTCGCAGCAAGCTTCCGTCTTCGCGGAAGCCGCCTTCACGGCCGTGCCCTTGGCGCAGCACGCTTCCGTCTTCGCTGAGGCCGCCTTCACGTTAGCGGACTTTTCGCAGCAAGCTTCCGTCTTGGCAGAGACCGCCTTCACCTTAGCCGCCTTCTCGCAGCAAGCTTCCGTCTTCGTTGAAGCCGCTTTCACCTCAGTTCCCTTGGCACAGCAGGCTTCCGTCTTGGCAGAGACTGCCTTCACCTCTGTCGCACTCTTCGTGCAGCAAGCCCCCTGATTACAGCAGGCCGCCTTTTCACAACAAGCTTCGTGCTTGGCGCAAGCCTCCTTTGAGGCGCACGCGTCCTTCGATGCACAGGCCTTTGCCTTTTCTCCCTTCTCCTTCGTCTCGGACGCGTTGGCCGCGAGGCTAACGAAGGCGGAAAGAACCAGCGCCAGCGACAGACCGAACATTCCACGACGATTCATGGCATCACTCCTATGTTTTTTTCGTGCTTCGATGCAAAACGATCGACCTTCTCGCGGTTCGCCCGGTGCGCACCGCTCCCAACCCCCTTGGCTTGGCTCGGAGATGGGGAGGACGCTCCGCGCAGTGCGGACCGTTGTCCTCATTTCCGAGTTTGAGGCAAGATCACTTGTCGGGACGTCGACAGCAAATTCCGCGCACTGATCGTCAGCCCGGAACGTGCAGAGAAATCCACACATAAACCGATCGATAAAGCGCAAACCATTGCGGTGGCGTCAGCGCGTCCTGAGTGAAGGACGGCACGAAGTCAACGGGCGCGACCTGACCCGATGAGCAGAGAGGAGGGTTAAAACAGGAGGCGTTCGTTGCGGAGATAAAGCGGGGCTTTGCCCGAGAGATGGTTTGCCGCAAAGGCGAGGTGGGATTTCAGATACGTCAATACCTGGTTTTCACCCTGGAACAACGGTTCCAGCGTTTCGCTCAGATCCTGACGATCTTCGGTGGTGCTGGTTCGAGCGGGCTTCGGCGCGGGGGCGGCAGGTGCCTGGCTTCGGCAGAGACATTCCTGCCCACTTGAGTTCGCCATGTTGCAGGTGATCGGGGCCAGCGGAAGGATACGGGGCTCACCCACGCCGGGCTGGACCCGGGCCGAGTGAGAGACGTTTGCTTGAGGCAAACAGCAGCCGCAGACCGACGCGCAAGCTTGATCCGATCCCTTCTTGGTCGAGCACGCCGAGGCCTCAGTCACACCCCACGACATCACGACGACCGCCGCGAGGGCGACCAACGAAATGCGGTTATGGTAGCGGTTTGAGATCATTGTGACGTTCTAAACCATCTCAAAGGAATCAGCCGAGAACCCACTGCGGGAAGTGTAGGCGAGAACTCGCTTGAAGACAAGGTCGATCGCACCAACTCAATCCCGCTCACGTTAATAACATCGGCACTTCTCGCAAGAGAATCCAACCGACGAGACCTCCTGGCGCAAGCATCGCTTTCCAACGGAACAACCAATGGCAAACAGTTCGATCTCCCGTTCCAGTCGAATTCGCGGTACAATCGAACTTGTTCGACTTGCTAGTGAAGATCGCTCTTTGATCATGAATGAAATGGAGAGCGCGTCGGGAGATCATCCAAAAACCAAGAGAATGCGACGATCCGCCTTCCTCATGGACCTTGGGTTGGTCTCACCTCCACAGTGCCCCGCCTCAGCAGGCCCGCCTCGATTCGAGAGTATCGCTCATGCCTCGTATCGCACCGACTAGGTGGCTCCCACCACTGGCCGCGACTTTCGCTTTGCATTTATGCCTGGCGTATCAAAGTCCGGCCAGAGCGGATGGGTTCGACCAAAACGTTCTCCCCTTGGTCCAGAAACACTGCTTGCGCTGTCATGGCGAGAAGAAACCCAAAGGAGGGATCAACCTCGCCCGGTTCGAGGATGAAGAAGCGCTCCGGGGCGATCCCGAGCTCTGGGTCCAGGTCCATGACGCGTTGACCGAGCGATCAATGCCCCCGCCGGGCAACAAGGCCGGGCCGAACGAGGACGAGCGGCAACGGGCCGCCACGTCGATCCAGGCAATTCTGGATGCGATTGAAGGGGTGAACGACCCCGGCCCCAGCCTCGTTCAGCGCCTCACGCGCAGGCAGTACAACAACACGATCCGAGACCTGCTCGGCGTGGATTCCAACCCCGCGCAGGCATTCCCGGCCGATGGCGGCGGCGGTGGTGGGTTCGACAACAATGCCTCGACCCTCTTCATCCCGCCGATCTTGCTGGAACGCTACCTGGAAACGGCCGTCTCGATCCTCGACCAGGCAAACCCCGACCGCTACCTGGTGGCCCGGCCCGGTCCCGACCTGAGCAAGGAGCAAGCGGCGAAACGTTGCATCGCCACCTTCGCTCGCAAGGCATTCCGCCGTCCCGTGAAGGACAACGAGATCGACCGTCTGCTCAAGCTCTACCAGCATGCCGACGCCCGGGGCGACCGCTTCGAGGACGCCGTCAAGCTGGCCCTCAAGGGGATCCTGGTCTCGCCGAATTTCCTCTACCTGGTGGAACGTGACCAGCCCAACGCGACGGAGCCTTACGCGGTCTCGGCCCACGAGCTGGCCTGCCGCCTCTCCTACTTCCTCTGGTCGTCCATGCCCGACGACGAGTTGGACAAGCTGGCGGACTCGGGGCATTTGCTCGAGCCGAAGGTGCTCGAAGCCCAGGTGCGCAGGATGCTCAAGGATCCGAAGTCGCGGGCCCTGGCGGAAGATTTCGCGGGCCAGTGGCTTCGCGTCGGCAGCCTCGCCGAGCTGGCCGAGCCCGACCGCAGGCTCTTCCCCGAGTTCACGCCCGAGCTGCGCGACGCGATGACCGAGGAGACGATCTCTTTCTTCCATGGCCTGCTGACCAACGACCGGCCGGTTCTCGAACTGCTCGATTGCGACTATACTTACCTGAACGAGCGACTCGCCAAGCACTACGGGATTGAAGGCGTGACCGGCGAGAAATTCCGCCAGGTCGCTTTGAAAGACCGGAACCGAGGAGGCGTGCTCGGAATGGCGGCCGTCCTGACCTTGACCTCCTATCCGCGCAGAACGAGTCCGGTGCTCCGGGGCAAGTGGGTGCTGGAAGAGGTGCTCGGCACGCCCCCCCCTCCTCCGCCTCCCATGATCAAGGCCCTCCCCACCGACGACCGAGTGACCGACGGCCTGACGTTCCGCAAACGGCTCGAGCAGCACCGGAGCGACCCCAACTGCACGTCGTGTCATGCCCGTCTCGACCCCCTCGGCTTCGGGCTCGAGAACTTCGATGTGCTCGGCCGTTGGCGCGATGCCATCCAGGATCTGCCGGTCGATGCCGAGGGAGAGTTGACAACCGGCGAAAAATTCCAAGGCTCGGCCGAGCTCAAGGCCATTCTGGTCGAGTCCAAACGCGACCTGTTCCTGCGCAACCTTACCGAGCGCATGCTCTCATACGCCCTGCGGCGCGGCGTGGAGTACTACGACACGCCCACCGTCAAGCAGGTCATGGCCGACCTCGAAGCCAACAAGTTCCACGCGACGAACCTCGTCGTGTCGGTGGTTCAGAGTTACCCGTTCCAGTACCGGCGCAACGACCAGCAGGAGACGCGATGATGAGTCTCAAAAACCGACCGATCACACGGCGGACCGTACTCCGAGGCGCGGGGGCCCTGGTTGGACTCCCCCTGCTCGACGCCATGCGATCGACCGCGTCCGCCCTGACCACCCCCGATCCCCTGACGCGGGGAGGGGCCGACGAAGCTCCCCCCGTCCGCATGGTCTGCCTGTTCTGGCCCAACGGGTGCAATCCCAACACCTGGACCCCCAACGGCCAGGGGAAAGACTACGAGCTCTCCCCCATTCTCCAGCCCCTGGCCCGGCACAAGAACGACCTGCTGGTGCTGACCGAGCTGAGTAACCAGGGGACCTTCACCGGCGACGGACACTACGTTAAAGACGCCGCCTGGCTCACCGGCACCACCATCCATCGGACCACAGGCGCGGACCTGAACTCCGGCGGAATCTCGATCGACCAGCTCGCCGCCAAGAAAATCGGCGTGCTCACCCCGATCCCCTCGCTCGAGCTCGGCGTCGAGCCGGTGACCACCGGCGTCGATACGAACGTCGGCTATACCCGGCTCTACGGCTCGCACATCTCCTGGTCGAGCCCCACCACGCCCGTCGCCCGCGAAATCAACCCAAAGCTCGCGTTCGACCGCCTGTTCCGTTCCAACTCCAGCGGGCGCGGAGGGAATGACGACCTCAGCGTGCTCGACCTCGTGGCCGACGACACCAAGGCTCTGCGCAAACAGGTCGGCCAGCACGACCAACGCAAGCTCGACGAATACCTCGACTCAATCCGGGCCGTCGAAAAACGGATCACCTACGAGGCGAGCGATCGACGAGCCCAGTACCGCGACGACCCTGAAGCTCGCAAAGACATCGAGGCGCTCGGCGGGCGCGTCGACACCTACCGGCACGACCCGGGCCGGTTCCGCCAGCGGTCCATGAACCATTCCGAGCATGTCAGCCTGATGCTCGACATCCTGCTCCTCTCGCTCCGGACCGACTCCACCCGCATCGCCACGTTCATGTTCGGCAACTCGGTCAGCAACAAGAACTTCTCATTCGTCGATGGGGTGAAAGGGGGCCACCACGAGCTCTCACACCACGAGAACTCCCCAGAGAAGATGGAGCAGTATCAGCGCATCACTACCTGGCACATCGAACAGTGCGCCTTGCTGCTCGATAAGATGAAGAACATTCGCGAAGGCGAAGGAACGCTCCTGGACCACTCGATGGTCCTCTTCGGCTCCGCCTTGCGCGACGGCAACCGCCACGATCCCCACAACCTGCCCACCGTGCTGGCCGGCCGCGCGGGGGGAACGCTCGCGCCTGGGCGACACATCACATACAAAAAAGATACACCTCTCTGCAATCTTTATGTTTCGATACTCGATAAGGTCGGTGCGCCCGTGGAACGGTTTGCCGATAGCACAGGCCCCTTGCCGGGGCTCGACAACCCGGACTACACGCCCCCTTCGGCGTAACCGACTCGTTCCGCTGTTCCGGAAGGTGAGCTTCGCTTCGGCTCTTCACCACACCTCGCCTCCCCATCGTGCATTGATCCGATGGGGTGTGACCAGGTCTCGAACAAGGTGGAGGGGAAGTCCGAGGTCTTCTTCCGGACCACGACGAGGCCTGGTCCGATGCAAGCCTTACCCAAGTGGAAATTGATCCCCAGCCTGGTCTTTTCCGTGCTCATCTACCTCGGGCTCGCAGCCTTGGGTTGGCGAGGCTGGGGTCCTTTGATGGCCCACCCCGCCCGGGCGGGCGCGGTGCTGACGGTTATCGTCAGCTCGATCGCGGCTCTGTTCACGCGCGGGAACCTCTCCAGCGGTCAGCGAGAAGACACCGCGAACCGCTGGATCTTCCTCCCGCTCCTGGTGCTCGGCTTTCTCGGAGCCTGGCTCCCCGCCTACACCGACCGCGCGAACATCGCCTCGATCGACGGCGACCTCGCGCGATACACGGGCCTCATCCTCTTCGCGGTCGGAAGCCTCGTGCGCCTGGTTCCGGTCTTCGTGCTGGGGAACCGCTTCAGCGGCCTGGTGGCGATCCAGGAAAACCACGAGTTGGCAACCACCGGCCCCTACCGCCTGATCCGCCACCCCAGCTACCTTGGCCTGATCCTCGCCCTCTTCGGCTGGGCCCTTGTCTTCCGCAGCATCTTCGGGCTCATCCTGGCCGTGCTGACGCTGCCGATCCTGGTCGCCCGGATGAACTCCGAAGAAGCCTTCCTCGAATCCGAGTTCGGCGATTCCTACGCCAACTACCGTAGTCGCACCTGGCGACTACTACCCTATCTTTATTAATGAATTCATTCACTCGCTTGCGCTTCGGGCTTGTAAAAGAGTGGGGCACGCTCGCGCTTCGGATGGGTTTTCGTAGGGTGTGTCAAGCGTCAGCGCAGACGCACCAACACGCCAGCCTGTTCGGGCACGCACCCACCGACTCGCTGAATTCGTGGTCAAGAGCTGGCGCCTGAATACATTTATCAATGCCATTCAATACATCAATATCATTGGTGCGTCCGCGCTGACGCTTGACACACCCTACGAATTCCGACCGCCTGCCCAGGTTAGACCCACACCTCCCTAAAACGCCACCAGGGACCTTCTAGATGAGTAAAAGAATACTCTTTCCATTTAGGAACATTTGAATAAGGACAATAGACAAGCCCCTCGGTCACGGCAAAGCCCCGTCTCCCCGCGACAATGATCCTGCAACCATCTCGCTCCTGAATGGAATGAATCCTGAGCAGTCCCGCGCCGACGCGGCGATCAGGTCGATACCGGATCCTGGTCTTCCGAGGCACCCGCAGCGCTTCCGCTTCGAGCTCGGCCTTGCTCAACGCAAATCGGACTTGAAACCCAATTCGAGTAACACCACTAATGCCCACAACGAATAAAACCGCGACCAAGATCGGAAGGCCAAGTAGGTCAAGCAATCTCCGTTGTTTGATCGGGTCTCCCGGTTCCCAATCTTCTCCAGCAATCACACCGAGCCGAACCAACCAACACAACCCCAGCAGCACGCAAATCAAAAATAGGAAAAGTCTCATAATGTGATCGGCAACGATTTCACTCCCTACGATTCCAAGGTAGGTCAAACAGGCGATGCCAGTAGCGAACTCAACGGTACGCCAACTCATGCCCCACGGAACCATCACCAGGGACGAGACAGAGAGTGCGACAACGGCGCCCGTGGCAAGCTCCATCACGCCAAAGCAAACAGCAAAGATCGCGACGATCAACATTAGTTTTTTTATACTCAACGCTGTCTCCCATATAGCAAGACCACTATGCGATCCGCATACAGTGATCTCGCCGCGCTTCTGGCCAAGTCGGATCAACCTGCGATCTCGCCCTTCACATCCGCTACCTCATCATCTCGCAAATCAGCCCTGGTCGCGACGGTCAGGGCGAAAGGATGAAACGATTCACTAAATTTAAATATCATATCTTTCCCTACCCACCCCGTTCACCCCTCTTGGCTTGCCCCCCATTTCAAGCAACTCATGGTCAAAAGCCATGAATCATTGGCCTGGAATTGCGGGGAACTCAGGAAGTTCAGGCAAATTCCATAAACCAGCTAAACTGCATGATATTTCTTTGCATGCAACCGTGATGAGAGACGGGATGGGCGAAAAAAACGAGAGATGCTTGTCACGCGGGGCGAGGTCGCGACAATAGGGAGCGAAGTCCGCAGCGTCGATCATTCCCAAAGGGCCTGCCATGCCCCGATCCGCGAGCGTTACCTCGCCTGAAGCGAAGCCAAAGGTGATGATGACGTCCCACTCGACCGGGCCGTGTCGTGGAGCGAGGAAGGCCCTCCGGAGGACCGAATTGCGAGCGAGCCGCGTTCTCACTCCAGACTCTCCGAGCGATCTTCGCGTCTTCAGGATCGAAGAGTTGGTGCGCGCTCATCAGGCGGGCGTACGTGCTTACGTCCGGACGTTGGGGGTGAACGAGGCCTGGGTCGATGACCTCGCGCAGGAGACGTTCCTGGTCGCTTACCGCAAGCTGGAAGAGTGCGACCCGGAGCGGGACGCGGGGAAGTGGCTGCGGGGGATCGCCCGCAATCTCGCGGCGAACGAAAGGCGCAAGGCGGGAAGGCGAAGCCGCTTGCTCGCTCATGGACTCGCCGACCTCTTAATCGAACAGGCTAACCCCGACGAGGGAAACCTCGCGGCCGGCTGGCTCGACGCGATGCGAGCTTGCCTCCAGGAACTTCCGGAACAGGCCCGTGGCCTCCTGCTCAAGCGTTATGTCGACGGCGAGCTTGCCGAAGCCCTCGCGGCGCAGTCGCAAATCCGGGCCGACGCCCTTCGCCAAAAATTACTCCGCCTGAGGATGCTGGTCAGACGGTGCATTGAGGGCAAGATGGGAGAGTTGTGGTCATGACCGAGGCCCGATACCATGAGTTGCTGGGCCTCCTGCTTGATGGCTCTCTTACCGAGTCGGAGGCCCTCGAACTTCGAAGGGGACTGGAACACAGCCCGGACCGCTTGCGCAGCACGCGAGAAGCCCTGATGTTCTCCGACTTGCTCGGGCAAGCGCTGACTCCTTCTCGGGAGCCCAACACCTTCTGGCACGGGATTGAGTCGCGCCTCGAACAGGAGTGGACCCGTACGGACCACGACGAGGTTGCCGGCGAACCCGCCCCATCCATCCCTCCAGCAGCAACCAAACAACCCGCTCGACGCGGGTGGCCATCGCCGTCCGTCGCCCTGGCCGCGAGCTTGCTCATCGTCGTCTCACTGCTGGCGATCGGCCCTTGGGATCTCCTCGGTTGGAGGGGACATCGTCCCGGGCAGCCAATGGGAGGTCAGGTACACGAGGTCTCCTTGCGGGGAGAGGCCGTGTGCGCTCATTGCATCCTTCATCAAACCGAACAATGCCAGCCCGCGATGCTGGTCCATCACAAAGGTCGGCAGGACGAAACTTACCTGCTGGACCGGAGGAACGTGACGGACCAGAAGCTTGGCGAAAAGCTCCGGTGCTGCCGATCCCCCTTGCCCATCCAGGCCACGGGAACGGTCCGCACGGCCAACGGCCAGCTTTTGCTTGGAGTGACGCGCCTGGAGGTCCTGCGTTAGTTAGAACACAATACTCTTGACTCATTCGCGCAACGCTGCGCGTCATCGTGCATTCCCACTCGGTTTTCACCCTTTTGTTTTTGCAAACGATCTTATCAAACCCAGGAGAGTTTCATGCGACACGCCATCGCGTTGTTCATCGCCGTTGCCGTGGGATCTGGTATTGCTCGCGCTGACGATCAGACTTTCCCCAACATCACGCATGACGAGCTGGTCAAGGCCGTCGAGGCCAAGCAGGTCACTCTGCTGGACGCGAACGGATCCGACACCTACAAGTCGGGCCACATCCCCTCCGCCATCGATTTCAGCAAGGTAAAGGCCGAGCTGGCCGCGAAGCTCCCCTCCGACAAGTCCACCCTGATCGTCGCCTACTGCGGCAACGAACAGTGCACCGCCTATCGTTCGGCCGCCCGCGCCGCGAAGGAGCTGGGGTACACCAACATCAAGCACTACGCCAAGGGAATCCGCGGCTGGAAAGCCTCGGGCGAGAAGGTCGAAAAGGCCGACTGACCACAAGCAAGACCCGCTTCGAGCGGATTTTGTTAGGTCTCCATGCTTGTTTAACTCGCCGAGTGGGAAGTTCCGGGCAGCCGCGTTCGGCTGCCCGGGTTCATTTGGTGCGCGTTCCTCTTACGAACGTGTCACGCTCACCGTGATTGGTGCCCCTCCTCCGAACCTTCGATTCCGTCTCGACCTGACGCCGGACGACCGCTCTCATTATTTCTATACATCTTCAATATTTCGGATTTTCATCTGCATTTCAAGCTTTGAATCCATGGATGCCGGAACTCATGTCGACAGTGAACCCAGGACGCCCTCATCGTCATCATCAAAGGATCTCCCGAACGGCCTGGTGGGCGCTGGAGCTGGCCCTGGTCGTGGTCTGCTTCCTGGGCCTGACTCGCAACACCGCCGCGGAAGAATCCGAGGTCAGAGAGCCGCTTGGGATTAACAATCCCATCCATGAATATTATCAAATACCGACACAGGACCGGTTCGGGCGCCTGATGGACGAGATTGACTCGGGCCGGGTCACGTTCGACGCCAGCAATGAGCTCGACTTGTTGCGCGACGTCTTGCGGGCGCTTGAGATCCCGGTCACTTCGCAGATGCTTGTGACCTCGGCCACGAGCCTCCAGAAGACGATTATCTCGCCGAGACGCCCGCGCGCACTTTACTTCAACGATGACACGTATGTCGGCTTTGTGCCGGGTGGGCAAATCGAGGTCATCTCCATGGACCCCAAGCGCGGGGGCATGTTCTACCTGTTCGAGCGCGTCCGGGCAGGGAGAACGCCGAGGATTCGCCGGAGCGAGAACTGCCTGACCTGCCACGCCACCCCTCAAATGAATGAGATTCCGCAGCTCGTGATCGAGTCGGTCGTGCCCGGCATTACCGGGGGAGGCGAGAAGGCCTTCCGCCGCAACCAGACCGGGCACGCGATTCCCCTCGATCAGCGCTTCGGGGGATGGCTGGTCACCGGCGCTCCCAACTTCACCCAGCACTGGGGCAACATCCTCATCGAGCAGAACACCAAAGGGGTTGGCCTCAAGCAGCGCACCATGAAACCGGGCGAACTGTTCGACCCCAACCGCTACCTACTTCCAACCAGCGACCTCCTTCCCCAACTCCTCCACGAGCACCAGGTTGGCTTTCATAACCGGGTAACCCGGGCCACCTACCAGGCCCGGACCTTGCTGCACGGTCAATCCGAGCCCTCCGACTCCGAGGAAACCCAGAACCAGCTCCAGGCGATTGCCAAGGAGCTCGTCCGCTACATCCTCTTCGCCGACGAAGCCCCCCTCCCCCCTGGTGGTGTTCCCCACTCCGAGGCCTTCGAGGCGGACTTCCTGGCCCAGGCGCATAAGGCCCCGGATGGGAAATCGCTACGCGACCTCGACCTCAAGACGCGCCTGATGCGCTATCGTTGCTCCTACCTGGTCGAATCAGACGAGTTCGCGAGCTTGCCGAAACCAATCAGGCGGCTCGTGGATCTCGAGCTCGAGCGGGCGCTCGACCCCTCTCGGGACCCCGAAGACTACGCCTATCTTCCCAACGACGAAAAGGAAGCGATTCGATCGTTCCTGAAATTGGCTTTCCCCACGACGAACGACAAGGCACGCTGAACCACGAAGTCAATCGCGAGCGTGCATTCTTTACAAGCCCGAAGCGCAAGCGAGCGAATCGCATTTTTATGATTTCACCCAACGGCTAGGCCTGCCGAAGAGATTCACTCGCTCGCGCTTCGGGCTCGTAAAAATTCAGACGCCAACAAGCGAGGGTTCATTGCGGGATCACGAAGTCGATCATCTGCACGCTTTCTTTACAAGCCCGAAGCGCAAGCGAGTGAATCGCATTTTCATGATTTCACTAAACGACCAGGCCTGCCGAAGAGATTCACTCGCTTGCGCTTCGGGCTAGTAAAAATTCAGATACTAACAAGCCATGGTTCGTTGCTGGACCACGAAGTCGATCATCTGCACGCTTTCTTTACAAGCCCGAAGCGCAAGCGAGTGAATCGTATTTTTATGATCTCACCCAACGGCTAGGCCTGCAGAAGAGATTCACTCGCTCGCGCTTCGGGCTCGTAATAATTCAGACGCCAACAAGCGAGGGTTCATTTCAGCGGCGTGGCGGAGCTGGCCTGAGGGAGAATGCGCTGGGCCTTGGGCTGGGTGAGCAGATGCGTTTTCGAGCCCCCTCCCGCGTAGAGGTCGTAGCGGGGGTTGGCGTGGGTGCGGAAGTAGGTAAAAAGGCGGTCCTTGAGCTCGTCGCGAATGGTCTCCTGGCCCAGCTGTCCGTGGAGATTCACCTTTTCCCCTGGATCCTTCTCCAGGTTGTAAAGCTCGAAGGGTCCGTCCGGAAATCGATGAACATACTTCCAGGACGACGTTCGAATGGCGCGTACGTTCTCATTCTCAAAATAGACGACGTCGTCCCAGGGCGATCCGGACTGGTCCTGTCCTTGAAGGATGGGTGAGAAGTCGCGGCCCGGCGGCTTCGTGCTGGGGTCGATCCGATCCTTGAGCCCGAGGAGGCTGAGAAGGCTGGGCATCACGTCGTAGCCGCTCACCAGCGCATCCGAGGTGGAGCCCGGCTTGATCCGCCCTGGATACCGAACGATCAAGGGGATGTGCATCATTCCGTCGAAGGCCGAGAGCGGCCGGGTGTGGTCGCTCATCCCCCAGAGTCCGTTCTGGCCCCCCACCCAACCTTGATCCGCCATGTAGATCACGATCGTTTCCTCGGCCAGATCGAGCCGGTTGAGCGCACCAAGGATCGTGCCGACGCCGTCATCAACACCGCTGGTCTCGGTCGCCACCCGCCTCATCGACACGATATTGTTGAGGAAGGCCTTGTTGTTGAAGAGCCAGGGGTGAACCCCATCGCGAGGGAAGGATAACAGCATCTGGTCGGCATATTCTTCCGCGTGCCGGTTCCGCCCAGGCTGGCTCAAGGTCGGTCCCAGGTTATAGGGACCGTTGTAGGCGAGGTAGAGAAAGAACGGGCGTTCGCGGTTCTCTTCCAGGAATCGGACGGCTCGGTCGGTCCAGAAGTCGGTCAGGTATCCAGGCTCCTTGCGGATCTTCCCCTCGTCGATGACCTCGGCGCCATGGAAGGTCGTGGTGTGGCCGTGGGGCATCGTCACCCACGAGGTGAACCCCTCCTGCGGGGCTTCGTTCGCGCCGAGGTGCCACTTACCCGAGAGCCCGCACGCATAGCCTGACTCCGCGAGGATTTCGGGGAGCGACCGGAACTCGCCGATCGTGCAGTAA
>Ga0182745_1003571_pt1 | contig 13339 bp, 10 predicted proteins | sample eDN3rd30CKraftBY_FD_128523 | JGI IMG/M metagenome (GOLD analysis project Ga0182745, IMG submission 128523) | Enriched backyard soil microbial communities from Emeryville, California, USA - eDNA 3rd pass 30_C Kraft BY (version 2) (version 2) | ecosystem: Environmental > Terrestrial > Soil >...
AGACACTGGCCAGTGCAGAGGCGAGGCTGCTCGCCACGCCGGGCGTGGTCTCGGTGGGCGTCACCACGGGGCGCCCGGGTGAAGAAGCGCTCGCCGTGGGCGTAACGGACGCCAACGTCGCAGCGCACCTGCCCCGGGAAATCAACGGTGTGCCGTTGATCATCACGGTGACGGGGCCGGTGGATGCGCAGGGGCAGCGCTGACGGCAAACAGCCCCAGAGCGCTACTGATACATACGTCTACGCAGACTAACTGCCGCGATCCAGACCACTGTCGTGAACAGGGCAATCAAGATGAATGCAGCACCCCACAGAACATAAAATTCGACGTCAGCCGCGCCTTCGCAACAGCCAACGGTCAAGCGCGCCGCCAGCGCCTTCCAGAACCAATCTGGCACCGGATTCCACGCAGAAGGATGACCGGCCCAATGGCGCCCGAGCAATAGGCTGCCCAGGATCAGCCATGAGAACAGCGCTACGTATCGCCAACGACGCATTACGCTCCCTGCCTCCCACACCGGACAACGACTTTTCCATACGCCATGAGCCGGGTTCCCGGAATTGGCTGGGCAGGATTTCTTAGCAATTGTTGACGCAAGTACAAGAAGTCATTCTCGCGTTCCACAGTGATGCAGCCTTCGCTTATGCCAAGCGGACCCTTGGGATGCAGTCGAAAATTGCCCCGCTCAACGTCACTACAGAATACGAAATCGTCAATCTTGCTGTCGATCCCGAACAGGCCAAACCAGCCGGAACGTTTCTTGATCCAGGTGTTGACGCTTCCCAATAATCCGCCTGTGGGCCGATCAACGATATAGTACGCCCCGGGCGGAATGGGTCCTACGTTGCGCAAGCAGGCGGCTGCGCAATGATTGACGTGTTTATCCATACCGGAGAACGCATCCATGGATAAGCCCATTCCCTTGAGCTTGCTCATGGGTTGGTTATTGAGCAAAAAATCCAATTCGACCATACATGGCTCCGCATCGAGTTGTCTCGAAACAGAATGCCTGAAAGCCCCCATAAGGAAATAGGCGCCGTCCGATACTGAGTAAGACGCGGCTGCGGTCTAGGCGCCGGAGCTGTCCACATAAACCAGCCCCGCCGCCGCCAGCTTCTCGCGCATCCCGTAGATATCCAACCCCAATTCCCCCGCCGCCAGCCGCTTGCGCTTGGCCGCCTCGTTGACCAGCCGCGCGTCGCACGCGTCGGCAACTTCCGCCGCCCGGGTACGCGGCACGATGCACACCCCATCGTCATCCGCAATAACCACATCTCCAGCCTGCACCAGTGCACCCGCGCATACCACCGGCACATTCACCGAGCCCGGCGTGGCCTTGACCGTGCCCTTGGCCGATACGCACTTGGACCATACGGGAAACGGCATATCCTTCAGCGCCGCGACGTCGCGGCAGCCGGCGTCGATGACCAGCCCCTGCACGCCGCGCGCGCGCATCGAGGTGGCCAGCAGCTCGCCGAACATGCCGTCTTCGTTGGAAGACGCGCAAGCCACCACCACGATATCCCCAGGCCGGCAGAGTTCGATGGCGACGTGCAGCATCCAGTTGTCGCCCGGCTGGGCCAGGACGGTGACGGCGCTGCCCGCGATGGCCGCGCCGGCGTAGATGGGGCGCAGGTAGGGCTGCAACAGCCCCGTGCGCTGCTGGGCTTCGTGCGCGGTCGCAACGCCGGCCGACGCCAGGCGCGCGATGACCGCGCTGTCGGCGCGCGCGATGTTCCTGACGGCGACGCTCATGCCAGTTCCCCGGTGACTTGGGGAAACACGCGCTGGTAGCCTTCGGCGTACTGGATCTTCAAGTTCGAGTTGCGCGAGGCCTGGACGCCGCGTTGCAGGGCGACGCGCGTGTAGTACTCCCACAGGTGTTCCTGCGCGGCCATGGTTTCAAAGGCGCGGCGCTTCTGGTCCCAGACCTCGGAAATGTCCAGCAGGACCTCGGGCTTCCATTCGCATTGTTCGGGCTGATGCGGCTCGAACAGGAACATGGGCGGCGCGCCCAATACCGCCTGTTCGGGATGGTGGCCGTGCGCCTGCGCGATCACGCGGGCTTCCTGCGCGACGTGCGTGGCCAGCGGGTGGTCGAAGTTGTAGGGGTCTTTTTGCGAGTGGGTCAGCACGAATTCCGGCTGCAGCTCGCGATAGACGTCGACCAGTTCAAAGAGCGCCTCGTCCGACACGCGCAGCGGATAGTCGCCGCAATCCATGAAGCGGATGTCCGCGCCCAGGATGCCGGCCGCAAGCCGCGCTTCGTCGCGGCGGTCTGCCTTCACTTTTTCCAGCGTCATGCCGGGCTGCTTCCACAGCTTGGCGGATTCGCCGCGCTCGCCGAACGACAGGCACACCACGGTCATCTTCCAGCCGCGCTTGGCGTACAGGGCGATGGCGCCGCCCGCGCGCCAGACGAAATCCGCGGAGTGTGCGCTGACGACCAGCCCGTTCTTTTGCCGTTCCATTTCAATTCCTCTATGCATGAAAGCCGGCACGCGCCGCCGCGCGGCGCCGTGCCGGCGCGGGCGCGTCTAGTCCGCCTTGATGCCCGCGTCCTGGATGACCTTGGTCCATTTGGTGGTTTCAGCCGCCACGAATTCACCAAACTGCTTGTCCGTGCCAGGCGTGACCACCGCGCCCATCTCGGCAAAGCGCTTTTTCACGTCGGGGTCATTCAGCGCGGATTGCAGCGCGGCGTTGAGCTTTGCGGTGACGTCGGGCGGCAGATCCTTGGGGCCGATGAGCCCCCACCACACCGTGGCCATCGCGCCCGGCAGGCCTTGCGACACCACGGTGGGCACGTCGGGCAGCATGCTCGCCGGCTCGTCGTCCAGCACGGCCAGCGCGCGCAGCTTGCCCGCCTTGACGTGTGAGACGACTTCCAGCGGATTGATGGACATGAAGGAGATCCGCTGTCCCAACAGATCCGTCACGGCGGGCGATCCGCCCTTGTACGGCACGTGCAGCGCCTTCATGCCGCTCTCGCGCTTGAGCAGTTCGCTGGCCAGATGGCCCGAGCTGCCATTGCCGGCCGAGGCGTACGTCAGCTTGTCCGGGTGCGCGCGGCCGTAGTCGGTCAGATCCTTCAAGGTCTTGAACGACGATTCGACGGGCACCACCACCGCCAGCGGCGCGTAACCGATCGCGCCCACCGGCGTGAAGTCGCGCGCGGGGTCAAAGGTCAGCTTGGAGAACAGCGCGCCGTTGGCGGCCAGCGTGTTCGATGCGGTCAGCAGCGTGTAGCCGTCCGCCGGGGCGCGCGCCACCGCGTCCATGCCGATGTTCGTCGCCGCGCCGGGGCGGTTGTCGACGATGATGGTCTGCTTCAGCGCGTCGCCCATTTTCTGGCTGACCAGGCGGGTGACGATGTCGACCCCGCCACCCGCGGCGTAGGGCACCACGATGCGGATCGGCTTGTCGGGATAGGCGCCCTGGGCGGCTGCCGGCAGCGGTGCCAGCATCGCGGCCATCAGGGCGCTTACTGCTGCGGCGGCGGCAAAGGTGCGGCGGGACCGGGACGGCGCGTAAGCCTTCATGGTTGTCTCCTGCGTCGTTATGCGTGTTGGTATGGGGGCATGATGCGCGCTGTACACTCATACCGTCCAATACCGTTTTCCACGACGATCTATTTGCTTTCCAAATCGATATGGATTTTCGCCAACTGCGTTACTTCGTCGCCGTCGCCGAGGAACTGAGCTTCAGCCAGGCCGCGCGCCGGCTGCATGTCAGCCAGCCTCCGCTCAGCCTGCAGATCAAGGCGCTGGAAGAAGAGCTGGGGTCGGCGCTCTTGACGCGCACAAGCCGCAGCGTGGAACTGACGCAGGCGGGCGCGTTGTTTCTGGACCAGGCGCGCCGCGCGCTGGCGCATCTGGAACGCGCGGGCGAGGTCGTGCGGCAGTCCGCGCTGGGTGAAACCGGCGAGATCCGCGTGGCATTCACGGCGTCTGTGCCGATGTTCGACGCGTTCCCTCGCATCGTGCACGCCTTTCGCACGGATTTTCCGGGCGTAGGTGTGGACTTGAGTCACCAGTCGACCGGACAGCAACTGCGCGCGCTCGCGTCCAAGGACATCGACGTGGGCTTTCTGCGCCCGTCCATCCTGTTCGTGCCGCCGCCCAATATCGCGACGCTGCCGCTATGGACCGACCGGCTCATGGCCGCCCTGCCCCAATCGCATCCGCTGGCGCGCCGCAACGCGCCGTTGTCGATGACCGACCTGGCGGACGAGTCCTTCATCCTGTTCCCGCGCGGGCTGGGCTGCGGCTTGTTCGACCACGTGAGCGTGCTGGCCAGCCGCGCGGGCTTTGCCCCGCAAGTGGGCCAGGAAGCGCGCGAAGGCGCGACCATCATCGGCCTGGTGGCGGCAGGAATGGGCATCTCGATCCTGCCCGACACCTACATGAAGACGGGCATTCCCGGCGTGGCCTATCGCGAACTGGACACGCCGGATGCGCAAAGCCAGGTCCTGCTGGCGTATCGTTCGGAGGATGGGTCCGCGCTGGTGCAGCGGTTCCGCGAAACCGCCCAGGCCGCGCAGTAAAGGAAGCGGCAGCGGTTTGCGGCGGCGCATGTAGTGCCGGCCTCTCGCCAGGCGTACGATAGCCGTCAGCCGTTCCCACTGAAGACTGCTACCCCAAGGCTTGCCGCGTCCTTCGCCATGACCTTCCGCCTCTTCGCGCTCACCCTATTAGCCATGCTGGCCTTTGCCGGCAACTCGCTGCTTTGCCGGGTTGCGCTCAAGCAGACTGCCATTGATCCCACCACTTTCTTTGCCATCCGCATCGTGTCGGGCGCGCTGATGCTGTGCTTCGTGCTGGCGCTTCGCCGGCAGACCGGGCGTGTCGAAGGCACGTGGGCGGGCGCGCTGGCGCTGGTGGGTTATGCGCTCGCGTTCTCGTATGCCTATACGCATGTGGCTGCGGGCACGGGCGCGCTGCTCCTTTTCGGGGCCATTCAAATCAGCATGATTCTGTATGGCCTCGTGGCCGGGGAACGGTTGGCGGCGATGCAATGGGCTGGCACGGCGCTGGCGGTCGCCGGACTCGTCGCGTTGATGTGGCCCAGCGCCAATGCGCCACCGGTGTTTTACGGATTGCTGATGATTCTGTCCGGGGTGGCATGGAGCATCTATTCGCTGTTGGGCCGAGGCGCGAAGAACCCGGCCGCCGCGACGGCGGGAAATTTCATCCGGGCAGCGCCCGTCGCGGTGTTGCTGCTGGTTGCGCAATTGGCCGCCTCCCATGTTCGGTTCGACACTGTCGGCGCGGCCTACGCGGTGGCCTCTGGCGCGGTGACCTCGGGGCTGGGCTACATCCTTTGGTACGCCGCGCTCAAGCAGTTGACCGTGACGCGCGCTGCCACCGTACAGCTCAGCGTGCCTGTGCTGGCGGCGTTGGGCGGGACGGTGTTCCTGGACGAACCGATGACCGCGTTGCTGATCGCGGCGTCGGCGCTAGTGCTGACCGGCGTGTCGCTGGTGATCTTCAACAAGCGCGCGGCGTGAATCGCCGAGGTGCCTGACGTGGGAGCGCAGACAGCCCCGGCTGTCACCGGCCGCCCGCGTGGCCCGGTCCGTGCGGCTTGTGGTTACCAGCGATACCCGACGTTCAGCATGCCGCCGTAGCCCCGCTGACCGCCGTTTCCGGCCTGGCCAAAGAGCTCGCCGCTAACCTGCCACGACTCGCGGACATTGCCTGCCACGCCGATTCGCAGTTCAGCGGCGTCGCGCATGGGCGTTGCCTGGAAGGTCGATGCGCCCACGTTGGCTTTCGCGCTGCCCGAGTTGTGCAGCCAATTGGCTTCGACGTAAGGCCGCACCGGGGACGTGGCGGCGTCGATGCCAAGCGGGTACGCGCGGACACCCACGCGCGAAGTGACCGAACTGGCGGGCGAGTTGTTCAGCTTCATGCTGGGCAGCACCGCGTCCTGGGCGTCGTATCGCGTGTAGGCCAGTTGCGCTTGCGGCACGACGACCATCGCACCCAACGCGGAACCGGCAGCGAAGGGCTTGAACGCATATCCCGCTTCCACCGACGCCGTCCAGGTGTTCGAACGGTAGCGAGCCGAGCCCAGTTCGCTATTGATCTCGTTGGCGTAGCGGCCGAACTGCAACCACGAATCGGCATACGCACCCAAGCGGGTGGCATCGTCGGCGTAAGCGGTGGCATAGATGCCCACCGAATACCCGGTGACCTTGCCTCGGGCATCGGCACGCATCGCCATGCCGGTGCCCGGGTGGATGAGTTGGGAAGTGGCGTTCGTACGCGCCTCGCCCGCGCCGGCCATGACACCTGCCTTGAGGACGCCTTGCTGACCCAGGCGCGTGCTCACGAGGTCGGCGCCCATCTGCAGCATGGCGGTGTCGGTGTCGATGCTGACCTGACCTTCCTGAAGTTTCATGCCGGTGTGCCGCGCGCCCTCGGTACGTGCCCACACCTGCCGGGACGCGCTGGCGGGCGCAGTTTGACCTGCCGACGTTTGCGCCACGGTCCGATCCGCCAGGCGATGTACGAACATCCGGGTCGCCGCGACCTGATTGCCGATATGCGCGCCGTTTTCCGGTGAGACGTTCTGCAGGTTTCCCGGGACAGAACCGGTTGAACCACCGCCACTGCCAGGAGGCGTAGTCACACCACTACCCGGTGGCGTTTCAGTGCCGCTGCCAGGAGGCGTTTCAGTACCGCTGCCCGGCGGCGTTTCAGTGCCGCTGCCAGGAGGCGTTTCAACGCCACTTCCGGGCGGCGTCTGACCGCCCGGATCCGTGGCGCCGCCTTCTTCCGGCGGCGTCGTTGACGTCAGATACCAATCGGACGCCACGCCGCCCGTGCCGCCCTGAACCAGGAAATAGTCGTAGCCATTCAGAGCCAAGCTAATGGTCGAGGCCCGGTAGCCAGTCGAGTTCGCGTCCAGATAAAAAGCATTGCCTGAAATCGTGGCCCCGTTGGTGGCCTGCACGAGCCGGATGCCTTGCGTGGTCAACGCGCCTGCGCCGCCGGCGTTCAAGACACGCAGCCCGGTGGTGCCCGTGACCGCGCCGCCGTCCACGACGAGCCGGTCGGTCAGGGACGTGTCGTCGCCCAGGTGGGTATTCATGACCAAGGTGCCGCCGCCGATGTAGTCGGAGACGGTAAGCGTCTTGAATCCAGATTGCGCACCCGGAGACACGAACTGCACGACACCCGCGTTGGTCAGGGTCTTGACGGCTGAATCGCCGCGCACGTTCCAAACGCTGCTGGCGTCTAACTTGACGCTGTCCACCGAACCCTGACCCGCGCGCACCGCGCCGGTCCACTCAGTGCCGCTCGCCAGGCCAATGTCGACGCGGCCGCTGTCGGAGGTCAACACGTCGCCCGTCATGAGCGCGCCTATGGCGTTCAGGGTGACGCGTTGCGTCTGGTACGGTTGCCCGGGGACGATTCCCGCGCTGGGGGTCGCCTGCGTTCCAAGCAGGATGCCGCTGGCTTCGTCGCCGCCGGCTCGGGCCACCACGGTGGCGTTCTGGACGGTGATGTCGTGGTCTCCGCCCCTGACGAGAAACCCCACACCATCGTGGGTCTGGAGGTTGCTGCCGTTCGACAGTACGAGCGAGTTGGCGCCCTGCGGCTCGTAGCGCACGCTCTGCACGCCGCTTGCGTTCTGACCCGTCATGATGACTTGCGTGTCGCTCAGCGAAACCGCCGTGTCGCCGGCGCCGATGTTTCCAAGCATCTGCACGCCGATCGAGCCTGTGGATTGCCCGTTCAACTGTGAATTGACAGCGTCGATGCGTGCCTCGTCGGTTGCCCGAAGCGCTGCGCCCGTGATGCCGGACACGTCCACGGTAACGCCGTCCAATGTCACTTGCGTGCCGCGATGGTTGGCACTCACGCCTACCGCATTCATGACTTCGGCCAGGATATGCGTTCCCACGGCGTCGATCGTTGTTGCCGCCGTGTCATCGATCGAGTGTGCATACAGGCCGGCGCGTCTTCCGCGTAAGGTCCCGCCTTCAATCTGTACCGCCCCATTGCGGCTTCGGATCGCATACAAGTTCGCGCGGATGTCCAGGTTCTGTCCGGTCATCACATGGTTGTTCATCACCGTGACGCCCTCGTTGACCGCGACGGCTTCGCTGCCGATTGTCACGTTCGTCAAAGAGGCCGAAGACACACCGGTTTGACTCGCCTCGTTATACAAGAGCACGCCGAAGCTCACCGAATGCGGACCGGCAACCACCGTATCCGTCATGGTCAGGCTGGAACCGTCGATAACGGATATCTGGCCTTCAATGGTGCTACCTTGAACGGTGACGATGGCATTTTGCGAGATATGCATGGTTGCCGCCGTGGCGTTTTCCGTGCTTCCTGCCTTGACGTGGCTATCGGTCAGCAACAGCGTGCCTTCTTGCACCGAAAGGTCCGCCCCGGTCGCCGCGCCCGTGTCAGCCACGCTGGACACAATGACGTTGGACAGTTCGACGCGCCCGCCTGACTGGACGCGCACGCCATAGGAGTTGACGCCATTGCGATCAATGCTCTTGACCTCCAGGTCACTTGCCGTGATGACGCCCCCATCGGAAGCACGGACGGTCCCCAGGAATCCGCCCGATCCCGACACGGCTCCGCCAAGCAATTCGATGCGGCCCGCATCGGTCGCAAGCACGGTCGTTGCCTCTGAGGATAGGAGGGAGATGTCGGCGTGGACAAAACTGTTTTCCTGGGACGCGGACAATGCAGCCCCGGCTTGCGTCTGGATCGTACTGTCCGTGATCGTGATCGAGCCACCGCCTTGGGCATGCGCACCTCGGGCGTCTGCCTCTGCGGTCACGGTGATGCCGTTTACGAAGACGCTGTTGCCCTGGTTGTTGACGCGGATTGCGTCTCCGGTGTTGATGTTGATGCTCGCTCCGGGGAACACCTCCGTCGACGTGTTGCCTTCCGGGTCATCAATGAGGATCGGCGGCATCGGCGCCGCCAACACTATCAAGGGAAAGGCCGGGATCGTGGCGGCGAGAATCGCCGCGACAACCGGGGAAAGGGGGAAGTGCATTGCAAGCTCCGTAACCCGTGCGCGGCTTCGGAGATGCGAAAAGCCAGATGCCGGCCAATTGCAGCGCCGTAGAACCGCCACGAAAAAAAGCGACTATTCTCTTGACGCCCCGCAAGCTCGCACATCGAAAGACTTCTAAAGCTCGCTCCCCCTCTTGCAAAAACGCGGTAACACGCAACAATTCAGACCAGTTCCCGCAACAATGCGCAAAACCGGGACCGACCCGAATTCCGGACGAAAAAAGGGCCGCTTCGAAAAGCGGCCCGCAAACCCAGTCCCGCACCGGGACGGATACCCAAATAACGTGACTTACACGCTGTCCAGCACGGAGCGGTCCACATTGGCCGCCGCAGACGCCGCGTCCTGCATCGCATCGATGAACATGGGCGCGCACAACCCAGCCACCACCGCCGCCAGATCCGGATCGATATCGTCATAGGCGTGACGCGCGGCCAGCATGTTCAGCGAGCCGATCACCCGCCCCGCATGCCGCACCGGAATGTTGAAGGCCGACTGCAGCCCGCGCTCGATCAGCATCGGCGCTTCGGAGAAAACGGTACGCACGTCGTCTTCGTTGCTGGCGACATACAGGCGCCCTTCTTCCAGCACCAACCGCGACCACGGGCCGTTGCCGGTGGCCTTAAAGCCGCCGAGCGGGCTGATGGTGTCGTCCGACGTGTGCAGGCGCTTCATCAGCTTGTGGTCCTGCAAGTACAGCAGCGATGTAAACAGCTTGTGGCCGAAGCAGTTTTGCAGCAGGTTGGAGATCACGTCCCACTGCGCCTGCCGGTCGCCGGCCAGCGCCAGATCGCGGGCGTGGCCAGCCAACGCGTGGAATGCGGAGGGCTTGGTCATGCGTTGATTTCCTCGAGCACGACGCCACGCGTGTTCTTGCCGTAGAACAGGATGCCCAGGCCGCCGACCAGCAGGATGGCGGTCATCATCGCAAACACGCCGGCAAAGCCCAGGACCGGATACGCCACGCCAACGATGGTCGGCGATGCAATGGAGCCGATACGGGCAAAGGCGGAGGCCGCGCCCATGCCGGTCGCGCGGATCGACGTGGGATAGATTTCGGCGGTGTAGGTGTATTGGCCGGCGATCACACCGTTCATGCCGAAGGACAGCAGCATGCTCAGCATGATGATCTGATGCTCGCCGCTGGCCAGTGCCAGGCCCAGCGCCGACAGGCACGACAGCAGCATGTAGGCCAGGATCGTGTACTTGCGGCCGATCTTGTCGTTGAAGTACGCGGCCGAGAAGTAGCCCGGGATCTGCGACAGGTAGATCAGGATCGTGTACGAGAAGCTCTTGGTGATGGTGAAGCCGCGCTCAACGAGCAGGCTGGGAATCCACACCAGGAAGGCGTAGTAGCAGAACAGCACGGTGATCCAGAACACCCACACCAGCGCGGTGGTGCCCAGGTATTGCTTGGAGAACAGCGACGCCAGCTTGGCCATGGCGGTCTGCTGGTCCGCGGTCGAGGAAGCAGCCTTGCGCGTGGCGACAGGCGTGGGCAGCGGGCGGCCGGTGCTTTGCTGCACTTCGGCTTCGATGGCTTCGCAGATGCGGTTGGCCTCGGAAGTCTGGCCGGTGTGTTCAAGCCAGCGGGGCGACTCGAACAACGACTTGCGCCACCACAGCAGGAACACGACCGGCACGGAAGCGATGATCATGATCCAGCGCCAGCCGTCGTCGCTCATCGGGACGATGAAGTAGCCCAGAAGCGCCGACATCACGAAGCCGAACGAGAAAAATCCCGCCAGCGCGCCGGTGAAACGGCCGCGGTACTTGCTGCTGACGAACTCGGCCAGGTACGGCGCGATGATGGCGCCTTCCGCGCCCATGCCGATGCCGGCGATCATGCGCAGGATGTAGAACTCGTGATAGTTGCGCGCGAAGGCGTTAACGAACGTGGCCACGCAGAACAGCAGCAGCGCCCACATCATGATCTTCTTGCGGCCGTAGCGGTCGCCCAGGATGCCGGAGAACAGCGCGCCGACCAGGAAGCCGACGTACGTGCTGCTGGCGATCCAGCCGATCTGGCCGGTGGTCAGGCCCCACTGCGTGCGCAGCGAGGGAATGATGAAGGCGATGATGCCGGCGTCCAGTGCTTCGAAGGCGAGCCCGAGGCCGCCGATCATCAGCAGCCGGAAATGAAAGCTGCTGAAGGGCAACCGCTCCAGGCGGTCGGATACGGAAAACATGATGGGGGAAGTTCCGGAGATAAAAGAAAGGGGACCGTCAGCAGGCGTTCTTGTGCAGGAGGCCGCGGTTCATGATGAGCTTGATCGAATCGGGCTTGGTGAGCAGCTCGATGTCGTCCAGGGGATTGCCATCGATCAGCAGCAGGTCGGCGTAGGCGCCTTCGCACACTTCGCCCAAGAGGCCTTCCTGGTTCAGGATCTCGGCGCCGATCAGGGTCGCCTGCTGGATGACCTTGGCATTGCCCAGCACGCGGCTGCGCAGCACCAGTTCATCGGACTGCATGTAGTGGGTCTCGCCCAGCAGGTCGCTGCCGTAGCCCATCTTCACGCCGACTTCGTCCAGGATCTCCAGCGCGGTCAGGCCTTGCGTGCGCACGGTGGCGATCTTCTTGACCGAGTCCAGCGGCAGGCCGTAGCGCTCGCCGTCGTTGGCCAGGCCTTCGTAGGTGATCAGCGTGGGCACCATGTAGGCGCCGTGTTCCTTCATGACCTCGGCGGCCTCGCGGTCGACGAGGTTGCCGTGCTCGATGGTGCGCACGCCGCAACGCACGGCGCGCGTGATGGCGCGCGGGGTGTAGGCGTGGGCCATCACGTAGGTGTTGGCGTTATTGGCCTCTTCGACGATGGCGATGAGCTCGGCTTCGGAAAAGCCCAGGTTCTGGATGGGATCGTTGGGCGAGGCCACGCCGCCGGACGCCATCACCTTGATCTGCGTAGCGCCCTTCAGGATTTCCTCGCGCACGGCCAGGCGGCAGTTGTCCACGCCGTCGACCACGCGGCCGATGTTGCCGATCTTGACCGAGCAGGGGCACGGATCGAGTTCATCGTTGCTCTGGCGGAAGTCGCCGTGGCCGCCGGTCTGGGACAGGGCCTTGCCCGAGCAGAACAGGCGCGGGCCGTCGATGGTGCCGTCCAGCACCGCCTGAGCCAGCGCCCAGTCCGCGCCGCCCGCGTCGCGCACGGACGTGAAGCCGCGGTCCAGCATGCCCTGCATGATGGGCAGCGCGCGCAGCAGCGCCAGCGCGTTGGGCAGGGCCGCCACGCGGCCCAGGTTGAACGACGACGCCACGACGTGCACGTGGCAGTCGATCATGCCGGGCATCAGGGTCATGCCCTTGGCGTCCACCACCTGCGCATCCGCGGCAGCCGGTTCATCGGCGCCAATGCGGGTGATCACGCCATCCTCGACCAGCACGGTCGCGGCGGCTTCAAGGGCCAAGGTTCGGGTATTGAGGATCCTGCAATTCTTGATGACAACCGGCTTCATAAATCGACCACGTAAACAGTTCAAAACGCCGGGAAATCACGGCATGCCGAACTCTACCGGTACAATTCAGGGGTCCGATACCGGGTCTCCCCCTATGCGTTCGACACAAATTTGAACAGCCTTATGAGCATTACTCATACCCCCCTATGAGACGTCGCTGCCCCACCCTTTCCGAGTTGAACGCATTCTCCGCGGCGGCCCGGCACCTGTCGTTTTCCAAGGCGGGCAAGGAACTGTTCGTCACGCAAAGCGCCATCAGCCGGCATATCGCCACGCTGGAAAGCTACCTGGGACATGCGCTGTTCATCCGGGGCACCAATGGGCTGCAACTCACCCGCATGGGCGCCACCTATCTCAGCCTGATCCGGCCGGCCCTGCATACGCTGGAAAGCGCCACGTCGCAGGTCATGGCGACGCAGCAGTCGGCAAAATCCCTGAACGTATCGGCCGCGCCCACCTTTGCGGCGCAATGGCTGTTTCCGCGATTGAAGACGTTCCGCGAGGTCAACCCGGACATTTCCATCAATTTCGTGCGCTATAGCGTGGCGGATTACAAAAGCACCGAGCTCGATTTCGATGCGTCCATCCAATATGGCTATGGCGACTGGCACGACGGCGACGCCAAATATCTGACGGGCCGCGAAACGCGCCTGGTGTGCTCGCGGGAATATCTGGATCAGCACCCCATCGGCAGCCTCGAAGACATCAAGCAATGCACGCTGCTGCAGCACATCGAGATTCCACTGTCCTGGGAATACTGGTTCTCGACGTACCTGGGCGATTATGACCGCGCCCGGTTCGGCCCGGGCTTCAATCTGTTTTCGATGATTAT
>Ga0182745_1003577_pt1 | contig 13336 bp, 10 predicted proteins | sample eDN3rd30CKraftBY_FD_128523 | JGI IMG/M metagenome (GOLD analysis project Ga0182745, IMG submission 128523) | Enriched backyard soil microbial communities from Emeryville, California, USA - eDNA 3rd pass 30_C Kraft BY (version 2) (version 2) | ecosystem: Environmental > Terrestrial > Soil >...
CGGTGCACCGCGCCCAGCGCCACGCCCAGCGTCACCAGCACCGCGGCGATGATGGCCCCGGGCACGCGCCCCACCTGGAGTCCCAGCCCCTTCACCACGTCGCGCGCCCAGGGCGAGGCATCCTTGAGATAGCTGAAGGCCAGCGCCACCAGCATGATGCCCAGCACGCTCTTCACCCACTCCATCCACACACCGCCGCGCGGCAGCCGCACGGTGAAGACGCCGATGAGGAAGAAGGGCACGCCGATGCCCAGCGCGTAGACGAACAGCAGCGAGGCGCCCAGGGTGGTGTTGGCCGACTTCGCCACGAAGGCCAGCAGGCCCGTCAGCACCGGCCCCGTACACGGCGCCGCGAGGAAGCCCGAGACACTGCCCATGAGGAACGCGCCCGCCACGCCCGCGCCGCCCACGTCATTGAGCTTCGTCTGCAACGACGACGGCAGCGCCAGCTCGAACGCGCCGAACATGGACGAGGCCAGCAGCAACAGGAACACCGCCAGCCCCGTCACCACCGCGGGGTGCCCCAACATGGAGCCGAACGCCTGCCCCGTCTTCGCCGCCAGCACGCCCAGCGCGCTGAACACCACGCCCATGCCCACGATGTAGGAGCTGGTGAGGAGCAGCGCGCGGCCCCGCCCCTCCGCCTTGCGCGCGCCGAAGACGGACACGGTGATGGGGATGAGCGGGTACACGCACGGTGTCATCGCGGTGAGCAATCCGCCGGCGAACACCACCGCCGCCCCCCATGCGAGGCTGCCGGATTCGAGGAACCGGGCCGCGTCCAGATTGGCGTTGGGCCCGGTGGGGAGCAGCCACGGCACCACGGCCACCGCCACTCCGGCGAACACCGCCATGACTCCCAGCTTCTTCGCATCCATGCGCGCGTGGCTCCGTGCTCTCAGGCCTCCTTGTATACGCAGGGACCGGCCCCCGGGCTACTGCGCTGGAGCAGCAAGCAAGGGAGCAGGCGCCTTGAGGCACGCCGGGAAATCAAGTGGTTGGCAAGGCGGCTGCGCCATTCCGGAGCCCCCGCCCGAGGACGGCGCATGCGGACTGATCCACGGCGGCGCGGCGTTCTGCGTTGGTTGCGTTAAGGGCGCCTGTTGGGAGCGCACCCCACCGTCGCCAGCACGCCGGATGTTCGCTTGACCCGAAGGCGCCCCTTTTTATATTTGACCAGTCCGGTCCACATTCGGGTGTGACGGTGTAGGCCCCCGCCGCGCAGGTCCTCCCAGGGGACCGGTCGACGTCCCCTCCAGGAAGGTGTTGGAAGCAATGGTGAAGCTGCCGATCTACATGGACTACCACGCCACCACCCCGATGGACCCGCGGGTGCTGGAGGCGATGCTGCCCTACCTGCGCGAGGACTTCGGGAACGCCGCCAGCCGCAACCACGTCTTCGGCTGGAAGGCCGAGGCGGCGGTGAAGAAGGCCCGTCAACAGGTGGCGGAGCTCATCGGCGCGTCCGAGCAGGAGATCGTCTTCACCTCCGGCGCCACCGAGTCCGACAACCTGGCCATCAAGGGCGTCATCGAGTTCTACAAGTCCAAGGGTGACCACATCATCACCCTGAAGACCGAGCACAAGGCCATCCTGGATACCTGCAAGCGCCTGGAGCGCGTGCGGCAGGAGCGCCTGGACGAGCTGAAGCTGCTGCGGCTGGCGCAGCTCGCCGGCCAGGACGTCACCGACGACAACCAGGCGGAGCTGCTGGCGAAGTACGACGTGGACGCCGATGAGACGTACCGCAAGTGGGCCGAGCTGCCCACCGGCGGCGCGCGCGTCACCTACCTGGACGTGGAGCCCGATGGCCGGGTGAGCCTGGAGAAGCTGGCGGCGGCGATGACGCCGAAGACCGTGCTGGTCTCCATCATGTTCGCCAACAACGAGATTGGCGTGGTGCAGCCCATCGCGGAGATTGGCGCGCTGTGCCGCTCGAAGGGCGTGCTCTTCCACTGCGACGCGGTGCAGGGCATCGGCAAGGTGCCCTTCGACGTGGAGGCGATGAAGGTGGACCTGGCGTCCATCACCTCGCACAAGATGTATGGCCCCAAGGGCATCGGCGCGCTGTACGTGCGCCGCAAGCCGCGCGTGCGCATCGCGCCCATCATCGACGGCGGCGGCCATGAGCGCGGCATGCGCTCCGGGACGTTGAACGTGGCGGCCATCGTCGGCTTCGGCGTGGCGGCGGAGATTGCCCGCAAGGAGCTGCCCGAGGAGTCGGCGCGCCTGCTCCGCCTGCGCGAGAAGCTGCGCAAGGGCCTGACGGACGCGCTGGACATGACCACCCTCAACGGCTCGCTGGAGCACCGGCTGCCGGGCAACCTGAACATCTCCTTCGCCCACGCGGAGGGTGAGTCCCTGATGATGGGCATCAAGGACGTCGCGGTGTCCTCCGGCTCCGCGTGCACGTCCGCATCCCTGGAGCCCTCCTACGTGCTGCGCGCGCTGGGCGTGGACGAGGAGCTGGCGCACAGCTCCATCCGCTTCGGCCTGGGCCGCTTCACCACCGAGGAAGAGGTCGACTACGTGGTGAAGCTCGTGGTGGAGAAGGTCCGCAAGCTGCGCGACATGAGCCCGCTCTACGAGATGGCCAAGGAAGGCATCGACCTCAAGAGCATCGAGTGGACGGCGCATTAGCGCCCATCCGTCCAGACAGGGGAGCGCCCCTCCCCACGCCCGGAGGGCGTTGCCCGCCGGAACCATTGTTGAGCAGCATCCGTTGAAGGAGCAGGCATGGCTTACAGCGACAAGGTCATCGAGCACTACGAGAACCCCCGGAACGTCGGGACGCTCGACAAGGAAGACCCGAACGTGGGCACCGGCCTGGTGGGCGCGCCCGCCTGCGGCGACGTGATGCGCCTGCAGCTCAAGATCTCCGATGACGGGCTCATCGAGGACGCCCGCTTCAAGACGTTCGGCTGCGGGTCGGCCATCGCCTCATCCTCACTCGTGACCGAGTGGGTGAAGGGCAAGACGGTGGACCAGGCGATGACCATCTCCAACAAGGACGTGGCCCGCGAGCTGGCGCTGCCGCCGGTGAAGATTCACTGCTCCGTCCTGGCAGAAGACGCCATCAAGGCGGCCATCGAGGACTTCAAGAAGAAGCGCGCCGCGCGTCAGACCAAGGCGTCCTGAGCGAGGCAGAAAGGGAGAGGCGAACCATGAGCGAGCAGGCGACCCAGGAGACGACGCAACCCAAGGCCCCTGCCACCGCGCCCGTGGCCAAGCCCCCCAAGGGCATCAGCATCGCGGACAGCGCGGTGGCCCGGCTGAAGGAGCTACTGGAGCAACGGCAGACGCCCGAGGCCGGCCTCCGGCTGGCCGTGCGGGGCGGCGGGTGCTCGGGCCTCCAGTACTCCATGGAGTGGTCGGAGAAGGCCCGCGAGCGCGACAAGATTTTCGAGAAGGACGGCGTGCGCGTCTTCGTGGACGCCAAGAGCTACCTGTACCTGATCGGCACGGAGCTGGTGTTCGAGCAGACGCTCATGGCCTCCGGCTTCAAGCTGAACAACCCCAACATCAAGGCGGCCTGCGGCTGCGGAGAGAGCTTCTCCGTCTGACGCGGCGGCCAGCGCCCGCCCGCCTCTCGGGGGCGGAGGGCGTCACCACGCGGGCCCGGCCAGCCGCCGGGCCCTTTTCGTTTGTCCCCCCTGGAGAGCCCCGTGAGGACCCACTTCGACGTCTTCGGCCTGAAGCGCGGCTATGACGTGGACGTGCCGGCGCTGGAGAAGCAGTACCGCGAGCTGTCGTTGCAGCTCCATCCGGACCGCGTGGCACAGGCCAGCGCGCGCGAGCGCGTGCAGGCGCTGGAGGGCACCACCGCCCTCAACGAAGCCTTCAAGACGCTGAAGGACCCGGTGCGCCGCGCCTTCTATCTGCTCAAGCTCCACGGCATCGACCTGGACCGAGAGGACGCGGGCGCCCAGAAGGACATGCCCCTGGAGTTCCTCGAGGAGGTCATGGACCTGCGCGAGGCGCTGGACACCGCCATCGCGAAGAAGGACCTGGGCCGCGCCCGGGCCATGGCGGATGACGTCGAGGCCCGGAAGAAGGCGGCGCTCGCCGAGGCGGCCGGGGCGCTGCGCACCCTGGAAGCCGGCGAGGTGGCGGACGGCGGGCAGGAACTGGTGAGAAAGGCATCGCACGCGCTGGGGCGGGTGCGCTACTTCACGCGCTTCCTCGAGCAGGTGGACGCGTTCGAGGAGGAGATTCAGGCGTGAGCAAGAACGGCTACCTACAGATTCACGACCCGCTGAAGCCCAAGGGGCAGGCGGTGGGCATCGACCTGGGAACGACGAACTCGCTGGTGGCGGCGGTGGTGAAGGACACGCCCGTCTGCGTCCCGGTGGACGAGGGCGACTCCCCGCTGCTGCCCTCCGTCGTCCACTACGCCCAGGACGGCGGCGTGGTGGTGGGGGCCCGGGCCAAGAAGCTCGCGTCCGAGCACCCCACCGACACCATCGCCTCCGTGAAGCGCTTCATGGGCCGCGGCCCGGACGACGCGGAGACGCGCAAGCTGGGGCACCACAAGTTCGCGCCCGGCGCCAAGGTGATTCGCTTCGACGTGGCTGGCGGCACGCCCGTGACGCCCATCGAGGTCTCCGGCGAGGTGCTGCGCGCCCTCAAGCGCCGGGCGGAGTCGCACTTCTCCTCCAAGGTGGAGCAGGCCGTCATCACCGTGCCGGCCTACTTCGATGACGCCCAGCGCCAGGCCACCAAGGACGCCGGCCGGCTGGCCGGGCTGGAGGTGCTGCGGCTCCTCAACGAGCCCACCGCCGCCGCATTGGCCTACGGCCTGGACAAGGGCAGCCAGGGCACCTTCGCTGTCTACGACCTGGGCGGCGGCACCTTCGACATCTCCATCCTCAAGCTGGTCGACGGCATCTTCGAGGTGAAGTCCACCAGCGGCGACTCCGCGCTGGGCGGCGATGACTTCGACCGCGCGATCGCGCAGCGCGTGCTGGAGTCCCTGGGTGAGACGGCGCCCTCCCCCGCCCTGGTGGCCGAGGTGCTGGCGGCCTCGCGCAAGGCCAAGGAGGCCCTCACCGACGCGGCGTCCGTGGAGCTCACCGCGGGCGGGAAGACGCACACGGTGAAGCGCGAGGACTTCGACACCTGGATTCAGCCCTTCGTCCAGAAGACGGGCACGGTGTGCCGCCGGGCGATGAAGGACGCGGGCGTGGCGGCCGGGGAGATGGACGGCGTCATCCTCGTGGGCGGGGCCACCCGCGTGCCGGCGGTGCGCCGCTACGTGGCGGAGCTGTTCGGCCGCGAGCCGCTGGGCGACATCGACCCGGACCAGGTGGTGGCGATGGGCGCGGCGGTGCTGGCCAACCTGCTCACCACCGCGGACCGGCAGGATGACGTGCTGCTGCTGGACGTGATTCCCCTGTCCCTGGGACTGGAGACCATGGGCGGCATCGTGGAGAAGCTGATTCAGCGCAACTCCACCATCCCCACCACCGCCGCCCAGGTGTTCACCACGTTCAAGGACGGACAGACGGGCCTGGACATCCACGTGCTCCAGGGCGAGCGCGAGCTGGTGGAAGACAACCGCAGCCTGGCGCGCTTCACCCTGTCCGGCATCCCCCCGCTGGCCGCTGGAATGGCCCGGGTGGAGGTCCGCTTCCAGGTCGACGCGGACGGCATCCTCTCCGTCTCCGCGAAGGAGCAGAGCACCGGCGTCAGCCAGTCGATCACGGTGAAGCCCAGCCACGGCCTCACGGATGAGGAGATCGAGCAGATGCTGCTCGACTCCATCGACCATGCCGAGGACGACATCCAGGCCCGGCAGGTGCGCGAGCAGCGCGTGGACGCCGAGCGCGTCCTGGCCGAGGCGGACCGGCAGCTGCGGGAGCACGGCTCGCTCCTCCAGGACGGCGAGCGCGCCGCCATCGACGCGGCCATTGCCCAGGTGCAGGCGCTGATGAAGGGTGACGACCACCTGAAGCTGAAGGAGGCCGTGCACGCGCTGGACGAGGCGTCGCGCCCCTTCATCGAGCGGGTGATGAACCAGGCCATCACCCAGGTGGTGGCTGGCCACTCCGTGGAGGACTACTGACGTGCCGAAGGTGACCTTCAAGAGCCCCCTGGCCGAGGTCAGCGTCGACGTGCCCACGGGCACCACCCTGCTGGACGCCGCCGAGGCGTGCGGCGCCCAGGTGGGCCACAGCTGCGGCGGCGTCTGCGGTTGCTCCACCTGTCACATCTGGGTGCGCAAGGGGCTCGACTCCCTGAGCGAGCAGTCGGACGCGGAGGCGGACCGCCTGGACATGGGCTTCGACGTCCGCCCGTACTCCCGGCTGTCCTGCCAGACGGAGCTGGGGTCCGAGGACATCCTGGTCGAAATCACCGAGGAGTCCCTCACCGCCTTCATGGACGAAAACCCCGTCCTGCGCCGGTCCCTCGAAGCCGAAGGGAAATGGCCGCTGAAGCGCTGAGGTTGTTATGTAGTGCTTGACGGGGCCGGGCAGTAGCTCTATACGTCCGGCCCATCGCAGCGCCGCACCGCGATGCACCGCCTGCCCAGGTGGTGGAATTGGTAGACACACTAGATTCAGGGTCTAGCGCCTGCAAGGGCATGGAGGTTCGAGTCCTCTCCTGGGCACAAAGTTGAGAAGGGGCCCCGGTTTCAAACCGGGGCCCCTTTTCGCTTTTCAGGGGTCAAGGAGGCGCGGGCTCCACCGCATCGTGCGCCACGTGGTGCGCGGCCTCTCGCGCGAGGCTGCCTCCCTTGCGCAGGTCCCGGACGCGAATCTTCCGCAGGTGGACGGAGACGGCGCCTACGGCGACCTGGCTGATGACGGTGCCCAGGTGCGTGAGCGTGGAGAACGCCGCGGCGGCCTCCGGCGATGCCCCCAGGCTGCGGGCCGCCCAGCTCGTCACGAAGTAGTAGATGCCCATGCCCGCCGGGACACCCGGGAGCGACTGCCCCAGGGAGATGGCCCCCAGCACCACGGCTCCCGCGAAGAGGCCTCCGGGGATGCCGATGCCGTGGAGCGCCAGGCCATAGCCCAGCGCGGACGCCAGCACCGGCGCCACCGAGAAGACGAACACCTTCGCCATGCCGGTGAAGGAACGCGCCGTGCCCAGGCCCTCGCTGACGTGGTGGAGGAAGCCCACCACCCGAGGGAGCTTGTGGCGCCGGTGAAGCGCGAAGGCGAGCGGCCCGGCCCAGTGCGCCAGCAGCACCACCAGCGCGACCAGCCCCACGCAGAGTGACACGGCCACCTTGAGCTCTCCCTCGAAGCGGGACAGCGTCCGGCCGAAGGGCCCCAGCAGCGACAGCAGGACGAGCAGTATCAGCGCCGCGAACTCCATCAGCTTGCAGACCCCCACCGAGCCCAGGCAGCGGAGGAAGGGAATGCGTTGCGTCCTCGCCAGGAGGAACGAGCGCATGATGTCCCCCAGCTTCCCCGGCAGGGCGTTGTGGACGAAGGCGCCGATGGCCACCAGGTGGTAGCGCTCCCTCAGGGGCACCGGCCGGCGCAGGGTGCGCTGCCACTGCACCGCGCGCAGGGGGATGATGGCGGCCTGGAGCAGCATGAAGGGCACCAGCCACACGAGGTGGCTGGGCAGATCCCTCACGAAATCCCGCAGCGGGAAGCGAGGCTGAAGCAGCGGCCCCCCGCCCCCGAGGTTCCACTTGAAGAAGGCGGTGGACAGCAGGACGGCGGACAGCACGACGCCCAGGACGGCGAGCAGCGCCTTGAGCAACGCCCCACCCTTGGCGCGCCACCCCCACCCCTTCACGGCACCAACCTGAGTCGCGGGGCCTCGTCGACGTACGCCGCCGTGAGCCGCTCGTGGAGCTGCGCGCAGTGCGACAGGCCGGACAGGTCCAGGGGCGCCTCCGCGGGCCAGCACACGAGGCTGTTGGCTTCCGTACGGGTCAGTCCGCCATGCGAGCCGAACTCCCAGGCGAAGCCCACGGTGCCGCCGCGGTGCACGGCTTCGCCAAAGAGGACCACGTCCCCGGCGGTCGACATGGTGGGCAGCCCTCGGAGGAAATCCGCCACCGCGCGCTTGCTGAACTCGGAGGACAGCGGGGCCCGCTCCAGCGAGTCCACGCCGTAGACACCGCCGCGCACCAGCGCCACCGCGCCGTTGCCCCGCCGCAACGCGACGAGGCCGATGTCCGGGCTGTTCACCACTCGGGCCAGGAGGCCGGGATGGCGCGAGAGCAATTCCATCGCCTCCAGCGGCCTGCGCTCGCCGGAGAGATACACGTGGGCGAAGTTGCCGCACTCGATGACCACGGGAGTGAAAGGCGCGCGTGGCGTGGTGTCGGGCGCCGGCCGGGGCCGCCCATGCCGGAGCCCGCGCACCACATCCTCGGGAAGCGGCCCATCCGCGTGGGGCGCGAGCAACCATGGCGCCAGCGTCTGCCGGTTTTGCTGCTCCCAAGGCAGACAATCCACATGCCCGTGGTCGGAGAGGATGACGACGTCGTAGGGCTGCTCCACCGCGCCCGCCACCGCGTACAGCTCCGCGAGGTACGCATCCACACGGTGCAGCTCGGCCCGCGCCCGGGCCGAGCGCGGACCACGACGATGGGCCACCTCGTCATAGTTGCCATAGACGAGGTAGACGACCGGAACGCCGCGCGCCATGTCCACCAGGGACTTGGTGAAGGCGAAGCTCCAGCCCAGCCGCTGGAGGAAGACGTGGCTGAACAAGAAGCCCGGCTCGTGGCGCCAGTCCTGGAGCCCGCGCGCCCAATGTATGACTTCGCGGGCCGCCGCCCAGGTGTCCATGCCCAGCGAGCGCAGGTACTCCCAGAGGCCACGCGTGCGCGCGCTGAGCAGCCCCAGCATCTCGTAGGAGAAGGACCGGGACATCTGCTTGAAGCTGGCCAGCGTGCTCATGCTCAGCGCGTTCTCGGCCCCCGCGCGGAACAGGGAGAAATAGCCGTGGCCCCCGCCATCGAGCAGGCTGGTGCGGCCGGCGCCGCGCAGACGCTGGTCGATGGTCAGCGCGTCCGCGGGCGTGTTCATCTGGACCTTGCGGCCCAGCTCACGGTCGAACCATGAGTACGCGGGCAGGTTGGAGTCACGCAGCCCGTAGAGCAACCCCGCCTGGAAGTATGGCGTGGAGGTCGGCGCCCCCCAGAAGGCCTCGTCCAGGTGGGAGGCCCCCGTCCGGATGAGACTCGATAGGAAGGGCATCCTGCCCGACACGAGCGCCTCGTCGAGCAGGCCCTTGGAGACGCCATCCAGATGGATGAGCAGCAGCTTCCTCGCCCTACGGGCGGGCGCGGGCGGGACTCGGGCCCGAATCCTTCGAACGAGCCCATGGGCCCACAGGTGCATGGTTGGGGAAATCACAGCGCTCACGAACGTTGCCTCCCCTCCTCCGGCAGCCAAGATGGCCATTTGAGTGAGCGGCCGCCCAGGAGCGGAAACCGCCCTCCAGCAGGGTGGGCGGGCAGCCGTTGACACCGAGAGCGGCGGGAAGAAACGCAGGCTCCTGAGCGTCCCAGGCGGCCCGCCATGCTCATCCCCGCCACGGCCGCCCTCCTCATCAGCTTGAGCGCTCCCTCGGCGGCCCGAGCCCGGCCCGCGCCTGGGCTCGAGCCCGTGAGGACCCACGGCTTCGATGCGATTGCCATTCCCCTGGTGGGCTTCAGCGCGGACCAGGGCTTCGGCTACGGCGCGGTGGGCGGGATGTACGTCTATGCGCCTGGCAAGAAGCCTTATGCGCATGCCATCAGCGCGCAGGTCTTCTTCAGCAACCGGGGCGTGCAGAACCACTCGCTGCGGTACGACGGCCCCCGCCTGCTCGGGCCGCTCCGCGTGGAAGGACGGCTGGACTACCGGCGAGAGCTTCGCAGCCCCTTCTTCGGCGCGGGCAACCAGTCCGCGCCCGACTTCCGCGGAGACGAGGACAACACGCTGTACGCCTTCGACAAGGGCACGCCGGGCTTCTGGCTTCGCCTGCGCGGCCATCCCTTCGGGGAGTCACATCCGCTCCAGACCTACGTGGGCTACGGGTGGCGGCACATGCGCGTGGGTGCCTATGAGCAGTCCCTCTTATCGAGGGAGAGGCCCCTGGGCATGGGCGGCGGCAACATGGGGCAGCTGCTCGCCGGAGTGCTCTGGGACACGCGTGACGACGAGTCGGAGCCGCGCGAGGGCGGCGTGGAGGAGCTGTCGCTGCGCGTGTCGGGCAACGCGACGGGCAACCGCTACCACTACGTCGGCGTCACCCTGAGCGAGCGGCGCTACTTCGCGCTGTCCTCGCGGCTGACGCTGGCGCACCGGGTGACGGTGGACATGCTCTTCGGCGACGTGCCGTTCTACGAATGGAGCAACATCGGCGGCGTCACCGTATCCGAAGGCATTGGCGGCGCCAGCAGCGTGCGCGGCATCGAGCGCAACCGCTTCTCGGGCAACATCAAGGCGTTCATGAACACGGAGCTGCGCTACCAGGCGATGCAGCTTCAGGTGCTCGGGCAGCAGTTGAGGCTGGGCGCCGTGGCGTTCGTGGACCTTGGCCGTGTGTGGCACCCGGGCGCCGCGGACGGCAAGTGGTGGCAGTGGCACCCGGGCGTCGGCGGCGGGCTGCGCTTCTCCCGGCGCGCGGCGGTGATTCGCATGGACTACGCGCGCTCCACCGGGTCCGGGCGGCAGCGCGTCTACGTCACCTTCGGGCACATGTTCTGAATGAAGCGCGGCAGCGTTCCACTCGCCTTGCAGGGCAGGAGACTGTCAGATTCCGAAAGAAGTCCGGCATCCTGAAAGGAATTGAGAATGCGTCATATATACCTGGGCGCCCCATGGCTGCGTGCGCCCCCTGCGTCTGGCCATGGGCCATCCCCGCCGCAAGGAGCCCCACATGGCCCACAAGTCCCAGCCGGACTACTCCAGTCGTGCCCTTGATGGATTGAAGCAGGCTTTGCGCGAGCGCTTGAAAACAAACCAGCTCGCGCACAGAGAGCTGCTGTGGGAGTCAACCCACGGCAGGGAAGCACCGGTCGAAAACGGGCGGGACGTCGAGGCGTGGTTCCTGGGGCCTCGCGCGGAGAACGCAGACGTCTTCGAGCAACTGGTGCTGGAAGCCTTGCGGGACCACGCCTTCTGGCGCCGGAACTTCCACCCGATGGACCCACCGGCCATCACCCAGAGCATCAAGAGAGACCCGGGCTACCTCCGGGCCCTCGACACGCTGCGCACGGAGTTCGACAACCTCCTGGCTGAGCTGAAGAAGTCGGCGCCGTTCTTCAGCATGCGCTACCAGGGCCACATGACCTGGGACCAGACGCTCCCGGGCATGGCCGGCTATTTCGCCGCGATGCTCTACAACCAGAACAACGTCGCGCTGGAGGCGTCACCGCTGACGACGGTGCTGGAGGTCCGGGCCGGCGAGGACCTGTGCCGGATGGTGGGCTACACCCAGAAGAACGGCATCCGGCCCTGGAGCCATCTGACCAGCGGCGGCACCACCGCCAACATCGAGGCGATGTGGGCCGCGAGGAACCTGAAGTTCTATCCCCTGTCCCTGCGCGAGGCCATCCAGCGGGAGTCCACGCTCTCCGCCGCGAAGGCCCTTCAGGTAACGCTGCCCTCGGGCCCCCAGGCACGTCTGCTCGACCTGGATGCGTGGCAGGCATTGAACCTGGATGTGGACGAGGTGCTGAGCATCCCCACGCGCATCCAGGAGGAGTTCTCCATTCCAGTGGAGACCCTGACGGCGAGCGTGAGCAACTACATGCTCCAGGACCTGGGGCTCGTGGAGTTCACCCGGCGCTACCTGGGGGACCTCCCGGCCCCCGTGTTCATGGTCCCCGGCTCGAAGCACTACTCGCTGCCCAAGGCGGCGGCGATCCTGGGCATCGGCGCGGACCACATGTTCAGCATTCCTCTGGATGAAGCGGGGCGCATGGACATCTCGGCCCTGGAGGAGCGCCTTGACGCGTGCAAGTCGGACAAACAGCCCGTCATCGCGGTGACGGCGGTGATGGGGACGACGGAGGAAGGGCTGGTGGACCCGCTCGCCTCCGTGCTGGCGCTCCGCCGCCAGAAGTACCATCCGCAGGGGATGTCCTTCTGCGTGCACGCCGACGCGGCCTGGGGCGGATACTTCGCCTCACTCCTCCGCGCGCCGCCGAGTCAAGAGAAGCGCCTCGCGGGTCCTCCCGCCCCGGTGCTGCCCCTGAGCCGCTATGTCACGGAGCAGTTCGAGGCTCTCCCCGAGGCGGACACCATCACCGTGGACCCGCACAAGACGGGCTACCTGCCCTACCCCGCTGGTGCGCTGTGCTACCGCAATCAGTCCATGCGCAGCCTGGTGGCCTTCGAGGCGCCCTACATCAACACGGCGGGAAGCCAGGAGGACCTCACCGTGGGCAAGTACGGCATCGAGGGCTCCAAGCCCGGTGCCGCGGCGGCGGGCGTGTACCTCAGCCATGCCGTCGTGCCGCCCGACCAACGTGGCTACGGGAAGATATTGGGAAGGGCGCTCTACAACTGCAAGCTGTTCCATGCACGGCTGCTGATGATGAACTCGGTGGCGAGTGACTACGTCGTGGTACCGGGACCGCGCTTCAAGCTCTCCGAGCCTCTCCAGCGCAAGTACGGCGGAGAGAAGCAGGCGCTGGAGTACCTGCGTCATCAAATCCAGGGCGTGCATCAGGAGCAGCTCCTGACGGCCTCGGGTGAGGAGGAGTTGGAGCTGCTGCGAGAAACGGGCGCGGACCTCAACATCCTCACCTACGCCTTCAACTTCACGACCCAGAAGGGCCTCAACCCGAGTCTGGAGGAGGCGAACACCTTCAACCGGAAGATCTACGAACGTCTGGGCGTCAAAGCCGACGGCCGTGACATCTACGGCTACCGGCTGCTGGTGAGCACCACGGACTTCATCGAGGAGGACTACGGTAAGAAGTTCTTCGATGATTACAAGACGCGCCTGCTGGGAAGCGGCGCGGCTTCGGGCCGGGACGAGGAAGGCCGCATCACCGTGCTGCGCTCCGTCATCATGGACCCCTGGATTACCGAAGACCTCCAGCGCCGGCCGTTCCTCGACACCATCATCGATGAACTGCGAGCGGCCGTGGAGGACGCGCTCAATGAGATGCGCGGCACTTCATCGAAGCGCCACGGATAACCCAACGACGGTCGCGGTAGGGACGGGCCTTTCGGCCCGCCCCCCGCACAGTTCCCAGCGTGCGGCACTACTGAGCTTGCCCCGGCTCCGTGGACAGCGTGGCTATGCTGCCAGAGCTGGCGGTGAGGCGAGCCGCTCATACTCCACTGGGCTCACGTAGCCCAGCGTGGAGTGGCGGCGCTGACGGTTGTAGAAGACCTCGATGTACTCGAAGAGCGCGGCGCGA
>Ga0182745_1003578_pt1 | contig 13335 bp, 9 predicted proteins | sample eDN3rd30CKraftBY_FD_128523 | JGI IMG/M metagenome (GOLD analysis project Ga0182745, IMG submission 128523) | Enriched backyard soil microbial communities from Emeryville, California, USA - eDNA 3rd pass 30_C Kraft BY (version 2) (version 2) | ecosystem: Environmental > Terrestrial > Soil >...
GAGTAGGCGGCGATGTGGACGGTCTCCATGGCCGAGAAGGCGGCCAGCATCATCTGCACTTCCGTGGGCTTGAAGACCCGCGAATAGTGCTTCATGTAGCAGTTGTTCACCTCGACGTCGGCCTGCGTGAAGAAGCGGAAGATCTGCGTCAGCAGATGGCGCTCGCCCTCGCTCAGCTTGTTGCGCCAGTCCTTCACGTCGTCGGCCAGCGGCACTTCCTCCGGCAGCCAGTGCAGGCGCTGCTGCATCAGCCACGCGTCGTAGGCCCACGGATAGTGGAACGGCTTGTAGATCGGCTTGGCGTCGAGGAGGGACATGGGTCGGAACCTTAGAGAAACCTCATCCTGAGGAGCGAGCGAAGCGAGCGTCTCGAAGGATGGCTACAAACGGGGTGCGGGTTGCCACCCTTCGAGACGCGGCCCTGCGGGCCGCTCCTCAGGGTGAGGTGATGGTGGTCGTTCGACTGACAGAGCTCAGAGCCTGCGCTACTGGCAGCTCAAACATTCTTCGTAGTCGTTGTTGGTCCCGCCGGCCGGGAAGCCGGCCGGCGGGACAGCGGGGGCGTCGACACGAGGCACGGACAGGGCATGGTCGCCCAGCGGCGAGGCGACGGCATCGCGGGAGACGACATCGGCGCGCTGGATCGAGAGCGAACGGCAGTAATAGAGCGTCTTCACGCCGCGCTTCCAGGCCATCATGTGGATCTGGTGCAGGTCGCGCTTGTGCACGTCGGCCGGCAGGAAGAGGTTGAGCGACTGGCTCTGGCAGATGTAGGGCGTGCGGTCGGCGGCGTGCTCGACCAGCCAGCGCTGATCGATCTCGAACGCCGTCTTGAACACCGCCTTCTCGTGGGCGTCGGGGCAGTCGAGATGCTGCACCGAGCCCTGCGTGGTGGTGATCGAGGTCCAGGTGTCCTCGTCGTTCCGGCCTTTCTGGGCCAGCAGCTTCTCGAGATACGGATTGCGCACCACGAAGGAGCCGGACAGCGTCTTGTGATTGTAGACGTTGGCCGCGATCGGCTCGATGCCGGGCGAGGCGCCGCCGCAGATGATCGAGATCGACGCGGTCGGCGCGATCGCGAGCTTGTTGGAGAAGCGCTCCTCGATGCCGAAGTCGGCGGCGTCCGGGCACGCGCCGCGCTCCTTCGCCAGGATCTTCGAGGCCTGGTCGCACTGGGCGCGGATGTGCTTGAACATCTTCTTGTTCCACACCTTGGCCATCACGGCTTCCAGCGGGATGTTGTTCTGCTGCAGGAAGGAGTGGAAGCCCATCACGCCGAGCCCGACCGACCGCTCGCGCATGGCGGCATAGGTCGCCTTGGCGAAGTCGGTGCCGGCGGTGTCGATGAAGCCCTGCAGCACGTTGTCGAGGAAGCGCATCACGTCCTCGATGAAGGTCGGATGCTCGTGCCACTCGAGATAGGTCTCGAGATTGAGCGACGACAGGCAGCACACGGCGGTGCGCTGCTTGCCGAGATGGTCGACACCGGTCGGCAGCGTGATCTCGGAGCACAGGTTCGAGGTCTTGACCTCGAGGCCCGCCAGCTTCTGCTGCTCGGGCCGCGCCCTGTTCACGTGGTCGACGAAGATCAGGTAGGGCTCGCCGGTCTCGATGCGCGCGGTCAGGATACGGATCCACAGATGGCGGGCCGAGACCTTGCGCAGCACCGCCCCGTCCTTCGGCGAGGTCAGGCCCCATTCCTCGTCGTTCTCGACCGCCCGCATGAAGGCGTCGGAGATCAGCAGGCCGTGATGGAGATTGAGCGCCTTGCGGTTGGGATCGCCGCCGGTCGGACGGCGGATCTCGATGAATTCCTCGATCTCGGGATGGCTGACCGGAAGGTAGACCGCCGCCGAGCCGCGCCGCAGCGACCCTTGCGAGATCGCCAGGGTCAGCGAATCCATGACGCGGATGAACGGAACGACGCCGGACGTCTTGCCGTTCATGCCGACCTTCTCGCCGATCGACCGCAGGTTGCCCCAATACGAGCCGATGCCGCCGCCCCTCGCCGCCAGCCAGACGTTCTCGTTCCACAGGCCGAGGATGCCTTCCAGCGAATCGTTGGCCTCGTTCAGGAAGCAGGAGATCGGCAGGCCGCGCTGGGTGCCGCCGTTGCTGAGAACGGGAGTCGCCGGCATGAACCACAGATTGGAAATGTAGTCATAGATGCGCTGGGCGTGCGCATCGTCGTCGGCATAGGCCGATGCCACACGGGCAAACATGTCCTGGTAGCTTTCGCCCGGCATGAGATATCGGTCGGAGAGGGTACCTTTGCCGAAGGCCGTCAGACGGTCGTCCCGAGAAGGATCGGTAACAACGCGCGCACCGCTCCGAACTTGAACAACATCAAACACTTGCGGCTCCCTTCTTCTTTTTGTCCACCCCTGTGGATAAGACACCTTGTGGAAGACACCTACATCTAGGGGCCAATTTCTTCGGCCCCGCTATCCCTAGAAAATACGCCGAAAGACGGGTCTGTCATTTCGAAAGTTATGCTTCAACTGTGAGTCTCAGGAATCAGGGTTCAAGCCTCTGTTTCTCAATGGGAAAAGCGGGTTTGAAATTTTGTTCCGGGAGCCCTTGACCTTCTTCGCAGTTGCAGCAAGGGAATGAGAACAAAACGCGCTTTGCCACGGATTCCGTGGCCGGGAGACGGAATCAGCAGCGATTCGGCGCCCCATCGCCGACGGAGTCGGCCAAACCTCCCATGGGATGGGCACTTCCAGCCTTCACGTCTTCGTCGTCAGATCGTCACCGACAGGCGTACCATCCACCCCCCGCCGCACGGACAAGGACAGGATCATGGCAACGGTGCCGGCACCACGCATCTACGGCCTCGACGCCATCGCCGCCGCCGCCGGCACGGAGGAAACCCGGGCGTTCGCCCGCCGCCTCTACGAGCGGGTCGCCGACAAGGACCTGGCGGCCGCCTCCGCCGAGCAGCGCGCCGCCGCCGCTGTCGCCCTGCTCGCCTTCGCCCGGCGCCGCCTGCCGGGGGTCGCCAAGGTGCGGGTATTCGATCCGACCGCCGCCGAGCACGGCTTCGAGAGCCGGCACTCGATCGTGCAGATCGTCAACGACGACATGCCGTTCCTGGTCGATTCGATCGCCAACGAGCTGAGCCGCCGCGAGCTCGCCGTGCATTTGCTGGCCCATCCGGTGATGGCGGTGCAACGCGACCTCGACGGCGACCTTCTGGGGTTCGCCGATGCCGAGGAGCGCGCACCGTCCGAATCGCTGATGCAGATCGAGATCGACCGCCTGGTCGATCCGGCCCGCCGCGACGATCTCGCCGAGGCGCTGGCCCGTGTGCTGGCCGAAGTGCGGCTCGCCGTCGGAGACTGGAAGGCGATGCGGCAGGCAACGGCCGACGCGGTCGAGGACCTCGCGCCCGCCCGCACCGACGAGGAAGAGGAATTCCTGTGCTGGCTCGAGGCCAATCACTTCACCTTCCTCGGCCATCGTCGCTACCGCTATGTGGAGGACACCGCGCAGCCCGGCGGCATCCGCTACGAGGTGATGCCGGGATCGGCGCTCGGCATCCTGCGTCGCGACGAGGTCCGGCTGTTCGACGCCGGCCTCGGCGGCGGAGAGGCCATGGCGCGGTTCGCGCGCGGGCCGCGGACGCTGCTGATCGTGAAGACCGACCGCGAATCGCTGGTCCATCGCCGCGGGGCGATGGATTGCGTCATCGTGAAGACGCACGACCTGGATGGACGGATTACCGGCGAGCGGCGCTTCGCCGGCCTCTTCACCTCGACCGCCTATCACACGCCGGCGCTCGACGTGCCGCTGCTGCGCGATCGTGTCGAGCAGGTGCTGCGCCGCGCCGGGCTGGATCCCCAGAGCCACGACGGCAAGGCGCTGCTGGCGATCCTCGACGCCTATCCGCGCGACGAGCTGTTCCAGATCGATCCGGAGACGCTCTACGACCACGCGCTCGGCATCCTGCAGCTCCAGGAGAGGCGCCGGGTGGCGCTGTTCGTCCGTCGCGATTCCGTCGGCCGCTTCGCGAGCTGCCTGGTGTTCGCGCCGCGCGAGCGCTTCGATGCGGCGCTGAGCGAGCGCTTCGCCCGCATCCTGCAGGAGGCGTGGCAGGGCGACGTGACCTCGATCACCGGCTCGGGCAGCACCGAGTCGCCGCTCGCCCAGGCGCTCTACACGCTGAGGCTCCATACGCCGGACAGCCCGACGCCCGATCTCGCCGAGACGGAGCGCGCGCTGGCCGATGCGGCGACCTCGTGGAACGACCGGCTCGACCAGGCGCTGCAGGACCGACCGGCGGCGCGGCGCTGGCGCGACTGGTTCCCGCCGGTCTATCGCGAAAGCTTCGAGGCGTCGCAGGCGGTGGCCGACATCGAACCCCTGCAGGCGGCGATCGGCGGCACCGAATTCGGCGTCCGTCTTGGACGGCGCGCCAGCATGCCACCGCACCGCTTCGCCGCGCGCCTGTTCCATCCGAAGAAGCCGATCGCCCTGTCCGACATCCTGCCGCTGGCCGAGAACCTCGGCCTGCGCGTGCTGAGCGAGGTGCCGTTCCTCCTCCAGGCGCCGGACAGGAAAGGCGTGGCATTGCAGGTGCTGAGGGTCGAGACCGCCGACAAGTCGCCGGTCGATCTCGCCACGGCCGGCCCACGCTTCGCCGAAGCGCTCGATCGTCTGTGGTCGGGCGCCCTGGAGAATGACGGGCTGAACAGGCTGGTGCTGGGCGCGGGCCTCGCCTGGCGCGAGGTCGCGCTGCTGCGCGCCTATGCCAAGTACCTGCGCCAGACCGGCATTCCCTTCAGCCAGGAATACATGGAACGCGCGCTGGTCGCCCATCCCGAGATCGCCCGCGCCATCGTCGACCTGTTCAGGGCGCGCTTCGATCCGGCGCTGGGCGAGGCGCAGTCCGCGAAGCGCACGAAGGGCATCGAGGCCATCGAGAAGACGGTCGCCGAAGCGCTGGAGGGTGTGGCGACGCTCGACGAGGACCGCATCCTGCGCCGCTTCCTCGATGCCGTGCGCTGCAGCCTGCGCACCAACTACTGGCTCGACAGGGAGTGGATCTCCTTCAAGGTCGACAGCCGCGCGATCGACGAGCTGCCGGCGCCCCGGCCGCTGGTCGAGATCTTCGTCTACAGCCCGCGCATGGAAGGCATCCATCTGCGCGGCGGCCGGGTGGCGCGCGGCGGCATCCGCTGGTCCGACCGTCGCGAGGACTTCCGCACCGAGGTTCTCGGCCTGATGAAGACGCAGATCGTGAAGAACGCGGTGATCGTCCCGACCGGCTCGAAGGGCGGCTTCCATGTGAAGCGCCCGCCCACCAACAGACAAGGAGGCGGCGGCACGCGCGAGCAGGTCCAGGCCGAGGGCATCGCCGGCTACCGGACGCTGATCCGCGGCCTGCTCGACCTCACCGACAATTACGTCGGGGGCACGATCCAGCCTCCGGCCAATGTCGTGCGCCACGACGGCGACGATCCCTATCTCGTGGTCGCGGCCGACAAGGGCACCGCGACCTTCTCCGACATCGCCAATGCGCTGGCGCGCGACTACAGCTTCTGGCTCGACGACGCCTTCGCCTCGGGCGGCTCGGCCGGCTACGACCACAAGAGGATGGGCATTACCGCGCGCGGCGCCTGGGAATCGGTCAAGCGGCACTTCCGCGAGCTCGGCACCGACATCCAGCGCACGCCGTTCACCGTCGCGGGCATCGGCGACATGTCGGGCGACGTGTTCGGCAACGGCATGCTGCTGTCGAAGGAGACCAGGCTGCTGGCGGCGTTCGACCATCGCCACATCTTCATCGATCCCGCCCCCGATCCGGCGTTGAGCTGGGTCGAACGCAAGCGGCTGTTCGACCTGCCGCGCTCGTCGTGGATGGACTACGACGAGAAGCTGATCTCGCCGGGCGGCGGTGTCTACGAGCGCACCGCCAAGTCGATCGCGCTGTCGGACGAGGCGCGCACGGTGCTGGGCATCGACCAGCCGGCGACGACTCCGGTCGAGCTGATCCGCGCCATCCTGAAGGCGCCCGTCGACCTGCTCTATTTCGGCGGCATCGGCACCTACGTGAAGGCTTCGACCGAAACCAACGCCGATGTCGGCGACCGCGCCTCCGATCCGCTGCGCATCGATGCGTCGGAGGTTCGCGCCAGGGTCGTCGGCGAGGGCGCCAATCTCGGCTTCACCCAGCGCGGCCGGGTGGAAGCCGCTCTCGCGGGGCGCAAGATCAATACCGACGCCCTGGACAATTCCGCCGGTGTCGACACGTCGGACCACGAGGTCAACATCAAGATCGCGATCGGCGGTCCGGGGGGCGGCGAGACCCAAGGCCGCGACGCGCTGCTGTTCGGCATGACCGACGAGGTCGCCGCCCTGGTGCTGCGCCACAACTACCAGCAGAGCCAGGCGATCAGCGTCGCCGAGGCGCAGGCCGCCGAAGAGCACGACCGGCTGGAGCGCTTCATGCGCGCCCTCGAGCGGCAGGGCCGGCTCGATCGCGCCGTCGAGTTCCTGCCCGATGCCGCCGCGATGCGCGCGCGCGGCGTGGCCCGGCAGTATCTCACGCGGCCCGAGCTGTCGGTGCTGCTGGCCTACGCCAAGATCGATCTCACCGACGAGATCCTCGATTCCGACCTGCCCGACGATCCGCTGCTCGAGGGCGAGCTGCTGCGCTACTTCCCGACGACCCTGCAGCAGAAATTCGAGGCGCAGCTGCGCGGCCACCGCCTGCGCCGCGAGATCGCCACCCTGCAGGTCGTGAACTCGCTGGTGAACCGCTGCGGCCCGACCTTCGTGCGCACCGTCGGCCAGCGCACCGGCGCGCCGGCCGCGGCGATCGCCCGCGCCTTCGCCGTGGTGCGCGATGCCTGGAAGCTGCGCGACCTGTGGGGCGAGGTCGAGGCGCTCGATTCCAGCCTCAAGGCCGAGGCCCAGACCCGCATGCTGGTCGCCTCGCAGCGCTTCCTGCTGCGCACGGTGCAATGGACCCTGCGCCGGCTGCCGCAACCGATCGATACCATGGGCGCCACCGAGCAGCTCGGCAGCGCCGTGGCGGCGCTGGGCGACCTGCCGCCCTCGCTGATCGGCGAGGCCGAGAGCACGGCACTCGACGAGCGCGCCGCCGCTTTCGAAGCGCTGGGCGCGCCGCCCGACACCGCGCGACGGGCTTCGGCGCTGGAAACCCTGGCGGCGGCCGGGGACCTCATGCTCGCCGCGCGGGCGAACGGCTGCTCCATCGAGGATGCGGCACGGCTCTACTTCCAGCTTGGCGAGCGGCTGTCGCTCTCCCGCCTCGGAGCCGCCGCCCACAGGTTGCCGCGCGACGGCCAGTGGCCATCGCAGGCGGCCGTCGCCATGCTCGACGAGCTCGCCGCGCTGCATGCCGACCTGCTGGGCTCGGCGCTCAGGCTGCAGGGCGACACGGACACTGCCCTGCAGCGCTGGAGCGACGGCCGCAGGCTCGCGCTCGAGCGGGTCGACCGCCTGAAGGAGGAACTGGCGGCGGCAGGGCCGATCGACCTCGCCATGCTGTCGGTCGCGACCAGCGAGTTGCGCGCGCTTGTCTGAGCGCCGATCATCCCCGGATTGGAGGGCATCATGAGCACCAGAATCGAGAAGAGCGACGCGGAGTGGCAGAAGGAGCTCGATCCGCTGCAGCACCACGTGTTGCGCAATCACGGCACGGAGCGGCCCTTCAGCAGCCCGCTGAACAACGAAAAGCGCAAGGGCGTCTTCCGCTGCGCCGGCTGCGGCGAGCCGTTGTTCGATTCCTCGACCAAGTACGAGAGCGGCTCGGGCTGGCCGAGCTTCTGGGCGCCGATGAACGATCACGCGGTCGACACCACGAGCGACAGCAGCCATGGCATGGTTCGCACCGAGGTCACCTGCGCCAAGTGCGGCGGCCATCTCGGCCACGTCTTTCCGGACGGCCCGCAGCCGACCGGCGACCGCTACTGCATGAACGGCGCCGCGCTCAGGTTCGAGGAGAAGAAGTAGAGTCTACTTTGCGATCCGGACGTCTGTTTGGATGAAGTCATCGCCCTTGAACAACAAAGGCGCATCGAGGCTCCTGGCCAAGGCGTACGCAGCGCAGTCGGCGAAGTTCAGCCGTGCCGGGTGATTTCCTTTGCCATATCGGCGATAGGCGGAGAAGGCGAGAGCAGACTGCACCTGATCGAAGATGGCAATGGATATGCCGCCGTCCGCGATGAGCTCTTCGTATTCTTCGATGAGAAGCGGACCTCGTCGATGGACCGTGATCAAGCGCGTCTCGTAGTCGGTGACCGCCGACATTCGAATGTCGGTGGCAGCCGACAGGATGAGACGAAACCGAGCCGCTTCCAATTCTTCAAGCAGGATCGCAACGATTGCCGAAGTATCGATTACGATCAATCGAATGTGCCTCTGTCATTGTAGCCCAGGATCTCGTCGTCGGTCCGGGTATCGAGAACTGGCAACGCGGCCGCTCGTCTGCTGATCTCTTCGAGCTTGCGCAGTTTGGCGAGCTGCTCCGGCTTCAACTCCGCCAATCGTTCAGCGTAGTCAGCATCCATGCGCTGAAGCTCGGCCGCAGCAGCCTGCTTGACTGCCTCGGTGATCGACCGGCCGGTGCGCTTGGCCAGCCGGCGCACGACTTCCTCGGTCTCGCGGTCCTTGATGTTGAGGGCCATTTTCTTCCTATCTTCCTAGATAGGGAAGATAGGAAGAAATGCCGTCTTCATCAAGGCATCGGCGTGCTCGAAGGCGAAGAGCGTGTGTCTTCGCACTCCGGGCGGTCGCAACGGCGGCCGAAGCCGAGGAGAGCCGTAAGGACGACGCCGAGAAGCCTGGTCATGGCAACCCCTTCAGGAAATCGATCAGCAGGCGGTTGACCTCGGCCGGCCGCTCCTGCTGGATCCAATGGCCGGCGCCGTCGAGGATGTGGCTGCCGCGCAGGCCGGGCAAGGTCTTCGGGAAGGCATCGAGCTGCGATTGCGCGGCCGGGAAGCGCAGCACGCCGTCCTTGCTGCCGGCGATGAACAGCGACGGTTGGCGGATCGGCTGGCCGCGCCACGGGCCGCCCAGTTCCCAGTTGCGCCGCAGGTTGCGGTACCAGCTCAGCCCGCCGCGGAAGCCCGTCCGGGCGAACTCGCCGGCGTAGTAGTCGAGATCGGCCTCGGTCAGCCACGGCGGCAGCTCCGGCGGATCGACGGTGTTGCCGAGCAGGGTGCCGGTGGTGAGCCGGGCAAAGCCCTTGCCCTTCTCGTCGAGCTCGCCGCCCGCCGTGTAGTAGATCCGGCGCAGCGCGCCGCGGATGTCCTGCTGCAGCTCCGCCTCGGCCACGCCGGGCTTCTGGAAATACTGCAGGTAGAAGTCGTTGATCCCGAGCTTGCCCAGCGCCGTCAGGATGTCGACGTAGCCCGGCGGGACGTAGGGCACGCTCATGCCGCAGACGGCGGTGAAGAGGTCGGGCCGCCACAGCGCCGCGTGCCAGGCGACCGGTGCGCCCCAGTCGTGTCCGACGATGACGGCCCGGGTCTCGCCCAGCGCCTTGACCAGCTCGGCCATGTCGCCGACCAGGTCGAACAGCGTGTACCGGTCGATCGGCTCGGGCGCCTCGGTCCCGCCGTAGCCGCGCATGTCGGGCGCGACGGCCCGGAAGCCGGCTTCGCTCACCGCGGCGAGCTGGTGGCGCCAGGAATACCAGCTCTCCGGCCAGCCGTGGCAGAACAGCACCAGCGGGCCGCTGCCCGCCTCGGCGTAGCGCATGTGGATGCCGTTGGCGATGGTCGTCCCGAGCGTCGCGGTCATGGTCGTTTCCTCCAGCGCCACTTCATGGTCGCGGCTGCCGCCAGCACCATCGCGGGCAAGGCAATGAACGAGGTGGGCGCGAGCGAGGCGATGCCGGTGAGACCGTTGCCCACGGTGCAGCCCAGCGCCAGCACGCCGCCCGCGCCCATCAGCGCCGCGCCGGCCGCGTAGCGCAGCATGTCCGCGGGGCGCTCGAAGCCGACCAGCTCGAAGTCGCGCTGCAATGCCACGACCAGCAGCGCCCCGATGAAGACGCCGGCGACGAAGGCGATGCCGAAATTGATCTTCGAGCCGGTCCAGGTCAGCAGGTAGATCAGCGCGTCACCGCCGCCGCGCGTGACGTTGATGCTTTCGACCGTCGCCGGCTCGAACTCGTCGCCGCCCAGGACGGCGGTCACGAGATAGCCTGCCGGCACCAGCAGGCCGATCAGGGCGCCGCCGATCAGATGCTTCGCCGGCACGCCTCGCCAGGCGATGAAGGCGAGCGCTGCCACGAGCACGGCGCCACCCGCCGCGAGCGGCAATGTCTGCTGTGCAAGCGTGACCGAGCTCGCGGCCATCAGCGCGGCGCGCGTCGGCGCCAGGATGCCGCGAATGGTAGCGTAGGCCACCAGGCCGAAGACGATGAAGACGACGGCCGAGCGCAGGTTGCCGCCGGCCGCCAGCACCAGCATGCGCGTGCCGCAGCCGCCGGTCAGCACCATGCCGACGCCGAACAGCGCGCCGCCCAGCAGCGCCCCGCCCCAGAACAGGGATGTCGGCAGGATCACCGCCTTGGAAATGTCGAGCCGGCCGGTCAGCACCAGCGCCTGAACGCAGATCAGCCCGGTGACGATCGCCAGCAGGAAGCCTCCCGTCCGCGGCGCGTCGGGCTTCGTCAGCACGTCCTCGACGGCGCCGCGCAGGCAGAAACCCGACCAGCGGGCGAGCGCACCGAAACCGACCCCCACAGCGAAGGCGGCCAGCGCCACCTGCGCATTGTTCTCCAAAGCCATGCCGGAGATTAGCCGCGAAGATGGACCGGATGCGACAGCCTTGCGCGCACCGACGCGCGCGAGCCGAACAGCAGCGAGAGGAGGAAGAACAGGCTGGCGACCAGCACGATCACCGGGCCCGAGGGCAGGCCGAAATGGAACGACACCAGCAGGCCGAGCGCGCCCGACAGGAACGCCATCGGCGCCGCGATCGCCGTCATCGACCAGACCTCGCGCGACCAGAACGACGACGCGACCGCCGGCAGCAGCATGAGGCCGAGCGCCATCAGGGTCCCGAGCGCCTGGAAGGCCGCCACCATGTTCAGCACGGCCAGCGCCAGGAACAGATAGTGATAGAGCGCGCCCCTGACGCCCATGGCGGCGAGGAAGCCCGGATTGAAGCACTCGACCACCAGCGGGCGGTAGATCGCGGCCAACCCGACCAGGGTGAGCGTGGTCGTGCCCGCGACCAGGAACATCGCCTGGTCGTCGACCGCGAGGATCGCGCCGAACAGGATGTTCATCAGATCGACGGCCGAGCCGCGCAGCGACACGATCAGCACGCCGAGCGCCAGCGCGGTGAGATAGGCCGCGGCAAAGCTCGCGTCCTCCCGCATCGAGGTGAAACGGGCGATCGCGCCGGAGACCAGCGCCGTCGCGATGCCGGCGAGGAAGCCGCCGAGGCTCATCGCCGGCAGCGACAGCCCGCCCAGCAGGAAGCCCAGCGCCGCCCCCGGCAGCAGCGCGTGCGCCAGCGCGTCGCCCATCAGGCTCATGCGGCGCAGGATGAGGAACACGCCGATCGACGAGCCGCCGATCGACAGGCAGAGGCTCGCCACCAGCGCGCGCCTCATGAATCCGAAGTCGGCGAAGGGTGCGATCAGGAGATCGTAGAGCACTGCCCCGTCATCCCGCGCGCAGCGAAGCGAAGTGGAGAGACGTGGCTCTGCTCGAGAAGGTTCGGCTTTCCCGGTCGTCCTGGGCGCGGCGAAGGACCTCGCCCTTGCTCCGGAGAGCACCGGTCGAACTGGCGCCAGATCCTTCGCTGCGCTCTGGATGACAAGAAAATGTCCTGTCAGTCTGGGACGGAGCCTCGTTCGTCGTGTTCACGCGCCGCGAGAGGAGGAGGTCCCTCCACTCCGCTTCGCTCGGATCGGGATGACGGGAAGGAGTCACGCCGTCTTCCGCAGCGGCATCTCGCAGGCGCCGGCCTGGTCGTCCCATGCCTCGGCCATCGCCCGCGCCCGCAGCAGGTTCTCCGACGACAGCACGCGCGCCGTCGGACCGGCGTCGACCAGCTCGCGCGCCAGCAGCAGGCTGTGGGGGAAGTCATGCCGCACCTGGTCGAGATCGTGCAGCACGGCGACGACAGTGCGCTTCTCGCTGCGCCAGCGCCGGATCAGGGCCATCAGGTCGCCGACCGTCTTGGCATCGATCGCGGCAAACGGCTCGTCCAAAAGGACCAGGTCCGCATCCTGCAGCAGGAGCCGCGCGAACAGCACTCTCTGGAATTGCCCGACCGACAGCGTGTCGATCGGCCGGCGCTCGAAGCCCGAAAGCCCGACCGCCTCGATCGCCTGCCGCGCATCGTGCACATCGATCCGCGCCGCCTTGCCGAAGGCACCGAAGCGCGACCATCGGCCGAGCAGCACGGTATCGAGCACCGAGATCGGGAACGAGCGGTCGATCTCCGCCTGCTGCGGCAGGTAGGCGATGCGCCTGGCCGCGCATTCGATGCGACCTTCGATGCGCGGCGCCAACCCCATCAGGGCCTTGAGCAGGCTGCTCTTGCCAGCGCCGTTGGGGCCGACGATCGCCGTCATCTCGGCGGCCGGAATCTCGGCCGAGAGATGATGCACGGCCGGATGACGGTCATAGCTGACCGTCAGGTCGACGAGCTTCAGCACCGGACTCACAGCGCCCACCAGACGCAGAGCCACAGCAGGCCCGCCATGCCGAGCGCCGCCGCAATGCGCGTCGAGGCGCTCATGGCAAGCAGGGCCGTGCCGGGTGAAACGGAGCCGCGCAACATCCTGAAGTGTTATAATATTACGTAAAATGAGTCTAGCCGTTTGTTGATTGGAGGGGAGGCGGCGCGCTTATCATGTTCGCGTCATGACACTCATCGGAAGACGCCCCCTCCTGATCGCCGGCGCGGGCCTGCTGGCCGGCGGCACCGCCGCCGCGGAGCCGAAAGGCGGCCCCTGGTCGGTCGAGCTGTTCACCTCGCAGGGATGCAGCTCCTGCCCGCCGGCCGATCTCAATCTCGGCAAGCTGGCGCGGCGGCCGGACATCGTCGCTCTGTCCTTCCACGTCGATTACTGGGACTACATCGGCTGGAAGGACCGGTTCGCCACCAAGGAGAACACCGAGCGGCAGCGCGTTTACGCCCGCACCCTGCGGCAACGCTACGTCTACACACCGGAGATGGTCGTCGACGGTCACGCCCACGAGCCGGGGACGAAAGTGAGCGCGATCGAGAGCCTGCTGGCGGACGCCCGGCGCCAGTCGACGCGACGGACCACCCCGGAGCTGCAACGCACCGGCAGTGGCCCGCTGACGATCCGGCTTGCCGCGGCGAAGC
>Ga0182745_1003579_pt1 | contig 13333 bp, 9 predicted proteins | sample eDN3rd30CKraftBY_FD_128523 | JGI IMG/M metagenome (GOLD analysis project Ga0182745, IMG submission 128523) | Enriched backyard soil microbial communities from Emeryville, California, USA - eDNA 3rd pass 30_C Kraft BY (version 2) (version 2) | ecosystem: Environmental > Terrestrial > Soil >...
CGGCGAAACGTTCCGCTCCAGGTGATGCGCGATGATCCCGTAGACGATGAGCTTGGGCGAAAGGTCGGCGTTGCGCCGCAGCATCTGCACCGACTGGGTGGTTCCGTAGGCCGCCATCGCGAAATTCGAGACGCTCGTGTCGAGCTCGCGCGCCAGGTGGCGCGCATAGGTCTCTTCGTTGGCGAGCGCATATCCCCAGCTGAAGGAGTCGCCGACGACCAGTATGTCGACCTGCTCCGGGCTCTTCCGGCCCGGCCCGTCGACCCGCGCGCCCCGATCGTCGGTGTAGATATCGAAGGCAAAGGTCTGGCGGTCGCGAACGGCGGGATAGATGCGCCTAGCATGAGAATCGGGATTGGCCCGCCCGCCGATCTCCGGATCGAACACCAGCAGACCGCCACCTTCCGCTATCAGGGGAATGCGCGGAACCGTCAGATACGCGGCGACGGCGATCCCGACGAGAATGCTGGCGGCGGTCGACGCCAGCACCAATAGAAGAGTCTTACTGGCTTTTTTCATGGTCCGTGGCAATCAGGCTTTCGGCAGCTAGCCTGAGACAAAGCGTGAAGGCAATGGAAGGCTTCTGCAGACACCGCTCGACGGCGCCCCCCGTTCCGCATAAACCAGCCGAAAATCAGGCTTGCCCGTGACCCGTCTCTATCTGATCTCCCCTGCTGAAATCGACCATCCGTCGCTGTTTGCCGACGAGCTGCGGGCCGCCCTCGACGGCGGCGACGTGGCCGCCTTCCAGCTTCGGCTGAAGGACGTCCCCGATGAGGCGATCATCCGTATCGCCGACACGCTTCGGCCGATCTGCCAGCAGCGCGGCGTCGCGTTCATCATGAACGACCGACCGGACCTGGCCGTGAAGCTCGATTGCGATGGCGTGCATGTCGGTCAGGACGACATGCCCTATGCCGAAGCGCGCCGGATCGTGGGACCCAACCGCCAGGTCGGCGTGACTTGCAAGGCGTCGCGGCACCTCGCGATGGAAGCGGCCGAAGCCGGCGCCGACTACGTGGCTTTCGGCGCCTTCTTCTCCTCCTCGACCAAGCCGGTGACGACGCCGGCCGATATCGAGGTCGTCGAATGGTGGAGCGGCCTGATGGAAGTGCCCTGCGTCGCGATCGGCGGCATCACCATCGAGAACTGCCGGCCATTGATCGAAGCGGGTGCGGATTTCCTCGCCGTCGCCAGCGGGGTCTGGAGCTATAAGGACGGTCCGGAAGCGGCGGTGCGCGCCTTCAACGAACTGTTCGAGGCTCACGAATCAGCGGACGGGGAGCCATAGCACCTCCTCGATGTGCGAGGCGCCGCTCGCCAGCATGACCAGGCGGTCGAAGCCCAGCGCAATCCCGGAGCAGTCCGGCAGGCCGTGATCCAGTGCCGCCAGGAAATCGTCGTCGACCGGCCAGCGCACGCCATAGAGCTCGTCCTTCAGATCCATGTCCGCCACCAGACGCGCCCGCTGCACGGCAGGATCGGTGAGTTCGCCGAAGGCGTTGGCGAGTTCCACCCCGCAGACATAAAGCTCGAACCGCTCCGCTACTCTGGGATCGCCGGGCTTGGCGCGGGCAAGCGCCGCCATCGAGATCGGATACTCGCAGAGGATGGTCGGCCGGCCCATGCCGAGCTTCGACTCAATCTTCTCGAACATGATGCGGAAGAAGACATCCTCCCAGGTGTCGCCGGCATGCATGGCAATGCCCGATGCGCCGGCCAGCGCCTGGGCATTGCCTACCGTCGCGAACAAGTCGACACCGGCATGGCGGACGAAGGCCTCGGCCACGGTGAGCCGCTCCGGTTCGGCCCGGGGATCGCAGACATGCCCGGCCCAGCGCATCTCGTCGACCCCGGTCGCGCTCAGCAGCGCGCGGCAGTCGGCCATGATCGTGTCGTAGCCTGCCCCCGCGCGGTACCATTCCAGCATCGTGAATTCAGGATGATGCAGGGCCGATCCTTCCGCATTCCGGAACACGCGCGCGAACTGGAAGATCCTTGGCAGGCCGCCGGCCAGCAGCTTCTTCATGGCGAATTCGGGCGAACTGTGCAGCCAGCGCTCGCGCTCCTCACCGTCGGGCAACTCCCACTCCGTGGCGAAGCCCGTGAGATGGACCTCGGCGCCGGGGGCCGCCTGCAGAATCGGGGTCTCGACCTCGACGAAGCCTTCCGAGGCAAACCACTGCCGCAGCGCGGCCTGGATCCGGCCACGCGCCTGAAGATGCGGCAGGCGCCGCGCCAATTTATCGGGACGCCACTCGGTCATGCCCAAGCATCGCACGCGCAAGGCACGGCGTGTAGGGTGTCGACATGACGCCGAAGCAGATCGACGCCTATTGCCGCAAGCTGCCGGCTGCAACGCGGAGCGTGCAATGGGAAGGAGTCACCGTGTTCAAGGTCGGGGGCAAGATGTTCTGCTTGATCGGCCCGCCCGGCCATTCGGTGGCCCGGATCTGCTTCAAGTGTCCGCCCGAGCATTTCGAGGCGCTGTCTCACGCCGCGGGCTTCAAGCCGGCTCCCTACCTCGCCCGCGCGAAATGGGTCGCCCTGGAAGATCCCGAGATACTGACGCCCGCCGAGACCCGGGCGTACTTGAAACAGGCGCACTGCGTCATCGCCGCCGGGCTTTCGAAGAAGAAACGGGCCGAATTGGGCCTGAAATAGCGCCCGAAAGCCCTGGGGGGCCCGGTTGCGACCCCGTGCTGCCTTTGATAGAAGGCCGCGCCGGCCTCGAACCGCTTCCGCGGACGAGGCCGAATTCCATTCATCCGAGACAGCGGTAAGGCCGGGTAAGCTCATGAAAGTCCAAGTCAATTCCATCCGAGCCGGCAATGTCATCGAATACAACGGCAAGCTCTGGGTCGCCTCGAAGGTTCAGCATATCAGCCCCGGCAAGGGCGGTGCGTTCGTGGCCATCGAGGCCAAGGCGCTGCGCGAGGGCAACAAGCTGCAGGAACGCTTCCGCTCCGGCGAGACCATCGAGCGCGTCCATATCGACGAACGCGAGTGCACCTACCTGTTCAAGGACGAAAACGGCTTCACGTTCATGGACAAGGAGACCTTCGAGCAGCTCGTGGTCGGTGCCGACGTCCTCGATGAGGACCAGTCGCGCTGGCTGCAGGACGGCATGGAAGTGACCGTGTCGCTCTACGAGGGCACGCCGGTCGGCGCCGAGCTGCCCAAGACGGTGACTCTCGCGGTCGTCGAGGCCGACGCTGTCGTGAAGGGCCAGACCGCCTCTTCGTCCTACAAGCCGGCCATCGTCGAGGGCGGCATCCGCGTCATGGTACCGCCGCACATCGGCGTGGGCACGCGGCTGGTGATCAACACCGAAGAGGGCACTTACATGGAACGCGCCAAGGATTAGGCGCGCACCGTGGCCCTCCCCACCAATCGTCCCCCGCGCGAGACTCCTGTCGCCCGTGTCGGCCGCGCGCCGATGGGCGAGGCGCGCGAACGTTCGGGCCCGCCCGAGCGGAAGTCGCTGGCACAGCGCTCGGCCACGATCACCGTCATGATCCGGGCCGCCTTTGCGGCCGCGAAGAACCTCAAGCGCGACTTCGGCGAAGTCGAGCATCTGCAGATCTCCGAGAAGGGTCCCGGCGATTTCGTCAGTCACGCCGACATCAAGGCGGAGCGCACCCTGCGCGCCGAGCTCTCGCGGGTCCGCCCCGATTACGGCTTCCTGGGCGAGGAAGGCGGCGAGACCAAGGGCGATGGGCGCAACCGCTGGATCGTCGACCCGCTCGATGGCACGACCAACTTTCTCCACGGTGTACCCCACTTCGCCATCTCGATCGCGCTGGAGCGTGAGAAGGAGATCATCGCAGGGGTCATTTACCAGCCGATCTCCGACGAGCTGTTCTGGGCCGAGAAGGGCAACGGCGCCTATATCGACACGCCGAATGCCCGCTCGCGGCGTCTGCGCGTCTCGGGACGCAAGGACCCGGCGCGTGGCCTGATCGGGACCGGTATACCTCATATCGGCAAGGACAATCACGCTGCCTATCACGCCAAGCTGGCGGCCGTGACCGAGCGCACTGCGGGCGTCCGTCGCTGGGGCGCCGCCGCGCTCGACCTCGCCTTCGTGGCGGCGGGCCGCTACGATGCCTTCTTCGAATTCGGCTTGGCGCCCTGGGATGTTGCTGCAGGCATTCTCATGGTGCGCGAGGCCGGTGGCCTCGTCGGCGACATTTCTGGCCAACCCTACGAACTCGGTGGCCCGTCACTCCTCGCCAGCAATTTCGGACTGCGCGACCCGATGGTCGAAATCCTTTCCAAGGCCTGACGGACGACCTTCGTCCGCGAGGCCTGCCGCGAGCGGTTGAGCCGGGGGCGACCATTCGTTATGGTCGACCGGCCAAATCCCGTGGAAAGGCAACCATTTATGCCCCCCTTTTCGGCCGCTGTCCCCAGCCGCGCCGCTTCTGGTTCCTGCTCCGGTGACACTGCCTCACCGCGCGGCGTGAAGCGAGGCGGCACCGGGATGCCGGGCGAACTGCGGCTGCCCACGGCATGATTCCACAAACGACGCAGGCACCGGAAGTCCGCATGAGTAACCCGCTTCCGTATCTCATTCGCATGCTGCTGTTCCTCGGGATCGTGGCCTGCATCGCCTACCTTCTCCACCACGACCTGCTGCGTGTGTTTCTGAACACGCCGATCCTGAACAGCGTCATCCTGGGCGTCCTCGCGATCGGCATCTTCTTCGTGATGCGCCAGGTCCTGTCGCTTTGGCCCGAGGTACGATGGCTGCGGCGTTTCCAGCATCGCGAGCCCGGCGCGCCGCTGCTCGAGACCGATTCGATCGAGCTGATCGCGCCGATGGCCGCCATGATGGGCGATCGCCAGGACAATTTCCGCCTCTCCCCCACCGCGACGCGTGCCGTGCTCGACGGCATCGCCAGCCGCCTCGACGAGCGTCGCGAGCTCAGCCGCTACATGATCGGCCTGCTGATCTTCCTCGGCCTGCTCGGCACCTTCTGGGGTCTGCTCGAAACGATCGGCGCCGTCGCCGATGCGATCGTCGGCATGCAGGTCACCGGCGGCGACGCCGTCCAGATGTTCGCCAAGCTGAAGCAGGGCATCGAGGGCCCGCTCAAGGGCATGTCGACCGCCTTCGGCGCCTCGCTGTTCGGCCTGTCGGGCTCGCTCGTTCTCGGGTTCCTCGAACTGCAGGCCAGCCAGGCTCAGGGACGCTTCCACACCGAGCTGGAGGAATGGCTGGCCGGCGCGACGCGGCTTTCGAGCGGCACCCTGCAGACCGAGGGGGAACAGGGCGTCTCGGCCTATGTCGAGGCGCTGCTCGAGCGCACCGCGGACGGACTGGACGATCTTTCCCGCACGCTGCGCCGTAGCGAGGAGGGACGCGAGCAGGCTGCCATGGCCAACGCCACGCTGGTCGAGCGCCTGACCTCATTGACCGAAAGCATGCGCACGCAGCAGGCGCTGTTGGCGCGTCTGGCCGAACAATCGATTGAGCTGCGGGGCACCGTCGCGCGCCTCACCGAGCGTAAGCCGGAAGCCGAGAGCGACGCCCTCCTCGCGCATCAGCGCAACATTGAGGCCGGCCTCGGTCGGCTGATCGAGGAAAGCGTGCGCGGTCGCACCGCACTGGCCGACGAGCTGCGCGGCGAGTTCCGCCTGCTCGCCCGCACCATCGCCTCGTCGCGCAGCGCGACGCCGGGTGATCACTAACCGCCATGGCAGCCGCATCCCGCCGTCGCGGAGGAGGTTCGGCCGACTACACCTGGCCGGGCTACGTCGATGCGCTGACGACGCTGCTGATGGTGCTGATATTCCTCCTGTCGCTCTTCAGCGTAGCTCAGTTCACGTTGACCGATACGCTGAACACCCGCGACAGCGCCATCGAAGCCCTCAACAAGCAGCTCGGCAGTCTCGCCAGCGTGCTCTCGATCGAGCAGGCGGCGAGCGAAGGCCTGAAGCAGGACCTCGAGAAGCTCACCCTGCAGCTTCGCCAGAACCAGACCGAGCGCGACCGCCTGGGCGCCGATCTCGCCGCCCAGCGCACGGCATCGGATGCCCTCAAGATCGAGCGCGACCAGCTCACCGAACGCCTGACTTCGATGTTGGCGGAACGCGAACGGCTGGCCGCCTCGCTCGAAAGCTCCAACAAGGAAGCAGCGGCGAAGGCCGGCGACCTTCAGAAGGAAATCGAGCGCCAGCGCCTGGAACTCACCCGCCTCGCCGCCTCGCTGGCCGCCGCCAACCAGGACAAGGGCAAGCTATTCGGCGATCTCACCGAAGAGCAGAAGCTCAGCGCCGAGCAGAAGGCCGCCGTCGTGCGGCTGACCGCCGAGCTCGCGGCCCTCAAGGGAGAGCTGGCGCGGCTCAGCACCGTCCTCGATGCCGCCGACGTCAAGGCCAAGGAACAGCAGGCGCAGATCGTCGATCTCGGGCAGAAGCTCAACCGGGCGCTCGCCAGCAAGGTGGAGGAGCTGGCGCGCTACCGCTCCGAGTTCTTTGGCAAGCTGCGCGAGGCGCTGCGTGGCCAGAGCGACGTGCAGGTCGTCGGCGATCGTTTCGTGTTCCAGTCGGAAGTGCTCTTCGCCTCCGGCTCGGCCAAGCTCCAGGAGAGCGGCGAGAAGCAGCTCGCCAACGTCGCCAAGCGCCTCGTCGAGATCGCCGCCACGATCCCCAAGGAGGTCAACTGGGTGCTCCAGGTCGACGGGCATACCGACAGCAAGGCCATCGCCAGCGCACAATATCCGTCGAACTGGGAACTCTCCGCCGCCCGGGCCATCGCGGTGGTCAAGTTCCTCCACAGCGAAGGCATTCCGAACGATCGCCTGGTGGCTGCCGGCTACGGCGAGTACCAGCCGCTCTCCTCCACCGACGCCGCCCGCAACCGCCGTATCGAGCTGAAGCTGACGAATCGCTGAAGCCGGTCTCTACAGAAGCCCAAGTCTCTTCAGTTCGGCCGCCATCTCGGCCGGCATGTCGGCGGTGTCGCCGCTCGACAGGTCAGGTGGCGCACGCTCGGGGTCGAGGTAGCGCCAGCCCTGGAAAGGTTTGCAGGCACGGGGGGCGGTCTCGATCAGGGGGCGCTTGAGCTTGATCCGGCAGAATTTCTTGCCGCTCTCCTCGTCGAAATCCTCTTCGAAGCCGACCAACTCCTGGCGGCAGCGGATGACGCCGCGCACGACCCAGTAGAGCGAGCCGCCCAGCAGATCCTCCGCCCGACGTGGGGAGTTGCGGGTATAGACCCAGTGCGGCGAGCGCGCCGACTGCCCCCGCTCCCGGCGGCGCGCCGCCTGGACCGTCTTCATGTGGGCGAGATCGTCGACCCCGACCGCCAGCTTGATGAGATGCAACGCCATCGCCTGCGCTTAGTACGCCGTCGGCCGCTTGCTCAAGCGCAGCCTATCCACAGCATGGCCGTCGCGAGCGTGACCTGCGCGCCACAGGCTGCGAGAATTGCAGACTGGGTTTCTGACTCCACACTGTCTGCACAATCCAAGCTCTATTGTCCGGTCGCTTTTTGCGAGGGTTCCTATGAATCGATCGACGCTGGCCGCCATGGTTGTGGCCCTGATGCTGGGCTCCGGCATTGCGGGTTACCTGATCGGGAGGCCGGGCGATTCCCTCGACCGTCCCGCGCCGGCGCCCACGACCGCCGCGGCACCTCCGGCTACGGTACCGGCCACGCCACCCCCGCCGGCCAGCCCGCCAGCCCAGACGGCGCAGTCCTCCGCACCCGCTCCCATCGCCCAGCCGGCCGCGCCGCCGCCCGCTCCCTTCTCCTTCCGTCGCGTCGCAGTCGATTCCAGCCGCAGCGAGGCCGAAGCCTGCCTCGCCTTCAACGAGCCGCTCGCCACCGCCGACGTGAAGTACGGCGACTTCATCCGCATCGAACCTGAAGCCAAGACGGCGCTGCGCACCGTCGACGACCGGCTGTGCATCGCCGGCCTCACTTACGGCCAGGACTATACCGTCAGGCTGCTGGCGGGTTTTCCGGGTCGCGACGGCGAGAAGCTGCGCGACGAACAGAGCGTCAGCGTGGCGCTGGGCGCCCGTCCCGCCGTGGTGAACCTGCCCGGCAAGGGTTTCATCCTGCCGCGCGGCAGCGCCGCGGGTCTGCCGGTCACGACCATCAACGTCTCGAAGGTCGGAGTCTCGGTCTATCGCGTGAACGAGCGCGGCATCGATCGCTTCTCCGCCGACCGCTACTACGATGTCGCCTTCCCCGGCTCGGAGCCCATCACCGAACCCTGGTCGCTGCGAAGCTGGCTGAACGGCAGCAATGGTGCCGAGCAGTGGACCGGGACGATGGACGTGCGCAACGTGCCCAACCAGGCCGTCGTCACGGCGTTCCCGATCCGCGAGACCATCCAGAACTGGAAGCCCGGCGCCTATTTCGTCGTGGTCTGGAATGCCGCCAAGCCGCCGTCGCGCGACTATGACGACGACGAATCGACGAGCGGCAGCGCGGCCGGCCTGTGGGTGATCGACACCGACATCGGCCTCACCTCGTTCAGCGGCGACGACGGGCTGAACGTCTTCGCGCGCTCGTTGCAGACCGCCCAGCCACTGGCCGGCATCGAGGTTACCGTCCTGTCGCGCGGCAACGAGCCGATCGGAAAGGTGGTCACCGGCGCCGATGGCCGAGCGTCTTTCGCAGCCGGCCTGCTCAAGGGCAACGGTGCGGCCGAGCCCGTCGCCGTCATGGCGCAGGATCCGGCGAAGAAGGAATTCTCGCGTCTCGAACTCACCAAGTCGGCCTTCGACCTGTCCGACCGCGGTGTCGACGGCCGCGCTCAGCCTGGCCCGGTCGATGCCTTCCTCTACACCGAGCGCGGCATCTACCGCCCGGGCGAGACCGTGCAGCTGATGGCGCTGATGCGCGACGACGCGGCCAACGCGCTCTCCAACCTGCCCGTCACGCTGATCGTCAAGCGGCCCGACGGCAGCGAGTTCACCCGCTTCACCCACGCGCTGCAAGGCTCGGGTGCCGTCGCGCAGGCGATCGACCTGCCGAAGTCCTCGCGGCGCGGCCGCTGGTCGGTCGCCGCCCATATCGACCCCAAGGGCGCGCCGGTCGGCCGGGTCGAGTTCTCGGTCGAGGATTTCGTGCCCGAGAAGCTCAAGATCGAGCTGACGCCCGACGAGCCGATCATCCGGCCCGGCAGCGTGAACCGCTTCGTGCTGTCGGCCGATTTCCTCTATGGCGCCCCGGCCTCCGATCTCGCCGTCGAAGGCGACATGCGCATCACCGTCGACGACAACCCGTTCGCGGCGTTCGCCAAATACCGCTTCGGCCCCGAGGACGATCGCGAGAAGTTCGAGCCGCCCTTCATCGAACTGAAGGGCGAGAACACCGACCCGGCCGGCAAGTCGAGCCTCGAATGGGCCGGTGACCTCGCCAAAGAGACGGTCCTGGCACTGCGGGCCCAGATCCAGGCGCGCGTCTTCGAACCGGGCGGCGGCCGCGCCACTAAGACCGAGAAGGTCATGCCCGTGCGCACCCGTGACACCTATATCGGCGTCCGTCCGACCTTCGAGGGCCGCTATTCACGCGAAGGCGTCGACACCGAGTTCGACGTGGTGGCGGTCGACGCGGCCGGTACCCAGATCGCCCGTCCCTCGGTCGAGTACCGGATCGAACGCATCACCAACGTCTATCAATGGTTCCAGGTCGACGGCCGCTGGCGCTGGCAGTCGGTCAAGAACACGCGACTGATCACGGCCGACAAGGTGACCCTCAAGGCCGACACGCCGACACGCCTCTCGCAACGGCTCGACTGGGGCCAGCACAAGCTCACCATTATCGACAATGACAAGAACACCTCGACCAGCCTCACCTTCTACGTCGGCTGGTACGGCGGCACTGAAACCGAGGAGGCTCCCGATACGTTGCGCGTCGCCAGCGACAAGCAGAACTATGCGCCGGGCGACACGGCCCGCCTGCGCATCGAAGCGCCGTTCGCCGGAGAGGCGTTGATCGCCATCGCGACCGACCGAATCGTATCCACCCAATCGGTCCAGGTGCCGGCCGGTGGCACGACCGTCGACATCCCGGTGAAGGGCGAATGGGGTGCCGGCGCCTACGCGCTGGTCACCGCCTGGCGACCTCTGGCCGCGCCGGCGGAGCGCACCCCCACGCGCGCGATCGGCGCAACGTGGATCGGTCTCAACCCGGCCCTGCGCACGCTCAGCCTCCAGATCGGCGCGCCCGAGAAGATAACGCCCCGCCAGCGCATCGAGGTGCCGGTGAAGGTGTCCAACCTTCAGGCCGGCCAGGAGGCCTTCGTCACCCTGGCCGCGGTCGACGAGGGCATCCTGCAGCTCACCCGCTACAAGACGCCCAATCCCGCCGACCACTATTTCGGCAAGCGTCGCCTCGGCGTCTCGATGCGTGACGATTACGGCCGCCTGCTCGACACACGCGCCGACGAGCTCGGCCGCATCCGGGCCGGCGGCGATGCCGGCGAGATCGGCGGTCTCGACATCGTGCCGACCCGCACCGTGGCGTTGTTCAGCGGTCAAGTGAAGCTCGACGACAAGGGCGAAGCGAAGATCGCCTTCGACATCCCCGACTTCATCGGCCAACTGCGGCTGATGGCGGTGGCTTACGACAAGACCCGCGTCGGCTCGGGCGAGCAACGCCTGTTCGTGCGCGACGCCGTCACCGCCGATGTCGTGCTGCCGCGCTTCCTCGCGCCTAAGGATCTCGGGCGGGTGGCGCTGTCGCTGCACAATGTCGACGGTCAGGCCGGCGACTACCGCGTCACCCTCACCGCCACTGGCTCGATCTCGCTCGAACGGCCGGTGACGGAGACGAAGCGCCTTGCCGCCAACCAGCGCGAGCTGCTGACCTGGCCGCTGCGCGCCGGCGAGGCGGGCTTCGGCAAGGTGGCAGTCGCCGTCCAGGGGCCGGGCAACTTCGCCGTCCAGCGCGAGTGGGACATCCAGGTGCGGCCGTCGCAGACGCCCAGCGCCGTCGACACCGTGGCGCGACTTGCACCAGGCAACGAGGCCACCGTCGACCGCAACGTGATCGCCGCTTTCGCGCCGGGGACCGCCCAGGTCAGCGCCTCGCTGACCCGCATTCCCGGCATCGACGTTGCGGGGCTGCTGCGCGCGCTCGACAAGTACCCGTTCGGTTGCCTCGAGCAGACGACCAGCCGCGCCATGCCGCTGCTCTACTACAACGACGTGGCAATGCTGGGATACGGCCCGACCGATCCGCGCATCAACGAGCGCGTACAGGATGCCGTCTATCGCATCGTCGACATGCAGCTGCCCGACGGGTCGTTCGGCATGTGGGGTCCCTTCTCCACGCCGGCGGCGGAATGGCTGCAGACCTACGTGCTCGACTTCCTGGTCCGCGCAAACCAGCAACAGATGTCGGTGCCCTCCGCCTCGCTGCAGCGGGCGCTCGGCTGGCTCAACAAGACCGCCGACAAGCTGTCGCCCAACGCCCAGGCCTATGCCTGGTATGTGCTGGCGAAGTCGGGCTACGCCGATCCCGGCAGGGTCCGCTATTTCCAGGACACGAAGGCGGCCGAGATGAAGGGCGGCATTGCCTGGGCGATGCTGGCCGCGGCACTGAACCAGGTCGGCGAGCCGGGGCGCGGCCGCCTCGCCTTCGCCACGGCGCGCCAGCGCATCGACGAACGCGACCCGTCCGACTATTACGGCTCGCCGCTGCGCAACCGTGCCGCCCTCGTCACGCTGGCCGTCGAAGCGGGCGGACGCGAGGCCCTGACCGAAGTGACAAGCCTCGTCGGCGAGCGTCTGGCGGCATCGATCGGGCTCACCACGACACAGGAGCAGGCGTGGCTGGTGATGGCCGCGCGCGCCATGAGCGGCAGCACGCAGCTCGCCTACTCCGTCGACGGTCAGCAGCGCCAGTCGGCTGCCGAGCCGGTGGTGTTCAATCCCGACGCGGCAGCCCTCGCCCGCGGCCTCAAGCTGCGCAACGACACCGACCATCCGATCTGGATGCAGGTGACGGCGCGCGGCGTGCCGGTCGATCCGCAGCCCGCGGCGACGGCCGGCATCAGCGTCCAGCGCGAGTTCCTGAAGTTCGACGGCGAGCCCAGTTCGCTGGGACACGTCGTGCAGAACGAGCGCTTCATCGTCTCGATCTCCGGCCGCAACCTGGAGGGCGGCTACCACGAGGTGGCCCTGCTCGACCTGCTGCCGGCCGGTTTCGAGATCGAGGCGGTGCTGAACGACGAGACGGCGAAATCCTTCCCGTTCCTGTCGGACCTCACCGAGACCCGCATTGCCGAGGCGCGCGACGACCGCTTCTTCGCCTCCTTCAACATGGGAATCCGGCCCTACAGGACATGGTGGGATTCCTCGGCGAAGAACCCGAACTCCTATCACGTCGCCTACATCGTTCGCGCCGTGACGCCCGGCACCTATGCCGTCCCGGCGACGAACGTCTCCGACATGTACGCACCGCGGGTCTATGGCCGGACGGCGATGCGCACGATGACCATCGTTCCGGCGGGAACGAAGTAGCCAGCCATGCGGCTCAGGCCCCTGCTGGCCGGTCTCGCCGTTGCCGCCACGACCCTGGTGGCAACGGCGCTGGCGCTCGACAGACTCTTCCCGCCCGACCTGTCGCGCTACCATGAGCGGTCGACCGAGGTGGTCGACGCCAATGGCCGCCTGCTGCGTGCCTTCACGACAGCGGATGGCAAATGGCGTCTCAAGACGTCGGTCGACGATGTCGATCCGCTCTATCTCGCCCTCCTCAAGGCCTATGAGGATCGCCGTTTCGACTCCCATTGGGGTGTCGATCCTCTCGCGACACTGCGGGCGGCCGGTCAGCTTGCCGAGCGCGGCCGTATCGTGTCGGGCGCCTCGACGCTCTCCATGCAGGCTGCCCGCCTGCTCGATCCGCGCCCGCGCAGTTTCACCACCAAGGCCATCCAGTCGGCCCGCGCGCTGCAGCTCGAATGGCGTTACTCGAAGCGCGAGGTGCTGGCGATCTACCTCACCTTGGCGCCGATGGGCGGCAACCTCGAGGGCGTGCGCGCCGCTTCCCTCGCCTATTTCGGCAAGGAGCCGCGCCAGCTCAGCGCCGCCGAGGCCGCCCTGCTGGTCGCCATCCCGCAATCGCCCGAACGGCGACGCCCCGACCGCGCCACCTCAGTGGCGCAGAAGGCGCGCGACCGCGTTCTGGCGCGCGGCGTCGAACATGGCGTGATCGATGCGCCGCTGTACGAGATGGCGAGCAGCCGTCTCGCGCCCGACCGAAGGCTCGCCCTGCCGATGCAGGCGCCGCATCTCGCGACCTGGCTGGCGGGCCAATCGCCCGGTACGACCGTGCCGACCACGGTGCGCTACGAACTGCAGC